>VOFJ01000449.1_pt1 | contig 46483 bp, 47 predicted proteins | sample 5384081 | NCBI WGS metagenome assembly VOFJ01 (sample SAMN12384729, study PRJNA508395) | human gut metagenome | isolation source: healthy gut I | host: Homo sapiens
TGATTAATAACTCCTTTTCTACCTCTCTGCCGAATAAAAACTTAAAGCCGTAATCGGTAAAGGGATTAATAAATCTTCCCATTATACGTGTTGATTGTGTATCTTACAACAAAGATAAGGCTTTTTGTTGAATAAGAACTGGTTGGAATAAAAAATGAGTTGTTCACAAAGAACATTTTTTCCTTTAGAATAAGAGAGAAGGAGATGTAGGACGAAAAAAGCCCGGACTTTCTCAAGCCCGGGCTTTTGCTATCCTTAAAAAACATCCACTCTGTTTATAGGGGGGAAAATCATGACCGGCAAATAATACCGATGCAATGAGAGAGATGCATTAAGAACCATAATAGAGGATGCCTGTGGGAAATTAGGGGAAGGCATCCTCTGTGGGGAAACAGCAAAGACATACTTTCACAAGCACCTCATTTGCTGTAAAATCTTCACTCTCAGGTGAAAAGAAAGGGTCTATTGCAAAAGTTCGGACTTTCACAAGTTCGGACTTCTTAACGTTCTTCAGCCACGCAAATACTTACCCGGTTTTCCTCCGAGTAGTATAAGGTTGAACGGTATCACCTTTATAATCAACTGTTATCCTATCAGCAGCAACACCTTTCGCTTTCAGGATTTCAGCAACATTATTTGCACGTTTTTTGACAATTCACCGTTAATCCGAGAATTACCGGTATCAGCATCTGCATAACCTGTCACAGTAACCTTAGCAGCAGGATGTTTCTCAAGATATTCTATCAAAGAAGATATTTTAATCATCTGATCATCTTGTATCTTTGCAGAATTCAGAGCAAAAGAAAATACTCTTCTTCATCGGTTCAATTACCGCTTCCTTTTCAGGTTGTTCTTTTTCTATTACAGGCGTAGTTTTTTGGCTGTTCCACTGCCACAGGTTCCGGTTCATAATACACCGGTGCCGTTCGAGTATAGCTTTTGCCTAATTTAATACTCAAACCTACAAAAGCATTAATCTGCCAGTCACAATTACCGGCTTTCTTTGAGTTAAACTTATCAGAAAGCAAATTAGCGTTACCTTCGATATTAATAGACAGCCGATCATTCAAACGAAGATCACAACCAAGCCCTAAACGACCGGCAACAAGATTCTTACTGCCCTGCCAAAGATATTCCATTTGATAAGTTTTTGTATCCAATGCATTCGCTTCATCATTATCAAACGCATGATTCAAACCTACACCGACAAAAAGATAACCATTGAATATTCGTTTAGGATTGAAGCCGCAGAATAGAGTACTCAGGTCGGTCATAAAATCAACATTTCCCTGAAGATATTTATATTGGTAGTCCTGCTCCGGATTAACCCATCCACCTTTTGCCTGCCAACCACTCACACCAACACGTGCACCAAATGCAGGAGCAAACTTATAACCCACGTTGAGAGCAGCAGCAGGAGATACAAGATCGGTAAATTTAGCTTCACCAATAGTATGAGCAGCCCCTATTTGTGCCTGAATGAACCAATGCGGCTTGAAAGTTATTTTTTTTCAGGTTCTTTTATGCGTTGTTCTTGATTCTGAGCAAAGATCATTGTGCTGGATAGGGCCAGCAATCCTATAAATAAACTCTTTCTCATAAACGTTCATTATTTGATTAATAAGAAGAGAGTGCACTATAAGAGTACACTCTCTCTCAAATATATCACTTCAGTTATTATTCAACCGGGTACTCATCAGCATTCCATGCCTTGATAGTAAACTTACCGGTAAAGTTTTCCTCCACCAAGAACCGGACTTGTTTCTGTACAGTCCGTAATAACTTGACTAGGTTTAACCTTACCGTATTCAATTGTGAAGGTTATATCACAAGTTGCATTTTGTCCCTTAGCAAGAGTATTCTGTCCTTCAAGATTCCATGTCACTGTTCCGTCTGCATTCAGAGTAAACTTATTTTCCCATTGAGTCGGAATGACACTACCCTTAGCCAGATTAATAGTAACATTAGCTGACTTACCCAGAATCTTCTCACCAGCCGTAGTTAGAGCACCGTCTTTATACAACTCAACAGAAGAATCTTTAGAAGATGTAATAGTGATATACTTCTTCAAATCTTCAGTAGTATATGCTTCTGTTCCATCCTTTACATTTATAATATTCTTACTCAAAGAAACCTTGGCCGGATTAACGAACTTCACATTTACCGTACCGGCTTCAATCTTATCATTATTGCAAAGTACTGCGTACACTTTTACAGGAACAATAACTTCTTCTTCGTTAGTCAACTGTTTTGTAAGTACAATCCAATCAAGATTAGTACCATGAATTGCACACCATTCGCTACCCAGTACAGCAACAGGATCACCTGTTTCAGGATCAACGATATCTAACTCATAGTCAGCATAGTCAGCAGCAAATTCTCCAAGATCAATAGCCTCATTCAAATCAAGATACAAAAGCTGCACCATTATCTGTTTCCTTGCTACCTTTACCAAATTGCAAATCCGTTTTCCCAAGCCTGAGTAATACGATAATCATTAACATCCTTAATTCCGCCATTTGCTAATGTAGGATAGTTCTGTACCTTTACAACATAAGGAATAGCAACATATACCGGATATTGACGATATTGAGAAGAAGCTGCGGCAGCTGCATCCGTTTTCTTGTATACGCCGTAGAAAGTATAAGTACCATCCTCTGTAATCTTACTAATAGCACTCTCGTCAATATTAAATACTACCTGACGATTATCTGCATTATCTTCAGCGCCGGCAAGTTCCGTTATTGAAATTATATTAGTGCTCTTGAATTCCTCAGGAACGTTAGCCTGATCTGTTACAAATTCATAGATATTAGCAAATTCTTTTTTGACAGTGCATTCAAGCCGAGTTCAGAACCAATATTCGGATATACTTGAGTACTCATGTACTTCACAGTCGTCGTATAATTCAACGCAGGATCAACGAAGCACTCCCAGTCAACAGTCTTAAAGTTTCTGAACCCGGTGCTTTGTAATTCTTGCTCACTGTCCATTCATTGCCAACATATAAGAATTTAATATAAGCTACAGCTACTACAGCATTACCATTGTTAGTATCCTTTACAGTAGCTTTCACTATCGGAGTTTTTCCGATGCATGACATATTAACACCTTCGTAGTTGACAGCTTTCAATGTAGAGCCTTCCAACGTTGCATAGTTAATCTGGTCTGTTCCATTTACATCGTACTCACACAGTACATATTCAATTGAAAGTTTCTTAGCAGCCAAATTAACAACTTCACTTTCGCCAGCTTTTGTCATAGCAACAGCTACATATTCATTCAAATCAACACCAGCAATAGCTTCGTTATATTGTAGCGCTTGAACCAAATGGGCATTAGCGGGGGCTGCTACATTATTCGCATCAATTGCTGCATCCTGACCTTTGACATCACTCCATTTAGTAGCAAGTTTATCTGTTTCCTTAATAGTTTTGCTTTCAAGTTCGCAATTATCAACTAATGTGAATGACACTTCTTCTTTCTGGTTATATACAGCAAAAAAATAATTAGTTGTAAATGTTTGACCATTAGTAGTAGTCATACGCAAAGCCAACATATCCAATGCTTCAGGATCAGTTTCAGCCTGATTCATATCACCAACGATAGACGCGGTCAAAATACCGTCCTCCATACTAAGAGTTGCAGTAGCACCGATATCAGCTCTAGTAGTATGGTTCGTAGCTTTTTTATACAGTACGGTTGCTCCTTCAGCTCCACCTCTAATTTGAGCTAACGATGCAGAAGCCGGATTAATATAGAAATTCGCTTCGCCCGGGAATGAAGATAATGTTTCATCTCCAGTTGCAGTATAAGTGGTATCAGCCGTCGCTGTTCCAACAACCTTATTATACGAATATGAGCCAAATGCTACAGCTTCAATGCCATTATAATAATCTTTCGGAATCCATGAGAAACCTGTGATAGGCAAAACATCCAGAACAGACAAGTTGAGTCGTTACATTATCGACAGTGATATCCCAGCCCACTTTTGCGCTATCATCTACTACATAATCAATAATTGCAACACTTGTTTTATTATGTAATGGCACCGTGACACCTGTTTTTTATACAGTTATCCTTGTCCGTCTTCAAACCATACCAGATCACACCGTTCTCATCCATCCAGAACAAGGAAGGATCCAAAGTTGTATCTTCAGTAATAGTATCCTTGTCAGTAAGAGTAAATGACTCGGAAGACGTGCTGCCATCATCCCCCTTCAAAGTAACAGTTACAGTAGTAGTATTGCCCTCTACACTTTTTGCTGATCTCCACACTATACTTAGTATTAGTATCTTTGTCAGGAATAGTATAAGTAGTCGGAGTTCCATTTTGATCCGTTACTACTAATTTTCCATCAGCAAAAGACACAGACTTCACATAAGCCAACGATCCAAATTTTGTATTCAAGTCGGCCAATGTTTTTCGATTGCATCTACACGTTCGCTTAGAAACCATTGATGTCGTCATCGTAGTCTTTACAAGATGTAAATGTTCCTGTAGTAGACGCTAACAATGCTCCAAACAGGACTGCACTAAAAAACTTTTTGTTCATAATAAAAAACTTTTAATTTATAAATTAAAAAAATAAAAATATAGTCTCTCGATGTCGATTCAAAAATCCCGGATATTGCCCCTTCATTAATTTCTGTAACCTCCTTTTTCTTTTTCATTTTGCTTTAAGCCCATAGTTCTTATAATATGAGCACGAAACTTGTTCCCAACGCATTTAGTCCGTTACTGTATAGGTAACGGAGAAACCTTTGCGCCTGCTCTTTTGGAGGAGTCAATACTGAAAAATGATACGATAGATTATGAAAGTTCTTTACCCCTGCTTCTGACAAGCGGCAGAGGGGAGGGAAATCTTTGGCATAATTTAGAAGTTAACAAAGCCCCTAATACAAAGAATCCACGTGTTTTATCTGTCCTAGTCCCGCTTTTGAGTAGTTTTATTAGAAAAAAAAATGTGTGATTTCGTTTGGTTGTTTTAAGAAATATGCTCATATTTGCACCGTCATTTATTCCCGTTACCTATACAGTAACAGTTTTATAATCAGGCGATTACTCCTATCGACAGAACGCTTAACAAAATCAAGAACCTGTTTATTTGCTTCATCAATTTTTTTGCTTCGGAAAGGCTTGAGATATGTTTCTGTTACCGTAATGGAAGAATGTCCCATAGCTTCGGAGATAATACCCGGATGAATTTCGCAATAATAAGCCGTCGTAGCCCAAGTGTGACGGGCGGTGTAAGTAATATTTAGAAATGCAGTAAAAAACGGAATGGCGAGTATAAAACGTAAAACGTTTATAATTAAACACTTTGCTAGAATTGCAGAATAGGCTAACCTGCAAAAGAAAACAAAATATTGCAGCGTTTCAGTTACCAAACTGTTAGCCGCCTGTTTCTGAAACGACGACAGGTAACCGATTTTTTATCGATAGAAAACAAAGCGGATTTGTATTCACTGTTTATCAATATTTTGCATGCCAAAGGACGCTTTTCAAAGGAGTATTTTTACAACCTAAAAAAAAGAGCGTTATGAAAGTGGAAAAATTTAAGGTACTGCTCTACCTGAAAAAGAGCGAGCCGGACAAGAACGGCAAAGCCCCGATCATGGGACGGATCACCCTCAACCGCACGATGGCGCAGTTCAGCTGCAAGCTATCCTGTACCCCTGAGCTATGGAACGCACGTGAGAGTCGGCTGAACGGCAAAAGCCGGGAAGCGGTGGAAACCAATGAAAAAATAGAGAGGCTACTGCTTGCCGTACACTCGGCCTTCAATTCCCTCATGGAAAGGAAAAAGGATTTCGATGCCGCCGCGGTCAGGGACATGTTCCAAGGTAACGCGGACATGCAGATGACCCTGCTCAAGCTTCTCGACCGGCACAATGAGGAAATGAAGGCCCGTGTTGGCGTAGACCGTGCGCCCACCACACTCTCGACCTACCTCTTCACCTACCGCACGCTTTCCGAATTCATCAAGGCGAAGTTCAAGGTCTCGGACCTGGCATTCGGGCAACTCAACGAGCAGTTCATCCGCGACTATCAGGATTTCATCCTCATGGAAAAGGGACATGCCGTGGACACGCTTCGCGGCTACCTGGCCATCCTGAAAAAGATCTGCCGTATCGCCTACAAGGAGGGACATTCGGAGAAATACCATTTCTGCCACTTCAAACTACCCAAACAGAAGGAAAGTACACCGAAAGCACTCAGCCGGGAGAATTTCGAGAAACTGCGTGATCTGGAGATTCCGGAGAAACGCAGGTCGCATGTCATCACCCGGGACCTCTTCCTCTTCGCCTGCTACACCGGCACAGCCTATGCTGATGTGGTAAGTATCACTCGGGAGAACCTCTTCACGGATGAAGAAAACAATCTCTGGCTGAAGTACCGGAGGAAGAAGACCAACTACCTCGGGCGCGTCAAGCTGCTGCCGGAAGCCCTCGTGCTGATCGAAAAGTACCGTGATGATGCCCGCATGACCCTCTTTCCACCGCAGGACTACCATACGCTCAGGGCCAATATGAAATCCCTGCGCCTGATGGCAGGACTCAGCCAGGACCTTGTCTACCATACAGCAAGGCATTCCTTCGCTTCTCTGATCACACTCGAGGAGGGAGTGCCGATCGAGACCATCAGCAAGATGCTGGGACACTCCAACATAAAGACCACCCAAATCTACGCCCGTGTAACCCCGAAGAGACTGTTCGAAGACATGGACAGGTTCATTGAGGCGACACGTGATCTCAAACTAATTCTTTAATCCTAAAAACGTCATTACCATGCGCAGTACATTCAGACTCATGTTCTACATCAACCGTAACAAGGTGAAATCGGACGGAACGACAGCCATCCTCTGCCGGATCAGCATCGACGGCAGGAAGTCAGCTGTCACGACAGGCATCTATTGCAAGCCCAGTGACTGGGACAGTAACAAAGGAGAAATCAGGATGAACAAAGAAAACAACCGCCTTACCGCTTTCCGCAGCCGACTGGAAGAGGCATACGGGAACCTGCTGAAGAACCAGGGAGTGGTCACGGCGGAATTACTCAAAGCTACCGTATCAAATACCGTTTCCATTCCGGAATTCCTGCTGCAGACCGGAGAGGCAGAACGGGAACGGCTTAGAATCCGTTCAGTCGAGATTAACTCCACCTCAACTTATCGCCAGTCAAAGACAACCCAGCTCAATCTGAGGCAGTTCATCGAATCCAGGGGGATGAGGGACATCGCCTTTTCAGACATCACCGAGGAGTTCGCCGAATCCTTCAAAATCTTTCTCAAGAAAGAGCTGGGACATGGGAACGGACATGTGAACCACTGCCTGTGCTGGCTTAACAGGCTCATCTATATCGCTGTGGACCGGGAAGTATTGAGAGCCAATCCGATAGAGGACGTGGCATACGAGAAGAAGGACAGTCCGAAATTGAAGCACATCGGGCGCAATGAGTTGAAACTGATAATGGAGACCCCGATGCCCGACCCGATGATGGAGCTGGCACGCAGGACATTCATATTCTCCTCTTTCACAGGGCTTGCCTATGTGGATACGCGCAGACTCCATCCACGCCACATTGAAAAGAGTTCCCTAGGAAGAAGATACATCCGCATCCGCCGGGCTAAGACGGGCGCAGAAGCATTTATCCCGTTACACCCGGTAGCCGAACAAATACTAGAACTTTACAACACCACGGATAACGAGAAGCCGGTCTTTCCGTTACCGGTCCGGGATATCCTCTGGTACGAGGTCCACGGGCTGGGTGTAGCACTGGGGATGAAGGAAAATTTATCCTATCATATGGCTAGGCATTCGTTCGGAACTCTAATGATGACCTCCGGTATTCCGATAGAAAGCATCGCCAAGATGATGGGACACACAAACATCAATAGCACGCAGGTATATGCGCAAGTCACTGACCAGAAAATATCCTCGGACATGGATTGGCTCATGAAAAGAAGAAAGCGGAAGGATACGGACTGGGTTAAGAGCTAAAAATGTCCAGATAAAAAATGGGATGAGTGTCGGAATCCTTGACAGTCCCAACACTCATCCCATTAAAGCCTAAAAAGGGCAATATTATATCAGCGCCCTGTGATAGTTACCTTCCAATAATTTTTCAATGTCCGACGTTTTATACAGCACCTTTCCACCCAGTTGGACATAGGGGAGCCGACCCTGGTCACGATAATCCTGCAGACATCTGCGACTGATTTTCAACAGCCCGGACAACTCCCTGTCAGTCAGGAACCGTTCACCGTTAAAAGGCGGGCGGTTACCCTCCATTAGCTGATCCATTTTTACCTGAATATTCTCCAGCAGAATAAAGAAACGCAGGATACTCTCACTCTCCTTACCGATAATTCCTTCCATTTCTTGCTTTTTTAAAAGTTATTGCTTTTTCTTCTGTCTCTCACCGCCTTCTCCTTGCGCCTCATACCGACATAAGTCATCAGCCTCTCCACATCTTCCGGTTTGTAATAAAATTTACGCTGAACCTGGGTGAACGCCAACCGTCCGGTATCACGAAGGGTCTGCAGGGTACGGGAAGAAATGTCAAGGCGCAGGCAGACATCCTGACCGTCCAGTCACTCACCAAGCCCTTTATTCGCATTTTTCTCATACAGCCTGTCCACGCGTGTCGATAGACTTTCGACACATCCCAGCATCCTGTCAAAGATACCGGCTTCAATGTAATATATTTCCATATGATCGATTTTAAATATTCGTTGATGCGAATGTAAGAGAAAAAACGATACCTGCCAAACTGGACCGGACTGATGGCAGGAATAGTCATGGATAGTCAGCAATTGTCAGGAGATGAAAAGATATTTATAAAGGGGTATCTGAATCCGCTATACCCATCCGAAGAATGTGTCACTCATGAGCCCGTTGTGTTCTATATAAGGGAAAAAAATCCTGCCAAACGGGCATTTCCCAACCCATAGGCGGACTACCTGAGTACGTAAAGGATATGAGCAATACCTAGAGCATTCGGTTCTCCCGTTTTTATTTGGCGATGAATGAGGGAGAATCACGTTTCTTCGGCAATCAGGGATATTTTCCATTGTACTATCGGATGCTTCACAACTCGTGAGAGAATAGAAGTCTCAATTCATAGATTTTCTTTGCGAAACTTGTTTTCTGTTAAAAGCAAAATATATTCCAGAATATACAACTTTCATTCAGGAATATATTTTGAGGTATATTTATCCATAAGATAATGTACGCCTTTACCCATTTTTCCTCGTATATCAAAGAAGCCTTCACCCAGTAGGCCTATCCACTTCTTAAAAAATGGCAGTACAAAATCTATACCTTTTGATACATGCCTGACTTACTATATAATGGCAGGTGATGCAGAAGTATACTTTCATTCGTTTAGTCCATCAGTTCAAAATAATTAAGTAGTTCCTTCATATTGCCGACAAAATACAGCCAGTCGATACAATAAACTTTATTGCACTCAAAAACGATCGGATATTCGTATTTGCCGACAACTGTACTACCCCTTCTTGGTACTGAGACATATATGTATTTAACGGAAGCAAAATTCAATCGTTTGAGATAGTATACCTGTATATTACTATTTATTTTAGAAACTAATATTGGATATTTAAGTCGACATCAAAACGTCTTAAAATATAAATGTTAGTCTTACGTTAGATAATATTAAGCATCTCAATAATAAATATCTGATTATAAGATGTGTATAAATGTTTTTGTTAGATTTTATATTTTCTTCCATAACTATAAAACATCGATTTAGTCTTATCTTTGTAGTATGATATTATTAATTTTATCATGAAAAAAGTTTTTGCATTATAAAGAAATTCAACGTCTTTTCCCAGAATTATACTGTATGTTTTATAACCATGCCAATAAGACAGAAAAGATAACGGTCAAAATAAGCCCTCAAAACAAAAAGTTTGTTGTTTAATTGTCTTATAATGCTGGAAATAAGTTTGTAAACTCTACAAAAGACCTTGAAGATTGTATCAGATGTTGAGGTTTCAACAATATTAAATATTACTTTTATTTATAGTAACTAATTTGCATTAATATGAGAAAGGTATTTATTCTTTTGTTTATTTCTTTAGCATTGTTATCCTGTCAAAAAAGAGGAAAACAATAGAAAAACAGAGTATCAAGTATTAACAAGTAAGGACGCATCCAAACCGTTTAGCTGTCTTGGAGAGAAACGTATTATTACGATTACGATTATAAAAAAACATTAATAGATGATGTTTTAAGTTCAGAGGTTCCGATTATTCCCAGGGATGTTTCGGTAGAATTTGATAAAACTCTTTTTTTTCTGATATAGAAATAAAAGTGGAGGGCGATCAGGTAGTATTAAATATAACCTCAAATATTAATAAAGAAGATAAAATTTTGAATGCTGATTTACAGATTTCTTACTCTACTATTAATGGCATAAAAGTAGAAAAAAAATTCCACTAATTATAGATAAAGGAAAGTTGACATTTGTGTATAAAATCCATTCGAACAGAATCCTTTTATTCTACCAGCTGAAGGTGGTAGATTTGAGTTACCTTTTACTTGTAAAAAACAGACATATTTGAATGGCCAGTTTATAGAGGAAACTTATTCATCATTAAACGGATTGAGATTTAAAACGATAAGTAGTGGTAATGTCTGGTTCCTTACAGTCAGAAAAGACGGAGAAAAAATTGGTTTTTACAAATTTTCTTTTTTGTGGGAGAAGGACCATATAACCAAAAAACAGATCCAGAGTGCTATTTTAACATATATACCCATGATGCAGATTTAATTACAGATAATCCTACAGAAATATTCAGACAAGATTTTATACAACCCCAGACCCCGGGTGAGGATTATTATAAACCTTCCCGGTCCTCTTATAAACATGGCACTTTTGACTTTTAACGTATTCAGTATTAACCTTAATTATATAAATTATGAAACAACATGCACATTTATTGATTTTGACAATTATGTTTTTAACTTCATGTTCCGATGACACAGAAGTAATGAAACAAGAATCTTCGCCACCATCTTTAACAGAAAAAGCCCCGACTTATCGTACTAAAGAGAATGCTATTATTGAAGTGGAACTTTTTATTAAAAATAATAGAAACAATACACGAAATAGCTCTTTTCTTAATTATTCAATAAACAATGAAATCTATTTCTATAGAGATACAATTACTAATCAGACATATCCCTCATTTTATATAGCCAATGCAGAGGGTGGCAATGGCTATGCAATAGTATCGGCCAACCTATATACAACTCCTATTATTGCTTATTCAGAGTCTGGCAATCTTTTCTTTAAGTGACACGCTTCAATATCAGGAATTATCTTTCTTTTTTTTTTGATTTAGTTCAAAATTACATTTCTAATAATAAAAAGTATGAGATAGAGTTCAAAGAAAGAAGGAAAATGATGACGATAACTCTTTAGACACATCTCAAACAAGGGGTAGAAGACGTCCTATTTATATAAAGAAACCTGGAGAATGGGAAGAAACGGAAAGAGTACAACCTTTGATTTCTGTTAAATGGGGACAAAGGAGTCCATATAACAATGCGGCACCTCTTATAGAAGGACAAAGAGCCCTCACAGGCTGTGTAGCTACTGCAATAGCTCAAGTAATGGCATATCATGAAAAACCTTCAGGGTATAATGGGGTGTCATATAATTGGTCTGAAATGAAACAATTCCCCACCACTCCAGCAGTTGCCCATTTATTCCGCTCTATAGGTGATTTGGTTAAAATGGATTGGGGAACAGATACAAGCGGAGCTAAAAGAAAAAATATACCACAATGCTTCGAGAAAATGGGATATAGGAAACCCAATAATCCTCAAATTTATAGTCAATGGGATGTTATAACATCTATTAAAGCTAAATGTCCGGTTATAATATGTGGGCAATTCGGTAAGAAAAGAAAATACTGGGTATTAAATATTACCAAAATGGTCATGCTTGGGTTTCTGATGGCTATTTTTCATAGAGAGAGAAATGTTGATGTCTATAGAAAAGGAAGCGATAAAGTTCATCATTCGTATACGGAGAAAGAAGATTACCTGCATCTAAACTGGGGCTGGAATGGTAATAGTAATGGTTATTATTTGGCGGGTATTTTTAATGGAGGTGAAGGACCTACTTTTCCTTCTACTAGAGCAGCCGGCAAGGGTAATTATCCATATAATGTAGAAATAATTCCATATATTAACATAATAAAATAAGAAATATGAGACAAACTTATTATTTTCTGTCTTTCGTGTTACTTTTATTTGTATTCATTTCATGTAGCGATGACGTCGTTGGCAAGGGAACAGATACGATAGGACTAGAGACTAAAGAGGTATTTTTTTTAAATCCAGTAAAGATTCTATAGAGTTACGAACCAGGAAAGGTGACGACTGGTGGCTGACTGAAATCTCTACTAAAGACACGATATATAGAAACACACTCCCTTAATGTTCAAGTAATAGAAGGTGGTGGACTTTATGTGGAGAAAACAGGTCGCAAATCAATCTTTATCAGGATTGATTCAAATTTAACAGGCTTGGAAAGGAGATTTACAACAGTTATACAAGCAGGGAATTACTATAATACAATTACTATAATACAAAAGGCCAAAGAATAAATAAAAAAAAGGTGGAGACTGCTATTCTCCGCCTTTTTGTTTACTTACTTTTTAGTTCTAGAACTAAGTTTTATATTTCAAGTGATACTATAAAGAATCAACCTCCATTAAAATCAGCTATTGATTTTATAAATGGATTACGGGATCTTCCAATGAAACGTATAGTGGCTGACGAAGGTATCCTTGCTGGAAAATTAATAATAAATTGGACGGTATGATTATAAAAAAATAAGTTTCTATGTTTAAAATCTGAAGTGACGGATAACAGTAGATAGGCACTAAAAAAAGCTATACCATTTTAGTAAACTTCATATTATATTGAAGTCATAACTCATTAACTAAAACGATATAGCTTATGAGACGTGTACAAAGTAACACATTAGATGTAGGAATTGATGTCCACTTAAAGAATTGGTCGACAGCAATCTTATCAAAGCATTCAGTACTGAGGAGATTCCTGCAAGTTGATTGCGAGGGACCTACCCTCATCTCCTACATAGTTGCGAAGCATTTAGCACATGCTTCTCGTGGCACAATCTCACCCTACCGTACAAGCGGTTCCGCATACGGCGGTTTCGCAATCTATATGTATTTGCTTATAAAGATGAGATAACATTGGATACCCCGCTTTCCGAAGAGCCTCGTCCTCAATAGCATTCTGAAGAAAGGCACGCGTACAACGCCAATACCCTTTCCGAGTATTTGCCCACTCCCAAGCCTTACCTTTCGGTATTCCACATTTCTGCAAATTTGAAAAGCGAGTCTTCACTCTCTTCCAACATTTCCATATACACATACGCAAGTGTCTGCGATACCATTGGTCTAATGGAATCAGCAGACTCCTCATGTTCTGCATATTTGAAATACCCTATCCAACCTCTAAAGGTTTGCCAGAGTATCTCTTTACGTTGGGCATAACCCATGCTGTTACTACGTCTGGTAAGAGATTTAACCTTACGTTTGAATTTCTCTTTTGTTGTCTTGTGAACATACAGCCTGCATTTGCCTTTCGTGAAATAGAAGGAAAAGTCCGTTATGCTTGAGCATACGCGTTCGGCGGACCTCTTACTTTTGCACAGTATCATGCTATCATCTGCATAGCGTACAAAGCAGTGTCCACGTCTCTCCAATTCCTTGTCTAGTTCGTTCAGCAGGATATTGCTGAGCAAGGGGCTCAAAGGGGCGCCTTGTGGTGTACCCTCTATACTTGGTTCATAATGCTTACCTATCATTACTCCGCTTGTAAGATACTTGTGTATAAGAGAAATGACACGCCCGTCATTTATTGTCCTTGACAGTATTCTCAGTAAGAAACTATGGTTTACCGTATCAAAGAATCTAACAAGGTCTATGCCTACAGCATATTTGTAGCCTTCGCTTGTATAACAGCACACTTGGAGCAATGCTACATGCGCACTACGTCGGGGCGAAACCCAAAACTGCTTGGGCTGAACTGGCGTTCGTAGATAGGCGATAGCACTTGGACGATGGCTTGTTGTATCAAGCGGTCAACAACGGTTGGGATGCCTATAAGCCGTTTCTTCCCGTTATCCTTGGCTATATCTACCCTACGCACTGAATTCGGTTTGTACCTTCCAATGCGTATCGACTCGATAAGTTCTGATTTGTGTTCATGAAGATAGGGAAGCAGTTGCTTAAAATCCATTCTATCAACACCTCCAACCCCTTTGTTTCGTACCACTTGTAGATAGGCACGATTGAGATTGTCGGGAGAAAGAATTTGACTCATTAAGTCATCTTTATTTGGTTGCACTGCTATCAAACTGCCGTCTTTCATGTCCATATAGGTCTGCACTCCCTCATAGCTTTCGGATTCCATCCTATTCTTTTGAGGGTAGCCAAGTGTACTTTCTATGACTCTTATTTTATGCATTCTTTCCTATTTAGAGTTAGTTACGTGTTTATAGCTATTGCGATTCAGCCCTTCCTTAAAAAGAACTTAAGTACTATGGCTTCTGCTGACTTCTCACAATAAGCTTTACTCCGTGTTTGGCAATCTAAACACATGCTCCACACGTCCGTGAGACCTCCCCGATTAAGAATATAATCTTTCACACTTATACCTGCTTGATTTACACCGAGTGTTCCATATAGCTATAGGGCTTTATCTTGTTTGGCAGACTTACCCACACTCATATGCCTTAGTATCAAGTTTCTGTACGTCAGGTCAGTGCTTTGCCTAAGACTTCCTTTAGATGCCGAATCACTACGGACACCATTGCCGTCGGCTGTACGCTTGCCGATATAAGGCTGCGATGGGGACTTACACCCATTAGATTATGCCCATGTCGGGCAAACTCCAAAAGGCAACTAACTCGCAATGAATTAGTTGCCTTAAATTTTCCTATTTTAGGAATATCCCTAGCTAATGGTACATCGGGCAAACATTCTCGATATTTCCACACCATAAAAACGAGCAAAGACTTGATACGGTTCTTGGTATGTATGCTGTCTTTTGCAATCAGGTTTCTTAGTCTTATAAAGAGCGTATTTTTGTGGTTTCCTCCCCAGAATATAATTCCTTTTCAAATGAACCGAAAGGTAACTCGTGGGCCAATTTGCTACAATTCACAGCATTGGTCTTGCGTAACTTCTCCTTGCTCATGGTAGGCACATCGACTGGATTACCCCGTAAATGTTGGTTATTCCTAAATTCATCAGCCTCTCATACATGCAGAATCTGCAGAAACCAGCTTCATTGATTAAGAAGTAATTGTCACCCGAATAATTACTTGCCAAGTACTAATGCAAAGCTTTTTATTTTTTTATGATAAATTCATCCAGCATTTTTCCGTCTCGATCCATTACCTCTATCTTCATCTGTGTGGTCGTGGCATAAATACGTAGCAAAGATGTATTGGAATTAACTACTACGGGGAAAGACGTTTTGTCAGTGGCATCATGACGCACAAAACGATGTAAGTGTCCACAAAGCATTAAATCCGGATAAGCCTGGCGTAATAAAGGCATAAACTTCTGCTCTACTTCTACATTTCCATGCCAATCCTCATCGGGACCAGCTTCAGTAACTGCGGGAGGAATGTGAGCTACAATTATTTTAAAAGGCGCTTCTTTATATTCGGTACTTTCCAAAATACTGGCCAACCATTCGGACTGTTCGGTACGGTAGAGGTCATATTGGGTAATACCGGCATATTCAATATCAGAATCAGGCTTATCTTCTCCCGTATCCAGAACAATACAATAGACAGGACCTTGTCGAAAGGCATAATAAAGATGTTCCTGACAGGGAGAAAAATAACGTTGGATTTCGGTTGCAAATACTCCCCGTGTTTCGTGGTTGCCACGGGCGTAGTACATCGGGATCTCAGAAGCGAAAAGTCGTACAGCCGTATCCATAAACCCCTTGAAAAGCTGATCTTCACTATTTATGAAAGAGAGCATATCACCATTAAAAAGAACAAAGTCGGTTTGCGTAAGGTTACAACGGGACATTAAGTCCTCCAGCAGTTTGTTGTCCCCCCATGTATATCGTTGACCATTACAAAAGAGGTGGCAGGCGCTTGCGGATTGCAGGTATGAAAAGTAAGCGGTTTACGATAATAGACATCAGTGGAAGCATAACTTCCATAAATGATTTTATACCCAGTATGTTTCAACACTTCCTGAGCAAAAACACGGTAACGATATTGTTTTCCCGGTGTCAGTCCCTTGACTTTAACGGCATGGATGGTTGATGTATTCATGATGCCATTAGACGTGTCAAAATAACGCGGATGCTCTTTGGCGTAAAAACTGCCGTTGCCATCTGAGGCCAGTTCCACCCATCCTATAGAGGGCTTATCCGTTATCCATACAATGGTAGCTTCGTTAGATCCCACGTTTTGCAAGTAAGGTCCATGAGTTATTGTTATTTTGGAAATTTCATCTTGCGAATACAGGAATGTAGCTATTCCCAATAATAACATTTCTAAGAATATGATTTTTCTTATCATAATGCCTAATCTAATAAATTGTTAAACTTTCGTATGTGGAAATCTGGCAGACAGAGATGTATCCTTACTTTACCTTCGGTATCTGGTTTAGCCTGCCTCCTTCATTATATCGTTGATTATTCGGTAATCCCTTTTTATTCACTCCCTTTTGCATGAGTGATTTTAATTCCTCCAAATAATAATGGTATATGTCACGGGGAGTGGCTTGATATTTTTTGCATAGTGAGGCTGCCATGCCTACAACTTCCCCCATCATACCTGTAGTGCGCATAACTCGTACGGTTCCCAAGGCAACATGTGTGACACTGATATTGCGTCCTGCCATGAACAGATTGTCTATATTACGGGAATAAAGACATCGGTAGGGGAACAGGATAGGGATAAATTACTACATGGTCTGTCGTCGCTTTGAATTCCCGTCCCGGGAAATACCGGGTATTCTCGGGGTCGGGCCGGTGCAGATCAATACTCCAGGTAGTAGTGAAAGATGCGTCCTCATGGGCTACGTGCTTTGTTAAATCATCCTCTTTCAGTACATAGTCGCCCAATAGCCTCCGGGATTCCCGCTTTCCGGCAATGTAGGCTACCCATTCCAATGAACGTTTTTTATAATATTTTCTTCGTTCCGATTGATTTTTCAAGTAGCTCCAATTAGAATATATAACTAACATTCCATAGTCACGTATTTGTTCAGAATCATTAATCTGATTTTTATTCATTCCGGTTTCCCAAGTCCATTCACCATAAGTGACAGGTTCACAGGTCTCCTCATTGAATTCGATGCCGTACCGGAATTCCGGAAAATAGGATGTTTTTGTGTCTTCCACAGAATACCATTGAACAGAAGTGCCCATTACTAAGCTATCAGCTATTTCGGGAGCTATAGTCTCACCGTATTCAGAACGGCTTTCACGGCCCATACGATAGTCTGCCCCGGCCAGATAACCGATAGTGCCATCACCAGTACAGTCAGCAAATAAACGACCATAAAATTCGATTTCTTCACCGGATTCAATATGACAAGCGGTTATCGAGATGATCCGGTCCTCTTCCTTCTTCACCGAAAATGCCCGATAATTAAGAAACAGGGAAACATTAGTTTCAGCTTGCAGCCATTCCATTTTTTTTATGATCTTCATAATTGCCTGCCGGTTGTGCATTACCCTCCTTGACGGGACCGAACTCTTTTTGCAGCCCCCCAGTTCAGGATATTTTCCGATCTCGATAGCTCCTCCCAAATGAACACGAATCTCGGAACTATTGTTTCCACCGACTACAGGGCGATCATTGATAAGTGCGACTTTACAGCCCAGGCGGGCGGCAGATACTGCTGTACTCATACCTGCAATACCTGCACCTATAACTACTAAATCATATGATTCTGTTTTTGGGGGGGCTAATAATCCAAGTTTAGCACGACGAAAGTTATTTAAAGCCGCCATATCCGATGGCGGAATATCATCTTTCCGTGTCGTAAAATAAATAGCATCACACCGCCCGTCAAAACCTTTCAAGTCATGCAAAACAATGTGAATATTCTTTTCTGTTGCCTGATATTGCCCGGCATACTGCCATATCCACTGATTGCCTATAATACCCAACCGGTAAGAGATTTTCTTTCCGTTTACTGACAAACCGAACAATCCGGGCCCTTCACCCTCCTGCCATGGAGACGTCCAGTTGTAGGTGCGTACAAAAAAATATAATATGTGCCATTTTCTGGAAGTTGTACATTGGTACTCGCATTTTCAACAGGACTACCTAGACCGTGTGCCAGTAAATAAGGTGATCCCATCAAGTCCATAAATTGTTGGTCCACTACCCAGCCTCCTTTTTCCGTGAAACTTTCTGCTTCTACCAATAAACTGGCAGCATGAAGACTCGCTCCGTGAAATACCATCCAGATGAGAGAAATATATATAATTTTTTTTATCATAACAATTTTCATTATTCTTATACTTGTTTATTCATAGTAGCGAAGGATAATCTCCTTGATAGTCAGCCGGGCCATCAGTGGAGTTGTCAATTCCATTTTGAGGGCTTTAATCATGGCTAGTGTACTGAAAGATGCTGACAATTCTCCATTTTTGTTATCTGCAGCTACTTTCTTAAATATTGTACCGTCCTCGCTGACAGATAATTGTACATGTTCCGGATGTTCCTTTGAAACATCAAACACAATTCTGATTTCCTGTACTGCTTGTCTTTTTTCCAAAGTAAGAGTAAAATAATCTCCTTTTTTTAAGGAATAGGGGGTTGCAAAGAAAGTCTGTATATCACCGTCAAACGCATATTCAGGCATATAATACTTGATTCCCTTCATATTGGTATCGATACGGGCAGGACATACAAGACGGGGCCTTTGTTCGCTTTGCGGAACAAAACCTGTGTTATCCCAATCCTCGTCTTTGAAGTAACAGATATTCAGTTTTTTTCCATAATAGCACCGAACTTGCTGATACGTTGTCGGAACCCTTCCCATTCTTTCTTTTCTTTCGTGTTCCAGAGGGTTTCGGCCAAGGCACAAGTTCTGGGATATAACATCCTTTCCACCTCATCCGAGGTTGTAATGAATTCAGTCCACAAATTAGCCTGTCCTCCCTTGACGAGATGTGCTTGAGTATTCGTACATTCTTTGCCAACTGGTTCCCATTCATACAATCTGCGTGTGGAATTCCGTGAATACCCGAAATCAAAGTAACAGGGATCCTTAGGAGACATAATGACTGACAACCCTCTTTTCAAAGCTTTCTGTTGCTGTTCTCTTCCATCACGTTGCCAGATCATGATCACGTCACTGATGTCAGCGGCATTACGGTCATTTATTTCATCCCAACCTATCATCCTTTTTCCCTTGGAACGTACAATTTCACTAACTCGTTTCGTAAAATAGTCCTGTAACTCGTGCCATGAAGTCATATTCTCTTGTTTGTAAATCTTTTGGCATTTCGGACATTGTTCCCATAGATGTGTCGACACTTCATCTCCTCCCAGATGTATGAATGATGAAGGGAAGAGATCAGTGAGTTCTGCTACCAGTTTTTCCACAAAACCTATAGGTTTCAGGATTTCCTATACACAGCATATTCTCATCTGCTCTCTTCCGTTTTTGTCCGTCCAGTTCCTCTGGATAGGCTTCAAATTTTCCGCCTTTACATGACAGTTGGGGAAGGGCTGCAAGCAAGGCCAGACAGTGTCCCGGAAGGTCAATCTCCGGAATGATCTCTATGCCGTACATGGCGGCATAGTTGATCAATTCCTGCAACTCGCTTTTACGATAATAATGTCCCGATAGATCCTCGAATGTCCGGTAGTACGTACCTTTGAACGCTAAATCCGGATATTGGTCCAGATACAGACGCCAGCCTTGATTGTCTGTCAAGTGCAGATGTAAAGTGTTAAGTTTAAAAAAGGCCAATTGTTTGGTATACTTTTTTAAGTTGTTCGATAGTCCAGAAATGGCGGCTACAATCTATCATGACTCCCCCTGTAACTAAAACGGGGTTTGTCGTGGATTATGAGCCGGGGTAACTCTTTTCCCTCACTTCCCAGAATCAATTGTAAAAGAGTGGAAAAAGCATGAATCATACCTGTCTGGTCACCTGCTTCTATGATGATCCCCTGCTTTGTAATTTCCAGCATGTACATTTCCGGCTCCTGCATTTTCACCTTTTTACATGAATGGAAGGATTTGAGGCATTCACCATGACAGACAAATTTGCCAGTTCTTTCAGATCGCTGACAAGGAGGTTTCCTGTATTTTTCCATTCGTCCGGGAAAATGGATGCTTTCCAGACGTTCGATGGATAGCGTACCTTTTTTCCGGACCATGCTTTCAACTTGCGGGATCAGACAAATATTATCTTGAGAATAAATACTGTCTGGTAATATGAGAAGAAATAGAAAAAGGTGAAAAATATAGCTCTTTCCAATCATAAAGTTAGAAAAATAAAAGGGTGAATAATTAAGGAGTTACCTTTTCCCGGACTATCAACAACTTTCCTGCATTTAATAGCCGGGATTTTGTTTTAAGTTCTCGTTGATCTGAAGTTCCGTAGTAGGGATAGGCCACAAATATTGGCGATCGTTCCAACTACGTACAGCAAGTGCCTGACATTTACCCGCTTCTTCCAATTTGGAGAAATCTGCACAACCATCCTCGTCCATTTCCGGTGTGAAAGCCCAAAACCAATCTCCCTGACTGGTTACCCGTTCGATACATAGTGAGGCCGGATAAAGGATACCATATGTCTTGCGATTCATAACCTTTTCGGCCAGTTTCCAACGGATGATATCCGTATATCGCATGTGTTCCTTTGCCATTTCCATACGACGTTCTACACGTAGCTGGTGGCGAAGTGTGGACTGGTCGTTAGAAGTGAAAGCCGGATAACTTGCCTTATCGGACTTGTCCACACCATAAGCACGCGCCCGAACCTCATTCAGTGCATCCAATACGGAGTTATCTATCTCATTTAATTCGATTTTCGCCTCGGCATATGTCAACAATATTTCGGCATAACGACAATAGATAATATCCTGGTCTACCTTGAAACCATTCTGAAGCCATGTTTCGTCTATCCCTTTTTTCCACACCAGACCATCGAAAGAAGCATATTGGGCATTGGCACGTGTATCATAATTTGTCACGATTTCACCCGTATTATAGTTCATACATGTCAGTGCCTCCGGGTGTGGGTTGTATTCATAACCGAGGTGGTTGGAACCAAATGGTACAATGGTTTCTGCTAAACGTGGGTCACGATTTGCAAATGGTTCATGCGGATCGAAGAGTGGTGATTCGTTAATAAGCAGACCGTCGGTACAGGTGAATGCAGCTAGTAACTCCCATGACGGACAGGTCTGCGTCCATCCTCCTACGTTACGGGGTAGATCATTGTATACCTGGTTAACTCCTCCGTTTCCTGTTCCCAGATAAATGTCATATGTAGCATCACGTGGAATTTTGAAAATAAATTCATTCGAGTTTTTTGTAGTAGACAAAAAAAGATTGCCAAAATCGGGATGCAATTCATAAATATTCAAGTCCATAACCGCCTTGGCTGCATCGGCCGCTGTTTCCCAATCTTCCATAATCAAGGCAACCCGGGCTTTTAGTGCCAGTGCAGCACCTTGGGTGGCTCGCTGTTGGTCAGTATAGGAAGTTGGAAGCACACTAATTGCATCATCAAAATCTTTATAGATTTGTGCCAATACGATGGATTTATCCGTACGTCCCATTGTCAACCCTTCTTCTGTACTTACATCGGTTAATACCAATGGTAAGTCACCGAACTTTACAATCAGTTTGGCATAAGCGGCAGCTCTATGGAATTTGGCTTCGGCAATCAGGCGGTTAATAGTAGTGGCAGATGCGCCATTTTCGATAGCACGATGCGATTTCTCAATAACTGCATTGGCACGTGAAATAGCTTTGTACTGATTGCCCCATAAACTGGTAACCCAAGCATTTTGTCCATTTAGAGTTCCGTCATCAAAAAGAGGTCAGGAGATCGCGTGAAGTATAGTCGTCCGACCAGTCGGTCTGTTGTTGTCCGTCTTCCGGCCAGAAGTCATATCGATATAACTCATCAACGGCCATCTGCACTTCAGTTTCCGTGGAATACCAGTTTTCAGTAGAACCGCTTGACAATGGATTTAAATTGAGATCATGGCAGGCAGAGAGTAAGAGTATTCCTGCCCCGATATATAAGAGTAACTTTTTCATGTTTTTTATGGCTAGAAATTAATAGAAACACCAAATATTAGAGAGGTGGTAATAGGATACCCTTCTGTACTTACTTCCGGATCCCATCCTTTGGGGGCATTACTGATGGTAAACAGGTCACTTCCGCTTACATAAAGACGGACTGTATTCATACACGCCTTCGTAGTCCATGCTTTGGGGAGCGTATAACCGACAGAGAGATTTTTTAAACGAATGTACCGACCGTTGTAAAGCCAATAATCAGACATACAGAAATTAGCATCCCGATTGGTGCGAGTCAGGCGCGGATATTTGGCTGTCGCATTCTGCTCATCCGTATTTTTCGGACTCCAATAATTGCCGTCAAGAATAGTAGGGAAATTGAGCCAGTTGTCTCGAAGCCCTTCAATCATTGCAGCACTGATTTGAGATTTCTGACTTCCAACACCTTGTAGTGTCAATCCAAAGTCCCAGCCTTTATAGGCAGCATTGAAAGTGAGTCCAAACATATAGTGAGGCAGGGAACCGCCCAAAAGTACACGGTCATACTCAGGTGAGGGATAACTCCGTCGGGGACACCGTCCGGTCCGGAAATATCCTTGTACTTAATATCACCCACTTTGACGCTGTTGTTCAGTTTGGGCGACTTGTCCACGTCTTCCTGAGTCAGGAACAAGCCATCGCTTACGTAACCATACCATTCGTTATATTCACTTCCTTCCATTTTTACCTGATTGCCTAGGAACTGTGTACCATTCAGGTTTCCCATTTTGGAGGTAAAATCTGACAGATTAGCGGAAATGGAGTAAGTGAAATCACCGACTTTGTCCCTCCAGCCAACTTCAATATCATAGCCGGTAGTGTGCATGTTTCCGGCATTGACTTCCGGGTTGTCGTAGCCGATGAAGTGTGGAATTTCCAGTGCCAGCAACATGTCCTTCGTATTTTTTCTATAATAGTCAGCGGAGAAGTGCAGACGGTTATCCAGAAAATTAGCATCTAAACCGATATCCCAGCTTTCTGTTGTTTCCCATGAAATATCTCGTACGGCATACTTCTGCTGTGCGGCCGTAGTCACGGAAGAAACAATCCCCTGTGAATTCTGAAATAGTGCAGTGCTGTAATCAATTGCAGCCTGGTAAGGGTAATAATTATAAATAAAGTTACCGTCATCGTCATAAGCCCCGATACGTTCGTTTCCCAGTTTTCCCCAAGAGCCTCTCAATTTCAGGTAAGAAAACCAATCCATATTTATATTCTTGAAAAACTTCTCTTCAGAAATTACCCAACCAAGTGACACGGAAGGAAAATTGGCCCAACGACAATTGGATGCAAAACGTGAAGAACCATCCCGGCGGAGATTTGCTTGGATAAGATAGCGATCTGCATAGCTATAGGTCATGCGTCCGAATAATGAGCGGTAAGCATATTCTTCCGCATTGCCACCATTATCCCGATAATCCTCCGAACCGAGGTCCAGGTAAGGATAGCTTGTCAACTGGTACTGGTCTCTGGATGCATCCAGGTTTTCCCAGAAAGCATAATAATCCTCGTAACCGATCATGACAGAGAAATCATGGCGCCCCAGTGTCTTGGCATAGTTGGCAAAGAACTGTGTTGTTATATCATGGCTGTCATTACGATTTTCCGTCAAATTGGTAGTGCGATAACCTCCCATGTAACCAACAGTGGTATTCGGATCTTCTGAACGGGTGTATGGAATCTGTTTGACAAAAGTTTTCTTCTTTACATTATTGAAATTGGGCGCCACGGCTGCTGATATTTTCAGCCCATTGACAGGAGTTATGTCAATACCGAGTTTACCGCCAATATTGGTTCCCCAGTTGGTAAAAGTGCCGCCATCTGTAATTTTGGCCAGCATATTTTCTCCATCTTTCACATCACCCCATAAGCCATTGGTCCATGTAGCAGCATAAATTGGCGGAATGTTTCGTCCACCTGCCCCCATGGGGTTGGAATTAGGCGAGAGAGCTTTAGAACGGGAAAAGTTCAAATCCAGATTTGCGGAAATATATTTATTTATATTGAAATCATTATTCACGCGTACCATAAAACGGTCATATTCCTTGTTTACATAGAGGCCGTCCGTTTTGTCATAGCGGAAAGAGGCTTTTGTACGAATAATCTTACCCCCACCAACAATGCTTAGAGTATGTGTCTGCCGGGGTGCGGAGCTTTTCAACAGAATATCTCCCCAATCCGTCATAGGATATTTGTCCGGATTAGTCGCATTATTTATGCTCCAGTTGGTAATTTCATCTTCCGTATATGTTTGGTACCATCCACCGTCTGGATTATCGTTATAGCGTGTTTCATTTACCATTTCCATGTAACGCTGGGCTCCTACATAGGTCGGCAACTTAGTCGGTATTTCCCACCCGTACTCAAAGTTGTAACTCAAAGCCACATCACCGCTCTTGGCACGTTTGGTCGTGATGACAATTACACCGGCTGCGGCACGTGAACCGTAGATCGAAGCCGAAGCAGCATCCTTCAATACGGACATACTTTCTACGTCTTCAGGATTTACGGAGTTGATATCACCCGGAATTCCGTCAATAATCACCAACGGACTGGAATCACCAATAGTTGTTACACCACGTATCTGGATAGAAGCACTACTACCGGGAGCTCCATTGTCACGACTGACCATTACTCCGGAAAGCGCGCCTTGCAAAGCTGTGGAAAGTTGGGTGGTACGACGGGCAGCAAGTTCGTCTCCTTTAACAGCTGTTACCGAACCGGTGAGATCTTTCTTCTTCATCGTACCATACCCCACTACGACTACCTCATCCAATTGCGCATTGTCTTCCTGTAGAATAATGTTAATATTCCTCTGCTCGCCGATATTGACAGTCTGCGTTTGGTAGCCAATATAGGTTATTTGCAATGTAGAATTGGCAGAGGCACTGATACTGAAACGTCCGTTCATATCCGTAATTGTGCCTGCCGATTTTCCTACGACTTGAATATTTGCTCCGATAATAGGCTCACCATTTTCATCTTTTACTATCCCCGTAACTAAAAAATCTTTTTGCTGCGCACCCTTTTCCTTATCCGTAGAGTTAATGAGCATGATGTTTTTACCTTCTATAGCATGGCGAATGCCTGTATCCTTGAATATATCATTCAAAACTTCATTAACGGCTTTATCTTTCGCATTCACTTTGACATTACGTTTGATATTGATATCTTTTACGTTGAATACAAACAGATAGTCCGTTTGTTTCTCTATTTCATTAATCACTTGTCCGATTGTTATATGGTTGGAAACAATCGTAACATGAGCTGTCTGCGCATAGCTTCCTATAGCTAGAAGATTTCCTACACATAAGAAACAGACGTAAACAATAATTTTCATAATACGGAATAACTGTTTATTTTCTATAAATAATTCCTGGTATAGAGAATTTTTCATATTTTCGCAACATATTAGTTTATTAGGTTTAACTTGATCTAGAACTATTTTGTCAGTTGGTATAAACTGATGGAAAATGTGGGATGGTGTTGCAGCACTGTCCCCTTTTCTTTTTTAAATGTTTCTTTATTGTTTCATAGGCATTAGAAATATTAAAAAGTTAATTAATGGTTATCGTATTGCTCTCGTTATCTTTAATATAGGTAAATTTATTATTGAGGGCAAGCACACGTATTACATGTTCAATCCCATCATGGGTCCGGAATTTTCCGGTATAGTGCGCATCAAGAATCTGTTGATTGTTAATGACAAAATTCACATCATAATAGAGTTTTAATTTCTCCATTATATCGCGTAGGGAGATATCGTTGAAACAAATAAGCCCTTCTTTCCAACGAAAATAGTCTGTTGTATGTATCTTTTCTTTAGTAAGTTGGTTTTTACTTAGTCTGGCCATGTCACCTGGTTTCAGTTTCATGAGAGATACTTCACTTTTCTTTTGCAGAATTTCTACAGCACCTTCCAATAAGGCTGTTTCCCATATACTATCTTTCTCATAGGCCAGCACATTGAATTCTGTCCCCAGCACCCGGATATTGCATCGGTTAGTTCCAACAATAAAAGGTTGTTTTATATTAGAACTGACTTTAAAATATCCTTCACCATCTAATTCTACATGACGTACCTTTTTAGAAAACCGTCCCGGAAAAGTCAACCGGCTACCGGAATTCAGCCATACATGCGTTCCATCAGCCAGGTATAATTCGGCATGCTGGCCTGCCGGAACAACTACCGTTTGCATATTCTCCTCCTTGTCTTGTAAAACGTGGTGAGTGTAAAAATAAGTGGTTGCCACAGTAAAAACAATGACAGCCGCTATCCGTACAATAACATCGAGAACCCTCCTCAGCGGATCTTTCTTCTCTTGTTGTATATCAACGGGACTTTTAGTCTGCCATAACGTAATGTCATACAATTTACGTTGCCGCTTATATTCTCTAAGATGCTGTTCATCTTCGCGCAGCCACTCCATTATCCTCTGTGACTCTTTTTCAGAGGCATTTCCTGCTATATATTTTTGTAATAGTTCATCCATCTTTTTATCGTTTTCATTTATATAACGATTCATCTTCGGTTTACCCTAAACGAAAAAGAATATTTTTTTCAAAAGATAAAGGAACGTGCGTAGTAATCGGTGTTACATATGGTAAAAAAAGAAATAAAATAAAGGCAGGTAATCTTTTAGCGTTTTTCTAAGAGCCTTAAGTGATTTGGATATATGATATTCCACATCTTTGATTGAAATATTTAATTCGCAGGCAATTTCCCGATTTGTTTTATTTCCAAATCGGCTGAGAGTAAATATACGGGAGGTTTGTTCAGGTAATGATTGCAATGTTCTTTGCACAATATCCATAACTTCTTTCGAGAATATTTCATTTGGATTACAGTCTTCCAGTGAGGAGAGGCGAAGAGCTAACTCTTCATTTTGTTTCTCACTAATCCGTGTGATGACCTGTTGTTTCATGCTTTCATGACGTAAGTAGTCTAAGGCTTTATTTCGCAAAATACTGAGCAACATCGGTTCAATATTTTCCACCGGGTTGTCCTGTATCCATTGCCACAGTTTGATGAGTGATTCAGATGCAATATCCTCGGCTACCATCTCATTGTGTATATACGACTTTACAAATAGAAAAGACTTTTTGTAATATCGCATATAAATATTATTAAAAGAATTCTCTGGACGAGTGAGTTTTGCAGGCATTTTAATTCTTTTTAGTTCATTAAAAATTTTGAGAAACAAAAATATAAAATGATATTTGATTCGCAAATTTTCTTTTTTAGCTATTTATCCCAGCCAATAGATGTAGAGTGTTTGGTTTATTTCGTTATCCTCCTTCTCATGAGTGGTTGGAAAACTGTTTCCCATTTGATGTCAATCGTTCTGTTTTGCCAGATGAAAGGTGTAGTTTATTTTCTATTCGAGAGATGGTACAAGCAGTATCGTAATATAGAATTTATTTCCGTTGAGATTATGTATGGAGGAGAATCTGTTCAAAACATTAGCAAGGATGATGTCCAGAGTATTGAAATAGGTATAAAAAATCTTGTTCTTGTCTTCAGCAATGGTCTTACAGTCCATTACTATAATCTATGTTATAATACTTGAATGGACTGATCGAAAAATAGAGGTGATGTGTTAGCATTGAATGATGGTATTAAAGTATGGATTGAGTGTCTGCTGCGATATACTGAACATTGGCCGATTGTATACATCCCATACATTGTAAAAGTCTCTGGATGTCTTTTTTTTCGTGTGGTATGAGAATCTAATAGCGCAATTTGTAGGGATAAATAGTCCAAAGACAGATATCGGTTTTATGATTCTGTGCGACTTAGGAGCATGAACTGAATAATGGTTTGGCAGCGAAATATGCTGTTAAACCATTCGGTTTTCGTTAAACGAAAACACAACTTGCTGTCCCCTAATGGGGACAACGATTTGAATATTACGCTATATCCATATAGTGCTATAAAGCCTTTTTTCAGGGGAAAAACGCATACGGTTTCCGCCGGTTTTTCTGCATTTCCGATCTTCTGAAGGGGAATATTTCCCCACAGAACGTGCGTCTTCCCGCTATACTGCTATAACCATATAGCCATATAAAAAAGAATCGGAAATTGAAATATCATTGATTGACAGCATAATTCATTGATTTTCGAGAATCTCTTCTGTAGTCTTTAGTCCGCTATACCACTATCGGCATAGCTTTAGTTATCTCTATTTCGATGTCACCCCCTATGTGGTTCGCCATATCATGATATATCGCTATCCGGCTAACCCGTTATACCGCTATCAACATATCCCCGTCTATTCCTATTTCGATGTCACATCTTATGCGGTCAGCCATATCATGATATATCGTTATCTGACTATTCCGATATATTGCCGCCTTTTGTCATCCGGGACTTGCAGCGGATAAGATAAGGATCCCCCCAATAAGGACTTTTAGTCTAAAACAAAGTAAGCTAATGCAGTGATAATAAAGTTCTTATGATTATAGTTTCTCCTATAAAAGCATTATCTTAGTAGAGTAAATAAAGAAGCTAACAAGTTATGAACAAGCAAGTTAGAAGCATTTTAGCACAAGAGACAACAAAAACGAGCAAGATCCGGCAACTGTATCTTTTAGGGATTCCCCGTGCGGAAATCGCAAGGATGGTGACCAACGGTAATTACGGTTTTGTCGTGAACGCCCTGCGCCGGATGAATGAACGTGAGGGCGGTCTGAACATCCATCCGGCGACAGCTGCACTGGATTATACTTTCACCCGCAAGTTCGGTATCGAGATCGAGGCTTACAACTGCTCCCGTGAACGGCTCGCACGCGAGCTCAGGGAGGCCGGTATCGAGGTTACGGTGGAAAGTTACAACCATACCACCCGTCCGCATTGGAAACTCGTGACGGACAGCAGTCTGAACGGAAACGACACCTTTGAACTGGTCAGTCCGATCCTGGTCGGTGAAGCCGGGTTACAGGAACTGGAGAAGGGCTGCTGGGTGCTTGACCTGTGTGACGTGAAGGTGAACGGGAGCTGCGGGCTTCATGTACATATCGATGCCGCCGGTTTCAGCATGGAAACCTGGCGTAACCTGTCCCTGAGCTACAAGCACCTGGAACCGGTCATCGACAGGTTCATACCGGCATCCCGCAGGGACAACTACTATTGCCGTGGCCTGGGTCATGTCTCTGACGGGATGATACGTTCCGCCCGGATGGTGGACGAGCTGAAAGGAAGGATCGGTGACCGTTACCATAAGGTGGACCTCGAGGCCTACTCACGGCACAAGACGATCGAGTTCCGCCAGCATTCCGGAACGACCTGCTTCACAAAAATGCGCAACTGGGTACTGTTTCTCCACAAATTAGTTACCTTTGCCACGAGGGGACAGGTGCCTGTGGCCACCGCGCTCCAGAACATCCCCCTTCCTCGACAGTGAACAGAAACTATATTATAAATTTAAGGACTAAAAAAATATCGACATGAACAGGCATATATATTTTAGCGGATGGCGGCAGGATTGCCGCCTCCGGCCCTTCCGAGTTTGTACGCATCCTGCGTGAAGGCAGCTGGTTTGACAGCGGATGCACCGACGAGGAGTACATAGTGAATTTCTCCGGACGGTACAGGGAACTGCACGGGGTGACGGTGAGAACCGACACCCCGGAGCAGTTCATGGACGACCTGAAAAAGTACGGTTACATCAGGGGCTGAGAAGCCCGTTCCTTTTATTGTTACGCTCCCTGCCGGTCTCACATGGACCAACAGGGATTTTTCTTTTCATCGCCGTAGTGTTCCCGTCCTGCTGTCTCCTCGTATATCGCTATCTTGCCAACATGAGTTCCCGCTATCTTCATAGCTTGACATATCACTATTCCAATAACATAAGCTGTTACAATATCCGTAGCCTGGTGTACCATTATCCCAAGAATGTAAGCTGTCAATATCTCCATGACCTGATATATCACAATCCCGGCAACGTCGGGGAGAATCCAGACCTCCCGCCGGACAGCCGTTTGTCATGTCTTTTGCCGGTATTGACTATTCATGTCTATATATGACTATAGCTGACAAGGTACCCTTTCCCACGTTTATTCTTTTTTTCTTTGCGGCGTAGGACGATAATCCGTCATCAGGAACGTCCGCCTTACAAAACGCCCAATTGTCACATGGAATTAATGTATAAATCATAGTTATGGACAGCATTGAAAGGAAAAAACCAAATCCGTATCATATCAACGAGAAGGAGATACTGGATATAGTTGCCGCCAAAGGCTCATATTTGAGCTGCATTTCCGAGGATCTGGAAGAGGTGCCGCCCCACAAGGAGTCTTCATCCCGGGCGGAAAGTAAAAAGACGATAACGGATGAAGAGGTAAAAAAATATATTGAAGCCCTCCTGAACAACTTTTCATCCAACTGGCGCAAGCCCCTGCATATTGACGCACAGGTGTACGAATGTATCTCAGACATTGTCTGGGCGGTCAGACGTAAGGATTTCACTGTTTCCGGTGTTATAAGCCGCATACCGGTTGAACATATTAAGGAAAACGCCGACGTGATAAGGAAGATCACAGGACGGGATTACAAACTGTTCCAGCCGTAATATGACGGGAAATCCTCCTTAAAACGGCTCCGGAGGGGGAGTCGGAAACCACGACACCCAGCCGGAAGTGCCTTTGGAAAGTATTTTGAACTGTATTTCAATAATTTGAGTTCCTGACAGGAAGCAATTTTAAATAAAAACAAGAAAAATGGAAGTATATTACATTGAAGCCGGAATCTTTGAGGAGATGCTGGCTCGGACTGAGAGCCTGTCCGCACAGGCGGACCGCTTGTATGAAAAGAAACAGGGAAAAGAAACCGGAAGAGTGAATGGACAACCAGGATGTCTGCCTGCGTCTTGACATCTCTCCACGTACCCTGCAGACTCTCCGGGATACCGGACGGCTGGCATTCACCCAAATCCAGCGGAAAATCTATTACAGGCCGGAGGACGTAGAAAAGCTGATGGCCTATGTCGCCATGAAACGCAAGGAAAAGGCGGTGAGAGAAAAAAGAAAGAATGAATAATTAATCGGAAGTAGCATGGAAGGGATTATTAGCAAAGAGACGGGCAGTGTCCGCCGGTTCTTTGGCCTGCTGGATAACATCCAGACGAAGCTGGAAAGGCTTGCGGAGGATAACCGCCCCCTGTTTAACGGCGAGCGTTTTCTCTCTGACAAGGAGTTGTCGGACCTGCTAAGAATCAGCCGCAGATGCCTGCAGGATTATAGGGACCAGGGGCGTATTTCTTATATCCGGCTGGGCGGAAAAATTTTGTATAAGGTATCCGACATTGAGAAACTCCTGGAGGATAATTATCATGAGGCCCTGATATAATCGGGGGCGTTCAATATTTAAGAATGCCGGCCGGAACCAATGTTTAATGGTTCCGGCCGGCATTTCATTATTCGGACATTTCCGTCAGAAGGACCGTATCCCCTTTCTGTCTTCTTTTCATCAGCTGGTCCATGTCACCGGATATCTTCCGGTCGGTAACCTGTGCATAGACCTGCGTACTGTTGATGTTCGTATGGCCCATCATCTTGGCGATGCTCTCTATCGGGATGCCGGAGGACAGCATCAGGGTTCCGAACGAATGCCGTGCGGTATAGGGCGTGACATCGGAATAAGGATAAACGGGGATATGCTGATAGTGATATAACATGATATGGTGAGCTGCATAGAGGATGACCTCGAAATAGAGATAACTAAAGCTATACTGATAGTGGTATAGCGGACTAAAGACTACAGAAGACATTCCCGTAAATCGGTGAATTATGCTGTCAATCAATGATATTTTAATTTCTGATTCTTTTATATGGCTATATAGTTATAGCAGTATAGTGGGAAGACGCATGTTCTGTGGGGAAACATTTACATTCAAAAAACCGGAAATGCGGAAAAAATGGCAGAAACCGTATGCATTTTTCCCCTGACAAAAGGCTTTATAGCACTATATGGATATAGCGTGATATTCAAAACGTTGTCCCCATTAGGGGACAGCAAGTTGTGTTTTCGTTAAACGAAAACAGGACGGTTTAACGGCGAATATGCCGACAAACCATCCCAGCCTTTGCCTCCGGAGTTGGTATGTTTATAAGTGAAAAGACAACAGTATTAAAACAGAAGCAATTTAGCATATTTAAAAAATCATAATTCATTTCAGCCTTGACATTTTATTTTTAAAGCATAACTTTGTGTTCGGATAAATAAAAATAGCTTCTTATGGTATATTGTAACTTATTGTTTTTGATATTTTTATAAATATAATATAACTAGATGTACATATCCAATAACGCTTACAGCGGTTTGAACTCACTTCGTGGAGGGCTGAAGCATAGCTATTGGAGCGGTTCATCACTTCTTGACACGACAACCTTTCAATCTGAAAGTGGAAAGCCATCATGTAATTATACGATTTCCCGAAATATGCAGTTTGGCTTTCAGGACACCCTTTCTATGGATTCCAATGTTTTTTTCATACGCTGATGGGGAATGTATTGGTACACCTATCTATTTCTTTTTTGCTTCCAATACGGTGTCCTAAAGGATACCTCACAAAGGCTTAATTTTAACGAACTGGCCCGTGTAACGAAAAAATACAGTTTATCCGTGAGAGTAACTGGTGCTGCCGACAGTTCTACTGGTACATCAGGTATCAACGATTCTTTGAATATATCAAGAGCTTGCTTGGTTGCTACAGAACTGGAATGACATGGAATATCGGCCGAACGTATTATCAGAATTAGTTAAGGAGAAATTGCCGACTATACACCTGCGGAATCCAACAGATATACGAAAGTAGAGTTGTTTTTTCAGAAGCGAAATAGAAATTTCACATAATTGATATTTAATTTTATCACAACTAATAAAGCCTCCCCGCTGTGAAACGAAAAGTTTTTTTTCGATATGGTACACGCTATGCCGCCATTTCCATACCGTCGAGACCAGAGTAAAAATTACTTCGAGGCTTCGAGTGACTCTTTTCTGAAACGTTTGAGGAGTTTTTCAAGTTCGAGTGATGCTTTGCGGGCACGGGTTCCGGCAGCTTTGTTTCCTTTTTCTACCTGGAGGCTGGCATCTTTTGAAAATTGATCAAACAATTCACTGATTTGTGCAAATGTTTTTTCCATGGTCATATTTTTAAATGTTATACAATACTTTGCAAATATAGTAAAAAAATCAGGGATCAGATTATATTGTAATATATTCGTTATAGTATGATATCTCCTTTTATCCTCTCCCATATATTTCCCATTCCGAGTATTTCCTGATCGTGTCATTGGCAATTCTCTTCGGAGGGATTTTATCTATAAAGTTAGTGATAAAAAGTGGGAAAACCGCAGTGGATGCAACGAGTGCAGGATAATAATGTGAAATACCGTTATTTGTTGATGTGGGGGGAAGTAGAGGAGAGCCTTTGATATGCTGGAAATCAAATGCAACTAGTAGAGAGATAACGGATTCATCCGGAACCGAACCGATTCTGTGATCGATTCTGAGTACGACAGAAGGAAGTAGAAAGAAACGCTGAAAGCGTGTAAAGCTGCTCAATAAACAGCTCGGGAGCTAAGGAAAGACGCTGATGAGTTCCAAACATAGATGAGAAAAAGCCGAAGCAATGAATCATGTTCTCCGCTTCGGCTAATTTGACTTACCTTTTTTCCCTCTGTGCCGTGTTCTTTCTCGAGCTGCAACTGTGTTAGTAAGCAGCTCCTTGTTTTTATTGCAACCCTTTAGTCTTGGCAAGGACGGAGCGCATACCCGAATCCCCGATCGACCATATATGTTGGCTGTACGTCTACTGAGCTAGTTCTAAGGTAATAATTATTGCCCTTCGCTACCGGATGTGCCGACCAGAAGCAACCCTGTGTCCCGATACTACCTGGCCGCATAGTGGAATAACTACGATACCCTAACGCCGGGAAGAAAATGCTCTGTGTTTTTTCGGAATTTGTATAAAAATACCAACCTTTTTCCGAACTACTCCAGGTACCGTTAACTTGAGTGGAAGATGATACACTTTCTCCTGTTGTGGTAAATCCTGTGAAAGCGTTACTGGCAGGAAGTTTAAAACCAACGGAACACGGATCGTAAATAGTCTTGTTAACAGGATTGTCATTGGCAGAAGTTGTTTTATTATCGGCACTCCACAGGTTGTAATAGGTATAATCTCCATTATATCTATTGTGCATCAGATTAGGATTGAGAATACAGTTCTTGATACAATCATTCCCGGCCGAAAAGGTTCCTTTCATAGGATTTGCTGTAGATGGAATTCCCTCCTTGTCATACCAGATTTTGGTTGTGTTACCCATTCCGTTCGAAGGGTAGAGCGGATCTTTACGTCCCCATTGATAAAAAGGAGCATTACTTCCGGTAGCGATTACGTTCGCCAACTGCTTGATGGTTATTTCCTTACTCTGGTCCCCGGCAATGAATTTTACCTTGCAACTCCGTTCTTCATAGGTGATGGTATTACCGTCGCATTGTCCCAGATTAACGGGCATAAAATTATATTTTACGTTTTGATGATTGGTTATCTCAATCACATTGTTAATGTCTTCGTCTGTAACCCAGACATGCCAGGACCAGAGGATGGCATCACTCACATCCTTGATCGCAATGACGGCATTGCCTTGCCGGATGGAAGAACGGTCCACTTTGAAAGAGATATTGCCGCCATTGGAATCGGCATTGTATTTTATATCCGTAACCAGGTTCATCGCATCCTGCCAGACCAGTTCGGCCTTGGCCGGCGTACATCCATTACCGCTGATGTATGGATCCGTGATCCCGTTCCCGGCATGGTTGATGAAAGGATTCAGGATATTGGTTCCTGTCACCGTGGAGGTATACGCGGAAGCGTTCGTGGCTGAGTTCTTGATCGCATTGCCATATACCAGCGGCAAAGAATAGTAACCGGGAGCGTTGACCACGTAACAGTTGGCAGTGTTCTCAACAGTATTCCCCCCGGTGTTGTTGGAAAGGTTATACGGTGTGGTTTCCGATCCCTTGGCTGTGGCCGCCTTCAAAGCATTCTCATGTAAATCATTTGATATTCCGGTCTGCGCCTCGACCGTCGCATCACAAGGTTGCGCAAATTCACCGCCGGTACCAGATGCCGTGAATGCGGTAAGCCATACCGGCTTGGTGTCTGTCCACGTGGTTCCGTCTTCTGCATATTGTGCGGTCCATTCGGCAGCTTCTTTTTCCCCTTGGGCGTTTTGCCTGTAACTGGTAACACAATATTGCTGTGTACCACCGGTATATGTAAAATCGGCCAGGGCAGTGACATCAAGCGTGTAAGTCCAGTTGAGAGAACTACTGGATATTTTGTAGGTCACAGTCTTGCCCATCGGCCACTCACTTCCTTTTATATCGGCTATTAAAGTGTGGCCTGTATGGGTGTCGTCTGTGAATAAGACTTCTATCTGCGCGCCCTCAGGAAACCGCTGGGGCAGCATCATAAAGGTCTGCGCCTCACTCGTGAGCGCCTCGTCAGCTGTTCCTGTCGTCACTTTATCCAATGCCTGTGAGAAGGAGGCGGGAGTATCCAAACCGCTCCAGGTTTGTGTCCCCATATTGTAAGTTCCTCTGGAATAAACGTTTTTCAAACGGACCTGCTTGACCGTACCTTCCCGCATATCATTCCCGCACACGAATCTGACGGCGGTCAGTGCATGGTTGAAGGTCAGTGCAACAGCCGTGTTACTGTTTCCCCCGAGCTCAGATGACCGGGCTACCAGCAGGTCCTCCTGTTGGCTCACCTCTTCCGGCACGGTCACGCTGATACGGGGGGGAGCCGGCCTGCCCCTACCCGGAAAACACGTACCGGGCGTTCTCTTTGGGTGCATAGGCGAATTCCGCAGGCATTTTTATTATATCATCCAAAAATAGAAAGATAATCAGGCATAGCTATGCATACCGCCCAGCAGATAATTTACTCCGAAGTAAGTCATCAGCACCGTAAGGAAAGCCAACACCATATAAGCATGGAAGAACCGGGGTTGCCGGAAGACGGCAAGCGATGGTCCGTGGAATGCCGCACCATAGATTAAAAAGGAGATCAAAGCCCAGACTTCTTTCGGGTCCCAGGCCCAATAACGCCCCCATGAAACATTTGCCCACACAGCACCAATAAAAATTCCCGCCCCCAGACAAAATACTGCCGGATAGAGCATCAACCGACTGAAAAGCATCAATTGCTCCACACGGACCTTACGCTGTTCCTGAATCTCCGAATCGATTGCCTTTTTTCGCCAACCTCCTATGCAGAATGCCAGTAATCCATTTAGCATCATAAAGGCAAACAATGCATAAGATACCATAATCAGAGAAACATGAATACTTAACCAGGGAGACAGCAACACAGGCATCAGAGGAGTGATCTGAGGATTGTTCTGCCCAAGATAAGCTACCAACAAGGCAAAACCCGAAATGAGCAATCCAAAAGACAACGTAAAAGAGAAGCGACACCGGAATATGCATGCAAGCAGAAGTGTACACAGTGCCATAAATTGCATGGTTTCATATCCATTGCTCAACGGAATACGTCCGCCAACATACCACCGCAAACAGTAGCCAAAGAGTTGAAAAAGGAATGCTGCATAAAGTGCAACTGTAAAAACGCTCCATGCCTTACCTGCCGAACGATGCATGCTGCAATAAAGTAAATAGAAAAATGCCAGCATCCCTACAGTCAGATTGAACATGAACAACAGTTTGCTGAATGGAATACGATTGTACAATATTTCAGCCTGCACTTTTACGTCAGATAGTGGTTTTATACTCCCATCTTCCGGTAAAGGATGGATAAGTGTTCCACTCCGTAGCATCAGTATCAATCCTACCTTTTCGTCCGTTTCCATGATAGCCTTTTCCAACGAAGTCATTTTCATATGTGGCTTTTGTCCACCCTTCCAAAATTCCTGCAATCGATAGTTTTGTCCATCAAACAAATCAGTAAGACGGGCATAAGAAGACGATAACCGGAGTAAATGACGAAGTTCCGCACTCTTTATATAAATCATCGGTTCATTCTGCCAAACCTCCGGACGAAGTAGCCAACCTCCGACAACCTGTTCGGGTGTCATACCACCATAAGAAGGTTTTCCGGTCAGTTTCAATACAAAGTCTCGTGCAAGAGTATTAAAAGGTACTACGCGATCATGATAAATCACTTGTTTGAATGCCAGACTATCCGCCTGCCTGAGTGCAAGTGCCGGAAGGCTTCTGTTTTCTGCTTGCACCACCGTTACCACAGCCATGAGCAACCACACAAACATTCCCCCTTTCCGAAGCAATGGATGCCTGAGTAATCTACGGAATTCTCCACTGCGACCGACAAGCATCCACAACATGGAGATACCCAGCAAAAAATATATCCTGCATACGTAACCCCTATTCCCCACGGATCATAATTCACTGACAACCAACTCCCCTCCTTATCATCATCAAAAGAAGACTGGTAAAAGCGATACCCCTGACGAGAGAGGATACGATTCATGGAAACTGGTTCCGCATCCCGGATATAGCTGACATAATCTGCCGGAGCCTCCGTCCCCGGATAATACTCCACCCGGAAACTGTCCAGACACAATGTGAATGGTAATTCGATCACCCGCTTACTGTCTTGGTCTATGAAAGTTCCCACCTCAGTGCCTACTGTGAGATGCATATATCCTTTCTTGCTGCATGAAAATGTAATCATGGCTCCCACCAAGATAAAAAGGAAGGAGCCATGCAACAACAATGCCGGGAGATGCCGCCACAACTGCCGCTTAACCAACACGACAACTGCCAATGCAGCAAGTACTCCCCACAAACAACAAAACCAAACTGTATGATAAACATACTTTTCTACAAACTCTGTTCCGCGTACATGCTCCACAAAGGTCACCACAGCAAGTAAAGCCACCAGACAGATATATAAGGAGACGAGACTTTTCTTCAGATTAAAAAGGTGCATATTCCTTATTCTTCAAAGCCTTAACTCCCATACATTCCATTTCGATCAACCATCCGGGACGGCATACAGGCGCATGTACAAATACTTTAGGAGTATCTGGGAAACACTTGTCATACATACTCTTCACAACTGCATAGTCTGCAATGTCACGCAAGTAAACAATCATATGCCCCAAATCATCAAACGTGCACTCCGCCTCTTTCAGCAAGGCTTCTACATTTTCCCACATCCGTTCCGTCTGCCTACGGATGTCGCCGGGGTATACTACTTCCCCTTTATTGTTGATACTTGCCGTACCTGAAATAAACACTTGACGCCGGTCACCGTAATCGACATACGTTCCGCGTTCAAAGCTGACACCATACTCATAAGTAGGATTCAGATGCGTAGGAGCATAAAGGAAGTGTATCTGTTCCGGCTTTAAGCCTGCCACAGCATAGGTATCCATTTGCACCAATACTTTAGGATCAGCATGACGTCCGCCGATACCTGTACTGGCAATATAGTGTGTTTTTTCCGTCAGGTTCTGAGTGACGAAAACCTCATTACGCGCCTTTACCACACCGGCATAATTCACATCCACATTCTGTACGAAGAACCAGGTACGGATACAGTTATCCGCCAATTTACATCCTTGTTCCATAAGTTGCATCGCGTAGTCATTCAGCAACAAACGGGTCTGGTACTCAGAATTTGCGGCACGATTGAAAACACTGCCTCCCCACAGGTGGCGGTACGCATTGTGCTTTACTTCAAACAATCCGTTGTGCAGCACTTGTGTCTGCACATTGGTCTGTAAATAAGCCCACAAAGCTATTTTCGTCCCATCCAAAGGGGGTTGCTCTACCACGGAAAGAGCACAGTCGGAACTTTCGGTAGTGATAGCCAGCAGGAGGTCAGCCTGATTGGCGGTATCACTCAGGAAATAACGTTTAAACACAGCCATGGCACCTTTCAATTCACCTGCAAGCAAATCATTGTAGGCATTGGCTACTGCATTTAATTGTTCTTCATAAGTGTCTTCCGGCCGGGTAGAGTGAATCATTACATGAAACTCTGAAACGCCTTCTTTTACTTCATATTTAAAAATCTCGGTTAATGTATTCTCTGATTGGTTGGTTGTTTTTTTGTTGTTCATTTCCAATATCGTTTACTCGTTATTCAAAAAAATACCTTCGTTTATCCAATTATCTATCAGTTTCAATAAGGGTTGCTCATCTTCTGACAGCATATCGGTATGGTTCATACTCGTATCACCAGCCCTGTTCAAGACCAAATGTAGAAAACTCTCTTCTGCACTGCCGGGCTTCACCAATAGTATATCACTATTCTTATGCGCCGGCTGGTTGACCAACGCATGATAGCTCTTACCCTCCGTCAGAAATAAATTACCCGATGCAGAACCGGTCTGCCCATGGCACGCTACACATCTTTTATCGAAAACCTGTGTGACTGGATGGAACTGAACATACCCACGTCCAGTGTTCCCACATCCATTAATATAGTATCTGTAATAGCTGCGAGTTCTTCATCTTCCATCGTCTTAAATTCGACAATACATTCGCGCAGACGACTGATAACACACAATTTGAGTGATTTCACTTCATCACTGATACCTCCCAGTGTCATAACGATATCTGTTCCGTCGGTTACATTGACTGGCAGTGATTTCGTTATAACAGCGTATTCACTTTTATCATTGAAGCCTGCCACAACGACACTATAATCATCCGTCCAATTGCTGATACCACTGAAACGACCTGTCAACTTTAGGACTCGGCCACCACGCTGCACCTCTATCTCCTTCTCATAGATTCTTCCATCATCACATGAACAGAAGCAGAGTGTCATCCAGATAGCAGCAAAGAATAATATACATTTCTTCATAACTACTCTCTTTGTTTTTTTAGAAAGTATATTGCAGCATTACTGTTGCAGAATGAGTGGCCCAGACCTAAATTATCATTATCTCGGTCGAGCTGTGTATCGTGCCCCGTACGGGCAATATACTGGTACATAGCCTGGAGTTTCAGGTTACAACCCTTAAAGAAATAATTCACACCCACAGCCGGCATATTCAGAAATCCGTCATCGCTGGTACCGTTACGGTTAAAGAAGTCATAACGCAAGGCAGCCTGCAAACGGGGAGCTACAAAGTAGCCGCCCTGTACATAACCACCCAGGTAATTGTATGTCTCATTTATTTTCTGACGATCGGTGAAGCCCACATTCATATAGTATGCTTCGGCGCCCAGATACAGTTTATTCTTTAACATGGCAAATTCCACTCCCACACGGGTATCATTGGTACTTTCATTCTCACTTTCCACATTGATTGAAGCCGATACACCGAACATGATCTTATCTTCATTCAAACGGTTAGGATTACCTTGGGTGGACGGCATCACACCTTTAGGCATATAAGTAAAGCGTCCCGCATACAGTAAAGAAGGAATATGCCAATCATCACTCAGAGTTTTTGTAGCTGTATTTACAGAAGAACCGGTACCATTGAATAAACCTACTTCATAGCCAAATTTATCAGCTAACAATCCGTGAATTTCAACACCGAGGTCAAAACCGGTACCGATGTTAGGCGTTACCGCATTCAAGGAATAAGGCAGAATGATGGCGGAAGTCAATGATACTGGCAACTGCGGCAACAATGTTTCGCCCAACGTCGTCAGATAAGCATGTGAGAAAGGTGTTTTGAATTTACCGACACGCACGGCAAACTGTTTTTTAAGTTGCACATCGAACCATGCTTGTTGAAGCAATGCTCCCCCACTGGCAGCCGCATTGATAGAAAGATTAAAGGCTACTTTACCAAAAGCTTTACCAGTGAAGCCCAATACAGCATAGGGAATTGAGAAACCGGAATTAGCTACATTATCCTGATTGTATGCCTTATCCAGGCCTTCATCATCATACCAATTGAAATTTGCACAAGTCTGTACCAACAGATAGGGCTTGAATACAAAGTCTCCATTCTTGGTTTCTATCGTAAATCCCTCTCTTCCGGCAAGTGACACTACACCGTTTTCTGTATCTTCTTCATGCTGTGCCATAGCAGCCAACGAAAGGGCAGCCATTACAACCATTAAAATTAATTTCTTCATAATTGCTTGTATAATACTTATTGGTTTTATTGTTCGTTATTTGTTTTATAATGATTTCAGAAATGCGACCAAAGCATTACGATCTTCTTTACTCATCTTTTTTGAAGAGATTCTTCGATGCTTCACCTTCACCACCGTGCCACATGATAGCCTCAATATAGTTGCGGGCGCGCCCATCATGCAAGAAGTAAGTATGACCATTCACAGTTTCCTGCAATCCGATACCCCAAAGCGGAGTCGTACGCCATTCGTTGCCACGGGCCAAACCGCTTACATAGTTATCATTCAGTCCTACGCCCATAATTTCAGAGCCCATGTCATTGAAGCAGGAAGTCCGAATATGGATGAATTGTCTGACTACCCAGCCAAGGAAGGCGGGTTCCGTTCAATAGTACAGAGCCACGTGGTTTTGTGTGCAAGGTGGTTACATGGCAGAGATGGCACTTCGCCTTATAAAAATTCTGCTCACCCTTGATCACTTGTTCATTATTCACATTGCGACGTGCCGGAACACTAAGGCTCTGCATGTAGAGATCTACATTCTCCATTTCTTCCGTAGATACATCCAACTGGGCAGAAGAACGTCCCATCATACTGCCTTGATTTACTTGTGCCTGTCCTTCACAGATTTCTTCGGGATAGCGGCTGTTCGTAACTCCCATATCGCTGGAGAAACCAAGTTCCACTGTCAGGTCGGCATGCTGTGCTTTATTACCGGACAAGCCTAAACTTCTCACTCCTCTCTCGGTGATATAGTTGCAACGTCCGCTGATACCATATTCCGGATAATTGCTTTTGGCAGCCAAAGCTTCAATTTCAGTGGGATCGAGCGCCATCATTTGTCCCATACCTACGTGGCGCAGAGGAATACGCACCGTACAGAACAGGTCTTCGGGTTTGATACTGTCCGCATACCATTCATAAATAGAATAATTGGGTTTGCAGAGTTCATACGTCTCACCATCAGGGAACTGGAAAGTCTCATAGGTATATTCCACTTTCAGTTTTCCCTCGGGCTTCACACCATAAATAGCCTGATCATGAAGCACACGTCCATAATCCTGAAAGAAAGCTCCATTCTTACGACTAATATAAACCAACATAGACGAAAAGCCGGAGCTACCGGAACCACCTTCGCTCCACAAAGTAGGTTGCGTACGTCCGGCATTTCGGTGACAGCTACCACAAGAATAACCGGCATAAACCGGTCCCAGTCCTCCACCTATTCCATTACTACTGGTGCGGATATCATCATACAATTTGTCACCACGGGTGAAACGTTTATCGTATGCCCCTGTTATCCAGTCAGCCGACCTGTGGTCATAAGCATAAGAGGAAGTCAGGAAGTTGGTAGCAGTACCGGCAGAGAGGGCAAAGCCGGCAGGTACTTCTATATTATCCACATCAATTCCATCATTTTCGCAAGCAAACAATGCCAGAAGCGAAAAACAGATTGGAAATGAGTATTTTAATAAGCCATTCATTCGTTATTGAATTATTATTGCAAAATACGTAACTAACATTTATCTTTTTAACGCAGATGTTGCGGAAACAACAGAATATTCATTATCCTGCTGTTTCCGCAAAATCTGATTTCTAACAAGTAAAAAAATCTTACTGAATGGTACGGGCTTCGCCATCTTTGAAGATCAAATATTCCAAAGTGTGGTAACCACGCAAAGCTTGTGCACCGGCAATTTTATCATCTTCTTCATCATAGTCACCATCCCAGTTCAAGTCTGAATAGTTACCGGAAGTCAGGATCTGTACGATACCATCCTGATCGAGTGGCCAGCTATCCATATTGGGGTCAAGACCTTTGTTGTCGGCAACCGGACCAAAAAAAGGAATGCCTCACTGGTTTCCCACGGTGTACGAGCAGCAAGCCATGCTGTGGCGCAAGCCTTGAAGTTAGCATTGCTTGGAGAAGTACGGAATGTCTCAACAGCATCGAAAAGAGCCTGATTTCCCGCTTTCAAATCAGAGTAAGTAGGTAATACAACTACATCCACATAATTTTTTACGACTTCAGCCAACACTGTTTTATCAATACCTTCGATACAACTCTTCAAACTACCCTTGAGTACTCCCTCTAAAGTGGCACAAGCTTCCATAGCACTTACTGCTTCCGGACTATTGATATTGTTGCGGAAAGGACTCGGGATAGCCCAAATTGCTGCTGCTGCGTCATCAATCGCTTTTTTTACTTCAGTATCAAGATTAGCATTTACCGCGGCTACTGCTTTTGAGAGAGATAACTCGCTAATAGCCCCTGTACGTGTTCCGTAATAAGCATTGCGAATAGAATAGATATTGTTACGATAGTCTTCACGAGAATGCCAGCTATACCATGACTCTACAGCATACAAAGCCTTTTTCTTCATTATTATGTATGAAAAGATCGTAAGGGTCACCAATTTTGGCAGTACCTACTTCATTGGCAATGTCTACACAGCCGTCAATCAACTGCTCAACACTCGTCAAAGCATCTTGATTCTTAAAGAAATCTGCATAACTTCCACCTTCGTTGTATTTAACCGCCCAGTCATCATAAAAGAGCAGTAGCATCATTCACCAACAATTGTGCAACTACTCGCATGTAATTTCCCCAACTACTTGCATTCTCCGCCGTATAGTCAAGATTTTTAGCGTCTATAGTCGTAGTGTCATCATCACTACAAGCCGTAATGGAACACATCATGCCCAATGAAAGAGCCGACAAATAAAAAAAAACTTTTTCATATTACTTAAACATTAAATTAATTATAAATACCTATTTGAACTATCTCTTGGTAAACCAACCGACATAAGCTATACCGATAAAGCAAATTCATTTTCATTGTTATATTTAGTCGATCCAAATACCTTGTTCGTACCAATATGACGGGTAGTATAATCGGCCTTCACAACCAGATTCGGCAATGCAAACCAGTTAACTCCTGCCGTCCATTTGCTTACCTGACAGCGCTTCTCCATTGTAGCTGAACCTTCTGCCTCTTCCTGCGGGTTGTAGTATTCATAACGGGCATAAGGATAAATAACCGGACATTTCTTCTGCGAGAAGAAAGCACTCAGGTTGAGACCAGCCTCCAAGCCATAGCACAGAGCATTCTTAGCTACATTACGCATAGCACCGTGATAATAATTGGAGTTATTGGAAAGAGTAACCTTGCTGATCTTGGAAGAATTCTCTAAATCACCATAAATGATATTACCACGAGCGGTAACATATTTATTTTTTTATACTGTGCATCGGCAGAGTAAATTTTCACTGATGAGCGGCCTACACTGCTATACTTATAATTCTTATCAGCATTGGCCGTCAGTCCGTCATTACAATAGTAAAAAGCAACACCTGCACGCAACCCCGATACCCCTTTATAGTCCAGACGTCCTACATAAGCAGGTAAAGTAAAGTTATCTTGTTCAAAGAGTCCCTGCTTACCACCAGCAACCCAGTTATCGCGACCAAAACCATCAGCATTCAAGCCGGCAACAATCATTGCCTGATAATCAAAACGCGCATATCCTTTACCAAAAGAACCGAAGAATTCCAATCCTGTCTCATGCCAGGTAGAAGGAATAATTGTGGTTTCACCCTCAGGACGAGATGTTCCAAAGAAGTTGATAGGCTCATGGTGTGCATTGGTCAATCCCATAGGTACAATCAAATGACCGGCACGAATATTGAAAGCCGAATGTATCAGACGGGTAATGTGAAACTGCTCAAGAGCGACTTCTCCACCCTTTTCCATTTCTGTCTCATACTCACCGTTTTCTGAATTCTCAAGTTCAGTTTCAAGACCTACACCTCCTGCTTCAAACTCTATCTCAGCACCCAGTATCCACTTGGAATTAAACTTGTAGTCAAAAGCCAACACAAAACGAGGAATCGCAATGGTATTGCGGTGATCACTGTTATCGACCCCACCATAGAAACGATTCGTTCCGTAATTCATAAACTTTGCTACCATCTCTCCGTATCCACCGAAACGGAACTTTTCGTAGTCGTCATCTTTTGTTACCTGTTTTATTCTCTCTTTCTTTGCCGCAGTTTCAGATACCTCTTCTGTTGAGGTTACTTTTTTCGGGTTCATTAGCCCGTAAAGTATTGTTAAAAAGCAAGAAACCTAAGGCGAATAAGCAAGTTAATTTTTTCATCTTTTATCTTAAATTTTGTTGGCGCAAAGGTAGAGGGAGTTAAAAAGGCGGGCAATACCCAAATATGAGTATTGTGTTATTAAAAAATAATAATAAGTAGGTACTTAAACGAACACTATTTCTTTTTGTTCTTTTTTACAAAGCAGTAATTCACTAAAAAGATAGCCGCAAAGATCACAGCAATCCAGATAAAACTAATAAATATCAAATAGCGGTTATAAATGTACTCTCCCTCTTCAGGAACATGATTAAGCATACATAGCAAACAGTTACACTGAGGATTATCAGCATCATGAGAAAAGTAAGAGTACAGTAAAAAAAGATAAGCTACCTGCAAAAAAAAGAATAATAATAGCTATTATTCCCCCATCTCTTACAACTTAAAGGTCTGTCAATTGCCTTTTTATGATTCGTTAGTTTCACCATATAGTAGTTTATAGTTAGATTATACGCGCAAAGTTGCATGCTTTCAGCGACCTTGGCAATACCCAATAATTGTGATTTTTATAAAAATCTAACAAAAAACCATCATTAATGGGTATTTCAGAAAACGCGGATTCTCCCCTACTTTGCAGTCGAGAAATAAAACTTATGCAATACTCTAAAGATGACATACAAAAAGAAATTTTGAAAGCTGCCGAAAAGGTATTCCTCGAAAACGGCTTTCCGAAGGCTTCCATGCGTGAAATTGCGCAAGAAGCACAGGTAGGGTTGAGCAATATCTATAACTACTTCAAAAGTAAGGATGATATTTTCTGTACGGTGGTACGGCCTGTAATCAGTGCATTCGATAGAATGCTGCACGAACATCACGGTCGTTATGGAGCAGATATCATGGAAATGTATTCCA
>VOFJ01002668.1_pt1 | contig 46441 bp, 65 predicted proteins | sample 5384081 | NCBI WGS metagenome assembly VOFJ01 (sample SAMN12384729, study PRJNA508395) | human gut metagenome | isolation source: healthy gut I | host: Homo sapiens
TGGACGTACAGGATTTGGATGCCGATTTTCTCGTGTTCTCCGCCATAAAATATATGGTCCGACAGGTGTCGGTGTACTTTATGGAAAGGAAGAATGGCTGGACCGCCTTCCCGCCTTACCAGGGAGGAGGAGAGATGATTCAGCATGTCTCTTTTTGAAAAAAACGACTTTCAATGAACTTCCTTTCAAGTTTGAAGCCGGTACACCTGACTATATCGGAACTACCGGACTGGCGAAAGCACTCGATTATGTGAATGGTATCGGTCTGGAGCAAATAGCCGCCCCATGAGCATGAACTGACAACTTATGCTCTGCAACGTCTGAAAGAAATTCCTACTATGCGTATATTCGGTGAAGCTGCTGACCGTGGAGCGGTGATATCCTTCCTTGTCGGTGACATTCATCATTTCGATCTCGGAACTTTACTCGACCGCTTAGGTATTGCCGTCCGTACAGGACATCATTGTGCCCAACCTTTGATGCAACGCCTTGGCATAGAGGGACAGTGCGGGCTTCGTTTGCCATGTACAATACGAAATCGAAATTGATATATTGGTGGCCGGGATTGAACGTGTCAGCAAGATGTTTTAAAGATATGAATCGCTATTTCTGTGGAATAGCGATTTTTTATTCTTTAACTAAAAAAGAATACCCAAAGTGCAGTGATTTGAGTTTTCTTGCGTCTAATGAGTAAAGAAACAAATATTCATGGAATATCTGGAGGGTCGTGAGACCATGCTTATATTATAAATTCTCTCTCTTTAACATTAATGGCAGCTATATCGTAAATAAATTACGGTATAGCTGCAACTTTTTAGGACGGCTTACGTCTAATATATAGAATTGAAAATAACTTAAAGAGAAAAGACAATGTTAATAACAACAACTCCCATCATTGAGGGAAAACGAATAGTAAAGTACTACGGAATTGTTTCCGGAGAGACAATCATTGGTGCCAATGTATTCCGTGACTTGTTTGCAAGTATTCGGGATATTGTAGGAGGTCGTTCCGGTGCATATGAAGAAGTACTACGTATGGCAAAAGATACAGCTTTGCAGGAGATGCAGGCACAGGCAGCAAAGTTAGGAGCCAATGCAGTGATCGGTGTCGATCTGGATTATGAAACAGTAGGAGGCAGCGGTAGTATGCTGATGGTGACTGCTAACGGTACAGCCGTAAAGATTGAGGATGACTGAGATAGGTGGCATTGAAACTATAAATCATTATTCATTCCGAATAAGCAGAATGAATAATGATTTATTTAAGGCTCTAATGAGGCATTTTGAATGAAGCTAGTTCCGGTTCGATATGTTCCTGCTTCATAATATCCTCCATTCTTTTCACGATTTCCGGGTGGTATCTGGCAACATCTGTCTGTTCTCTGGGATCAGAATCCAGATCATATAATTGAATTTTCCTGTTTCCTTTAAAAATATTCAATACAATACCCTTCCATTTGCCCATTCGGACAGCTTTTTGGCCTCCGCTATCGGGAAATTCCCAATATAAGAAATCATGTTTATTCTGTTTTTTGCCCTAGTAATTCCGGCAAAAAGCTGATTCCGTCCGTAGTCGGGCATTCTACTTTTGCAATCTCACAGAAAGTAGGCATAATGTCCCAAAAGGCACAGATGAGATCACTTTTACTACCGGCTTTTATCTTTTTTAGGCCAACTGGCAATCATCGGAACACGAATGCCTCCTTCGCGGAGCGATGCTTTTGCCCCAGCCCCATTCACTTTTGAATGGTTTAGCACTATCGAAAAAAGAAAGAATCGCTTCCGCCATTGAAAGTCGGCCCGTTGTCACTGGTAAAAATGATGATGGTATTGTCATAGATTCCCAGTTCTTTAAGTTTATTAATAAGTCCCCCGATCTGTTCATCCCAGTAGCTGATCATGGCAGCATAGGTTGCGCGAGGATAACGGCAGGGAAAAATAATCTTTATTGCCTGTGTATGGTTTTTCATCTCCAAACTTGTTCACATAATGCTTTACCCATTTTTCCGGTGCTTGTAAGGGAACATGGGGAAGGGGCGTCGTCCAGAATAAGACGAAAGGGTTATCTTTAGTAAGGTCGATAAAGTTGAGTATTTCTTTGTACATCAGGTCCGGTGCATACTCATTGAGAGTATATTTCGCATAGCTTTTTTTTCTTCGTATGGGTCTGCACCTTTATCCAGTTTGGTGTGGGGACTACCAATGGATTATTCAGATATTCCCGATGTTCGTTTCTATATAAAAATGGAGGGTAGTAGGTATGAGCTTCTCTTTGGCAATTATATCCGTAGAAAAAGTCAAATCCCATTTTGTTTGGGGTACTGGCAGAACCGGGATACCCCAATCCCCATTTTCCGATACAGGCCGTTGTGTAGCCGGCTTGCTTCATGACTGCCGGAATCATTACCGTTTCTGCCGGAACGGGGCGTTGGCCTTCCAGGGTCGAATCAGCTAATACAGCTTTATGATTCCACACATTTCCACGTGAAGCCATTTCGTCATATTCCCCCGTATATAGGCGTGCCCGGTATGTAATCCGGTAAAGAGGACACAGCGCGATGGAGCTGACACTGCTGTCCCGGAGTAATGGTTGCTGAATGTCATTCCTTCTTGTGATAACCGGTCGATATTAGGAGTTTCAATTAACTGCTGGCCATAACAACCTAATTCCGATATACCCAGATCATCTGCAAGAATATAGATAATATTGGGCTTTTTCTTATTAGCTCCATTCTCTTCCGCAAAGGAAGAGAGTGGAGCTAATAGAGCAAGTCCAATCATAAGTTGATTGTTCTTCATGGTGAATATTAATAGAATGGATTTTGAATGATTTGCGGAGTCTTTTTCCAGTTCACTGGCACTGATTGGCAACAGATATTGTGATTTATAGAAATGATTCGTTAATGTCATGTTGGGTTGTGGAGCTTTTAAAGAATTCCTCTACACTGGCTCCTTCAATATTCCAGCACAAGAAAGGTTCATCCAGTTTTTCCGCTATTTTTCCAACGTCTCAAATCCCAAAAACGTTGTCCTTCCAGATAGAATTCTATTTGTCGTTCCTGGCGGACAAATTGGCGTAAAGTTTCCTGTTCATTTTCTTTTCCTTTCCATTCATCATTTGCATATTTCTGAATAGACTCATCTACTCCCCGGGATGCCTGCGCGTTTCCTTACTTTATCCATATCTTCTTTAGCGATCTTGAGATTATTGCTTCCCCCAATCTCGATCAAGGCTTCGGCATAATTCAAGTACAGTTCCGCCAGCCGGAATGTGGGGAATGGATATTTGATAATGGCATTAGTGAATCCGGGATGTGTGAACTTCTTGTTAAGATATCCTGTTACCGAATAGTGCACCGTCATATCTTTTTTTGAAACCATGTGCTCCATTGAACAACATTCTTAAGCCGCCGGGTACATAAGATTTGTTCAAAGGAAGTGCTTCTGCATTATATCGTGCTATTTCGTAGTTACCGTTATGGAATCCTATCCATGAATAGAAAACGTGGTTCACGGTTAAAATGTAGTTTGATAGAGCGGTCATTCGGTCTGTCTTCATAATTATTCCCGTCAAAGTTTGCAGGTAGATAAGCTATTTGATAACGGTTAGGATAGTCATAGGTCTTGTCTTTATCGATAGGTAATCCATGCTCTGTATAAAAAGAGTTCGACCATCTGCAAGGTAGGTGCAGTAGAGTTAGTCTGCGTGTACGGGATCTGTTTTGTCTGTCTGACTGACGAACGAATTTGTACACCGTATGTTGATTCGCTTCGGTTATCTCCCCAGATGATTTCACATAGGTTCTGGTTGTCAATCGTACAATATCTGACTCTGCGCTGAGCTTTTCCGCTTTCGGTCTGGTCTGTGAATCCCGGTTTTTCTTGGGTTGGAGCTCCGGCTTCAACATCTCCGTATAGTTTGTAGCCTGCTTTTTCCGCATTCTGAATAGCATCCAATGTCACTTCCGCACACTTCTCCCATTTCTTGGCGTCGTATGTCTGTGAAATTAGATGTTTCCCATTTTCGTCAACGAAGTTACTGTAAAACTCACTGTTTCCGTTGAATAAAGGTGAGGCGGCGTATAAGTGTACACGGGAGCGGAGAGCGCGTGCAACATGTTTGGTTGCCCGTCCGAAATACATCGGATTATGAGCTCCAACCAGCCCCGGCATTGCTTCATCAAGCATTTGATCAATAAAAGCTACTACTTCATCGTAAGAACTTCGTGCCGGTAATTCAGATAATTTGGTGTCCAAATCATATTTCTTCCTGATGATGAGAGTGGGACCGAATGCCTGCAAAGAACAGAAATGATAATAAGCAATTAGAAACTTAGCTTCTGCTCTATATATCTCCCGATCGGCTTCAGTATAAACTTGGGCTTTATCCAGAATATCCAGAAATTCATAGCATTGGCGGACTCCTTTCCATGTCGGCCACCAACGGTCGGAAACGATTGAATTGTTAGTCGGGTTATAAAGTCCCATTGTGAACAACTGTTCCGGTTCGTTAGCTTTATAATAAGTAGTTACTTCTCCTCCGGTCAGTAATGCTGTCGGGTACCAGCTTCGGTACGGCTGTGAATCTTGAGAACTGCGGTTCATCGGCATATAAGTATAACACGAATAGAGAAACCCTTCGGTTTTGGACGGAGTGTTGTAAGAGTCTTCCAGTTTGGCACGTTCATCCGGCATTATATCCAGATAATTGCATCCGCTTGTTAAGATGCATAATACAATGATGTAAATATATCTCAGTTTCATATTTTTTATTATATATTTATCAGTTAATAGTCATCTGAAAACCAACATTAAATGTTCTTTGAGTAGGATAGGACATACCGGAGCCACCTCCCATTTCTGGATCCCATAATTTGAATTTAGAGAATGTTAGCAGGTTGTTGCCGCTGACATAAATTCTCATATTCTTGAAATTATATCCTATTTCCGCATTCTTGAGCTTTTAAAAAAGCGGCGTTTTCAGCCAGAATGTTGAATTCTGGTTATTATTTGTGTTATATGCCGTCGTGAGTCTGGGGTATGACGCATTCGGATTAGGATTATCTGTTGTCCAGCATCCATTCTGCTACGTAATCTAATATGCCTCTTTTGGCGGTATTGTTATCGTTGGTGAAAGGATGGAATCCGCTCATCATTAATGATACGCGTCCGGTTCCCTGAAAGAATAAAGAGAAGTCCAGATTCTTGTATTTAATGGAAGGGCCGAAACCATATACAATTTCCGGTACACTGGGATAACCTAAGGCAACTTTGTCATATTCATTGATTGCATTGTCCGTACCTCCTAATGCATTCGGAATATCTTTGTACTTAATATCACCGGGCATTAGCGGCAGATTGGCAAATTGTTGCGGCAAACTATTGTTAATCATATTTTCGTCGGTAAATAATCCGTCCGCTACATATCCGAAGATTGTATTGAGTGAATGGCCGACTTTCAGACGGTTAGGATATAAACTGAATTCCGGCTCATCCATTTCAAGTATTTTATTATGAGCAAAGGTGAACGTTCCCTTGAAAGAGACAAACAAGTCTTTGTTAATCTGGTTGTTGTAGTCTACACTGGTATCTATTCCCCAGTTACGCATCTTTCCGAGATTTCCTTGAACTGTAACATTACCAAGTCCCATGAGTGTCGGAATTGTTCCACGATCCATAAAGATTTCCTTTCTCACTTCTTTGAAAATGTCGGCAGAGAAACTGAATCCTTTCAATATTCTCACATCAATACCGGCATTCCATTTCTCACCAACCTCCCATGTCAGGTTCGGATTGGCATATCTTTTTCCATACAGGACCGGAGTTGGTGTGTGTGTCTGGTTACCGGTCCCGGTTGTGAATCCGGCTCCGGAGTTAGTAAGGTTCTCAAGGAACGTAAAACGTCCGGCTCCTGTCTGGTCATTACCGACAAGCCCCCACGATGCTCTTATTTTAAATTGCGGGATGATGTTTCTGAGCGGTTCCCAGAATTTCTCTTCTTCAGACAGATTGTATCCGATTGCTACTGAAGGGAAGAAACCGAACTTTTTATTCTTCGGGAAGTTTTTCAGAACCATTGTAGCCAAAGTTGAACTCGGCTAAGTATCTGCCGGCAAATCCGTAAGATAAACGTCCTGCTATACCTTGTTTCCTTCTAGGTAAGGATGTCAGCAAGTCCGAAGGGTTGTTAACGTCATTCTGTTCTTGATTATATAGGAACATGACATTGACTTTGTGCACGTCATTGAATGTTCTGTTATAATCCAGGCTGGCTTGTAGATATAATCTACGGTTACCGCTATTGGAACCTCCGGTTTTAAGCTCGGTACTTTGTTCGTTGCCGATGATGTTTAAGTCGTATGTATCTTCTTGTGGATTATACATGGAAGTCTCATATTGGTTGACGTTGCAATAACGATACACTTTAGAATATGAATAGTTGTAATATGAAACAATAGCATTCAGTTTCAGTCCTTTCATAATCATCTTCAAGTCCTGATTTAAAAACGCAGGTTGGCTGTTACACTTGTAGAGTACGTGGAACTGTAACCGATACAAAATCGGCGACAGGATTGACATAACTTCCGTTCGGAGCACCAGATCTTCCTCCCCAACGGATGTGAGTGTCATCTTCCTGGCCGGGGAAACGGATCGGAAAGTCTACCGGATTTGCATTGAGTGCACTTGAGAATACGCTTCCGGCACTACTATAAGGCCCGCTCCAGTCTCGTACCGACACATTTAGTCCTAGCGATATTTTAGTTGTATTGGTTGCCTTGATATTCAGATTATTGACAAAAAATCATAGTTGTAGACATTGATATTGTTGTTGAAGGAGTAGAAGTCTTTACTGAGTGATTTAAGATTACCGTCGCTGTGCTTGACGCTTGCACTCATAAAAATAATCTACCCGGCTGCTTCCGCCACGGATATTAAAGTTGAACCGTTCGGCAAAAGTGTTTTTCTTGAACATCTCGTTGTACCAATCGATGTTGGGATACATATAAGGATTGACACCGTCTATTGTAGCATTAATCTTTTCGTCCGAATAGATATCGGTAGTCTCGGGAGTACGTGTCTGTGCCTCATTGTATAATCTCATATAAGTGATACCGTCTACCATTTTAGGAACATTTGTCAACTGTGATATAGCCCCTTCCACTCTAAAGTTAATGATCGGCTTTTTCAGATTTTCCCCATTCTTTGTCGTGACTACCATCACTCCGTTAGCTCCTCTTGTTCCATAGAGTGCTGTTGCCGTTGCATCTTTTAGTATTGAGAAGCTTTCAATTACTTCAGGATCGAGATTGTTCAGTTGGGTTGCGTCAATTTCCACACCGTCCAGGATGATGAGAGGATCAGTTGCGCCACTGAATGTAGAAGCACCACGAATCCAGAAACTGGCGCCGTCTGCTCCCGGTTCGCCACTTCGTTGTACGGCGATAACTCCTGATAAACGTCCCGCAAAAGAAGAAGATAAACGTGAGGAAGGCACTCTTAGCTGTTCCGGGCGTATCTGTTGGATAGCTCCGACAAGACTTTCCTTTTTCTGCCCGATACCAAAGGCTGTGACTACAACCTCATCCAATGCCTTAGTGTCTTCTTCCAGTTGGATGTTGAGTATACTCTTCTTTCCGACTTTCACTTCTTGGGTGATATATCCCATAAATGAGACTATCAGGACCGGATTTTCTTCCTCAAGTTCAAGTTTGTAGAAACCTTCAATGTCCGTCAGAGCACCTGTCGTGCTGTCTTTAATTTTAATAGTTGCCCCAGTGATCGGTTGCTCGTCCTTATCCAATACAAATCCTTGTATTGTTTTTCTTTTTAGAACTTTGCGGTTGAACTTTCTTTTGAGCTACTTTTTTGAGTGTAATCTGCCTGTTGTCTATTGTATATTCTACCGACATACCTTTAAATAGTTTGTCGAGTACCGGACGAATTGGTTGGTTCGTTACTTTAATAGATACCTTGCGGTTGGGATTAATGGTTTCTCCGTAATAGGACGAAGATAAATTCGCTATTTTTTCTCAATATGGCTCAGTACTTGTTTTAGAGGTACATTCTCGAAACTGAATGTGAATGTTTTTTCCTCTACATAGTTAGAGACGTCTTCTGCATAGACAGATAAGAAAGATGATAAAAGAATTGCCAGTACAAACAGGAATTTGTATCTTTTAACACTCCTGTTTGTAGTAAATTTACAGTTTTCCATAATTTTGTAATTTTAAGAACGCTACTTAATGTTGATAGGTAATGTTTTAGCTAATCCGAATAATACTACGAATATTATTCGGATTTTTCGTGTGTTTTCATATCATAGGCATATTCGATGTTTTTAAGATTAATAATTAGTTTTCTTTTCTCATGTGGACATAATATATATTATTCTTTTCTTCTATGGTAACAGGTGCCGTTATGGCAATAGTTGACAATACTTTCTGTAACCCTTCATTCAGATCAAGTTTCCGTGCATCGGCATTGTTTCTATACCTGTATCATAAAATAATTTCTTTTTCCGTAATAGCGGTGTAACTGCTCTAATACTATACTTAGTGCCTGATTATTCAATGTCAGAATGCCGTCAATCCAGCTGATATAATCGAGCGCATTGACTTTTTTCTTGTCAGTATATGTTCCTTCATTCAGAGCAATCAGCTCATTAGGCATCAGCGTATAATTCTGTTCCTTTTGTCTTTTACCTCCACCTTTCCCCGTACTAATACGACTTCGGCTTTAGTATCTTCTTTATAAGCTTTTACGTTGAAGGCAGTACCCAGCACATTTACAGTAAAGAGCGATGTCTTTACTATAAAAGGGATGTTACTTTCCTTATGAGTCACATCTATGAATATTTCTCCTTCGACGTATATTTCCCGGTATTCCTTTTTGAACTTTTTTGGGGATAAACAACCTTCGTTCCGGAATTAATATCCAGTTGAGAGCCATCAGACAATTGTAATTTGATATGTTTCCCCATTGGTACAATAATCTGGTTCATGGGATGTTCTTCTTCTCCTTCCCCGGTACTCTGTCGGGTCGCGATTTTCTTCTCGTCGATTAATAAAGAACCGTCTTGTGCATAAGCCACGGTAGCTTTTTTCATCTACTTTTATCTTTGTTCCGGTAGCCGTAATCAGCTCAATATGTTTCTCCGGAGTATTTGCAGCAGATACAAACTCTTGAACATCTGCCGAATGAATCGTATCATAAGCTTGATTATTCAGCCAGAATACAAACAGGAGAGAAGCAGCAGCAACAGCTGTCACCGGTATAAGCCAGCGATAGACGGGGAATATGCTTCTTCTTGTCTATTTGCTCACTGATTTTGCTCCATACCTCGTCTTCTGCTTCTTGGGAAGCGGAACTTTCTCTCTTTCGAAGGTAGTGGAACAACCGTTCGCTCATTTGTTCAATATTTTCCTTTTTTCTTCTTTCATCATTCGACTGTTCTGTTATTATAATGGGAAAAACGAATTTACTCCTCACTTTTATGGAAAAAAATTATTTATTTTCAAATAAACGTCGTAATTTGACAATAGCTCTCCCTATCAGGTTCATGGATGAGTGCACTGTAATACCTAGTATTTCGGCAACTTCCTCCCATGTAAGTTCTTTGATATAGTACAAATAAACGGCATGACGCTGATTGGCGGATAATTTCTGGTAGGCCTCCTTTAGCAATTTGCTTCTTTCCAGATAAGTATCGTCGTGTGCAAAGAGTCCTTCCAGTTCATCATCTGTCAATGGAATCTCAAACTCTGCATTTTCTAACTGGTACGTCTCTTTCATCGAGGACATCTTATATACGAGATTGTTTCTAAGGGCTGTATATAAGTAAGATTTGACATGGTCTATGGGGCGGAATTTAGAGTTGTTGAATACGTTGACAAAGAGATCCTGAATACAATCTTTTATTAATTCTTCGTTTGTGGAGATTGTATGTCCATAATTCAACAGGTGCGGAAAGTAACGCCGGTACATTATTTCTAAAAAGCCAGCTTGTCTCCTTTGATTAGCAGAACCCATAATTCCGCATCCTCTTTAGTTTGATAATGCATTTTACTCTCCTTCATACACGTGTACTCTGTGTACTTTGTTATAATTGTACTAGAATGATTAACAACTGTTGTATTTTTTGTAGCAACATGTGGCAAAAGTATAAAAAATAAATTAAATTATATCGGAGAGCTAATGATGATTTCTGTTTACTATAAAAAAAGACTAGTTTGAACGGATATTTATGTGATATGGATACTGCAAGAAAACATGGCCGGACTTTCTCCGTCTTGTGTGATTTGCAGTATCCATATTCTTTTTGTAATATAAGTAACTATTATAGTAATGATCTTATTTGAAAACCGTCTTTACCGGACGTCCAATCCAAGATTGAGGCTGCTTCAGCCCTAGTATATAGGCAATCATTGCCGCAGTGTCATATTGCATCATACTTTCTTTGATTTCCATGCCTTTGCGGACATTCTTGCCGGAAATAATAAATGGAATCTCCATTTCCCTCAGTGTCTTGCCGCCATGCCCGGTTTCGATACCACCGTGGTCGGCCGTCATAATAATAATGGTGTCATCCCATATACCGGCTTTTTAATAGCTTGCAGGATACGTTCCACATATCCATCCAGTTCTTTCAACATCTGATAGTAGGCCGGAGTGTCATGCCCTTTGGTATGTCCGGTGTGGTCGGGTTCTTCGAAGCAGATAGCCAGCAGTTCCGGTTTCTTTTCAATAATATACTTCTCTGCTGCTTCACATAAGGCAGTGGAGCTTTGGCGTATCCCGGAGTCTGATATTGGTAACTCATGGCTAACGTATCTACCAGGTATTTGATTCCGGGCCATTCATACAAACAACCGATTTCGGCTTTAGGACGCTGTTCGCGCAAGACAGAAAAAATGGTAGGAGCGATCCCCCGTTCGTTGACCTCACGTGAAGGGATCTCCGGAGTTTTCGAGCCCCAGGTGGTGTATCCATGTAACTCTGTTCCCACTCCCATAAACATGGAAGCCCAGTTGATAGCACTCGAAGAAGGGAGTACGCTCCGGCTATGAAGTGTGTAACATCCGTTGGTCATCAGACTTTTGATAGCCGGGATATCCGCTTTAGGGACACTGTAAGCCCCCAACCGTCCATACCGATTAAGATGACGTGCTTGGCTTTTTGTTTTGCAGCGTTTACGTTGACTGTCATTCCTGCCATTAACAGGCACACGAATAGTAAGACTTTTCTCATGGTGTTTTTTTTAGATTGTTATTGATTATAAATATATACTGTTGATTAATAGGGCCATACTAATCATTGATTTTATTTACGAGTCATTTCGATTCGTACACCGTCCGCTTGTACAGCGTATAATTTGACACGATCCGGTGAAATAGTATTGGGAATTTCAAACTGGAAAGAAGTACCGAAATATTTCAGGTTATCATTCTCTTTTATTTCAAAAGCTACTGCCTGTTCTCCGTTTTGAACATTCACCTGATGTCCGGATATATAGTATAAGTAATTTGCTTGGTGATTTTCATGTCCTCTGCAAATTGAGTGAAGTAACCGACATCCGGTGGAGTCGTATCGAGTCCGGGGTCACCTTTCTTTCTGTCTTCCAGATAGTAGAAAGCGTGTTTGGGAGCCGGAAACTGCTTCATAAATTCTTTCGTTTCCTTAATCATGGCGTCCGTGACAATGTAATTGTACGTACCGTATTGGTTGACCTTCATAGAGATCGGGACAAAGAACCCCCACCTTTCAAAGAAATCTGTCAGGTTCTCGTTAGCAGCCCGGCAAGCCATTCTGGCATACATCATTTGATTTTCTCCCGGGTCTTGGGTTGATACACGGTTTTCGCGCATCAATTTGAAAAGAGTAGGGAAGAATTGGGGATTATATCCGCAGCGATGATAGTAATTCCATAATTGCCAGTTCATGCGTGCATGCATTTCCGGGTCCTCCCTGATAGTCGGTTCCAAAGTCGCACCAGGCTTTATTTTCTACACATCTTCTGAATACCAATGTGGCTTTCTTGACGTTAGCCGCATATTCCGGTACAGCTAGTTCTGTCCCTCGGGAGCAGTTCTGACCGAACTTATAAATCGTGTAATTGGAGAATAAATTGTTGGAGGACTCTGTTGTGCTGGCCCAGTTAATGGCACCTTGATGTACATGACCGATCTCGTGTGCCGGTCCCCAGGAATTTCTGGAGGCCATAAGATAAGATTTGCGCAGGATATCCCCCAGAACGGTATATACAAATCCTATCCTGCCTTCCGAAGCCCACATATATCCGCCTTCGGGAGATATGGCAAAAAAATATGATTATTCATTTGTTTGGGGTATACGTCTTCAATACCCATCAATTCTTGTTGCCATTGGATCATATTGTCCCAAAGTTCGATAGACGACAGGATATCATACGGCACTGCTGCTTTCAGTTGCTTATGATGAAAATAGAGGATGATGGCGTTGCCGATGACACAGAAATATTTATAGTCGGCTTTGTCTATTAACTCCTTGTATTTCTCATTGGTCTGATGCTCTTTTAAGGAAAAGAATCCGCATACTTTGCCTCCGCCTAATGGGATATGGATTTTAATCGGTTGTGCATCGGGGTTTTGTATGTTCGTATTGTACATTACAAACAACATACCTGTTTGCTTGGCTGTCAGTTTGTTGACTCCTTCCTTCAGGGGATAGATATCACCGTTGACAGAAGTTTGTGCATAACCTTTGCTTGTTTCTTCCCCGATATTCTGGATTGAAATACTTTGCCCGTGAGTGTCTCCTACCAGTACGACTACCTCATCTCCTTCGTTCACATAGATTCCTGTAGGATTGTCGAGATCTCCGTATTTCCTCGTCATCAGCTTATCCGCCCATTCGTCGGCGGAGCTGTAAGGACAATATTCCCGTATCCGGAATTCCTTTTCCCATTTATTATAACTATCGTCTTTTAAAGCCGATGCCGTTTGTATGAAGAATTCGGGTAATGCTTCTATTCTGCTCTTGCGTGACATCAGGTTTTATTTCGGAACAGGTAATATCTGTAAAGACAGTCAGCAACTGTTCTTCGAGAGTGTTTTTCTTGTTCTTTTGAAGAACTGCATTTCATCACAACTGACATATCCGTTTTTCCCGCTATGAACCTCAAACTTTACTTTCGTGGCTTTTACCGGAGTTTTGAGTGAGGCAATGGAGGGGAGAGTTGCGCATATTGAAGTCATAGCTTCCCTGATGCACGTATTCCGTGTTTTCTTTCGTCTGCGTATATACGTCAAATTTCCCGAATGTGCCGTTTCCTGAATTAGTGTGATAGATGAAATAATCAATATCCGTATTACCCTCGAAATAGTATTCCAGGATAACCGGGAAATCGGCCGATTGTCCCCATTTACTGTGGTAAGGTACTCCGCCGTCGGCAATAAATTTATCATCAAAGGAATGCTCGATGCTCCGGTCCGGGTCCGTTTCCTCTTCGCTCGCCTTACCGGCATAGGGTTTTTACCTGTATATCTTCTTCGATTACAATGTCACTGGCGGAATATTGGGTGACTGTAATGGTATAATGTTTAGTTGCAGAGGATACTTTAACGTTGGCGGTACGTCTGTTCGAACCGATATTGGCGTCTACTGATATTTTCAGACTGTTTTTGAATTGTGTGGCTCTGAGCCATTTATCAGTAACCTTCGCTTCCCAATTATCTACGTTTAAGTTTGTGGTGATAGAGATGCTGACGTTTGCTGCATCTTTACTGAAGTTCTGTATCAGATCCTCTGTCGCGATTTCAAAGATTTCCGTTATACTTTCTTCCGCGTTATCTTTACATCCGTATAGACACAACGATATAAAGAGGCAGATGAGGCTTAAACAATATCCGGAGTTTTTCATGGTAATGTTCTTTGGATTAAAATTAATATTACTGCTTATATTGTTGGCCCTATTTATCAAGCAGTGACATTACCATAATGGGAGAAGTCGGTTTTACTCCTCACTTTTTTAAAAAGAAATTTTTCGCAGGCAACCTGATTAACCTCTTGAGAAGGACAGGTTGCCTGCGAAATGGGAAGTTGTCTCTTATTCCGCAGTCAGCTCAATCACACGGCTGAAAGCCTGATTGGTTGTGAAGGCGTTGATACCTATTTTCATCAGATAGTCGCCGGAATAAGTTTTCTCGTTAGCGCCCAGATTCGACTTCTTGTTCGGCATCAGATTGATTTCTTTCACCTTATACCTCTTACTCGGATCCAATCCCTGAAGTTTCACCGGAAGCAGTTTCTCAGCATAGCGCGGATGAATGTCATAAGTATAAAGCACAGCCTTGTTCTTATCCGGTGCGGTGTACATCACGGACATGTGGTTGCCGTCATAAGGAGAGACCAGTCTGTATTGGTCGCCGTCCAGAATCACTTTCTTCAGACGTGTCCAGTTGGCAACTGCATTCTGGCAGTAAGTCAGTTCGTCCGCATTCAACTCTTTCAGTCCGAGGTCGAAGCCCAGTTTGCACATACTGGCTACATCGGTACGGAATTTCACGCTTGTCTTCTTGTTCCAGCTAGTCACGTGTGCAGACATCGCTTTGGAAGGGAAGATTTGTGAGAATCCCCATTGGATAAACAGACGTTCTATCGGGTCGGTATTGTCACTGCACCAGAATTCTGTGAAATATTTCAGGGCCTCGTAGTCGCAACGTGCGCCGCCACCGGAGCAGAGCATCATCGGTGTATTGGGATATTTCTCTTTCACACGTTTGAGTACATTGTATATGCCGCGTACATGGTCGATATAAAGTTGTCCCTGTTTGTTTTTCAGGTAGGGAGAATAGACGTTGGTGATCGGTGAGTTGCAGTCCCACTTGAAATAGGCAACTTCCGGATTCTCAGTCAGGATGTTGTCGACTACGCCGAACACGAAATCCTGCACTTTCGGGTTGCTGAGGTCGAGAACCAGTTGGTTACGATAGTAATAAGTCTTGCGGTTCGGCAGGGTGATAGCCCAGGGTCGGGGTGCTTTTCAAAGAGTTCGCTTTTCGGGTTGACCATTTCCGGCTCAATCCAGATGCCGAACTTCACTCCGGCTTCTTTAGCGGATTTCACAAGAGCAGGGATACCGCCGGGCAGTTTGGATTTCATTGCTTCCCAATCGCCTAGTCCGGCATTGTCGCTGTTGCGCGGATGCTTGTTGCCAAACCAGCCGTCATCGAGCAGGAACATATCTACCCCCAAGATGTTTGGCCTCTTTCATTAGTTCGGAAAGGAGTTGTTCGTCGAATTTGAAGTAAGTGTTTTCCCAGTTGTTCAGTAGGGAGAGGCGGTCACCTTGTCCGTCTTTCAGCTGATAGTTGCGAGCCCAGGCGTGAAGGTTACGGCTGGCCTCGCCCGTTCCGTTATTGCTGAAAGTGAACATAAATTCGGGAGTCGTGAATACTTCGTTCGCTTTCAATTCATAATCAGATGCATAAGGGTTGATGGCAGGGATTACGCGCAGGTTACCAACGTTGTCTACTTCGAATGTAAACTGGAAGTTACCGGTCCAGCCGATCGTACCCAGCATCACGCGGCCTTGTGTTTCCTGTGCCGATTGTCCGAATCCCAGTTCGAAGAACGGATGTGTATGCATGGCGGCACGGCTGCCCAACTTGGTGTCGATTACTTTCTTTTCCGAACTGTAACTGCTGGCTGCTCATTTGAGCTTCTTTGGCCCAGTCGCTGCTGAACTCGGTTAGGAAATACTTGGAGTCGGAGAAATAAAGCATTGTGGAAGCATAGCGCCACAGGGTGACGGGTTTCTTCTCGTTGTGCTTGATTTCGCTCCATGTCTTGATGACGTTTTCTTTCGGATAAGCGATGTAGTGCAGAGTTACCTCTACCGGATATTGGTCGTCTTTGAGGTTGATAATTGTCTCTGTTCCTCCTGTCACGGCCTTCTGCTCGGAAGATACATAGCGGAGAATCGTACTTGGATTTCCGTCGCTGTGAGTGATAGCCACAGCCGGTTCGAAATAGTCTTCGGCACCGGAACCCGGATAGACTTCCCAGCCGCGTGTAGAAACACTGCCGTCACTGCCACCTTTTACATAAGGCGAAAAGTGCTTGATATCTTGCTCATTTAGTAGTTTGTCACCCAGATAAGCCTGATAAAGTCGGCCGTTAGGGGCTACTTGAAGGATTAGGTCTGTGTTGTCCGTTGAGATTTGGATAACACTCTTTTTCCTGGGCTTTCACTTGTGCCAAGGTAAACAAAGCCATTAGTAGTAGAAATAGTTTCTTCATGTTGTTTTGAGTAATAATTATTGGGTATTAGTTAGTTAACAGGCATAAAAACGCTCAAAAGATAATGATAATTTATGATGTACGGGCCAGATTTTGATGCTGACACTAAATTCTACGGTAAATAAGTCACCGTTAAACATAGCTTATACACCCGCTATACATCTGTTATCCGGTAGGTATTGTTCTGTCGGAATACCGCTTTAGTTAATTTGCCACGGCCGTGGAGAAAGTTCTTTCCACAAGCGTGACGAGATATTACCACGGGTGTGACGAATACTCTCCACAGCCGTGGCAGACTAACTAAAGCGGTGCTCCAACCTAACTATACCGGTATTCCAATCGAACTATACCGGCTTCTCTTCCCATAAAGTCCCACTTAACAAACCCTCCGACAAGCTGCTTGCCGGAAAGGGAGGAATGACATGGCAATTAAAGTGAGTACATCTACTGTTCAAAAAATAATCTTACTTACTTGCTTTTTTCGCTTGATTTTCATACTTTTAGCCTCCGTAAACCCTTTAAAAATTAATCCTATGGATAGCATTCTTTTCTGGCTGGTTCCGGTCGCTTCCGTGTTAGCCCTCTGCTTTGCTTATTACTTCCATAAGCAAATGATGAAGGAGAGTGAAGGTACTCCCCAAATGATAAAAATTGCCGCTGCTGTGCGCAAAGGCGCTATGTCTTACCTGAAACAGCAATACAAGATTGTAGGCTGGGTGTTTCTGGGGGCTGGTCATTTTGTTTTCAATCATGGCCTACGGTTTCCACGTTCAGAATGCTTGGGTGCCTATCGCTTTCCTGACGGGTGGTTTCTTTTCCGGCCTTTCCGGTTTTCTGGGGATGAAAACGGCAACTTATGCATCAGCCCGTACAGCCAATGCGGCACGCGGTTCGCTGAATGCCGGATTGAGGATTGCCTTTCGGAGCGGTGCCGTAATGGGGCTGGTTGTCGTCGGCCTCGGCTTGCTGGACATTTCGTTCTGGTATTTGTTGCTGAACGAAGTGATTCCTGCTGACGCACTGACACCGACTCATAAACTCTGTGTAATCACTACCACCATGCTGACCTTCGGTATGGGAGCTTCCACACAGGCACTCTTCGCCCGTGTCGGCGGTGGTATCTACACAAAAGCAGCCGATGTCGGAGCCGACCTGGTCGGCAAAGTCGAAGCCGGCATCCCCGAAGACGACCCGCGCAACCCGGCCACTATTGCCGATAACGTAGGTGGACAACGTGGGTGACGTGGCCGGTATGGGAGCTGACCTGTACGAATCTTATTGCGGTTCGATACTGGCAACTGCCGCGCTTGGTGCTGCCGCCTTTATTCATTCTTCGGACACGGCTATGCAGTTCAAAGCGGTTATTGCTCCGATGTTGATTGCGGCTGTCGGGATTATCCTTTCTATTATAGGTATCTTCGCCGTCCGTACCAAAGAGAATGCGAAGATGAAAGATCTGCTTGGTTCGCTGGCGTTCGGTACAAACCTCAGTTCTGTACTTATCGTCGTTGCTACTTTCTTTATCCTGTGGCTTTTGCAGTTGCAGAACTGGGTTTGGATCTCCTGTGCGGTGGTTGTCGGCCTGCTTGTCGGCATTGTGATAGGCCGTTCTACTGAATATTATACTTCCCAATCCTATCGTCCTACTCAGAAGTTGAGTGAAAGCGGGAAGACGGGACCTGCTACGGTCATCATTTCCGGCATCGGTCTGGGAATGCTTTCTACGGCTATCCCCGTTATTGCAGTTGTGGTGGGTATCATTGCTTCTTATCTACTGGCTGCTGCCGGCGATTTTGCCAATATCGGTATGGGGTTGTACGGAATCGGCATTGCTGCCGTCGGTATGCTTTCTACGCTGGGAATCACTTTGGCAACGGACGCTTACGGCCCGATTGCGGATAACGCAGGCGGAAACGCGGAAATGTCCGGCTTGGGTGAAGAAGTTCGCAAACGTACCGATGCGCTCGATTCTCTCGGAAACACGACTGCCGCAACCGGAAAAGGTTTTGCGATTGGTTCTGCTGCCTTGACGGGATTGGCTTTGCTCGCTTCTTATATTGAAGAAATACGTATCGGACTGACTCGTCTCGGCAATATGGATCTGACTTTCTCGGACGGAAATACAATCAGTGTGGCAAATGCTACTTTCATTGACTTCATGAACTATTATGAAGTGAACCTGATGAGCCCGAAGGTGCTTTCGGGGATGTTCCTCGGCTCCATGATGGCTTTCATGTTCTGCGGGTTGACAATGAATGCAGTCGGACGGGCAGCCGGACACATGGTGGAGGAAGTACGCCGCCAGTTCCGTGAAATAAAAGGTATCCTGACGGGAGAAGCCGAACCGGACTACGAACGTTGTGTGGAAATCTCTACGAAGGGGGCACAGCGCGAAATGGTGCTTCCTTCATTGATTGCTATCATTGCCCCGATCTTTACGGGACTTGTCTTCGGTGTTCCCGGTGTGCTTGGTTTGTTGATCGGTGGTTTGAGCAGCGGTTTCGTGCTCGCTATCTTTATGGCAAATGCCGGTGGTGCCTGGGATAATGCAAAGAAATATGTGGAAGAAGGCAATTTCGGAGGAAAAGGAAGTGAGGTTCATAAGGCAACGGTGGTGGGCGATACGGTGGGCGACCCGTTTAAAGATACCTCCGGTCCGAGCTTGAATATATTGATAAAGCTTATGAGCATGGTAGCCATTGTAATGGCAGGACTTACGGTGTTTGCCTGGAGTCTGTTCTAAGGATTTTGTGTTAAAAAGATAAAAAAAAGGAGACCGGAATCTAGGTCTCCTTTTTTATTTCATTTACCTTTGCAGAGATAAAAACGATAAAGATGCTATTACCTTATTTAAATGAGAATCTGATAGAAGCAGGGTGCGATGAGGCAGGCCGCGGCTGTTTGGCGGGTTCTGTCTATGCTGCTGCCGTCATTCTTCCGAAAGATTTTAAGAATGAGTTACTGAATGACTCCAAGCAACTGACGGAGAAACAACGTTATGCTCTGCGTGAGGTAATAGAACGTGAAGCGATAGCATGGGCGGTGGGTATCGTTTCACCCGAAGAGATAGATGAGATAAATATTTTGCGCGCTTCTTTCCTGGCCATGCATCGTGCTGTCGATCAACTGTCCACCCGTCCCGAACACCTGCTCATTGACGGAAACCGGTTCAATAAATATCCCGGTATCCCGCATACCACGGTAATCAAAGGCGACGGAAAATACCTTTCGATAGCTGCTGCATCTATTCTGGCCAAAACGTATCGTGATGATTATATGAACCGTCTCCACGAAGAGTATCCCTATTATGACTGGAACCGTAATAAAGGGTATCCTACCAAAAACACCGTGCCGCCATTGCCGAACATGGAACAACTCCTTATCATCGGATGACGTTCAATTTGTTGGGAGGTGAACAACTTTCTTTGGACTTTTTTAATTCCCGTTGTTCCTTTCTTAAATTATATTTTCTACATTTTTTTGCAGTATAAGCACGATTTTAGCCTGTTTAGTGCTTGAATTGTTCTGTTTAGGCTAAAAAAAGTGTTGCTCCGTGCTTTTTATTTGTTATTGAAATACTATATATTTGCAAACAATAACAAGAATTAAAAAGTATAAAATCATGGCAACGAACAAGCTACTAAGCTCTACTAAGCTCATTGGGGTATTTTTCATTATGTTAGTTTGTGCACTTCCTGCAAATGCACAGTTCTTGCGTACTTCTTATTTTATGGAAGGTACGCATTATCGTCAACAGCTGAATCCGGCTTTGACACCGACTAAAAGGTTACTTCAATCTTCCGGTGGTTGGTGCAGTTAATGCAACCGTGGGGTCTACTTCATTAGGATATCAGGATATTATTGATATTATTGATGACGGAGATGATTTCTATACGAAACCGGATTTCATGAACCGGCTGAAAGATAATAATACGCTGAATGTGAATTTCAGTACTGAAATCCTTTCTGCTGGATGGTATAAAGGAAAGAACTTCTGGTCATTCAATATTGGTCTTCGTACAGATATTGGTGCGAACTTGACTAAATCTATGTTTACTTTCCTGAATGAGATGGAGACTGTTGAAGAAAACTGGAGAAACAGTAACTATGATATCAGTGGTCAGCAATTGAATATCAATGCTTATACTGAAATTGGTTTAGGACTCTCACGTCAGATTAACAGTCGTTTGACAGTCGGTGCCAGAGTGAAAGCTTTGTTGGGTATCGGTAATATGGAGTTAAAACTCAAAAATGTGGCAATGAGTGCTAATCTGCCCAGTGATGCAGAGATTGCAAAGTGGTCAGATGAAAATTATTGGAGTGGCTTAAGCCAACCAGAAGCTATTAAACAAGCTACTGAATTGAAAGCAAAATTTGATAATTACCATGCAAATTTGAATGTTGGTGCAGAATTGAAGAGTTCTTTCAAAGGTTTGGAATTACAAGAAGAAGAGGGTAAGGATTATGTAACAGACTTCGAATTTGATAGTGGCAAATTGGGTATCGCTGGTTACGGTTTTTGGTATTGATTTGGGTGCTTCTTATAAAATATTGGATAATCTGACTGTATCTGCATCTATTCTTGACTTAGGTTTTATCTCTTGGTCAAAATCTAGTACGAAGATTGCGTCAGCCAATCCGGATCCTATTGATATTAAAGGAAGTACTTATGCAGCAATGGTCGATCCCGCTAATCCTGAAACATCTGTGATGAAATGCAGTAAAGCAGTTGCAGGATGATACTCAAGGGTATATGGATCGTGTAACTAACGGTGATGTACTCGACTATGATATGTTGCAACTCGAAGTAGGTGATGCAAAAGAATCTCGTAAGTCCCGTCTGGCTTCTACATTGGTGTTGGGTGCAGAATACGGTTTCTTCAATAACAAATTAGCTGTTGGTGTATTGTCTACCACTCGTTTTGTACAACCTGACGCTCTTACAGAGTTGACATTCTCTGCAAATTATCGTCCGAAAAGCTGGTTTAACGTTGCACTTAGCTATTCTGCCATTCAGTCAGCAGGAAAATCTTTCGGTCTTGGTCTGAAATTAGGGCCGTTGTTCCTCGGAACCGACTATATGTTCTTAGGAAAGAACTCTAACACTGTTAATGGATTTGTTGGAGTTTCTATTCCGTTGGGTGGAAAAAGAAAAAGTAAACAAGGATAAAAAAAAATAATTTCTCTCTCTAAACATTCTCTTTTTTAATTAATTTCTCTATAGAAGAAAAAAAAACGTATTATTAAATTACAGCCTGTCATTTACTCAATAGTAGATGACAGGCTTTTTGTATGTTAGAACCATTTGATCTTCCGGAATATCACAAACGCCAGCGTTGACAATCCGATGGAGAAGAGCACAATCAAAAAGAAAAAGCAAAGGGCACTTCTTCCAGATGAATATCTACATTCATGCCATAGAAACTGGCAATCAATGTAGGGAGCATCAGGACGATGGACAGACTTGTCATGCGTTTCATGATCGTATTCACATTATTGGAGATAATAGACGCAAAAGCATCCATTGTCCCTGTGAGGATATCGCTGTAAATGTTCACCGTATTGAGTGCTTGTTTCAATTCGATGATAACGTCTTCCACTAACTCTTTATCCAGAAAATCCGTATCCTGGAAAATAGTCTTAAGTTTACCTATCATCACTTCATTGCCACGAATGGAGGTGTTGAAGTAAACCAAGGTTTTCTGCAATCTCATCAGACCGGAGCAGGTCTTCATTACGGATGCTGCGTTCCAACTCCTTCTCTGCTGCACTGATATCTATATTTATCTGTTTCAGATATTTCAGAAACCATACGGCAGACGAGTAAATCAGCCGGAGAATCAGATCGAGTTTATTACGGACTACAATACCTTTCCTACGGGTATGTTCGATGAAATCCGGTAGTAAATCGGTGTTATGATAACATACGGATACTATAATCTCGTTGTTTGTGATTATGCCGATAGGTACAGTGGCGAAAGGCAGGCTTCCGTTCTGCTTGTTTTGCATAGGGATACGCAGAATCGTCAATAACCAGTTACCTTCCGTGTCGGTTCGCGGACGTTCATCTGTATCGGCTATGTCATCAGAAATGATTCGGGTACGTTGAGAGTTTTAGTCAGAAATTCAAAGTCATCATTGTTCGGGCATACTACGTTTACCCAGCTGTTGGGAAGCCATTGTGCTTTTTCCACAAAGCCAGCTTCACAATAAAGATATGTTCTCATCTTATTGCCTCCTTTCGTTTGTTTATACGAGCAGAGGCATCGGTTATTAATGACTCTGATCGCTTTAATTAATACTAGTTGTGCACGTTCGCGGGTTTGAATCGTCCATATTTCTATGATTTAATGTAAAAGCGGTACAAAAGTACGGAAAAATGAAGTAAGTTCTGCCTTTTGTATCCTGTTTTTCGATAAACATGTTGAAAGTTGTTTTTAACATAGATTAAACGTTCAGGTAATCATCTTTTTTGTACCTTTGCGCCCGAAAATCAGAGTGATAATTTAAATATTGAAATATTATGAGTAAGAAAGCCCTTTTAATGATCCTCGATGGTTGGGGACTAGGTGACCAAAAGAAAGACGACGTAATCTTCAACACTCCCACTCCTTACTGGGATTATCTGATGAACAATTATCCTCATTCCCAACTTCAGGCAAGCGGTGAAAACGTAGGTTTGCCCGACGGACAAATGGGTAACTCGGAAGTCGGTCACTTGAATATCGGTGCCGGACGCGTGGTTTATCAGGACTTAGTAAAAATCAATCGTGCATGTGCGGACAACAGCATCATGAAAAATCCGAAATCGTTTCTGCCTTCTCTTATGCGAAAGAAAACGGAAAGAGCGTTCATTTCATGGGACTGACTTCCAACGGTGGCGTACACAGCTCAATGGTTCATCTTTTCAAACTTTGCGACATCTCCAAAGAATACGGCATCGACAATACATTCATCCACTGCTTCATGGACGGTCGTGACACTGACCCGAAGAGTGGCAAGGGTTTTATCGAAGAACTTTCTGCACACTGCGAGAAATCAGCAGGCAAGATTGCTTCAATCATCGGTCGTTATTATGCAATGGACCGTGACAAACGTTGGGAACGTGTGAAGGAAGCCTATGATTTGCTAGTAAAAGGCCAGGGTAAGAAAGCTACCGATATGGTTCAGGCTATGCAGGAATCTTACGATGAAGGTGTAACAGACGAATTTATCAAGCCGATTGTAAATGCCAACTTCGACGGAACCATCAAAGAAGGTGATGTAGTGATCTTCTTCAACTACCGTAACGACCGTGCAAAGAACTGACTGTCGTACTGACTCAGCAAGATATGCCGGAAGCGGGAATGCGTACGATCCCGGGGCTGCAATATTACTGCATGACTCCGTATGACGCTTCCTTCAAAGGTGTACACATCCTATTCGATAAGGAAAACGTTGCCAATACACTGGGTGAATACATCGCTTCCAAAGGACTGAATCAGCTCCATATCGCTGAAACAGAGAAATATGCTCACGTTACTTTCTTCTTCAACGGCGGTCGTGAAACTCCGTTCGATAACGAAGACCGTATCCTTGTTCCATCTCCGAAAGTAGCCACTTACGACCTGAAGCCGGAAATGAGCGCTTACGAAGTGAAGGATAAGCTGGTAGATGCTATCAACGAAAACAAATATGATTTCATCGTGGTGAACTTCGCTAATGGTGATATGGTAGGTCATACGGGTATCTACGAAGCTATCGAGAAGGCTGTTGTGGCTGTAGACGCTTGCGTGAAAGACGTGATCGAAGCTGCTAAAGCACAGGTTACGAAGCTATCATCATTGCCGATCACGGTAACGCTGATCACGCCTTGAACGAGGACGGCACTCCGAACACGGCTCACTCTCTGAATCCTGTTCCTTGTGTGTACGTGACAGAGAATAAGGCTGCGAAAGTAGAAGACGGTCGCTTGGCTGATGTGGCTCCGACTATCCTGAAAATCATGGGTCTGGAAGTTCCGGCAGATATGGACGGTCAGATTTTGATTAAGTAATTTAGATTTTTATAATGGGGCGGGGGTAGTAGTACTCCGCCTTTTTTGTCTCACATAAGTTTTATGATTCAGATTAATGATGTAGTTGTATCGCTTGATGTACTTCAGGAGAAAAGTTCCTTTGTAATCTGGACGCTTGCAAGGGCGAATTGTTGCATTGAAGGGGATGCAGGAGCGCCTGTGGAGTTGGAGGAAGTGGAAAAGCTGGGAGAGGTTCTGCCGATAATATGGGAGGAACTGTCTCTGGAAGCGCGTGCGGTGATAGAAAAACAGGGGGTGGTATATACTGATCAGGAAGGTGACTTGGTAACTTCTATTGTAAATAACAAGGATTGCGTCTTTACTTGTTATGACGAGAAAGGATGTTGTTACTGTGCCATCGAAAAGGCTTTCCGGGATGGCAAGACGGACTTTTACAAACCGGTATCATGCCACCTTTATCCCATTCGGATTGGAGATTACGGACCTTATAAGGCGGTGAACTATCATCGTTGGGATGTATGCAAGGCTGCGGTTCTGTTGAGGAAAAAAAGAGAATGTCCCTGTCTATAAATTTCTGAAAGAACCTTTGATTCGTAAATTCGGTGAAGAATGGTACAAAGAACTTGAAGCTGTTGCCGAAGAATTGAAAAAGCAACATTTTATCTAAACTTCCTATTTCTTACGTGTGCCAAATACCTGATATAGACAAGATGCATAGTGCTACGGCCATTACACATACTGGTGCTATCCATGCTTCCGGATGAATGATGACCAGAAAGATGCAGGTAACGATAACGAACAATGTCAGGACAATAAGAAATAGTCTGATCTTTGCGAATAACGGGTTAGTAGTTTTCATCTTCATAGCTACTGTTTTCTATGTTTTTTTGCAATATAGTGATTTAGCACTGAAAATGTTACTGTCTTTAGTCTTTATTAAGATATGGATAAAGAAAAACGCCGATCGAAGGATGCTCTTTCTCCATCGGCGTTTCCTCGTTGTAAGATGTGAGGTTGGTTTATAAAAACGTAATATTAATATTATGTATCGATATTCGCATATGTTGCGTTCTCTTCGATAAACTCTCGGCGCGGACCTACGTCTTCACCCATTAGCATAGAGAAGATGTAGTCGGCTTCAGCAGCGTTATCGATGTTCACTTGCTTCAGCATACGGTTGTCAGGATCCATAGTTGTTTCCCACAACTGTTGGGCATTCATTTCACCCAAACCTTTGTAACGCTGTGTATGGACCGCATTTTCCGACCACCGCCGTAAGTATCAATAAACTTCTGGCGTTGCGCGTCTGTCCAGCAATACTCTTCTACTTTACCCTTTTTGCAGAGGTAGAGCGGGGGAGTAGCGATGTACAGATAACCGTTCTGAATAATCTGCGGCATATAACGGAAGAAGAATGTCATGATCAGTGTGTCGATGTGAGAACCATCGACGTCGGCATCGGTCATGATGATAATCTTGTGATAGCGCAGCTTTTCGATGTTAGCCTCTTTGCTGTCGTCTTCTGTTCCGATAGTGACACCCAGTGCCGTATATATATTGCGGATTTCATCACTTTCCAGTGCTTTGTGATACATCGCTTTCTCAACATTCAGAATCTTACCGCGAAGCGGAAGGATCGCCTGGAACATACGGTTACGGCCCTGCTTGGCAGTACCGCCTGCCGAATCACCCTCGACGAGGAATAACTCGCATTTAGACGGGTCTTTGTCCGAACAGTCGGCCAGTTTGCCCGGCAGACCGCCTCCGGACATCGGAGACTTGCGCTGTACCATTTCACGGGCTTTTCTTGCAGCGTGGCGTGCTGTGGCAGCCAGAATTACCTTGTCTACAATCGTTTTTGCCTCCTTAGGATGTTCTTCCAGGTAGTAGCCCAAGTACTTCGCCGACAGCCTGGTCTACGGCACCCATGACTTCGTTGTTACCCAACTTCGTCTTCGTTTGTCCTTCGAACTGAGGTTCGGCTACTTTTACGGAAATAACAGCAGTCAGACCTTCGCGGAAGTCGTCTCCCGAGATTTCAACTTTCACCTTTTCCAGCATCTTGCTGTCTTCGGCGTATTTTCTTCAGTGTACGGGTCAGTGCACGGCGGAAACCGGCAAGGTGCGTACCTCCTTCGATCGTATTGATATTATTAACGTAAGAGTACATTTTCCGAGAATCCTGTATTGTACATAATTGCTACTTCAATGGGGATTCCCTGCTTTCGGAGTTCAGATAGATCACGTCGTTGATCAAGTGTTCACGTGAAGACTCGATGAAGCGTACAAATTCTCTCAGTCCTTCTTCGGAATAGAATACTTCACTTCTTGAAGCTGCCGTCTTCATTCACTACCCGACGGTCGGTCAGTGAGATGCGTAGACCTGCATTCAGGTAGGCCAATTCGCGCAGACGTGAAGCCAATATTTTGTAGTCATACACCGTTTCAGTAAAAATGGTACCATCCGGCCAGAACTGTTGGCGGGTTCCTGTAATGTCGGTAGTGCCCACTTCTTTACAGAATAAAGCGGCTTACCGATCTCGTATTCCTGCTGGTAGATCTTACCGTTGCGGAATACCTGTGTAGTCATGTGAGTAGACAGCGCATTTACGCAAGACATACCTACACCGTGCAAACCTCCGGATACTTTGTAGGAACCTTTGTCGAATTTACCTCCGGCGTGCAGTACGGTCATGGCTACTTCCAGTGCCGACTTCTTTTCTTTCTCGTGATAGTCAACCGGAATACCACGTCCGTTGTCCTGTACGGTGATTGAATTGTCTTCGTTGATCGTTACTTCGATGTGGTCGCAATAGCCGGCCAAAGCTTCGTCAATGGAGTTATCAACGATTTCGTATACCAAGTGGTGAAGTCCCTTTATACTGATGTCACCGATGTACATCGCAGGGCGTTTTCTCACTGCTTCAAGACCTTCCAATACCTGGATGCTATCCGCAGAATAAGACCCGTTATTGGGAGTGATTTGTTCTTCGCTCATAATTGCCTTTCTAAGTTATAATAACAGAGCAAATATAGTGAAATTTGTCGAGTTGGCGAAGTTTCGGAGGCGAAAAATGCAGAATAAAAGCGGAATTAGTGAATGGGACGAAAGAATCTGATATTCAATGGTTTATAAACACAAAAGGCCGAACTTAAAAGTTCAGCCTGAATGCTATATAGAATTGTTATTTTTCTATTATTAAGCGAGCTTGTTGATGTAAAGAGCCAACTTAGATTTCAGATTGTTAGCTTTGTTTTTGTGAATGACATTCACTTTAGCTAACTTGTCCAACATCTTAGTGATGCCAGGGTACATTGCAACAGCTTCTCTGCTTTATCAGTAGTTGCACGAAGCTTTCTAACAGCATTTCTCATGGTCTTGCCATAATATCTGTTGTGAAGTCTTCTTGTCTCTTCTTGTCTGATTCTCTTCAGTGATGATTTGTGATTTGCCATCTCGACTAATCTATTTTTTTAGTTCTTTATTCTTTTTACTTGTAGCCCGTGGGGGAATCGAACCCCCCTTTCAAGAATGAAAATCTTGCGTCCTAACCGATAGACGAACGGGCCATCCTGTTGTTGCATTTCTGCATTTTGCTTTCTCGAATCAGTGTTTGTTTCTCGATTGCGGATGCAAAGGTAGGAACTTTTTGAAACTGACAAACAAACTATTCATTAATTTTTTTCGATAAAATAGTCGTTTTTTTCTCTTGATGTTTTGTTTTATATTGAAAATCAGTGGAATAAATGGCAGATTTTTTTTGTGAGAAAATGTACGCTCTCTTAAAAATACCGGGAAGTATATATACTTGTATACCTTAATATATAGGAAAGTTTATTTCCGATTTAAATCGCGAACTTGTTTTTTTCTTTGTAAGAATGTAATCCGGTTTAAAAAAAGAAATCTGCAAAGTCATAAAAATGCAGTTTTTTATGTTTCTCTTTGTAACTAAATGATTATTTTGACGACTAACGGGACAAATGCTAAGAACGATGAATGACAATAAAGAATTTATAGATATGCTATTGCAGAACAAACGTATCATTTATAAGATATGTTTTATGTATGCGAGGGACAATGATGATATTAATGATTTGTATCAGGATGTCGTTCTTAGTTTGTGGAAGAGCTTTCGGAACTTTAAAGGTCATAGTAGCGTGAGCACATGGATATATCGGATTACACTCAACACTTGCATCACAAACCTGCGGAAAAAGAAGAATTATGATTATGTACCATTGAAACAAGACATAGATATACTGGATGATTGCGAACATGACGAATGCATGAAACATCTGTATCAGCTTATACATCAATTAGATAATGTAGATAAGATGTATATTATGCTTTGGTTGGATGAAAAAAAGTTATGATGAAATAGCGGAAATAGTAGGAGTGGGTCGCAATAATGTGCCATCCGTATTCATCGTATTAAAGAGAAACTGAAAAAGATGTCGAACCGATAAATAGAATATAATATGGAATTTGATGAACTAAAAAAAAGGCAAGGGGACAATTTAATGATAAGATCAACTGTCAGGAAGTTGTCGAAAGGCAGCAAGTTGAAGAAATGCTCGCAAAGAAGAGAATGACCAGCTATAACCGGTTATTATGGTATGAACGGATCTCTCTGGGGATTCTGTTTTTTTTTGTTTTTGAATGTTTTAGTTTACATTCTGATTGACCCCTTTTTCCTGGCCATGTCGGATATAGTATTCTTTATTGCCATCTCGGTACCCTTCGGGATAAATCTGTTTCAGTATTATAAACTCAAACAAGCAGGATGCATGAAATATGATTTGGAACGCCAGATTCTTCATGTTTTGCAGTATAAATCATCGCTTTATTGGGGATACATCAGTACTTATGTTGCTTTTGTTCCGTTCCTTGCCTGGTTCATCATTTATGCTACTCTTGTACGGGGATGTATTATTGTAGGTATTGTGTTGTTGCTGGTCATTCTTGATATCTTTGTATTCCGGCATTTATATCGGAAAGTGGGACAACTCCTTGAAGCGAATAAAGAATTGAGAAGGCTGGAAGATATGATACAAAATAACTGATTGAATAGCTTATGTTCCTATTTACTAACTATTTCCGATAATCACTCTAAATTAAATATATTATGAGAACTATTTTATTTATCTTTTTTTTTGTTGCCTTCTTTGGTGCGGCTTTTTCTTCATTTGAGAGTACTTCTGTCCGTCCTAACGGCTGGTATTATGTGATTGATATGGAGCATGACAGTTTGTCGGCAGACCCGATTGTGACAGTGAAAGATTTCGCAAGGATAAAACTGGATTCAGTGTCGGACTCGAACGAGGACAATATGGCTTACCGTATTCTCGGAGTATTGGACGACTCTCATAAAACGACTTGGGCTGAAGCGACGGAAAAGTCAATAGGCAAGCATATCGGATTCTTATTCAATGGTGTCATTCTTACAGCTCCTTATGTGAATTGTAAGATAGAGAGTGGCAAATTCTTTATTGCTACGGATAAGGCCTACGATATGAAACTGCTTTATCAACAGATTCTTCAGGAAGCCGGATGTAAAAAGTGAGTTCGGCTTTACAGATGAAGTAGGCCAAGGAGAATCTACATTCACTTTCTGGCTCATAAGAGGGGGGCTCATTGGTTTACTTCTGGTTATTATGTGTTTTTGGATTCTTAAAAGTACGGAAGATTAAAAAGACTGTTTCAGGATGAAATAGGGCATTGGTCGCATTTTTTTTGTAGTTTTGCTACCGGATTGAAATATGCAAGTATATGCTGCAAAAGACAAAAGGAATAGTTCTACATACGCTTAAATATAATGATACTTCTATCATTGTAGATATGTACACGGAGTTATCCGGGCGGACTTCTTTTCTCGTTCCCGTACCCCGTTCGCGGAAGGCGGCAGTCAAGTCAGTACTCTTTCAGCCTTTGTCTTTCATTGAGTTTGAGGCGGATTATCGTCCGAATGCGACACTTTATCGCATCAAGGAGGCGAAGTCTTTTTATCCTTTTACCTCCATTCCTTATGACCCGTACAAGTCTTCAATGGCACTTTTCTTGTCAGAGTTCCTCTATCGGGCAGTTCGGGAGGAGGCAGAGAATCGTCCTTTGTTCGCTTATTTGCAACATTCAATTATTTGGCTGGATGAGTGTGGGGGAGGTTTTGCCAATTTCCATCTGGTGTTTCTGATGCGTCTTTCCCGTTTTTTGGGGCTGTATCCGAATCTGGAAGATTATCACACCGGTGATTACTTTGATTTGCTGAATGCTTGTTTCACTTCCATTCGTCCCCAACTGCATTCTTCCTATATTAATCCTGAGGAGGCAGGGCGACTCCGCCAGTTGATGCGCATGAATTATGAGACGATGCACTTATTTGGCATGAGCCGTGCGGAACGCACTCGCTGCCTGACGATTATGAATGATTATTATCGTTTGCATCTGCCGGATTTTCCTGCATTAAAGTCGCTGGATGTACTGAAAGAATTGTTTGATTAGATTTGTTATTCGCTTGTTGTATGTAACTTTAGTTATATTTTTACATCGGTTAAAGCCATTGAGTTCTAAAAATATATATTACTTTTTGTCCTCAATGTAATGACTAGAGCTAAACAACATGAAGATATTCATAAACTTAACGGAATATATTCTTATTCTATTGGTGTTTTATGGTTGTAACGGTGATGTATTTGTTGACGATTTCCGGTTCTGCCGATTCCGAACTGACTTTGGATGGCAATGGCGATACCAAAATCATTCGGTTTGCTTCTTCCAATTGGGACGTATTGGGAGTGTATACGTATGATGAAGGTTTTACCTATTCGTATGCAGTGTATGATGCGGATGGTGATCTGATAACAACGGACCAATTTCCATACCTTAAAGGACAGGGTAAGATTGTGTGCAATGAGGAATTGATCGGTTTCACTATCGAACGTAGTAATCCCCGGGAACTGAAGATTGCAGTAGAAGAGAATGCCCGTTCTACTCACTTTCAATTCAAACTCACGGTGAGCAACGAATATGAGTCTCAGGAGATATACGTTGATATTTCACCATCGGACAGGTATGTGATTGATCATATCACTTATTATTCTTTAGACGAGGATTCTTATGAGAAAAGAATCGAAGCAAAAAGGAGTTTTGTGCAACCTAATTGGCTGGGGTATTGACTATCCGTGTTTACTGTCTCCTTACGAGAATGTTTATCATGAAGTGATGTTCAGAAGCGACATGCCGGAACTTTTTCAACTATTGGGAGAAAGTAACCTGACAGTAGAGATACCAAGCGTAGAAAACGGTCATTTGCAGATGAACGGTAAACAGGTGCGATATACTTCCAAGCAGCAAACATTACCTTTTTCCAATACGGAACAGATAGAAGTCTCTATTCCACCTTATACGACCCAGCGTATCACTGTGCTGATAGAGTATTACTGGTTTGAAACTAGATACGCCCTCTATGCTGTTCACCCAAAGACCGGGAAACGGCGGACCATAAACGGCACGTTGCAAAATAAAATGCCTGCTGCATATTACATAACACGAGAAAATATCAAATGACTAAAGATATGAATACCGGACGGTTACTATACATTATTTGTCTGTTGACGATTTCTGTAGTTGGCGGGAATCTGAAGGCTCAGACAATTGTGAAGCCATCAGATCGGTTTTGACGTTCGTCCGGGCTATGTAGCTCCGACAAACAGTTTCCTTGAAGGCGATAATGCACGGCAGAAGACAATTGATCGGTCACTTTCCCTGCACTTGAAGTATGCTTTCCAGTTCAGCAAAGATTCCCGATTAGGCCGGCTGTACCCCCATGCCTATCAGGGGATAGGTGTATCTTATAATACCTTCCACTCTCCCGCTGAACTGGGAAATCCAGTGGCGGTATATGCTTTTCAGAGGGGCGCCTATTGTACGACTTTCTCCTGTCTTGTCGTTGGATTATGAGTGGAATTTCGGTGCTTCTTTCGGTTGGAAGAAATATGACGGGCTATATAATCCGCAGAATGAGGTTATCGGTTCTAAAATCAATGCGTATATCAATTTGGGCTTTGTCTTGAACTGGCAGTTTTATCCACAGTGGAAACTAGCAGCAGGTGTGGACTTCACTCATTTCTCCAATGGAAATACGCGTTATCCCAATGGAGGTCTCAATACTATCGGAGGGAGAGTCGGCATTGTACGTACCTTTGGAGATGCGGATGAGACACTCGGAACAGTATCCCCCAAGCGGGTATTTATAAAGCCGCATGTCAGTTATGATCTGGTAATATACGGTGCCACTCGTAAGAGGGGATTCGTAAAGGACAATATACCGAGTCTGGTTCCCGGTTCGTTCGGTATTGTAGGTCTCAATTTTGCCCCGATGTATAATTTCAATAACTATTTCCGGGCAGGACTTTCTGTGGATGCGCAATTTGACGAGAGTGCCAATATCAAAGATTATAAATTGGAAGGAAGTTATTCGGGCGATTTAAAGTTTCATCGTCCTCCTTTTCGCGAGCAATTTGCAGTGGGGTTGTCCCTCCGTGCAGAACTGGTAATGCCCATTTTCTCAATCAATGCCGGGCTAGGACGGAATCTGGTATGCCATGGAGATGATACGCAGGGATTCTACCAGATTCTAGCTCTCAAAACTTATGTCACACGCCACTTGTTCCTGCACGTTGGATACCAGTTGAGCAAGTTTAAGGATCCCAACAATCTGATGCTGGGGCTTGGATATCGGTTCCATGACAAAAGATGAAAGGCTGTATTGTTTTCATATAGCTTCTTTAATTCTATTATTTCAGAAGTTGATAAGGCTTTGATATTCCGGTCATCTATAAAACAAACAGTGCATCCGTTCCTCTCTTGGAATGGATGCACTTAATACAAACAAAACAAACAATGAATAAAACGGTTTCTCAAAGATTATGCCGTTTTATTTGAGTGGGAATATTTATATGCTATGAGGGCAAAAGCCCGCTTGGGTACTTCACAGTAGCCTTTTTTTTACATCTCACCTATATTATGTTGTATAAATACTTATTTCTTAATTTTCTATGATCCTAGTTCAGAATCATTCAGACGTATAATCCAGTCGTTTACTTTCATTGTTGGAATCCTCGGAATCCCCGTGTCCGATGATTGTATAAAGAACATGAGTTGTGTAAGAATCTTCTCGGTCAAGATATTCTTGATCACTTATGTCACCTATGTTATTAGGATAATTTTTTGATAACAATAAATATTGGGTGAGTGGTAGGTGCAGAATAGTTTTCCCGCTTGGTGTATGTTTTATTGATAATGTTGTGTCGTCTCCCTTCATGATGCGCAGTGTATTTAATCTGGCGTGAATGATGGGGATTTGTTCGGAAGTCAGAGACAGTTCCTGTCGATATGGAAGATAACAGGTCGGAGTTGTGCCGACAGGAGTATTTGTATAGTCTATTACACCGTTGGTGGATTCTAGGGTGAAAGCGAAGTCCTCTTGTCGTAGAGGAAGAGTGTTCTCATCCTGTAGGATACACGAGAAGTAATTCGTATTTTTCACCAGTCCGGCAGTGATGACCTGATATTCTTCACTGATAGTAATATTTTCAAGGCTACTGTGAAAGAGTGCATTCAGTTTCCTGTTAAACTGATTCTTATTGTCACATGCCAGCGATATATTCAGAGATTTCCGTTCAGTCTGTCCAGCCTTGAGATTCGGGAGCTGATACTGGTAGCCGGATATCCCTCCCCATATAAGCAGGTGATAAGTTTCTTCGGGAAACGGTAGTCTTACCATGCAGTAGCCTTGATGTAATGTTATACTGTCTACGTCCAATCGATCCACATACTTGTCATTCTTGTCGAAGGCAAGAATGGTAATGTCGCCTACCTGCGTAGATGCAGCGTCCACGTTCAGGATGTTATAGGTATATGATATCTTTAACCAAGTTCCTGTAGGACAGTCTGATAAATCGTCATTCACCCAATCACAGGACGAGAACAACGCGACAATGCAGATAATATGTAGTAGAAATGAACGCATTTATGATGATTTTAATTCAGTTGGCCGGTACTACTTATTCAAGTTCTACATCTTGATTACGTACGGCCCATGGAAAAACATTGATATTGATGTCCAGTTCGGCCTTATATTCGTCCGGTTGTTCCGGCTCAATGTAAGGATCTCCACTACCGAGTCCTGCCACTTTGCTGACAGACAGACGATATATATTATTACGGACAATACCGAATTCCATTACACCCATTTCTGTAGATTCATAATTATCCTCGTGCTTGATCCAGTAGTTGTAGTAACATGAGTAGTTTTCTGTTTTCTGGAAACGTTTGATACTGTATTTGGCAAGAGTCTCTGTGTCCGAATCGTCTGTGACATCTGACGGTAAGTTATTCAGAACCTGTTTACGTATTGCATCTACACTGATGTAGAAGTTGTAGTTGAAGTAGAACAGGTTGGTCGGCCAGTTGGACGGATTGTTTATATTGGTACCATTTTTCGTCGAAAACGCGGTTAGTGGCGATGTCCATGTTGGCTTTGAACATTACTCCGGTACTGTATGCATTCAATTGTGCATCAACGAACATACAGTTCTCCAGACAGTAAATGTATGACCAGCTATTGGCTGGTGCCATACCTGCCCAGTTATTGTCGTTGATGTCAGTATCTACTAATGCTTGTGCGAAGAAACCGTCGGCATTTGTGAAATCTTTGGCACCTTCCACTGTTTTCTTGAAGAAATAAGGATCGATTAGATAACCGTTGACATCGGGAATGTCACCAAAGTTTTCTTCCGTATACGAAGCCGGCTCCTGAAAGCTATTCAATGTGGCTGTGTGGCGGAATGTGTAGAATTTAGTTGCCAGGTTCAACATTCTGAATGTGTTGAGTTTTTTATGGTACAATACACCTCTCCGTTGGGATCTTTCAGGGGAAAAGTCTCTTGTTTTTGGGTCAGTTCGATTTTGGCAACGGCACGCTCAAGACCGATAGATACATTGGTTATCTTGTCCGAGTCAGTAGGCTTGCTTATCTCTATGTTCAGGTTGGCTGCACCACGGTTTGTCATAACAAAAACCCTCTGTGGGTACATTTGGAATCTTTCCTGTACTGTACGTTACTTCATCGACAGCATTTAAGAAATCGTCTTGCATGGAGTGATTTCTTTGGTGATTGCTTTCCCGTTGGCAATGGCAAAGATATTGTATGTGCCCGGATTTACGGTAATTCTGTCAGCGGTATACTGTATATTTTTCCCCTTCTCCTTTGACCTGTCTGATGTTCTTCAGTTCTTGTTGGTCTTTCAGACTTTTAGTGGTCGAATCGAACAGATAGACTGTCAGACTTTTTACTGCATATTCATCCTTTGAGCCAGTCTCTGTCACGCCTGATGATTCGGCGCTGCGAGTGTGGTTCTCATTGGGGATTTCAAAGAATAGGGCAAGATTGCCGTTTGAATCCGTGTGGCTCTCATCGGAAAAAGCTACATCTGCATCATTGATGCAACTGTACTGTGTGACTGCTGCCATAAACAACAGTGACATTAGTTGTGTGAATCTTTTTCATTTTGTTTTGAGTTTAATTGAATAATTATTTTACTTCTAAAATCTGTTTTAAGTTATCGTCGGCTTGTAACAGTCCTGCGTCTTTCGACTGCCGGAATAGTGCCTCTGCTTCTTTAAAGTTGCCTTGCAGGAAACATAAGACACCTTTGGCCAGCGTCGTTTCCGGTAATGGCGGAGCTTTTTCGAGAAAGACGGCTGCGGTTTTTGTGTCTTTTTGTATCAATGCTATACAGGCAGCATTCAGATTGGCCGTAGGATTGTCCGGAAACAATTGTACGGCAGTCATAAAAATCTTGTTGTAAGTTGCACTTCCCGGTGTATATGTGAGTGCGAGACGAAACATCTCTTCCAAACTGAGATTTTTAGGATTTGTATCGAATACTTTTTGTGGTTCTTCTATTGTAAACGGACGTACGTGGTACTCGACGGTATAGTCGGAATGTCTCAGTATGACAAACCAGTGTTTCAATACAAAACGGTAGAATGCCGGAAACCTCATTCTTATTATTTCTTCTTTACGGTCGGGATGCATATTGCTTGTCACAATTTTCATGATAGCTTCTTTGTCTTGAAAAAGTTGTGTCGCTAAGAAAGTGCCTCAAAACCCTCCCAGTCTTCAGGTGTGTAGGTCGTATGTATGTATTTGCCGTCGAATGGGTATAGTTGGGATACATATTCCTTCAAGGTCCGGTACGTTCGCGAGCCAGTCGCTCGTTTAGTTGAAGCGGACCGTCAGGTGATGCATATCCATGAATGCTGATGCGTGTGATGCTTACATTGCTGTCGTTTTTTACAGTGTTGATTGTTTCAATGATCTTATTCAGTTCTATTACGTTATTGCTGAATTCTTTATGAATAGCAGTTACATTGACAGGAAAATCAATGAATGCGGAACCTTTTTCCGTTCTGATCTTTGATGTTTCAACTTGCGGGGGTCAGGAAGGCAAGTTGCGGAACGAATGTAGGCCGTGGATGTAAACGGGCAATGCAGATGAAATCTTCCGCGTCGGGAATGCCACAGCCGCAACTCTTCTCTATTAGCGAGAGGGTAGCCTGATTCATCCATTGCTCGAATGGAACGGATTGCAAATAATGCATCGTCTGCTTATTCCCGTTTTTCCTTTGTAATGCTTGAGCAGACTTTTCTTTTTTACTTGTCTCCCGTAGGAAAACAATATGTTGTTTCCGGCTGTTGATATAAATCGGAGGCAGTTTCAACCGATGTTCCAGAGTATCGCAGACAATAGGAACCAGTACCATTGATTCATTGGACGAGAGATCCCGTGTGATATCTATTGAAATAGAAACCACCAGTTCTTTCCCCGCCTTATACAAACTGGAGGAAGTTGGACGAATAGTTCCTGTCTCTTTCGTTACAACCGTTTGAGCCTGTATCGAAAGGGATAGAATAATCGTAATAATAAAAAACCTCCTGTTTTCATACTTGTAGTAAACTATATTTTTTCATTTTTATGTGATAATATCACCAAGGGTAGATATAGGAGATTACTCCATATCGTTGTAACTCTTCCAATATTTTTATATCTTTCTTATTCTTGCTCATTCCACCATGTCCCAACCGATAGACTCCTTTCCATGGGGTAGTATGGAATTTGCGTGCTATCCGAAAATAAATCTTTCTTCGTTTTGAAAACCAAACTTTCCATATACTTCTCATACTGTTCTTCTCTTTTTAAAATAGATAAACTAAGCTTACAGAGGCTTTGCTGGGCCCTATATAATGATACTGTCCTTTTTATTGCGTAGTCCTGCACATTTCCTGACACAATTATACTGCTTGTAACGGATGAAATCATATCCTACTCCGAGACTCGTTTCTACGTTCCAGTGGTCATTTAGCATCCAGTGGTATCCGCAACTGATGCCACCCCCGATGAGCCAGCCCTCGTACCGATATTTCTTGAGGTCAGCGAATATGCCGAAAGGTAGTTTTTTCCCTCCGACGTTGAATTGCGCTCCATTGAGATACCCTCCCCAGAAAAATCCGTTGAACTTTTTGACAAGTCCAGTATTTATATTCAGGTTGTATCAACCAGTAACGGTTCACGTACATTTCGCTTCGCTTCCATGGCCCGTAAGCTTCCGGCCAACTCGACAGTGCTTTTATTATTCCCCTATCCCATAAGAGACTCCGGCTCCGAAGGCTCCGTCTGTTGCCGGAAGCGCATTGAGCCTGACGGCTACTTTCTGTGAATAGCCGTCAAGACAACCAAATAATATGAGTAGGGTTATGAAATATCTCATTGTGTCTGCCGGTTAAGGACGTTTATTGTTCTCAAAAAAAAACATTCAGATTATATGCGGCTTCTTCAGAACCTTCAGCTTTGGCTGCTTTCAATATACGGATACCTTCATACGTGTTTCCGGTCATCAATTCATATACTCCCCCGGCAACTTTTATAGGCCAGTCCCTCGTGTAGTGCCATTGAAAGGAATTTGCTTGCCGATTTCGTATCTCCCTGTTCAATGGCGGCGGCAGCGGCATTAAGGTTGGCAACGGGATGTACGGGATACAGCTTGACACTGATATTGATAATCTGATAGAATTTCGTTTTATTGTTCGCGTATGACAATGCTACCGTATATAATTCACGGAGCGATAACATCTGCGGATTGATATCAGCCATAATTTTGGCCTCTTCAAGATTGAAGTTCAGTTCTTTTTGATTGCGGATATCTACGTCGTCGAAGCCGGAGAAATATATGAACCTTTATACTTCAGTTTTTTTATTAACCGGAGTAGGCGAAATGGAGGGCATACTATTGGTGGACATCGTCGTGGCAGATATTTCCTGAGCCGGTATATCGGTTGCCGTTACATTGGGTGGAAGCACTGCATATTGTGGTGCGAGAATTAATGTATCTTTTAGAGTCTGTTCGCTTTCCGGTCTGACAATCGTTCTTCTCAGATAGAGCGCGGCATCATTCATCCACTGCTCTGCCGGTAGTGAGGTTTGATAGGCTATGGTACGCGAATGTTCATCATCAATGCCTGTCACAAGGTATGCTGTATTGCTTTCCTTACTGTTTTTTTCTTTTTACGTAGTATCTGGTTGCGTACATATAATTTTTTGGTTTCTGTTTACCGTTCAGTTGTATGGCCGGTAATAATATTTTCCGGTCTTGCCCGGTTAGAATGGGGGTCAGTATGACGGCGTTTTTCGGGTTCATGTCCTCTATTTCTACTGATATGTCCATTGATACGAATAATGAGTCTGCCCGTACTCCGAGGAAGTGGGGTTTGATATCCAGCTTGACGTTTTTGGGCCGGAAGCAGATTGCATATCAATAAGCTGAGTAGGATGAATGTTTTCGTTTTCATTTTATGCGTTTATTAGGTTGAATTATTGGATGAAATACACGACTGATATCCCTATTTGTGTAGGCCCCCAATAGTTACAGTTTGATTTTTCTATCAGGGGAGCACCTGCGGGTTGTCCGTATCGTTTATAGTTGAGATGGGCATATCCCAGCGATATTCCTGCTTCCATATTCCATTGCGGGCTAATCATCCATTGATAGCCGTAGGAAATCCCGAATCCTGCCAGATTGCCTTGATAACGGTTGTTGGCAATTTGTCGGTTTTCTATGCCCAGCATTTTCCCGTTTTCCGAATCCCCAAGGGAGCATTCCCCCAAAATTGTATAAGGCGTAGTGAACTTGTAAGCCGATAAAACTTCCTGTAAATGCCTCGTCCAGCCATTTGCGGTATTCCGGTTGCACGAGGAAACGCTTCATCTTTTTGTTTCCACTGAAATTCCATGGGTTGTAATTGACAGAAAGGCTGAAAGTGTGTGTATCGTCACAACGGATTTCTCCTCCTAAATTGAGTGAGGTAGTAAGGTCATAAAGCAGATTGCTTTTGATGGCCAAACTTTGTCCGCAGAGGTTTGCGGGCAGGATGCATAAAGCAAAGACAAAAAAGGACGACCAGCTTATGTCTTGTGCTTGTCGTAAATCTCCAACTTTTGCCGGCAGATAGCCACAGATATTTATTGATTTTAGGCTTGTGTGTCATAATTTTTTGTTTATGTGTATCTGTTACTTCTTAGGTAACGGAATTCTGATATTAGGACATGAACGTGCAAAGTAAAAAAATAGGATAAAGACAGCGGTCTTTTATAAATAAAATATACTTAGCTGCTTTCGGATGGAAAATTGTTCGGTGGTCAGCAATAGAAAGTTGGAACATGAAAAGAAGAATGCTTCATGTTCTTGCCTGTTATTTTATTTTTTCAAAGAAAAAACTAAAATAAAGTATGATTCATTTGGATTGTGAGATTCTTTTTTATATATCTTTGTGCCATATTTATATCCGTTACCTAAGAAGTAACAGATAAGGTAAAAGTGTTTGTATCTAGAGTGTTATGAGTTAATAATTACTTGCTTTATAAGATTCGATGTAAGAACACTTCAATTTGTTGGCCTCTGTCCTTTCTTTTAATCCGAACCCCTTCAAATAAGTCTGCGTGGTCCTTATGGATTTGTGTCCTAGTGATTCGCTAATCATCTCAATGGAGATTCCTTGATATTTTTGCGTTTGTTGCCCAGGAATGTCGTAGAGTATATGAAGTGACGGTTGATTTTAGGCGTAATTCTCTTGACAGGCTTTTCAGTTGATTATTGAACCGGCGGAGTGCAGACTGGTATTCCTTATAAATAGCTTCATCTTTCCGTTGTTTGTCACCTTTCATTATATTAAATAGATAGTCCGGATAATTTTCTTTTCGGTGAGTTGTTATTGCGTAACTTATTCATTTCTTGCTTTGATACATCCAGAATTTCGAGGCTCATGGGCGTACCCGTTTTTATGCGGTTGTACCTGAGGATCCCATGTTCTAATGCCGATTTCTCTAAATGTGCGAAGTCTGCGAATGGCATGCCGCAAAATTGAAACATCAGCCGTGCGATGGCTTGTGTCTGCTTCAGGTGCTCGGAGTGAGGAGGCTTATAGAGAAGCGTATGCAATTCGCCGGCAGGTAGTGCTTTCTTTTGGCGTACATCTACACCTGTGTACACATCCCGGAACAGCCGGGGAATGAAGCGGGCAATACCTGCTTCTACGCCACGATTATATATACTGCGTAACATACGCATATATGTCGATACGGTGTTCGGCTTTAGCCCGTGTTCATAGAGATACTGTCCGTATCGTCTCAGATTATCGCGGGTGATCTGTCCGAATGCAATGTTGGGAGTAGTGCAAAATTTGGTGAATGAAAGAACCGCATTTTTATATACGTGCGCTGTCGAAAAAGCGACCTTCTTCTTGTAACTTCCGGATATAGGCTTGGGCACATCCGGTAAACCCTTTTTTATTACCTTTTTTGTTTCATAAGCTTGTTTATTTTACATATTAGTCAGAGACTATAACAAAAAGTAGTTATCTTTTTTTGTTGTTAACACCTATGAAATATCTTCGGATACCATACATTTTTTCTGAAATTTTGTTCCGGATTGATAATGAGGAAAATAAGTTTGTTCGATTATTTTTTTATCATTATCTCCATAACTAAAAGGAATGGATTCCTTATATTGGTGATTGTTTTAATTTGAGGGATCATAATTGCTACTGTCGGGTTTTGAAACGGCGAATGTCGGTTGGGGCTGTTTAATCAGCCATGCCAAGATTTGTTTCCCGTAGAGAAACACTTTGTTTCACACCGATAAATATATTGTTTCAAGGCACTAAACATTTTGTTTCAAGCTGCTGAAACAAAGTGTTTCAACACTCTGAACTAATGCTTTATCCGTATGTCTTTATTGGGAAGGTAAGTGTGGGAGTAGTTTTCCCACTATAAAAAAAAGTTGCAGATGTGTGTAAGGTAAAAAAAACATCTTGCACACATCTGCAACGGTATCTTGCACTGGATTATGCTGCTATTAATCAAATAGATAACCCATGATTAGTGTAAGGTGCAAGATAAAACTGAAATAAAATAGTTCTGCTTCAAATTTGGTGGTAAAATTAATTAGGAAAATAATAATTTGATAATCGATAGTATTCAACATTCTCCTTCCCGAAGGAGGGGAATGGAGATACCACCGACTGGTTAAATTACCACCAAATTTGACGAAGAACCAATAAAATCTCTTGTAAAGAGTGGGAATTTATCCCAAAAGCTCTTTTACTTTGGCAGAAATAGCACGTCCTTCCGCAAGTCCTGCCAATTTTTTTGGAGGCAACTCCCATAACTTTGCCCATGTCTTTTTTTCCACTGGTAGCACCTGTCTCGGCAATAATTTCCTTCAGTGCAGCTTCCAGCTCTTCAGCGGTCATTTGTTTCGGAAGGAACTTTTCCATTACAGCGACTTGTGCCAATTCTGTATCTGCAAGGTCTTGACGTCCTTGTCCTATATAAATTTCGGCAGAGTCTTTTTCCTTGTTTCACTAGTTTCTGGATGATTTTCAGAGCTGCATCGTCCGTCAATGTATCGTTGGCACCGAGCGGTTTTTGCTTCCAAAAAGAACTTCTTTATATTTCTCAAAGTTTCGAGGGCTACTTTGTCTTTCGCCTTCATTGCGTTTTTAATGTCTTCGCTGACCTGATCAAATAAATCCATATCTTTATGTTATAAGTTAATTTAGAAAGTGATAACTCCGTTGTCGTCCATAGCTTCTTCCGTAGCTACTTCCTCTTCAAGGGCGGCTTTTTGTCCTGATTTTTGGTTAGAGTCGTCTTGTCGCGCTGATAAGTAGGAGAATCTTCTACCATGGCGATGATATCATCGTTATCCAAGTCCTCTGTATTAAAGAGGTAGATGTGGCGGCGTTTGCGTAAGCTCTTGCTGCCGATGCCGCTGGCGCTTTCTCCGTATGCTTTGCGGATACGTTCTTTGTTTTCTCCTTTTCCTCTTCAAGTTGTAATTGGCGTTCTTCCTCTTCCTGGCTGCGTGCAGCGTGCAAGCTATCCATGCCGGGAACGTCTTCTACGCCGAATCCGGTGGCAAGTACGGTAATCTTAACCTTCGTTTCCAATGAATTGTCAATAGCAACCCCCAGATGACTTCCACACCTTCGCGGAATTTGCTCATGAACTCGTGTATTTCGTTCATCTCCTCCATCATCAACTCGGACGACGGGCAGAAAGAAACGTTCAGCATTACCTTCTTGGCATTGAAAATATCGTTATTGTTGAGCAGCGGAGAGTGCAGGGCGTCGTCGATAGCTTTGGTGACACGATTCTCACCTTCGCCGAATCCGGTACTCATAATTGCCACACCACCATCTTTCAAAATAGTCTTCACATCGGCAAAGTCTAAGTTGACTGTACCACGCATCGTAATAATCTCGGCGATACTCTTGGCAGCAATGGAAAGTGTGTCATCAGCTTTGCCGAAAGCATTCATAAAAAGTAAGGTCGGCATATATATTTCGCGCAGGCGTTCATTGTTGATAACCAGTAAGGCATCAACATGTTGGGCAATGCGTTCTACGCCGTCCAGTGCCTGAATGATTTTCTTTTCTCCTTCGAAGATGAATGGAATGGTGACAATGCCGACCGTTAGAATATCCATTTCCTTCGCGATGCGGGCAATGACGGGGGCGGCTCCGGTTCCGGTTCCTCCTCCCATTCCGGCGGTGATAAATACCATTTTGGTGCCGTCGTTCAATTGGTTGCGGATGTCTTCTATACTTTCTTCGGCGGCGTCGCGTGCCCGTTCGGGACGGTTGCCGGCTCCAAGCCCTTGGGTGATGCTACGGCCCAGTTGCAGTTTCACCGGAACGGGTGATTCCGCCAGTGCCTGATTGTCCGTATTGCAAAGAACGAACGTCACGTCATGTATGCCTTCCCGGTACATGTGGTTTACGGCGTTACCGCCACCACCACCTACACCAATTACTTTAATGATCTTCGGTGAGTCTGTCGGGAAATCGAATTGTACTATCTCGTCCATAATTCTTATAGGTTATTGCTGATTACTAATTATAAATTACAAGCTTCGTTTCGGAGAGTTATTTCATGTCGTCGTCAGAGAATATCTCTTTCGTCAACGAGTCGATCTTGCGCTGAATCCAGCTCGGACCGGCTTCTCTTTTCCTTCTTTCTTTCTCTTCCTTTTCCTTCTGCTTGCGAAGTTTTTCTGCTTCCTTAGCTGCTATCTTGGCCTCTCTTTCTTCTTCCTCTTTCTTGAGCCGGGCGATGCGGGCTTGTTCTTTCAGTTCCTGGTCGTCCTCAAACATGTCGACAGTTTTGTGTACTTCCGGTTCCGGTTTCGAGTTACGGGGAGACTGCGGAGCAGCAGTTTCCGTCAGACAACAGTTCTGGTTTCCTTCGAACAGGAGGCCGAACAGTGTGTTCTGCGAACCATCCTTTTCAGTACGTTGCTTGGAGCATGGACTGTATTACGTGGAAGTTTCGCCATTCTGATCTTTTCTATCTTGCTGCGTTTGCGCAACATTTCGTCCAGATTCTTCAGGTTGGCGGCTCCTCCTGTCATGATGATTCCTGCTAGCAGCTTGTCTTCGTAGCCGGATAGCTGAACCTGATTCCAAACATTGGCAATGATTTCTTCTGCACGGGCTTCGACGATATTGTTGAGGTCGCTTACTTTGATCGTGCGGCTGTCGTCATCCAGTTTGCAGGTAGCTTCTTCCTGATCTTCCTCCTCCTCGTAGAAGGCGTCTCCGTATGCTTTTTTCAGACGTTCCGCTTCTTCTTCCTCCATTTGCAGGGAAGTGATGTCACGGGTGATACTGTTTCCTCCCAACGGTAGTACTGTTAGGAAGCGGAGTATATTGTTTTTATATACAGAGATAGTGGTTGTATCTGCTCCGAAGTCAACGAGCGCACAACCTGAACGACGTTCGCTTTCGGTCAGTACGGCATTGGCAGTTACCAACGGAGCGATCAATTGGTCGGCAATGTCGATTTTCGCCTGTTGGAAGCAGTGCTCCAGATTCTTTCGGACAGAGGTGCGGGCTACGATATTGAGGAAGCGTCCCTCGATGTGGCTACCTACCAGGCCCACCGGATTGGCTTGCAGGTTGTTGCCGACCTTGTATTCCTGCGGGGCTACGTCCAATATATCCATGTCGACCACCGGAACGGCAATGTTCTCGTCGCCGATAGCGCTTACGAGTTCTTCCGATATGATAGCTTCTTCTTCCAGATCGCGACTTACTACATTACGGACTGTGCGGAGTGACTGTCCGCCGATGCCTACATATACTTTGGCAATTGAGTTCTTCAACTCACCTTCCAGTCGGTTAATGATAGAAGTCAGGCTTTGCGCCGTCTTGTCCAGGTTGAAGATCACCCCTTTACGGATAAACGTAGAAGAGTCTTCCTGGGCATACGCTAATACCTGCATACTTCCGTCACTGTTCTTTTTTCCGGCCACACCGGTTATCTTCGATGAACCAAGTTCAATAGCGGCGATAAATTCTGTTGTTGCCATATCTCTTTATTTTTTATTTTCTCGTTTCGTACAAATTATCTGGTTGCTGAACTCGAGGTTGATGCGTGAATATTTATTCCAGCCTACCTGATTGAGTCCTTTCTTATAAAACTCTTTCAGACGTGCCAGCTTGTCTTCAAAGTTGTCCAGTTTGCCGAGAGGATAGACGAGGTGGTCTCCCCACACGGGGAACCAGTTCGATGTTGCGGTCGGGCAACACGTGGATTTGTTCTATCAGAGCATCCCAGAACTTATTGTTATGCAAAAATACACCAAACTTATATAAATCCTTCATTGCAAACGACTTTTTCTACGTTTCCAGTGACAATTACCCGGTGGGCGACGCATTTTGCCTCCGGTGGCATCACAGTTCCTTTGTTGTCGAGATAGTAATTCTCGCCGTTGGAACTCATCACCCGGAGGATAGGGATGCGTTGGGTTACTTCTACGCAAACTTTGCCGCTGGGAGTTTTGTAACACTCTGCCTGGTCGATGAGCGGGTGCTTGCTCAGTTCTCGTTCCAATGATTTGGTAGAGATACGTTCCATTTTCTTTCCGATAGGGTAGATCCCTTTTTGCTGAAGGATCCCTTTCAGCTCGTCTTTAGTGATGAAGCCGGCGTAAGCGGTATCCTTGATGACAAGTTCCATGTCACGGCAGGTCTGGTCGGCAGGCTTGCGGTTGAAGGCGGTGATAGCTACGATAAGGTAGGCTATGAGCGCCAGCATGACAATGGATAGAAGGATTCTCTTTACCATAAGCTTTATCGGTTTTCGAGGATTTTACATATTTCGGGGACATAGTTGTCGATGTCTCCTGCTCCCAGAGTAATTAATACTTCAATGTTCTTGTTTTCCAGGATATTCAGTATCTCTTCTTTTTTACACATACTTTTTTCGATACCCGGGCGGAGGTTATCATAAATCAGTTTGCTGGTGATGCCCGGAATCGGTGCTTCGCGTGCCGGATAGATATCTACCAGAATTACTTCGTCGAGCAGCGAGAGGCTGTCGGCAAAGTCTTGATAAAAAAAGTCGCGTGTGCGGGTATATAGATGTGGCTGGAAGATAGCTGTGATCTTCTTTGTCCTTATAGAGTTCGCGCATGGACAACACGCTCTGTTTGATTTCAGAGGGATGATGTGCATAGTCGCTCAG
>VOFJ01001037.1_pt1 | contig 46422 bp, 46 predicted proteins | sample 5384081 | NCBI WGS metagenome assembly VOFJ01 (sample SAMN12384729, study PRJNA508395) | human gut metagenome | isolation source: healthy gut I | host: Homo sapiens
CTCGTAGTATTCGCCGGCATCCTCACGATGTCGTAAGTCTGGAGCGCACGGGTGTTGATGCCCCCACTTGCCGTCGAAAGTCACGGTGGCCTCGCCGGCCTTCGCCCGCTTGGTCGTGACCATGATTACGCCGTTCGCGCCGCGGGAGCCCGTACAGTGCATTCGATGCGGCGTCCTTGAGGACGCTGATCGACTCGATGTCGGCACTGTTGATGTTGTTGATGTCGCCTTCGTAGGGAACGCCGTCTACAACCCAGAGCGGGTCGTTCTTGGCATTCATCGAACCGTAGCCGCGTACGTAAATCTTCTGACCGGAACCCGGACGGCCCGACGCGGAGGAGAACTGCACGCCGGCGATTTTGCCGACGAGGGCATCCCCGACGTTCGAGGACTGCGTTTTTATCAGGTCGTCGGATTTGATCACCTTCGCCGCTCCGGTGAAGGCGTCTTTCTTGGCCGTACCGAAGGCCACCACGATCACGTCGTCGATGGCCTGGGTGTCTTCTTTCAGCGTGATGGTGATTCGGGTCTTGCCTCCGATGGCGACCTTCTGGGTTTCATAGCCGATGAAGGATACGACCAGCGATCCGTTTCCGGGAGCCGTGATGGTGAAGCTACCGTCTCCGTTTGAGGTCGTGCCGACATGCGAGCCGTCGACCATGACCGTTGCTCCGGCTACCGGTTTCCCGTCGGGACCGGTGACTGTACCGGAAATTTGCTTACTCTGGGCCAAAGAGAGTAATATTCCCCCCCCCAATAAAGCAATTAACGATAGTAGAATTTTTCTTACCATAAGCGTTAATCTAATAGATTTTTAAAATAAAAAGTTCACAAGCAAAGGTATGAAATTGCTAACTCGTTTACAAATAAATTATTAAAATAATTTACCAATATAACATATATGTAGAAGATTGGTTGATAACGGTTACGATTTAGGAAATATCGTCTCGTGGGGATTACAAATTGTAATCCCCATTTTTCGGTGTTTTCGGGCGTTTCGGGCGAATCTGTTAGCTGCGTGAACTTCTGCGTATACGTCAATCAGCCCTCAAAAACGCTCCTGGACCTTATCCAGATCGGTATCGCGATACAGCGTGTCGAGGCGTTTCGAAAGACGTTCCATGTCACCGTCGAGCTTCGAATGGGTGATGGTCGCATAAATCTGCGTGGTGCGTATGTTTTTATGCCCCAGTAATTTGCTGATGGTCTCGATCGCCATTCCCTGCGAAAGCGTGATCGTCGTGGCGAAGGTATGACGTGCTGAATGGAACGTGATGTGCCGTGGAATGCCCGCCAGGGACATAATGCGTTCGAGACAGATGTTGCACCAGCCGTTGCTCGGCAGGCAGAATATCCGTGCATTTCGCTGTATCGGTTTGTATTTCAACAGAATGGCGTACGGAATCGCGAAGATACGCACGTTGACCGCAGACCCGGTCTTGCGGCGGGTCGTGTTGATCCACAATTGTTTACCGTCCTGCTGGATATGCTGCGGGGTAAGCGTGCAGAGATCGATGTAGGAAAGTCCGGTGAAACAACTGAACAAAAACGCGTCGCGTACCAACTGTAAGGTCATGTCGTCGAGATCCAGACGGATCAGTTTGCGGATTTCGGCCATGGACAGGTAATTTCGCGAGACGAATTCGCTGTGCAGTTTGTAATTTGCGAAGAGGTCCTTGGCCATGTGGCCCCGGCTGCGGGCCAGCATGAGGATGTGCTTGAACGCGATCATGTAGATCCACGTCGTGTTCTTCTTGCGTCCGCACTCCTGCGCGATGTAGTGGTGGAACCCCGTCAGGAACTCTTTGTCAAGCTCTTTGAACAGCAAATCCTTGCGATTGAATTTGTCGTTGATGTAGTTTTCGAGATGCTTGTAAACACACCTATATTTATAATAGGTCGTTTTGCTGCGGCTGATGCCCACCATCCGGCTGAACTCCTCGTTGTGATGCCTGAAGAAGGCCAGCAGCGTTTCATTGCGCTGGTCGTTGCCGAAATACATCTCCTTGACCATTTTCGGAGTGACCAGCGCATGTTCGTAAAACAGTGTGTTGTAACATCTTTCGATGTGAAAACGAATCTGCGAGAGTTGTTCGTTGACACGTGAGGCAACCGCGCTGCGTCCTGCCGCCCGTCCCATACTCACACACCATAGATTCGGATTCACGGATAGTTGCGTGGACAGCTGCGTTCGCTGTCCGTTGATCGTGATGCGTCCCATGATCGGCGTGTTCCCATTGCGTAAAGGCGCATTCCTCTTGATGTAAAACAGTACTTTAAACGTGTTTCTCATTCCCTTCCTAACCTTTATTAAAACAATAAACAAACCGCGATAAAGGTAATGATAAAGTTACTTCCAAACGGTATACTAATTGGACTAAATAGCTTATTCAGTAGGGTTTAACCCGTCTTGTTCAGTAACTCTCTGGTAACACAACCCGGACACACGGAGGTATCGCCCGTATATCTTACACGCTTAATACCAAACTGTTATCCATTTTTTGAAAAATGCGGCCCGGGACGCCGCAATTGTCGCATATACAGATGCTTGGTATTTAAAATCCGGGGCGTTTGATTTTTATTTTAAAATTTTATTAAAATTAACGCTTATGGTAAGAAAAATTCTACTATCGTTAATTGCCGTTTTGGGCCTTTGTGCGTATGGATTCGCCCAAAACCGGCAGATTTCCGGTAAAGTTGCCGATGCGGAAGGCAAGCCTATCGCGGGCGCAACGGTTATGGTCGACGGTACGTCGACCGGTACGACCACGGGCACGGACGGTAAATTCACCATCGCCGCACCCGCCAACGCTACGCTGGCGGTTTCGTTCATCGGTTACGAGGCGCAGAAAGTGGCTGTTGCCGGAAAGACGCATGTCGACATTGTGATGCACGAAGATGCGCAGGCCATCGAAAATGTCGTGGTGACCGCTTTCGGCACGACGACGAAAAAGGACCTTACGGGGTCGATCGCGACCATCCGCGGCGAGGAACTTTCGAAGCGTCAGGTTTCGACCGTTTCGAAAATGCTCGAAGGAGCCGTTCCCGGCGTGCAGCTGACTACGGCCACCAACCAGCCCGGTACGGATGCTGCGATCTATGTCCGCGGCGTCGGTTCGCTCAATGCGGGCAACGGTGCGCTGATCGTGCTCGACGGCTCGCCCTATCAGGGCAGCCTGTCCGACATCAACCCGGCCGACATCGAGTCGATTTCCGTGTCGAAGGACGCTACGGCCAACTCGCTCTACGGTTCGCGCGCCGCCAACGGCGTGGTTTTCATCACGACCAAGCGCGGCAGCCTGGATAATCCCACGATCAGTGTCGACACGCGATTCGGTATCAACACCCGCGCCGTCCCCGAGTATGACATCATCACCGATCCGGGCGAATATCTCGAGGCGCAGTGGCGCACGATGCGCGACACGAAGTGGGTGGAAAACGGCGGCGACCTGGCTGCCGCGTCGCTCTACGCCTCGCAGGAGGTGCTGGGTGCACACGGGAACTACAGCCCGTACAAATATTCCTCGACCTACCTGATCGACCCTGCGACCGGTAAACTGGACCCGTCGGCCCGGCGCATGTACAGCGAGCGCCTGCAGGACGAACTCTTCAAGTCGGGGTTCCGCAACGAGACGAACGTGTCGGTCAGCGGCGGAAACGACAAGTCGGACTACTTTATTTCGCTGGGTTACCTCAAGGACGAATCCTACGTGATCGAGTCGGGATTCGAGCGTTACAGCGCCCGTGTGAACGTCAACACCAAACTGCGCAAGTGGATCAAGGTGGGCGCCAACCTCTCCTATGCCCATACCGTTCAGAACAATGTTCTGGAGAACAGTTCGGCGGCAAGTTCCGCATTTGCCACGGCGCGTTCGTGGGAACCGGTGTATCCGGTCTACGCGCGTGACGCCGAGGGCAATATCAAGTATGATGAAAACGGCGACAAGGTCTACGACCTGGGTACGGGGGGCAGACCGACGGTACGACGACCCCGTCCCGGAACCTCGGGCCAGAACATCATCGCCACGCTGAAGATGGATACGCGCGACATCAAGCGTAACAACCTTCAGGGCCGAGCCTACGGGGAGATCTATTTCCTGCGCGACTTCACCTTCACGTCGAGCGCTTCGCTGGGCTACCGCGCTTCCGACGAACTGCTTTTCTACAACCCCACGATCGGCGACGGACGCGGAACCAACGGCCGGGTCAACAAAACGTCGACGGACGTTTACGATCTGGACCTGATTCAGATGCTCAACTACAAAAAGTCGATCGGACGCCATAGCATCAACGCATTGGTCGGCCACGAGTACAACAGCTGGGTGCGCGATTATCTGGACGTTTCGAAGACCAACATCTACGACCCCAAAAACCCGCAGCTGAACAATGCCGGCGAAATGGGGTCGATCAACGGCTATCAGGACGTGCTGCGCATTCAGGGCTTTTTCGGCAAACTGGAGTACAACTACGACAACCGCTACTATTTCTCGGGCGGTATCCGCCGCGACGGAACCTCGCGTTTCAAATACCACCCGTGGGGCACTTTCTGGTCCGTCGGCGGTTCGTGGCGCATCGGGGCCGAGAAATTCATGGAGAACACCCACGACTGGCTTTCGGAACTGAAACTCCGCGCGACGTACGGTACGCAGGGTAACGAGGACCTCACCAACTATTATCCCTACACCGACCAGTATAACGTGACGATTTCCGAGGGCAAGCTGGGCACGGAGATCTACTATTACGGTAATCCCGATCTGTCGTGGGAGAAGCAGAAGACCTTCGACCTGGGTCTGGACGTGGGCCTGCTCGACGACCGCATCAACCTGACGATGGACTATTTCATCCGTGTGTCGGACGGTCTGCTTTTCAAGCGCACGAAAGACATCTCGACCGGCCGCGCATACGACTGGTACAACGTCGGCAAACTGCGCAACTCGGGCTTCGAGTTCGATGTGAACGTGAAGATTATCCAGAAGAAGGACTGGTACTGGGATGTGTCGATCAACGGTTACACCTATGCCAACAAGATGCTCAACCTGCCCGACGAGTACAAGGAGGCGGGTATGCCCAACGGCAACCAACGCATTTACGAGGGCAAGGACATCTACCGCTGGGAAATGCGCCAGTATGCCGGACTGGACGAGAAGGGCAACTCGCTCTGGTACATGGATCAGGACATCACGGACAGTGAAGGCAACGTTGTCGGCGTGGAGAAAGTCACGACCGACAAGGCTACCGAGGCCACGCAGTACCTGCTGGAAAAGAGCGCGCTTCCCGATTTCACGGGCGGTCTGAACACCACGCTGCGCTGGAAGAGCCTCGACCTGACGATCATGGCCAATTTCCAGTTCGGCGGCTACGGCTACGATTACGACTTCTCGGCGTTCAGCAGTGCGAATTTCCCGATGAACCGTCTGAAGGATTATGCCGACGCCTGGAATCCGGAGACCGGGAAAGGCTCGGCCCCGATCTGGAACACGAACGACTCGAACATCAACGCTTCGTCGGACCGTTTCCTGGTCAGCAACACCTATTTCAACCTGCGTAACATCACGCTGGGCTACACGTTCCCCGCCGGCTGGATGAGCAAAATCGGAATCAAGAGCGCCCGCATTTACTTTGCCTGCGACAACGTCTTCTTCGCCTCGAAGCGCAAGGGCTACGATCCCCGCACGAGCATGGGCGGTCAGGGTGCGACGATTGCTTTGAACAGCGTGGACGGTACGTATTATTCGCCGATCCGCACCACTTCGGTAGGTCTCAACATTAACTTTTAAGCAGCGACATCGATATGAAAAAAATACTGATATTTTTAATGTGTGCGGCCGTTGCGGTATCCTGCAGCGACGACATCTTCGACGTGGACCCTTCGGGAAAAGTCTCTTCGGAGACCCGTGACGAAGTGGCCAAGGAAGATCCCGACAAGGTGCTTCAGGGTATCGAGGCTTCCATTTACGTGCACTATGCCACCTATTACAAGAACGACCTCCAGTGGCTGACCGGCTTCAAGGGTTTCGAACTTTCGTTCGGTATGGCCGGACAGGATATGGCTATGCTGCTGCAACACAGCATGAACCTTTACATGTACATCAACGACTACTGGCAGGAGGAGTATACGCCGACTTTCAACGTGTGGAACATGTTCTACATTCCCATTGCCACGGCGAATGAAATCCTCGCCACGGCTACCGCCGAGGCTTCCGCCGAGTCGGAGACGATGAAGGCTTACCGTGCCCGTGCGCTGACCTCCCGCGCGTTCGGTTACTACCACCTGATCAATGTGTACCAGTATCCCTATTCGGCGGCGAACAAGGACCTTCCGGGCGTGCCCCTGGCCACCGAGGAGACCCTCGGCCAGAATCTGCCGCGCGCCACGATGGAGCAGGTTTACAAGCGGATCACCGACGACCTGGACGAAGCGCTGGACATTTTCGAGGAAATCGGATACGACGACACCGGCTCCCGGACCGATTTCGACGCCAGCGTGGCCGGTATCCTGCGCGCCCGTGTCGCATTGGTCATGGAGGACTGGGGAAAGCCGTCTCGCTGGCCGACGATATTCTGGCCAAATACACGCTCGTCTCCAAGGAGAACTACAACAACGGCTTCAACCGTATCGAGAACGTTCCGAGCCTGATTTTCGGCTTCAAGATGACGGCCGACAACTGCCAGACGTGGGCTACCTGGTGTTCGCAGATGGACCCCTACATGAGCGGTTATGCGGGTATGTGGGCCGAGCGTCCGATCCACTCCTACCTCTATGAGCGTTTGAACAAGACCGACGTGCGCCGCGGCTGGTGGCTCAACGCGACGGACAATCCCGATCCGAATGCCGCGACGAGCGGTTATGCCTGTCTCCTGCCTTCCAACCTGCCCAATACGCTTGCTTCGGGCGTAAAAGCGCGTTCGGAGTACGTTTCGGTCAAGTTCCGCAGTTACAACGGCGACTGGAACAGTACCGACCTGATCTACATGCGAGCCGAAGAGGCTGTCTTCATCAAGGCCGAGGCCGAGGCGCACAGCAACATCGCTGCGGCCAAGAAGACGCTCAAGGATTACGTGACCGCTTACCGCGATCCGGGTTACGACATCACGGCGACCTCGCTCGACGACGTTGTCGAGGAGATCATTCTCCAGAAACGCATCGAGATGTGGATGGAGGGCGCCCTGGAGTGGCTCGACCGCCGTCGCCTGAATATGCCGATCGATCGCAGCGACGATGCCGCGATGACTGCCGCCGGCGTCGAGAACAACCATATCTACAAGGCGAAATGGGAGCAGGATGAGGTCGGCATGCGTTTTCAGTTGCCGCGTTCCGTCGTGATCGCCAATCCGGAAATCGGCGAAGCGAACCAGAATAAATCGAATTAAGCGTCTCTGTATCATACTTGTCAAGTCTGCTGTTCATTTGGGCAGCGGGCTTTTTCTGATTTCCGGTGCCGGCTGTTTTTGCCGGGCCGGGAAAAAATTACCGACAAAATTGCATGCGGCATTTGCAGTATTGAATTTTTTGCTTATCTTTGCACCACGATAACACGGAATAACCCGTTTTTCGCGGATGGTACCATAGCTCAGTTGGTAGAGCAAAGGACTGAAAATCCTTGTGTCCCCGGTTCGATTCCTGGTGGTACCACTTGAAAATCAGAGAGTTGCAGAAATGTAACTCTTTTTTTCTTTTTGGTGTAAAACGGTCGAAAAACAGGGTTTGTTTTACCTAGTGTTTTACCCATGAGCACAACTATTGAGGTAGTATGTTTCAAGTACAAGCCTCTCAAAAACAATGAATTTCCTTTAAGAATACGCATTACCAAAGACCGTAAGACCAAGTATATCAGCCTTGGAGTGTCTGTTGCACCTCAGTATTGGGACTTTGAGAGGAATCAGCCTACATTGGACTGTCCCAGCAGGGAGTATCTGGAAAAGCTGATAGCCAATAAACTGTGTGAATGTAAAGGTACGGTCGTAGAACTGAAATCCGAGAATAAGGAATTTACCGCAACAACTCTCAAAGAACGTATTGCTAAACCTGTAAAAGCAGTAACCGTCGGAGAACTTTTTTGAGCAGGTTATCCGGGAGCTACAGGATGAACGAAGGACAGGCTATGCTACCTCTGTGGAGCAAGTCTATCGGTCTTTGTTGAAATTCAATAAACATTTGAATATCTATTTTTCGGACATCGACCATTCTTGGCTCAAAAGGTATGAATTATGGCTGCGTAAGCAGGGTAGGGCTGAGAATACCATAGGTCTCCGGTTCAGAACCCTAAGAATGGTCTTTAATCAAGCCATAGAGCGAGGATTTGCCAAAATGGAACAGTACCTTTCAATAGCTACAAAGTGGGTAAATTGCACGCAGAAACCCCGAAACGAGCCATATCCAAAGCTGAGATAAAAGCCGTCATGGGCTATACGACTGAGGTCGCAGGGTTTTATACCCGGCTTGCAGTGGACTTATTCAGTTTTTCCTATCTGATGGGAGGCATCAATTTCGTAGATATGGCAAATCTCACTCGAAATAACATCATAGACGGCAGATTGGTTTACAGGCGCCAAAAGACCGGAAAACTTTTGAACTTGCCTATTCATGCCAAAGCGATGGAAATTATTGAAAGCTATGCTACTAAAGACCTGTATCTATTTCCTATCTATTCAAAGGAACATAAAACCATCCAACAAAAACTGAACAGGCATCATAAGGTCATTACCAAGGTAAACCGGGCTTTGGCTGAGATAGGTAAAGAGTTGAAAATTCCGATTAAGCTCACCACCTATGTTGCTCGGCATAGCTATGCCACGGTACTGAAAAGGTCTGGAGTTCCTACCTCCATTATTTCCGAATCTCTCGGACATAGTTCAGAACGAGTGACCCAAATCTATCTGGATAGTTTCGAAAATGAACGGATGAATGAAGTGATGCAGCATCTTATATAAAGTTAAGGGGAACAGTAAGTTTTCCCCTTGGCTTTTATTATATTTTCTGATGAGATCATTTAATTTTTATATCAAATGGAAGATAAAATGTATGCAGGGCCATGGGGGCTGGTTAGGAAAATATGGATGGAGGATAGGGAGGCACAGGTTTCAATTCCTAAATGGATTATTCATATTCTTTTGGACAGTTTGGATAAAGAATTCATTTTGAATATCCTACTCGATGAGAAAAAGATAGAAACTACCGCTTCTACGATGAATGAATGCTTGGGACAGATTATCGAGCGGCTGGAGGTCTTAGGGAAATACAACTCCGCTTCAAAAAACATAAAGTACTCCTATCTCTGCTCCGACAGTATAAACCAACACCTATTCGACTGGAAGAGGTAGACATACAGTTTCTGAATGATTTCGAACTATTTCTAAGAAAGCGAGGGAATCGGAATAATAGCGTAGCGACCAAGTTCAGTATTTTGAAAGCCGCTTATAACAAAGCTGCCGAGGAAGGTAAATTTAAGTCCCAATCCAATCCCTTCACTAAATTCAAAGTGGGAAAAACTATGGACTGTAACTTCCAAGAGAGCTATCAGCAAGGAGGATATTCAACGCATCGAACAATACACCCCTCTTTCAAAAGCTCCTTATTTGGCCTTAGCCCGTGATATTTTTCTGTTCAGTTACTATACAGCCGGAATTAATTTCTGCGATATAGCACGACTTAAACCGAAGAACATTATAGGTGAAAGACTCTATTACACACGGCATAAGACTGAGAAACTGCTATCCTACAAGCTGATGCCCAAAGCTCAGGAGATAATACAGATATACCAGAAACCGGATTCTGAATACCTATTTCCAATTCTCGACAGCAGTCATAAAACTGAGTTGCAAAAATTCAACCGGATTCACAAGGCCCGTGCTAAAACCAACAAGGCCCTCAAACAGATTGGCGAGGAACTGAAAATCCCCGGTAAACTGACGACTTATGTAGCAAGGCACAGCTACGCAACAGTCCTCCGGAGGGCAGGAGTATCAACCTCTATTATCAGCAGCTCCTTGGGGCACAGTTCCGAGAAAGTCACACAGATTTACTTGGATAGCTTTGAGAACAAGCAGATTGACGAGGCCATGAGGCATCTTTTTATAAAGTTAGGGGAAGTGGCGACATTTCCCCTTAACTTTTACTACCTTTGCTCATATAGTTATTATATAATTACAAATCTAAATGAGCGATACGCATTTTTTCTCAAACCGTACAACAGGACGTATTGGGAGTTCTAGCTGGAGACAATAGCATAGATGAAAATTTGGAACTTGAAGACTTCTGTGAGGCAACGGAAGATGGCGATTCTATAAATAAAATTGCGTCTAAACAAGCGGTAGTGCCTGAAAAAGAGTGCCCCTATTTCCGAAGAACAGTCTCCAGAAGTTCCTCCTTCGGAAGACATCACAAATGCCAATATTCCCAATACTTATGGGGATTTATTCGATACTCCCTGACCAGTGGATAAATCTGACAGACGGAGATGGAGAAAAGGCAGAAATAAATTATATCCCTATGGCCGAGGAAATAAACTGCCTTGATGATTTGCCACATGGAGATATGGAGTATGCAGCAAATATGGAAGAAATCCTTGCTGAAATATACCAAAACATCAAAAAGGGTGTTAAAAATGTGCCTTTAGAAACAAAGATAACAGTAGACACCCTGCAACTAACCCTCTCCTCCTATATCCAGAAAATGCCTCATGGCATAGTAGATAAGCAAATAGCAGGCATCGGAGCAACCACATTGGAGATCAACTCCAAAAAGGAATTCCATCATAGTAGTTCCGACTAAAATTCTGGCTTACAGCAAGCATATCAAACATAAAGATAAAACGCTCTATGTCGGAGGGAGAATCAGCAGAGATCGAATTGCAACAAGTGACAAAGAAATAACGGATTATCTCACAGACAAAGAAATTGCAAACAAGAAATTTCTTGTTGTAGCGGACAGTTTATCCCGACTATTGGAGATCATCGGCAAAGAGCAATACAAAGAGTACTTTCTGATGATCGACGAGGTGGATATGATTCAGTCGGAGAGTAACTATCGGCCCAAACTGGAATCTTTGATAGACTATTATTTCCAGTTTCCACCCAAAAACAGGTGCCTTGTAACTGCCACCATGAGGGAGTTCTCCAATCCCCGGTTGCAACAGGAATGCAAATTCAAGCTCACTTGGAATAATCCTCCGAAACGGGATATTTCATTGTACTATACAGACAATGTAGATGCTTTGACGGCAGAATGTATCCATGAAATCCAGAATACAGACAAAATAGTAATTGCCTTCAATTCTATCCGGCATTGCAAGAATATCATCGCACTACTGAATGCCCAATACCAAACAGCATGTGCAATTTTATGCAGTGAATCTTCCAAAGAAGAAGCGGATGGTTATTATGCAGAATTAGCATTGGATGGGAAACTCCCGAAAAGGATTAATTTCATCACCAGCTGTTATTTCGCAGGAGTAGATATTGAAGACAGCTATCACCTTATCACAGTTTCCAATGCCCAGCAAAACTACCAGATGCTTTCATTGGATAAAATGACGCAAATATACGGACGGTGCAGAATTTCCAATGGCATAATAAGCGATACAATCATTGCAAATACCCGTGATGACAAACAGGAAAACCCCAATAAAAACAACCAATCTGCTCTATTAAAACAGGCAGAAGCCATACTCCAGTTACAAAAGGCAGCCTCAGAATTGGGCAAACAAGATGCTGACCTTGCGGACTTATTCAGAGTAGTAAAAACGGCTATCCGGGAAAAGGCAGCAATCCGGCTTCCCAGAGAAGAGCCGATAAAACTCACCCGCGAAAATATCTATAAAGAAAACGTGCCGGCATATATGAATATTGATTATTTGGTTGAGCGGCAAAAGTTATGTAACACAATTTATAATTCATACAAGAATTTGCAATTCGCTCTGGAGGAGCAGGGGCATAAGGTCAAATTCAAATACAAACTCATATCTCCCACCGCAGAACAAACAGAATTTAAATACATCCCTTAAAAAAAGAAGTCCAAGATATAATTGACAAACAATTACAGAAGGCTATCGAAGAAATCCGAGAGATTGCAAAAACAAAAAGAAGAGCTTTCGAAAGATGATTTGACAAAAATACCTGACACAGAAAAGTTGCAAAAGAATATGTACAAAGGCTATATAAGCTCCGAACATTGGCTGATACAGAAACATTGATAGACAGATTGTGGGAAATCCGTTATAGTGACAAAAGAGCCTATAATAACCTGCAAAACGCCGCTGTGTTCTGGGCTTTGGATGACAAGCATCCATTCAAACGGGATTTATTCAGGACATTTAAAATCGGCCGGAAATATAAGACCTCGGAAATCCATGAATTGCTTGCCCCACTTGTGAAATATCACTTTCATAAGACTATTAAGCAACGTGCGGCAGTCAGTCTGCTGAAAGCCCTGTTTTTAATAGAAAGGCCCAAAACTTACCTCATAAAAGGTAAAAATCCCATGGGCTTTAAGAAACACGGTAGTCTGAAAATCCCGAGGACAGAAGAAAATCTACTGAAATATTTTATTATATAAAACATTGATTTACAATAAAATATCCGCCTAAATATTTGCAAAAGTCAAAAATTTTACTTATATTTGCATTGTCTTTCAGGAGGTTAAGCCCTCCAACAATCAAAATATAAGTTTCATTTTTTTAAGTGTGTTCGCATTTTATGCGAATCTATATTACCTACTTATTATATAATAGGGGAATATAAGGTAAGTATTATAGAATAGCCTAAAATACGAACACCTCTTTTGTAATCCATGAAAAATTACACGGTTATTCAGAATGAGGCGGCTGAAAAGTTGTCTCTCAATGATCTTTTTGTCTTTACCACTCTTTCTGTAACTGCGCATGATGACAATACCACGGATGTTACCTATGAGCAGTTGGCCGGATTTACCGGAAAATCTATTGGTTACATCAAAGATCATTTTGCCAAGCGGTTGAAAAATAGTGGCCTTTGTACCATCGAGGAGTTTGTAAGAGCCGGGAATAAACGGAAAAAAGTATATCCTACCCTCTATTACAGACAATTTCCGCATTATCCGGAGAGAGTTGATAGAGGATGATAGTTTAAGTTCCGAAGAAAAGGGATTTCTGATAGCCCTTTATTGTATCTCGGTTAACAAGTCTTTCAATATGGGGCTGTCTGCGACAGAAGCCATCAAAAGATTAGGAATTTCAAAGACAGCATATTACAAGCATTTAAAATCCCTACAGGCAAAAGGTTATATAGGGAAAGTCGGAGAGTTCCCCGCAAAATCCGCAATACGAAGATTATCCGGAATCTTTAATGCTTACCTGTGAATGGTTGGGCTATGAAAGTTATAAAGAGTGGCTGCATGGATTTGGAATACCGGAAGACTATACTCCCAAAACTCTTTTTCTTTATGTATGCTGATAAACGCGCAGTTAATCCAAATAATAATATAAAAATTAAGTGCGCATAAGAGGGAAGGTATCCAATGCCTATGTTTATTTGAGTATTAACAGGTTGCTCTGTTGGAATAAGCATTATTATTAGTAAGACATAATTTACCGTCTTACAGGTTTTGCAGAATTTTTTATTTTTTATTTTTTTCCTGTTTGATCGGCACACATTCACTCCAATCCTCACATGACCCCTCCCCGCCTACGGCGTGGGGGATAGCCCCCCGTCACAATCATTTAAAATCAAATTTTGGTATGGAAAGTACTTTGAAATTCATCAAGACGTGGGAGGTTGCTCAGTTCAAAGCCCAGCAGGAGGTTGATAAGCTGGAGGTAAAGCGAAATCCCCACACAGGTAAGGTATTCTTCGTCTATGGCTTTGAAACAGGCCCTTGCTGCCGGAAAGTGGAAGAGGGGCTTCTGACAGACCCTGTGGTCTCTCAGGTGTGCAATGCCGAGACAGGAGAGATGTTTATGATGCTCCATCAGCGTGGAGAGGGAGGAGCTCCTACATTGGCTGTGTTTTTTAAGCGTACTATAATAAAAAACCAAGTGTACCAAACAGGTTCACTTGGTTTTATTTTCTAAATCATGATATACTCGGCCTCCGTTTTTTTTTCATTCTTGTTAAATTAATGGTTTATATAGTTTTTCATCTTTATAGAAATCAACATCAACACGATTTGCGGTATCTGCAATTATTCGATAATTGGAAAGTTCTAATCTTTTTAGCCCAGCGACCAGTTGGGGTGGCAAACACACTTTCATCTGTTGAAACGCCTTTTTTTGTACTAAGTTTTTATACACTTCAAAATTTGTTGAATTGCCATCACCAAAATTTCGAAATTCCTCATCATCATTCCAGCTTGCATGGATAGTGTTTATTGGTGTGATGTTATTAATAATATCCCATGCCTCCTTGAACATCCTGAAACCAATTCCTTTCCTCCTATATTCAGGTATAATTTTGACAACAGGAACTAGTCCTCCATAATTATTCCAGTTCATTTCTATTTCCCCTACAAACTCTTCATCATCCATAATATGAAAGCACATCTTATCTGTAATGACGTCCAGCTTAATTTCTTTTAACGCAACCATTTTTTACACATTATATTTTTGTTAAAAATACTCATAAAGATTAAATTTTCATGTTAAATTTACGACAATCTACAAGAAAAACAGACCAAAATCAAATTGGCCCTCCAAGGCTGTGCAGGTTCCGGTAAAACCTATTCAGCCCTTTTATTAGCCTATGGCCTGACCTCCGACTGGTCTAAAATCGTCGTCATAGATTCAGAAAATGGCTCTGCTGACCTCTATGCACACTTAGGAACCTACAATGTGGTTTCTCTCGGAGGAGACTACTCCCCGGAACACTACATCGAGGCTATCGCCCTCTGTGAAAATGCAGGCATGGAGGTAATCATTGTGGACAGTATTTCCCAATGCTGGGACTATCTGCTGGATTTCCATGCAGGACTGCAAGGCAACTCCTTTGCCAACTGGGCCAAGGTCACACCCCCGTCAGAATGCCTTTGTGCAGAAAAAAATCCTCCAATCTCCGGCACATATCATTTGTACCATGCGTACCAAACAGGATTATGTGCTCAATGAGAAGAATGGCAAGTTAGTCCCGGAGAAAGTAGGTCTGAAAGCCATGCAAAGGGATGGCATGGACTATGAATTTACCGTCGTCCTGGACATAGACCTCAAACACCATGTGCAGGCTTCCAAAGACCGGACGGGGCTATTTATGGGCCGTCCCGAATTTACCATCACCCCGAAAGTAGGGCAAGCCATTCTGAACTGGTGTAACCTCAATCCCCAGCAAACTATCGTACAACCCCAAACATCCCAAAAACTATGGAAACAGCACTCCAGCTCCATCCTGTTAGACAAAACCTGATTCCCCTGCCAGTATCTCCGATTCTTCCAGCTTCTGACCATTCGGAAGAGAAACCTTTGAAAACCCTTTGTGGAAGCCAACACCAAAGCTGTCACCTTACGGCATCTGCAAGAGGATTTGTGTAGTCCCGGTATTCTCCAAAGACAATGAAGTGACTATCTCCCATCCGGCTTTTGTGGAGACAGTCTATGAGGCGGCACAGGAGTTCTTTCGGGGAGAGAGCATCGACAGCCCTGAGATAATGGTGAGCCATATCATCAAGGGCAGAATCCCCGAAGCTATCCATAAGCCCGTGAACCAGCTTTTGGAGACAGACAAGACCATCTACTACGAGCGGATGATGTTCTGCTTTGAAATCCCTACTATCCACGAGGACATCGACGGAAACCCTTTAAAGCTGACCATAGGAGGGGTAAGGGCCTATAACCATGAAAACCTCTACAACAGGAAATCGGCGGAGAAATTCAAGGTCTTTGTGGGCTTCAAGAACATGGTATGCTGTAATATGTGTGTCTCGACGGACGGCTATAAGCGTGAAATCAAGGTAATGAATACACAATCTCTCTTTAAGGCTGTCATGGAGTTGTTTCAGCTCTATAATCCCGAAAAGCACACAAGGACAGATGCAAAACCTGCTGAGTTCCTCTATGACTGAACACCAGTTTGCTCAGTTTTTGGGAAAATCACGGCTTTATCAATGTCTGCCGCAGGAGGAGAAAAAGAAACTGCCTCAGCTCCTGATGACAGACACCCAAATCAATCTGATGGCAAGGGCCTACTACCAAGACGAGGATTTCGGGGTGGATGCACTTGCCAAAGAGATTTCCATGTGGAAGGTCTACAACCTCCTGACAGGGGCCAATAAGTCCTCTTACATCGACAATTTCTTGGATAGGGCACTCAATGCCTCACAGTTGGCTGAGGGCATCAACAAGGCCCCTTTATGGAGAGAGTGAATACAGGTGGTTTGTGGAGTAAAAAAAATGGCTCTATGTTATTTACATAGGGCCATTTTATAAATAATTTCATACCTTTATATAAACATCTACGACTATGGGAAAAGTAATATATACGATTGATTCACGTGACAATATGATGTTTGAGGTAATGAAACAATATAATTTCGACCTCTCTGATCAGTTTATGTTTGATATAATCAATGGACTACACGATACATTAATAGATCAACTTGAGGCTAAAGGGATTTCCTATCAGGCATTGGAATCGGTATTAGTACCAAGGAAGAAACAGCAAGAAATAGTATTGGTTTTTGATACTTTACAAATGAATGAAAGCTGGTATGGAGCAGCCTGTTTCAATGCTATAATCAAACTCTTAGACAAAAAAGGCTCTCATAGTTTTTTATGCGGAGACTATATTTCTAAAATAAATACATCTTGGGATAATTCCAACTATTTGCTTTATCGGTCATTGTCAGAACACTTGGATTTATCACGAATTACATTTAAATCAAGTGAACAGTTATTCTTGATATACATTAATAATGTTTCTAACGAATTTAAAGAATATTTAGAATCAGGATTACGAGATTTTTACAGGATTCATAGGAATTGCAGATGTAACTCTTTCATCCGCTTTTAAGGTTTATATATCTTCGATTTCCTTACTAATGATTTTATTCAAATTGGCAACATAATTCTTCAACCTGCAAGTCAAGACGATGACATATTAAAACCATTAGATTACAATAGTCTTGGCTATAATTTTGAGGATAATGGATTTAAAATTCGATGCATTAATAGTGATTTATATGGAGTGTTCTTAACATATAAAATAGAGCGCCAATATTTTCATACTATAGACGCTACGGATCAAGCAATGGCTATTAATTCCATAACACCGGTATTCCGACATCTAAATTCTGCTGAAATCATTGTCTCCCCTGCAAAATTAGAGTATCTCAAGCATAATAAAACAGACACCATGCGGAGAATCGGTTTTGATAATATTACTCCAGAATATTTGGCAATGAAGATAAAAGAGAATATAGATTCAAATTATCTTTTTTTGCATGGAATTCAATGAACTTTATCAAGTTGCGAAATTCAATATTATGATTGAATTCAACTCATATAAAATTCTACTGGGGCTTAAGTACGATCATACGAATAACTCGTTATCACTCATAACAATGTTTTAATAATTTCATATTACGCACTTACTTTCTATATATTCCAAAACTAAGTGCGTAGAATGACTGTCTAAGATTCCAACCCCCTCTTTCTATCCAACCCACACCTCAGTCTTATCACTCACACTCTTTAGAGTATTACTATCCCTCTCACCCCTTTCTCCATTATGCTATGAAAGTTGGAGAATGCGCACTTAGTTGTTTTATAATAACACAATCTATCTGCGCATGGGCTGTACATCTATCTCCCTTATATAATAGAAAGATAGGTGTACAAGCCCCCAAAAAGAGCGACGGAAATTATCTTTTTGTCTGAAATTTGTGTATTTTTGTCAGTATGAATAACAAGTTGAAACAGATAGACACCCTTTTAGGTGAACTGAATCAATACAGGGCCAATGAAAATTACCGCATTACGGAGGCTCTGGAGATTGAGTATACCTATGACAGCAACCGCATCGAGGGAAATACGTTGACCCTCAATGAGACGGAAATGGTGGTCAACAAAGGTATTACCATTGCAGGCAAAGGACTGAGGGAGCATCTGGAAGCTATCAACCACAAAGGAGCTATCGATTTTATCAAAGACATAGCCCAGAAGAAAGAGCCTATCTCAGAAAGGGTGCTGTTGGATATTCACTCCATTGTCCTGCACAGCATAGATAAGGAGAATGCCGGAAAATACCGCCGAGTACCTGTCATTATCAGTGGTAGTAAACACATTCCACCTCAGCCTTATTTGTTACAGCCTAAAATGGATGAACTGTTTCAATGGTATGAGGCAAACAAGGATTCCATGCACCCGGTTGTATTGGCAGCTCAGATGCACGAGACATTCGTATCTATCCATCCCTTTATAGATGGAAATGGCCGGACAGCACGCCTGTTGATGAATCTTATATTGATGCAACACGGCTATCCCATTGCCAATATCAAAGGGGGATAATGAGACCAGACGCCGTTACTACCAAAAAACTTTGGAAGAAGCATCTTCAGGGGATAACTCGGTTTTTGTGGAGTTCATCGAAGATGTGGTGATCCAAAGTCTGGAATACTATCTGCAAATCATCCGGGGATAGCTCCGGAGGTTTGAATATAAGGGAGAGGTGTGGAGAAATCCGTGCCTCTTTTTTTTCTGTCTACTCCTGAGTTGGCGGGAATCAGACAGACAGTGCAACATTTTAAATTCGATTTATTCATGAAAGATTTGTATATAACGCTTGTTTTCTGGGCTATAATCTGCCTTGTGGCTTACATTAGGGCAGACCCTCGCAAGCAAGAGTAAACATTTCTGAAAGTCAATGTTGATTATCTGGAACTTTTGGCCGAAATTTGTTTCTGCAACAGTCCTAAAATTTAGGATAAGTTATTGCATTATCCGAGTTAGTTTTCTACTTTTGTGGAACATACTAACTGACACGGAAAGTGTAAGTTTATTCCCATAAAGCGAATCTGGAAAATTCATTGATGGTGAGAATAAGCGAACTTATCCTATCGTCGTATACTTATCACAAGTATATAGGCGTAGGGCTGTTGCTTGTTTTATCCATCGAGGTATTCCAGAACCTGCTTTAGTAAAATAGGCTTTCAGTCCTGCGCTTTCTTATATTACTAATCATTTGTGGGGGACGGCAGAAAAAACTATATATTATGGGCCTAACAGATTTATTAAACTTTTCCGAAAAAGATACGCTTCGCAAACAAAGAGAGGAAGATTGTAAAATTCGGGATTTAGTAGCAATGGCAATAGCTGATGGAGAAATTGCAGATGTGGAAAGGCAATACATCTTATCTATTATGGAAGAGGAAAATATTGAAAAGTCCAAACTATCCCAAATTATTAATTCAGACCCTTATTTAATACCAGATGCATATCCGGTAGACGATGATCACAAACTACAATATCTCTGTCAACTTATTGCCTTAATGATTGTTGATGGCAACTGCACAGAACAGGAGATGAAATTTTGTGAAGTAATCGCTAATAAATTGAACTATGATAAAAAAACAATGGATCAAATAATAACAATATTAACAGATGCCCTACCAGATGAAATGCAAAAAATGTCAGTTCTTTTTAAGTTATCTCACAAATAGTATAAACACAGAAAAATTATAGCATTATGATTTGGATACTTATTGTAGCAGTTGTCCTTTGGCTATTCTTCAAATTTACAAAAGAACAAAATAAACACATTGCATCCCACGTGACGAATTATGGAGGGATGGAACAAAAATATGATTTGCTATTAGAATTTCTCAAAGGAGCAGGTATGCAGATTACCAAAATGGGAAAAAATAATATTGAACTGAAAAGTAATAATGTTAATTGTCTCATATACTATATCGGGACTAATTTGGAGGTCTTACTTGTCTCAAACATGCCACAGTTAGGATGCCAGAAAAAAAAGTGGGTATTTCCAGATGGTTATCCGCAAGAAAAGATGATAGAAGAAATAGATAACTATGCTACATGGCAGGTTGAACAAATGTTGAAAGCATCAGAGAACAATCAATATATAGATTATGATGAACGGTATTAAGGCTGGTTTAGAACTACAAAAAATAGCCGTATCAATGGGCAAGATATATAAAACACTATCTGTACTTTCCGGGAAAATCCAAGATGGCGCGGATGTGCTAAATAACAAAGAGGATTTCTATGTCCTTGCATATACTTGCCGAGTGGCAATTTTAGACCGAATTCAAGCTAATGATTGGATTCAAATGGAAATTCCTATAAGGATTCCAACAGGTTTATTTTCTTCTCGAAAAGAGACTATTGGAACTGGTTTAAATTTAACAATAGGGAGGTTGAAAGAGTTGGCGTCGTCCAATAATACAGTTATTTATAACATCGAAGAGATCCTACAAAAGCATCAGCTATTCTATGATTTTGAACAAATCTTACCAGCCAATATAAAAGATAAATTATAGGTTTTTACTCACTTACTTTTCTATAATATATAAAATCTAACCGCGCAAAATCTGATGCTTACTAAGATTGTAAAGTATACTGTATTAACATTCATCGCAGGTATAATTTTATCTATCGGGGGAATATATGTTTGGAGCTTCTTTGCATCTTCTGGATATACCCCTTTCTCAAAGCGTCAAATTGAAAAGGTGCTTGGAATCCAGCTCCCTTCCTATAAGGTGGATTCCTTTTGGGGGCATGAATCATTTACTCGTGATTTGTCGGAGTACCAAGAATTGCATTTTGATTCTTTGGGACAAAAAAAAGAGTGGCTAATCTTTTTAGCAAAAATGAAAGAGTGCGAGGCTATTACTCAACCAAATACTCACATTCAAATTATTCCTGCATGTAATATCGGGAATATCATGGATTTCAAAGGAGGCTATGAGTTTAATCAAGCAGAAGCAAGACTGTTGATAGATACCGTACTTTACAAGGGCTATTTCTGGTATATGGCAAATTAAAAATGAGGGATGAAGAACTACTTACTGATATTTGCGGTGTTGCTGATGTCTGGATGTAGAGGGCAGTATTCTAAACAAATGATAGCTACGGACTCTACAAATACTTCAACATCCCCAGATACAGATTCTATTATACAACCAAAGCCTCTTACACGCCCAGATTCAATTTCTACAATATGGTTTGATAGGTTTGTAGATCAAGTAAACTCCTATGAATTTTGGAAAGATGTATGTGCAGACGGTGATGATGAAGAGTATTTTGAATATTTTGAGTATGTAGATTCTGCAAAGTTGGATTGGGCTTCCATAGTTAGACGATATCAGCAAAGATATTATCCTCAGGCCAAACAAATGTTATTGGGATTAGGGAAAGCAGGAGCAATATATTTTAACATCCTTCAAAAGCCTAAATTGGATGATATTCATTTTATTGACACTCTTTTATCGGTTTGTTATCTCGGTACAAACTGGCAGTTGTCTTCTGCATTTAATCGAGAATTGGAGAAATATTTATCACAGCCTATAACTTTCAACGAAACTATGCCTTTATTTGAAAATAGTCAGGGGCATAAAAGCCAAGGAGGCTTGATGGATAGGTCAGCCAATGGTATTTTTGTTCTGCATACGCCTGATAAGAAATATAAAATATACAGCTATGATGATCTTACAGGAGGAACAGGGCGTTGTTATTGCACCTATTTTCAATATTTGGAAAATGGTAGGACTAAGTGGTTGAAATTACCTGATGAATCCCCACAAATTCAAAAAGTTTATTCATTTCAGCATAAAGGACAGACTTATTATGCCATCATCAGTTTTCAGAGAAACTATACTTGCTCTTGGACTGAATACTTTGAGGTTGTATCAATAAGCAATGGAAGGTTAACTTCTCATCCGGAATTTTATCCTCAAGAGATTCAGTATAATTTATATACAATCAATGATAGGCATGAAATAGAACAATACCTGAAAAAAGATACCCCTAATATTGATACGGCATCAATCAACAAAATCTTAAAAGAGGCAAATGAGCAAGCTGAATATGTAGCAGACACCTACTTTCCACCTGACTTAAAAAACATGGGTAGGATAGAATTTCCAAATTTGGAATCTGCACTTATGATTAGTGTTAATTTTAATCCTGAGACATTATCTGTGAGTTACAATGATGTGATATATACAGGTTTTTCTACGACAGAAAAGGTAAGAACTGGCCGATATAAAACCATCCAACGAAAAAGTTTTAGATTAAATTTATAATTTTTTGAGCAGAAATGAATATCCAAATAATAGGCTTACCCCAAGTGGGGTTACCCCTCCTCATAGTACAAGCACAGGCCAAAAACCTGTGCTTTTTGCTTGATACGGGGAGTAATATCAATGTCCTTGACAGGAGAGTGGCTGAGTTCTTTCAACTTTCGGGAGGAACAGCCAAACAGCGTCAGTTTGGAATAGATGGAGAACTCCGGACTACGGATATTGTTGAACTGGCTTTTTCTTTGGAGGAGCAGGAATACAAAGCTAATTTTTCAGTCATGGACTTGTCCTCAGCTTTTGGAAAAGTGGAAGAAGAATCGGGCATACAGATTCATGGCCTTTTAGGATGCTCTTTCATGGAACAGCAAAAATGGATTCTCGATTTTGAAAAACTATGTTTGTATACTCCCTAATAATCTCTCTTGAATTGCACACTTAAATCTTATAATGATAAGAGAGATAAGTGTACAAATATGCGTTGAATTTTGTTTAACCCGACAACCTTTGTTTTTCCCGGAGTATTACCCAAAATAGACAGATAACTTGGAAAAGAACCATAAGGTTCAGATAGTGTAACTATTGTGATTTTCAATTGTTTGTACTGAAAATCCTTGTGTCCCCGGTTCGATTTCTGGTGGTACCACTTGAAAATCAGAGAGTTGTAGAAATGCAACTCTTTTTCTTTTCTTATCGGCGCTCACCGTCATTCTGCGAGAGTATTTCAAATCTTTTATAAGTTTGGCATGACGGGTCGGTTGACCGCCCCGAAAGACGCTGCGGATCATCGGTTCACGGTGTTTCCTGGCCTCCGGCAGACGATTCCCGGTGGACGGATCGGGCCGCGAAATGGGCTTTGCCGCGCATATAGCTCTATATCCGGAAGGCGGGTACACACCGGAATCCGACCGATGAAGATTGAAACGAAAAGTCCCCGGCATCGGCCTTTTCGCTGCCGTTCCGGTTGTTTCCGTTGCTTTATGCAACAAATTATTTATTTTTGTATGTTCTAAAACGTCTGAAAAGTGGTTTAAACCGATTTGTATTCATAATGCTTCCGGCGACTACACGTTTGAAGGTGTCGTTTTAGTCGCTGTGCTACAAGTGTGTAGTAAAAATTGAGTGCATAATTGCGGAAATTTGCATTATGAAACGGCAGCGGCGTAATGATATTTTGGTGGAACAAGTCGTGGATCGGCTGAAAACGGTCCGCCGGGAGAGAGGCCTTACTCAAGAAAATGTCCGGTTCGACACCGACCTGAACATCGGTCGGATCGAAAGCGGAAGGCATAGCATTTCACTGACGACGCTGGCTGATTTGTGTGATTATTACAATGTTCCTCTGGAGGATTTCTTCAAGAAAATAGTGACGCGCTGAACAGTGAAATGAAAGAACCCGGGGAGTGGAGCCTCGGGTTCTGTTTTTTCGTATCGGTGTGTTCAGAGCCGTTTTTCATAAGCCAGCCGTTCTCCGCTTCGGTAGACGACTTTCCCGCAATAGCTGAATCCCGTGCGTTCGAGCATCCGCAGCATGGTCCGGTTGTCGAAATTGGTGTCGATGCGGAAGGCCTTGACGCCGCGTTCCGACGCGAGCGCCTCCACACGGTGCAGGAACTCCGCCGCCACGCCGCGGCCCCGTTCCCCGTCGGCGACTGCTATGCGGTGTACCAGCACGTAAGGCCCGTCGGTGAGCCATTGGCCGTCGATGGCGTCGTAGGCCGGTTCGCCGTCGAACACCACCGCGCCGTAGGCGATCACTGAAAGCGGGCCTTCCACGCCGGGTTTGCACAATACATATCCGCGGTTGCGGCCGATGTCTGCCGAGATATGTCCCGGGGCGGGATAGCCGTCCTGCCACTGGCGGCTGCCTGCCGCGTGCATCCGTGCCTGTGCCTGGCGGATGATCTGCATGATGCGGTCCGTTTCGCAGGACTGTGCCTGCCGGAAAATCAATTCGTTGTCCATGTTGCAAAATAGGAAAATATTTAAGACGCCATACTGTCAGGACATTTTTTCTGTCTTTTCGGCAATTTTGTGCCGTATTTGTGACAATTTATGACATTTTTTCAGTTTCTCCGAACTGGCATAGGATTTGACCGTATCGGATACGAAAGCGCTTCATAAGAGGCGCGGAGATGAAACGAAATGTTAAACCAAATAAAACCAAGGAGGACAAAACTATGGTACCTGTAAGACGTAATCAGAACTGGCTGCCGAGCATTTTCAACGATTTTCTGGGCAACGACTGGCTTGCCGAACGCCACAACACCACGGCTCCGGCCGTCAACATCATCGAGGATGAGAACGAATACAAGGTGGAAGTCGCCGCCCCGGGTATGACCAAGGAGGATTTCAAGGTGCATATCAACGAGGATAACGAGCTGATCGTCACGATGGAGAAAAAGGCCGAGCAGAAGGAGGAGGACAAAAAGAAGGGCACGTATCTGCGCCGCGAGTTTTCCTACACGAAATTCCAGCAGAGCCTGCTGCTGCCCGACAACGTCGTGCGCGAGAAGATCGCGGCCAAGGTCGAGAACGGCGTGATGACCATCGAGATTCCCAAGAAGAAAGAGACGGAAGCCGCCGTTGCGGCCCGCCAGATCGAGGTCAGATAGCCTGCGGCCATTCTATGATGGGGAGGGAGAATCCGTTGAACGGGTTCTCCTTTTTTGCGATGGCCGCAGTGGGCGACGGGTCGCTGGCGGTCAGCGGGTATGCGGAACGGGCGGCCGATAGGTCGCCCGTCGTTTGTCAGCGTTCGAGGTGGAGAATGGGGTAGGGACGGCCCGACGGGTCCGTCGCGCGAAACGACGCGGAAACCCATCCGGGCGTAGAATCCCGCGGCCTGCGCGTTCTGCTCGTTCACATCCACGCGTCGCACTCCGCAATGGACCGCGACGTGCTCCACGAGTTCGCGCCCCAGGCCTTTTCCGCGCGCGAAGGGCGCGACGAACAGCATTTCGAGTTTTCCGGCTCCGATGCCCGCAAAGGCTGCGAATCCGTTTCCGGAATCCCTTATGACATAGATTTCCGCAGCCGGAAGCGCCTCCTGGCGCACCATGCGGCGGAAAAAGGGGATGTCCTCCGGAGCCAGAAAGTCGTGCGTGGCGCGTACCGACCTCTCCCACAGATCGGTAAGTGCGTCGAGTTCGTGCGCAGCCGGAGATGCGAGACGCTCGACCATGATTATAAGATCGTTACGGGTTGTTTGCGCCGGGTGAAACTGCGTGCGAGGGCTGCGGCGAAGGGGGTGTGGAAACTCCGTGCCCCGACCGGACATCCCTTGACGCAGGCGCAGCAGCGGATGCAGCGTGCCGGGTCGGTGTGCACCTCGTCGCCCCGTGCGATGGCCTGCGTCGGGCAGACCGCGGCGCAGCGGCCGCAATGGGTACAGCGGTCGGCATCGCACGCGGGTAGGTAGACGGCGGGGTTTCTCTTCTGCCGGCGGCGGTAGCCCGCGACGAAACGGATGAAGCGCAGCATCGGCACGAGCGGCGTGCGCACGTCCTTCAGTTTCGCGGCGTCGACCGGGGCCGGCGTTCCCGCCGCGAGCTTTTCGCGCACCGCGGCGCCGAACTCCGCGGCCCGGGCGAGATCCTGCGCGTCGGGACGTCCCGCGGCGACGGGGGTTTCGGGGGTGCTGTACGAGTGTTCGCCGACGAAAGCCGCGGCGGCCACGGGGACGAATCCCTGCCGGGCGGCCAGCGCGGCCAGCTCCGCAGCGGCTTTTCGAAGGCCCGGTTGCCGTAGACGGCGATCACCACGGCGGGCGTTCCCGAGCCGCGGAGCGTTTCCAGCCTCTTTGCGGCCGTCGGGGCCACATGTCCCCCGTAGACGGGAGCGGCGATGACCGCCACGGCGCCGGCGGGCAGCACGGAGGACTGTGCCGCAGCGTGTGTCAGGTCGATGGTTTTCAGGGCGGCGGCTTCGGCCCCGGCGCCGGAGGCGATGCCCCGGGCTACGGCCTCGGCGATTTTTCGAAGTGCCCGTCGGCGAGAAGACGACGGTGCAGACGGTTTCGGGTTTCATGGCGTTGGGCGTTGACGTTGGATAAAGGTTTCAAAAAGTCGGATGATGCAAAACCGAATTGCGCGCGGTCTGGCATAACCTCTCGACTGGTAAAAGGGTCGTTACGACCCCAAAGGTAATCAAAAATCCCGTGCCTCGGACCTTTTGTTGCAGATTTCGGCTCTTTGGCCTATATTTGCCCCGCAACTTTAAATAACAGATTATGAGGATCAAAACTTTTGAAATCCGCGTCGACCCGGCTTTCCGGGAGCACGACGAGCGGACGGTGAACGAATTTCTTTCGGCCGTCCGTGTGCCGCGCCTGCACTGCGGATGCCTGCGCAGCCGCAGTGCATGGATGCTGCTTGTCATTTTCAACGAGGAGACCGCCGACGAATCCGCGATGCGTGCCGCACTGGTCGGCGAGCACCTTCCCGCGGGGTCGGAACTCACGTCCGGGGAGTGCGAACGTTTCGAGGCGCTCCGCGTGTGGCGCGACCGGCGTGCGGCCGAAATGGGCTGCAAACCCTTCGTCGTCGCCTCGAACCGCGACCTGCTCAACGTGGCCCGGAGCGGAGCCGCCTCGCCTGCCGACCTGCTTTCGGTCGCGGGGTTCGGTCCCCGCAGGGCCGAACGCTACGGCGAGGAGATCGTCGCCGTGCTCGGCTCGGCTGCCGACGCGGATTTCGACTGAATGTCCGGAAGCGGGTTCGTGCCGGAAAAACGGGTGCGGATCGGAATTTTTTCATATATTCGTGGCGATACAACTAAATTTTGGGAAAGATGAAAACGAAACTGATTGCCTGCGCGGCGCTGCTGATGACGGCGTGCTGCGGAAGTCCGTCGGCCCGAAAGGCCGCGGCGACGAAGACCGAAGTGAAACACGGCCCGGAAATCGCCCTCGTGGCACCCGACACCGTGGGCGGGACGAGTGTGAACGAGGCGCTGGCCAACCGCCGCTCGTGGCGCGAATATGCGGCCGCACCGCTGACGCTCGAAGAGCTTTCGGGCGTGGTGTGGGCCGCCGCCGGCATCAACCGCCCCGGTACGGACCGTCTGACGGCTCCTTCGGCGCTGGCGCTTTATCCGGTGCGCGTCTATGCGTTTTTCGCCGAGGGCGTCTATTCTTACGACGCCCGGGTGCATAAGCTGGTGCGCGTGCTGGAGGGCGACCGCCGCAAGCTGGCCGGGATGCAGGACTTTGTCTTCACCGCGCCGCTGAATCTGGTTTACCTGGCTGACCGGACGGTATACGAGGGCAGGAACATCCCGGCGGAGCACGTCCGCTACCTCTGCGGGCAGGATGCCGCGGGCTATGCCGAGAATGTCAACCTCTATACGGCGGGGCACGGCCTGCGCTCGATCACGCGCGGCAGCGCCCCCGAGGCGGAACTGCTGGCGGCCCTCGGGCTGGACCCGGCGCGCTATTTTGTGGCGCTGGCGCAGACCGTCGGCAAATAGGCCTCCCGGCCGGTGAGAAGGGCGACCCTGCGAAAGGGCCGCCTTTTTTCGTGCCGTCAGTCGGCCGAGGGGGCCTCGTCCCCGGATTCGGAATTCCGTCCGCGTTCCTCCATCGGAACGACGTAGAAGCCCCTGCCGGGCGTCCATTCGACGCAGAACAGTTTTTCCGCGTCGGGATAGCCCGCCTCCCGGAGGTGGCGTGTGAGCCAGCGTTCGGTCTTGCCGCTGCGCCGGAGCGAGTCGCAGAGGACTTTGCCGCCGTTGACCAGCAGGTAGGATTCGGGCGGCTCGTTGCGGCGGGAGACGGTGATGTGTCCGTTGGTCTCGAAACGCACGTCGTCCACGTCGAACATCGAGAAGATGCCGTTTTCCCGCAGCATCGTCCGGAACTGTTCCATCTCCAGCCCGTTGCGGCGGAATTCGCGCAGCACCAGCTTGCGGTCGCGGACGAGCATCACCGTGTCGCCCCGGATCGCCTTGCGGATGCGGTGGAAACGCATCAGGTAGCGCAGGGCCACGTTCACGGCAGTCCAGACGACGAACGTGAAGACCAGCTGCCAGACCGAGGTCTCGGGGTTGTAGATGACGCCGCCGACCAGGGCGCCCAGTACGAAGGCGTTGACCGAGTCGAGCGGCGTGAGCTGCGCCATCTGGGTTTTGCCCGAGACGCGCAGAAAGAAGATGACGCCCAGCATGCCGGCCAGCAGCTTGACGGCGATCGAAAGGTACATAGGCGAAGGCTTTTTCGGTCAAGACTGCAAATTCCGGGCAAGAATGACGGCCGCTGCCGGGACTTCCGCCGGATGTCCGAAATGTTATTTAGGTCTTTTTGGATAAGTAGTAAAGCGGAAGTGTTTTGTTTTTCGGTTTATTTTTAAGTTATTTTGAATTATTACGAATGATATAGTACATAAAAAAGTGCGGAATGCTGTTTCGGTTTTCCGAAAAAAGTGTAACTTTGTAACTATTATAAGCCTGTCGCGGTTGGGTGTGCGGCGGCGAAAGGCGAATTAAAGCGTATTGATGGATGAAGTGCTGTCCGGGTTCGATTACCTGACATATTATTTCTACCTGCTGTATTATAAATTTATCGGCTATCCGGTGGTGGTGCGCATCTGCATCGCCGTCGTGACGCTGTGTGTGGTTTTCTACCTGTTCCTCGCCCTCTACCTGGTCTACGGCATCTACCGCCGCCAGCGGGAAAAGAGACTTTTCGCACGTATTCACAAACGCTTCTACGAGCCCCTGAAGGAGGTGCTGGGCGACCGTGAAAACCGTTCCGTCGGAGAGATCGCCGGGCTGGTGGAACACGACATCAAGAAGAGCCTGAAACGGCAGGAGATGCGTTTCCTGGTCCAGGTACTCATCCGGATCAAGAGCGAGCTGGGCGACGACAAGGTCAACAACTACAACATGCAGAACGTGCAGGGCGTGTTCAAGGTCGGCAGCTTCTTCGAGCGTGAAATCCAGTTCGGGCGGCCGCGGCGCAAGATTCAGGCCCTGCTGTCGATCCAGTCGGTCAACGGATACGTCTCCGAGGCCGTGCTGGTGCGTTTCCTCTACCACCGCCGCATCGAGCTGCGCCATGCCGCGCGCTTCGCCTACATGTGGCTGAGCCAGAGCAACCCGTTCCGCTTCTTCGACGAGGACGTCACGATGAAGCTCAGCCGGTGGAACATGGCCGAGATCCACATGATCGTGCGCCACCGCGAGAAGATGGGCTTCGTGGTCCCGAGTTTCCTCAAATGGGTCAACAGTTCGGTCGAGGACAACGTGAAGGCCTTCTTCGTGAGCGAGATCAAGCTCTTCGACCAGACGGACAACTGTCCGCCGCTGCTGGAGATGCTCAACACGAAGACCTGGACGCTGCGTAACGAGATCGTGCGCACGCTGGGCGGCATGAAATACATCGAATCCGAGTCGAAGATGGTCGAAATCTACGACGTGCAGCCCGAGTATATCAAACGGAACATCCTCGCCTCGGTGGCCGGCATGCAGACCGGGCAGGCGCTCGGGTTCCTGCACGAGGCCTTCGAACGCGCCGACGACCTGGGTACGAAACTCTGTGCGCTGACCTACCTCTACGATTACGGAGAGTCGGGCCGCGCCCTTTTCGGGCAGCTCGAAACCCTGACGACGGGCTACGCCTCGCAACTCTTCGCCCACGTCAAGAATCCACTAACGAACCGGGCATGAAAGCGATTCTCTTCGATTTTTTCAATTATTTCGTATTTTTCTATACGAGTTTCCTGGCGGTCAGCTTTATCGTCATGATGTTCCTGTCGTTCATCTCGCTCAAACTCCGCAGGAGCTACTACGACGACAACTACGTGCGCAAGGTGTTGAGCGAATCGCCCTATACGCCCGGCGTGTCGGTGATCGCCCCGGCCTACAACGAGGAGAAGACCATCATCGACAACGTCGATTCGATGCTCGGACTGGACTACCCGCTGTTCGAGGTGGTCATCGTCAACGACGGCAGCAGGGACTCCACGCTCGACAAGCTGATCGAACACTACGAGCTGGTCGAGGTTCCGTTCGCCTACATCGAGCGCATCAAGACCCAGCCGTTCCGGCGCGTGCTCAAGTCGACGAATCCGGAGTACCACAGGCTGATCGTCGTCGACAAGGAGAACGGCGGCACGAAGGCCGACGCCTCGAATGCCGGCATCAACGCCGCGCAGTATCCCTACTTCATCTGCACCGACGTGGACTGCATCCTGCGCCGCGACGCCCTCTACCGCTGTATCTGGCCCGTGCTCTCGTCGTCGAAGCACGTGATCGCCGTGAGCGGCACGATGCGCATGGCCAACGGCTGCAAGATCGAGAACGGGCAGGTGGTCGAGGTGCGGCCGCCCCATACGCCGATCCCGCTGTTCCAGAATCTGGAGTACATGCGCTCCTACCTGGTGGGCAAGATGGGGTGGTCGGCGATCAACGCCATGCCCAACGTCTCGGGCGGATTCGGGCTTTTCGACCGTCAGATCGCCATCGCGGCAGGCGGTTACGACCCGATGTCGTTCGCCGAGGACATGGACCTGCTGGCCCGCATGGTGGGTTACATGTGCGACTTCTCGCGCCCCTACAAGGTCGTGCAGGTCCCCGAGACCTGCTGCTGGACCGAGGGGCCTCCGAACCTCGTGGTGCTCTACCGCCAGCGTACGCGCTGGGGTCGCGGGCTGTTCCAGGCGCTGATGATCCACCGCAAGATGATCTTCAACAAGACCTACCGCCAGACGGGGCTCGTCACGCTGCCCTACATGGTCATCTTCGAGTTTCTGGCCCCGATCATCGAGGCCACGGGATTCATCCTGTTCCTGTTTCTGGCCTTCACCGGAGCCGTCAACTGGCACACGATGTGGGTGATTTTCCTGGCCATCTACCTTTTCTGCCAGTTCCTCTCGCTGGTGGTCGTCGCCTACGACTATTATCTGGGCACGCTCTACCGGCGGGGTTACGAATATATCTGGATCATTGCCGCGTCCATCCTCGAACCGTTCATCTACCATCCGCTGATCACCTTCTTCTCGCTGAAAGGTTATCTCAACCACCTCATGTCCCGCGACTACAAGTGGGGTAAGATGACCCGCAAGGGATTCAGCCAGCGCGAGGAGCCGATTCCGATGGACGGGCCGAAAGTTCCCCCCCCCTCACCTGGAGGGATTTCCGGTAATGATCTCTAAACCCTGTGGACAGTATGAAGAATTCGATACGAACCTTGACAAGATTCCTGTTTGCGGGCTGTGTGTGTCTACTGGTCCTGGCGCCCCGGCACGCCGTAGCGCGGGATATGACGCCGGAAGAGTACGCCGAAAAGGTCCGGGACTATTTCTCCGAGGAGCAGTGGGAGGAGGGCAAGCGGCTGCTCGACGAGGGCCTGGCCAAGTACGACCTCGCCTCGAACCTGCAATACCTGATGGGCAAATACTGGTTCCACGGGCAGGATTACGACAAGTCACGTTACTACCTGCTCAAGGCCGTCGACCTCAATTACGACAACGTCGAGGCCAAGCAGCTGCTGGTCGATGTCGAGGACATCACGCAGAACTACTCCAGCGCCATCTGCTTCGTCAACGAACTGCTGGAGGTGAATCCCTACTGGCGGGGTCTGTGGCGGCGTAAGATCGACCTTTACCGCAAGCAGGGCAACCACGTCGAGGCCGACCGCCTGCTCAAACGCATCAACCAAATCTATCCGCAGGACACCGTGCTGCACAGGGACCTGGTTTACTCGATGGAGCTGAACTACCAGCGTCAGAAGCGCGCCGGGGATCGGAAAACAGCCATCCTGACGCTTGAGGAACTGCTGAAAAGCGTTCCCGACAACGAACAGTATTACCTCGACATCATCAACCTGCACCTGCAGGAGGGCGAGCAGAGCAGGCGCTGGCCTGGACTTCGCGCGGATTGGCGGCCCTGCCGGGCAGCGTGACGCTGGTCTACAAGAAGGTCGGCATTCTGAGCGAGATGAACCGCCATCCCGAGGCGCTGGCCTTCATGCGCGACCGCATGCGGAGGCGGAGCACGCCCGAGCTGCAACGGCTTTACAGTACGCTGGTGCTGGACGCCGCGCGCGCCGAGCGGCAGCGCGACCCCTACGTGCTCTACGGCACGGCCTTCGAGCGCGGCGACCACAGCCGCGAGGTGGTCGACTACCTGCTCAATACCTCGATGCTGCGCGGCTACAACGACGACGCGCTTTTCTACCTGCGCGAGATGCGCCGTTACTACGGCGACGACAAGCCGCTGTTATATAAGGAATACCTGATCTACCGCAACATGGGCGAGGAGCGGCAGGCCTTCAACCGGCTGACGCTGCTCTGCGAACGCTATCCCGGCGACGGGGAACTGACCGATGCGCTGTGCCGCATGCAGTTGCAGCGCGCCGACCGCCTGATGGAGCAGGAACTCTACACCGAGGCGCTGCCCGCCGCGATGTTCGTCACCCGCCAGCGGACCGACGTGGAGACGCTCCGCGCGGCGTGGGAGAAGGTACTCTCTTGCCGGATCCGGATGAAGCGTTACGACGACGCCATGGCGACTCTGGACACCCTTGCGACGCGCTTCCCGGATACCGAGAACCTCGTCGGCAAGCGGGCGTACGTGCTCGACCGCATGGGCCGCACCTCCGAGGCGATGTACCTCTACCTGGGGGCCATCGGGCGCGCCGATCCCCAGATGCGCGACTTCTACGTGGCGGGTTATGCCGACATCGCCATTCCCTACATCAGGCAATGCCTCGACGAGGCGCCACGGCCCATGCCTTCGCGGAGGCCGACCAGCTGCTGGCGCTGGACCCCTCGAACGACCTGGCTTTGCGCTACGCCATCAACGCCGCCGCGCAGATGGGCCGCGACGACGTGTTCCGCGAATATACCGACCGGGGGCTGGAACGCCATCCCCGCGAGCCGTTCTATTTGGCCAAGAAAGCCGCGTCGCTCGACGCCGAGGGGAGGTACGAGGCTTCGATCGAGCTGATCCGGCCCGTACTGTGGGACTATCCGGGCAACCCCCAGCTGACGGGGGCGCTCTCGCAGAGCAGCGAATACCGGGCGCTGGACCTGACCCGCAGGGGGCGTCCCGACGAGGCGCTGACGGTGCTCGACACGGCGCTGCACTACGACGCCCGGAACAAGTCGCTGCTCTATGCCAAGGGACTCGCCTACGAGAAGAAAAAGGAGTACGGGCTGGCCTATTTCTACCAGCAGAACTACGAGCCTTCGGCCGCCGAACACTATACCTTCAACCGCCACCTCAAGGGGCTGCGCTACGGGATGCTCCGGAACGAGATCGGGCTGGAGTACCTCCAGTCGCGCTACGGCGACGAGGATGCCATCCAGTCCGTCGCCACGCTGCAATATTCGCGCAAACAGCCCGGGAACACCTATACGGGGCGCGTCAACTATGCGGGCCGCAACGGCGAGCGCGAGGAGGACATCAATGCCAACGCCACCTCGTTCGACGGCGGGGGCGTGGGCGTCCAGCTGCAGGGCGAGTGGATCCACAAGTTCCCGCGCGACTGGCAGACGATGGTCAACCTCGCGTGGTCCGACCGGTATTTCCCCGCGTGGATGGCCAACGCCTCGCTGACCAAGTTCTTCCGCCGCGACTGGGAGGCGGAGGCCCGCGTCGGCTACCGCCGGCTCGACGGACGCAACCTCTGGTCCGTGGGACCGGGCGTCGCGAAGTTCCTCGGTCCGGTGTGGCTGAACGGCAAGTGCGATTTCTTCGTCATCGACTCGAAATTCTACTACAACGCGATGGCCCAGGTGCGCTATTACCCGGTGGACGACGGCCGGTCGTATGTCGTGGGCATGGCGGGCATCGGTTCGGCTCCCGAACTGTCGGTGCTCGACCGGGCGCTGCCGGGAACTTTCGACCACGCCAATACGATGGTGGGCATGGGCGGTCAGTATATGTTTACGCCCAACCTCACGCTGGGGCTGCTCGGCACGTGGTACACCTATTATACCGAAAAACGCCTGGGTTACGATACGATTCAGACCCGTTATAAAAACATGTACAATATTTATGTGCAGTTGTATATCTCGTTCTGAAAGGTTGGCGGCCGTCTTTTGCGCGACGCTGTGCCTGCTCCTCGCCGGGGCGGGCTGCTCCGCGGCGGCGCTGTCGCCAGCGGAGTGCGGGGGCTATGCGGTCGCGCCTGCCGACGACGCCTCGAAGCAGGACGCACGCTGGGCCGGATACCTGCGCGACCACCTGCGGCGGCGTGCCGAAGGCGGCATCCGGACGGTTCCGGACGAAGGGACCGGCGACCGGGAGCTGTTCGGGCTGACGGTGCGGATCGACACGCTGCTGAAGGGCGATTTCTGCGTCGAGCGCAGCCGCCGGGGCGTGCTGATCGCGGCCCGCGACGAGCGGACGATGCTCTGGCTGCAATATCAGCTGATGAAATCGCTCGCCGGGGAGGACCGGCGCATCGACGCCGCGGACCTGCCGCCCGCGGCGGTCGGACTGCGCGATACGGCGGGGCGGTTCGCATTCGCATACCGGGCGGTCTATACCCCCTGCGGCGCAGGATGACGACCTGGCCGGAATCCTTTCGACGGACAATGTGGAGACCGGATGGGGACTTTGGGGTCACCAGCTGGACCGCGTGCTGGCGGACGCTCCGAAGGAAGTCTTCGCCACGGTCGGCGGCGAAACCTGCGACGGGCAGTTCTGCTTCTCGTCCGACGAGACTTTCCGCCGCATCGAGGAGTACGTTGCGGACAATTTCGGCGAGGGCGGCACGCTCCCGGCGCGGTTCGTGATCGCGCCTGCCGACAACGACGCCATCTGCACCTGCGAGGCCTGCTCGGCTGCGGGCAATACCTCCCGGACCGCGACTCCGGCCGTGATGCGGATGCTCGGGCGGCTGGCCGCGCGTTTCCCGCACCATACGTTCTTCACGCTGGGTTACCTCTCGACCGGGGAGCCTCCCGCCGTGCGGATGCCCGCCAATACGGGGGTGATCGTCAGCGCGATGGAACTGCCGCTGTCGGCCGGCGCCCTGAAATCCGCTTCGGGGAAGAAGTTCGCCGTGCGGCTCGATGGCTGGAAGGACGTTACCGACAACGTTTACATCTGGGATTACATCCAGAATTTCGACGACTACCTCACGCCCTTTCCCGTGCTGGAACGGATGGGCGAACGGCTGCGGTTCTACCGCGACAAGGGTGTGGAGGGCATTTTTCTCAACGGCAGCGGTTACGACTACGTGCCTTTCGACGATGTGCGGACCTATGTGCTCGCGTCGTTGCTGCGCGATCCCGGCCAGCCGGTCGAGGCGTTGATGCGGCGTTATATCGCCGCGAATTACCCGAAGTCGGGCGACCTGCTGGCGGGGTTCTGCGTGCAGGCCGAACGGCGCGCCGCGGCTTCGGCGAGGGGGCTGAATCTCTACGGCGGCATCCGCGATGCCGAGGCTTCGTGGCTCGATGCCGCGAAGTTCGCCGCCTTTTACGACGAACTGGGGCGCGTCCTTCCCACGGCGAAGGGCGCCGAGCGGCGGCAGCTGCACGAACTGTTGACGGCCTTGAGCTACACGCGGCTCGAAGTGGCCCGCAACCACGCCGCCGGACCGTCCGGATGTATGGAGCGCAGAGGCGGGAGTCTCCGCGTGAGGCCGCAGGCCGGGCAATGGCTCGCGGCGTTGGAGGAGTGCGCCTCCTTTGCCGGTATGAAACACGTCGGCGAATCGGGACTCCCGGTCGGGGAGTATCTCGGCGCGTGGCGCAGCCGCATTTTCCAGGCTGAAACGGTGTCGAACCTGCTGCCGGACACCGGGTTGAAGGCCGTTTCGAGGCCCGACGAAGGCTATGAGGACCTCGGGGTGCTGACCGACGGGGTGCGCGGACTGCCGGTCGGGTATCACTACGGCTGGCACATCAGTTCGGCCGACCTGGAGGTCGAAATACCCGCCGGGGCGGCTTCCCGGGCGCAGCGGTTCGAAATGTCGTTCCTCGACATGCCCCGCCACCGTCTCCGTGCGCCGCGGAGCGTGGAGGTTTACAAGGACGGCGCGTTGTACCGGGCCTTCGTGCCGAAGCCCGACGCCGCGGGGCGGATCTTCACGGTTTCCGGTCCCGTGGACCTCTCGGGCGCGGAGCGGATAACGGTCCGGGCGCTGCGCCCCGAAGGCGGGCGCACGCAGCTTGCGGCCGATGAAATTTACTTGATTCCGTAGTTATGCGAAAAAGCGGTTTGACATACGCCGTGCTGCTCCTCGCAGCCATGCTCGTTTCCTCCTGCAGCAAGCGGGTGCAGCCGACCTCCGTCGAGGCCAAAGATCCTGTGCGGCACTATTTCCCGATTTTGCAGGGGCAGAAACTCGAACTGATGTTTCCGGTGACCAATACGGGCGAAAACCCGCTGGTGATCCATGAGATACAGACCTCGTGCGGATGCCTCGTCGCCGACCGCAAGTCGCGCATCATCGTGCCCCCGGGGCGTACGCAGCATATCCGCCTGACGTACGACAGCAACAAGAACGTCGGCGCGGTGGAGCATACCGTCTGGGTCTACGGCAACATCCTCCCGGCGGGAGTCCTGAAGCTCCGCTTCGACGTCAATGTCGTGCCCGATGCGGCCTACACGCGCGATTACGAGGAGCTGTTCCGCGAGCACAGCCTCAAGAACGGCATCGTGAAGGAGCTGGTCGACGGCAAGGAGGCGGAAAAAGGTTATTATGTCGATGGAAGCTATGAAGATGTACGTCAATAGAATGTTCCGGATCGCGGCGGCCCTGCTGCCGCTCTTGGCTGCCGGCTGTTCGGACCCGGACGAAGGTCCCGGCAAGCCGCTCGAAATCACCCTCTCGGCACAGACGCTCGAATTGGAACGCAGCGAGACGGGCTGCCTGCGCTTCGCGCTCACGCCCTGGAACGATGCGTGGAGTGTTTCCCGCGTCGAAATCACGGCCGCACCCGGCGGATCGTTCACCTCGGGATGCACGGTGACGGGGTGGAGCGGGCCGGTGGGCGGGCAGTTCTCGCTCTTCGTCACCGACCCGGCGACGGGGCAGGCCTACGACGAGCGGGTGTGTCTCACGGTGGAGGTCGGCGGACAGCGGATGACCTCCGAACCGTTCACGCTCCGAAGTTCCCCGGCGGCGGCCGCCGGGCTGCCCGTGATCTATGTCACGGCTTCAGCTCCGGTCGAGGACACCGACACGTGGATCGCCGGGGCGATCCGCATCGAGGGCAACGGCGGGTTCGACGATCTGCCCGAGATGGCGGCCGAGGTCAAGGGCCGCGGCAACTCGACGTGGAACTGGGAGAAGAAGCCCTATGCGCTGAAACTCTCGAAGAAGACCGAAATACTGGGCATGCCGAAGCACAAACGCTGGTGTCTGATCGCCAACTACATGGACCGGACGCTGATGCGCAACCGCGTGGCGCATTACGTGGCGTCGCACACCTCGCTGCAATGGACGCCCCGCACCCGTTTCGCGGAGGTGTGGTTCAACGGCGAATACCTGGGCAACTACTTGGTCGTCGAGCAGATCAAGATCGACGAAAACCGTCTCAATATCGACGAACTGACCACCGACGACAACGAGGGCGATGCCCTCACGGGCGGCTACCTGCTCGAAATGGACTCTTATTTCGACGAGATGAACAAATTCCGTTCGTCGTATTCCGACATGCCGGTCAACATCAAGTCGCCCGACGAGTCGATCACCGCGGCGCAGTTCCGGTATATCCGCACCTATTTCAACGAGGCCGACAACCTGCTTTTCGACAAGGATTACCGCGATCCGGCGGCGATGTTCGACATCGGGTCGTTCGTCGACTACTGGATCGTCAACGAGCTGATGGGCAATCAGGAGATCAAGCATCCCAAGAGTTTTTACATCCACAAGCCCCGCGGGGGCAAGCTGACGGCGGGGCCGGTCTGGGATTTCGACTACGGCACGCTGACGCTCGCCGACGCCGAACGGTGGATGGTCAGGGAGAGCAGCATGTGGTATTCGCGGCTGTTCCAGAGCCGTGCGATCCGCCGGCAGGCGCGCGAATGCTGGGAGGCGCTCTATCCGTTCCTCGCCACCGTGCCCGACTACATCGAGGCGCAGCGTGACTATATCTCCGACTCGGCGCACCGCAACCTGGCGCGCTGGCCCGAGATCAAGATTTCCGATGCGGAGGTACAGATGCCCAACGGCGACGAACTGCTCACGTTCGACGAGGCCGTCGACCGCCTGAAAGCCAGCTATTCGATGCGTCTGGCGGCTCGACGCCCGGATCCCGGAGCTGGTGACGCCCGCTTCTACGCCTTGTTTTCACAGAAATAACGCCACAGCGGTGCGGCCATCAGGGCCTGCCGGATACGGTCGGTGCGGAGCAGTTCCAGCACCTCTTCGCGCGTCATGAGGTGCACGCGCAGGTCTTCCGTCGGATCGAGGTGCTGTTCGCCGAGCGGTTCGACGCCCGTGGCGAGGTAGCAGTGGGTGAGGTTGTTCTGCGTCGCGGGGTTGGCCGAAAGGGTCGTCAGCAGGCGCCACTGGCCGCCGCCGTAGCCCGTCTCTTCCGTCAGTTCGCGCTGTGCCGCGGCGAGCGGCGAGGCGTCCGACGGCTCGGTCACGCCGGCCGGAATCTCGTACGACGTTTCGCCAAGCCCGTGGCGGTACTGGTCGATCAGCACGAACCGTCCGTCGCGGGTGACGGCGGTGACGTTGATCCAGTCGGGGTATTCGAGGACGTAATAGTCGGGAATGCGGCGTCCGTCGGGCAGTTCGAGGCTTTCGTGGCGGACGGTGAACCACGGTTTGCGGGCGAGATATTCGCTCGTGAGGACTTTCCAACTGCGGTTTTCGGATTTTCCATCATTGTAATGCTTTCAGATAGGGCAAAAATAGTGTTTTTTTGTTATATTTGCGATTCAAGAAATTTCCGATCATGATAGCTCAAGCCGAACGCAACCAAATCATAGACCTGATCAACCGGGAGGTGGTCCCCGCCATCGGGTGCACCGAACCGATCGCCGTGGCGCTCTGCACGGCGCGCGCCGCGGAGACGCTGGACGGGGAACCCGAAAAAATCACGGTGCGCCTGAGCGCCAACATCCTCAAGAACGCCATGGGCGTCGGAATCCCCGGCACGGGGATGATCGGACTGCCGATCGCCGTAGCCCTCGGGGCGCTGGTGGGGCGTTCGGAATACCAGCTGGAGGTGCTGCGCGACGTGACGCCCGAAGCCGTCGAACGCGGCCGCCGCATGATCGACGGGCGGCGCATCGCGATCTGCCTGAAAGAGGACGCCGACGAAAAGCTCTATATCGAGGCGGAGGCCGAAGCCGCCGGCCACAGGGCCGTGGCGGTCATCGCCGGGGGACATACCTCCTTCGTCTTCGTCAGCCGTGACGGCGAGGTGCTGCTCGACAGGCGGACCCCGGCGGCGGACGGCGGAGAGGACGACGACGTGTCCCTGACCCTCGCGCGCGTATGGGATTTCGCCATGACCTCGCCGCTGGACGAACTGCGCTTCATCCTCGAAACCAGCCGCCTGAACAAGGCTGCCGCCGAGCGGGCCTTCGCCGGGGAGTTCGGGCACTGCGTCGGCCGCACGCTGCGCTGCGAGCGGGAGCGGCAGGTGATGGGCGACAGCATCTTCTCGCGCATCCTCTCCTACACCTCCGCGGCCTGCGACGCCCGCATGGCCGGGGCCATGATCCCCGTGATGAGCAATTCGGGCAGCGGCAATCAGGGCATCGCCGCGACGCTCCCCGTGGTGGTCTATGCCGAGGAGACGCACGCTTCGGAGGAGCAGACGATCCGGGCGCTGACGTTGAGCCACCTCACGGTGATCTATATCAAACAGAGTCTCGGCCGTCTGTCTGCCTTGTGCGGCTGCGTCGTGGCGGCGACGGGATCGAGCTGCGGCATCACCTACCTGATGGGCGGCGCCTACGAGCAGGTCGCCGCGGCGGTCAAGAACATGATCGCCAACCTCACCGGCATGATCTGCGACGGTGCCAAGCCCAGTTGTTCGATGAAACTCACGAGCGGCGTCTCGACTGCCGTGCTCTCGGCCATGATGGCGATGGACGGCCACTGCGTGACGCCCGTCGAGGGAATCATCGAGGAGGATGTGGACAAGTGCATCCGCAACCTCACGGCCATCGGCCGCGACGGCATGAACGAGACCGACCGCCTCGTACTCCGGATTATGACCAACAAATGCTGACTATGAGATACCTTACACTGAAAACCCGTCTGCTGGCCCTGCTGCTGCTGGCCGCGACCTGCGCTGCGGCTGCGGCGCAGCCCACCCCTGCCCAACTGGCCGCCCGTCCCGAACTCTCCGCGGGCATCTATCACTCCTACGAGTACCGGCCCGGTCCGGCCGCACCGGTTCCCGACGGCTACGAGCCGTTCTACATCAGCCACTACGGCCGTCACGGAAGCCGCTATCACTCGAAGGAGGAGGCTTATGCCGAGCCGCTCGCCGCGCTGCGCAAGGCCGACAAGGCCGGGGCGCTGACCCCCAAGGGCCGCGAGGTGCTGGCCAAGGTCGAGATGCTGGCCGCCGATGCCTGCAAACGCTACGGCGACCTCTCGCCCCGCGGCGTACAGGAACACCGCGACATCGCCGGGCGGATGTTCGCCGCCTATCCCGGGGTGTTTTCGACCGACGGGGGCCGCGTGTGCCGTATCGAGAGCCGCTCGACGCAGGTTCCGCGCTGCATTTTGAGCATGGCGGCTTTCAACGAACGCCTCAAGGAGCTGAATCCCGCGATCAGCGCCACGCGCGATGCGAGCGCCCGCGATCTCTGTTACCTGGCCAACGGACCCTCGCTCAAGGCGAGCCGCAAGGCCGCTTCGGCAGTCGCGGACAGCCTTACCCGCGTGCGTGTGAATCCCGACCGGTTCGTGAAGTCGCTCGTCACCGATCCCGGATGCATCGACGAGCCGCTGGACCTGATGGAGGACCTTTTCATGCTGGCGGCCATCACGCAGGATGTCAGCCATCTGGGCATCGAGCCGTTCTATGAAATCTTCACCGAGAAGGAACTCTACGCGCTCTGGGAGTGCGAGAACCTTCGCCGTTACCTGATCATGGGACCTTCGGCCCGCTTCGGCGATCCGCTCGTCGCCGACGCCAGGCCGTTGCTGCGCAATATCGTCGAGACGGCCGACCGCGTCGTTGCGGGTGAATCGGACCTTTCGGCCTCGCTGCGTTTCGGCCACGACACCTATGTAGTTCCGCTGCTGGCCCTGCTGCGCGCCGAGGGCGCCTGTGCCCGCGTGGAGTCGCTCGACGACGTCGCTGCGGCGTGGAACGCCCATACGGTGACACCGATGGGAACCAACGTCCAGTTCATCTTCTTCCGCAATCCCGAAACAGGGGATGTGCGCGGGTCCGCGTGCTGCACAACGAACGCGACGCCAACCTGCCCCTCGCCGGAGGCCCGTACTATCCGTGGAAGGAGCTGAAGAAATACTGCGAATCGCTGTACGGAGCGGAAAATTGATAAAACAGACGGATTGATTTGGTTTTTGGTCGGAAATGTGTATCTTTGAGCGATCAAACGTTTGAACCATGCACATTTCCAGACTGGCATTCGTGCTCGCGGCATTGTCGGCCGCATCGTGTATCGACAAGGATGTCGACAACACCGAATTTTATGAGGAGTATACCAGGGAGTTCGACAACCGGACGACCGTGTCGGTGAATATCGCTTCCGAGGTTGCCGGGGAGTACTTTGCGGTGTACTTCGGGAATCCCTACGACGAGGAGGCGCTCGTGAAACAGCCTGCATTGACGGGTTTCACGCCGGTTTCGACCACGCTCGACGTGCCGAAGGACGTTGAAAGACTGTACGTCGTGGCGCAGGGCGAGATGAAAAGTTACGAGGTGGGGAACCTGTCGGTCACGGCCGCTGCCCGGCTTCATCCGCAGACCCGCGCCGCCGATGTGAATCCGGTCAGCGCCCGGGTCATGACGGCCGTCAACAGCATCTATTTCCCCGAAAAGACCAATAACGTCCGGGGTGACAACCTTTTCAAGTGCACCGACCTGGTGATCGACCAGACGCCGAGTTCGGGCGATTTCGACGAGGCGGAGATCTGGCTTACGTTCCTCGGCGACGGGGGCTGCCGCCAGAGCCAGCTTTTCGGCAAACTCTGGTTCTACACCTATCCGTCTTCGAAACGGGATGCGCTGACGCTCGGCGACTGCACCTTCTACGGGGTGAAGAACGGCGAAGTGGTCGGGATTCCCTATTCCGAGGTTCAGGCACAGCGCAGCTGGGTATTCTACACCAAGGAAGAGTTCACCTCGAATATCGCCTCTTACAAACGCTACAAGCTGGGTGCATTCCCCAAGGGCGTGAACCTCGGGTTCGTCTACATCGGCAACAGCACGGTGAGCAACGGCGGATTCCGCTTCACCACGCCGCGGCTCAACGAGCGCGTGCGGGATTATACGCTGACCTACCAGGACGACAAGAAGACCTGCCGGATCGTCGACAAGCATCTGGCCAACGGCTATATCTGCCATGTCAGGGAGGGTGATTTCCAGGGTAACATCCTCGGCATGGAGAACCGTGTGGTGACCGAAGGCGCGAAGTACGACGGCGACTACAACGACATTCTCTGCATGATCGAGAGCAACCCGAAGACCATCGCCCCCGACGAGGAGGTCGAGATCGGCAACAGCGGCAGCAAGGACCCCGAAGAGATCGCCTGCAAGACCTCCGTCGGACTTTACCTGTTCGAGGACAATTATCCGTACCGCGGCGATTTCGACTTCAACGATGCGGTGATTCAATACGAGATCAAGGATTACTACCAGTCGAAGAACCGGGCCAAGCAGATCACCGTGCAGTTGATGGCGACCGGATCGCATATGTCCAACAGTTTCGGATTCCGGGATTCGAAGGGTTTCCAGCCGTTCCTTTCAGGCCTGAAAGGGTACCAGAACGTCTATGCGGCGCAGGCCTTCGAACCCATCGGCGAGCCTGTCGTGCAAACGCTTTACGGCGACGTGGTTCCCTGCCTGAAAAACGAATCGGAGTATTATATCTATCCGTCGAGCTTCAATACGGCGGAGTATCCCAGCGTGCTGGACATTCCGCTCTCGGACCCCGACGACGCTTCGTGGAAGTTCGGGTGGCCGCAGGAGATGCAGAGCATCGACAACTGTTACTGGTTCCTCAAAAGCGCTTCGGGCGGTTCCCGTGAAAAGGACTGGTACAAGCATCCGAAGGATGACGCCCTGTTGTTCGAGCGCTGACGCTCCCGGTTTGCAGGCGGCTTTCCGTACAATCTTTTAAGTGGGGCGGATGGACGGGTACTTGACGTACGTTCCGTCCGTCCTGCTTTTTTCGATGCGCGAATCTTCTTTTGAATTTGGAAACAGCCGGAGGAAATCCCGCGAATTTGCCGCTTGCGGCAGAACGGCTTTCCGGGAGCCGGGATGGCCGGTTCACGGGGCTGCTGTCCGCCGTTTCAGCAGCTATCGTGTGCCGGGACTGTGGCTGCTACCCGCCGTTCGCATGCGGTCATTCGCCTGCCCGCCGCTGTTGTAACGGCGGCGGCAGCGGCGGAAACGCCGCCGAGCCGGCTCCAAGCCGGAGGAGGGGCTGCCGGAGAGATTTAGTGGAAGATCGTTTTGACGATTATACCCGTGGCTCCCTGGTGACGGGTGGTGTAGTCCTTGGCGATGCGGCTGGTTTTCTGCAGGAACTCCTCGTTGTCGCGCAGGGGAACGAACCACGCCCGCAGCTGCTCGTAGTCGGTGACCGAACGGGCCGCGCCGAGCGTCACCAGATCGCGGGCCTCCTTGAATTTCTGGTAATTGGGACCGAACGCCACCGGAAGTCCGAACGTCGCGGCTTCGAGCGTGTTGTGGATGCCGACGCCGAATCCGCCGCCGATGTAGCTCCACGTGGCATAGCCGTAGACCGACGCGAGAATGCCCACCGTGTCGAGGATCAGCAGCTGGCGCGACCCGTACGAGGTGCGGGGCGTGCATTGCGTGTAGCGCAGCGCGCCGCCCTGGTTTCGGCCATCAGCCGTGCGATGCGGGACTCGTCCATTTCGTGGGGCGCGACGACGAATTTCACGTCGGGATTGTCGTTCATCAGCCTGATCAGCAGTTCTTCGTCCGGTTCCCACGTCGAGCCGGCGATGAACAGCCGGTTGTCGCCCTTGAAGCGGTCGATGACGTCGATGTGCCTGGCCGCGCGGGCGATCTCCGCCACACGGTCGAAACGCGTGTCTCCGGCCACCAGCACGTTGTCGAAACCCAGCGTCGCCAGCAGTTTCTTCGACTCCTCGTTCTGCACGAACATCACGTCGAACGACTCCAGCGCCTGCCGCCACATGCCGCCGTAAGGACGGAAAAAGACCGAATTGCGGCGGAAGATGGCCGACACGACGTAGGTGCGGATTTTCCGGCGGCGCAGTTCGCGGAGCAGGTTGAGCCAGTATTCGTATTTGACGAAGATGGCGATTTCGGGATGGGCGGCGTCGAGGAACCGGCGGGCGTTGCGCGGCGTGTCGAGCGGCAGGTAGAAGATGTAGTCGACGCCCTTGTAGTTCTTGCGGATCTCGTAGCCCGAAGGTGAGAAGAAGGTCAGGAGAATCTTGTATTCGGGGTGCGTCTTGCGAAGCTGTTCGATGATGGGGCGTCCCTGTTCGAATTCCCCGAGCGACGCGACGTGTATCCAGACGATCCTGTCCGTGGGGGCGATGGCCTCCCGCATGCGTCGGAAGAGGTCTTTGCGGCCTTCGATCCAAAGGCGGGCCTTCGGATGGCGCGGAGCCACGAGACGGATGGCCCAAACGTAGAGAATCAGACCGAAATTATAGAACCACATCGGTATTTACGGTGTTGAGTTTTCAGTTTCTAACGCCCGCGCCCGGTGACCCGACGTCAGGCAGTTCTTTTTCAGTCCGGCAAAGATAGTACAATTTGTCGGAACTGCAAAATTACCAGTTGTATTCCAGCGCGTTTTCGATCAGTTCGACGCGGACGGAGCCGTCGGCGGCGGCTTCGGCGGCCGCCAGATCGAACTGCACTTCGCCCTCCCAGCCCGCCGTGCGCAGGTAGCAGGATGCGGCGCGGGACAAGGCCCGGAACTTGCGCTGCGTGGCGGCCGCCTCGGGCGGCGTGAGCGATCCCTCGCGCCGGGTCTTGACCTCCACGAAATGCAGCACGCCGTCCCGGAGGGCCACGATGTCCAGCTCGTAGCGGCCCTGCCGCCAGTTGAGCGCGCAAATTTCGTACCCCGCGCGCCGGAGTACTCCGTTGCCGCGCGTTCGCCGGCCCGGCCCGTTTCGGCTGCCGCGGTCATCAGCGGATGATGCGTTGGATGGTATTGGCGCGCTCCATTGCGTTTTTCAGCCCCTCGGCGTCGTCGCGTTCGATCATCCTGCGCATGATCTGCAACTGGTGGATATGCTCGCGCAGGACGTCCAGCACGTTGTATTTGTTGCGCAGCAGGATCGGCACCCATGTCGCGGCGGCGCTCTTGGCCAGCCGTACGGTGCTCTCGAAACCGCCGCCCGCAAGGTCGAAGATGTGCCGCTCCTCGCGCTCTTTTTCGAGCACCGTGAGCGCCAGCGCGAACGAGGTCACGTGGGAGATGTGCGACACGTAAGCCGCGTGCAGATCGTGTTCCTCGGGGTCCATGTAGACTGCCGGGCTGCCCAGCGTGCGGAAGATCCGTTCGACGACGGCCAGCGCGTCCTTGTCGCTGCGGACGGTGTCGCACAGCACGACGCTGCGCCCCGTGAAGGCGCCCCGCTGAGCGGCTTTCGGGCCGCTGTACTCGGTGCCCCACATCGGGTGCGCGGCCACGAAGCGCCCGCGGCGCGCGTGCATCGAGATCACCTCGCACAGCTCGCCCTTGATCGAACCCATGTCCATCACCACCTGCTTGCCGCCCGCGCGGTTGAGCGCCTTGACGGCCATCAGCGGAATGGTGTCGGCGGGGGTGGCCAGCACCACGAGGTCGGCTTCCGGGATACCCTCCTCGAAACTCACTATCCGGTCCGCCAGCCCCAGTTGCAGGGCTTCGGCGGCATGCTCTTCGGAGCCTTCGACCCCGAGTATCTCCTCTGCGAGTTCGTGGTCGCGCAGGGCCAGGGCGAACGAGCCTCCGATGAGGCCCATGCCCGCAATCAGTACTTTCATAGCGGATATACCTATTTATAATAAAAAAGAGAGATCGCCGCCGGGTTCGACCTCGAACGTTTCGACACCCTTGCGGAACATCCGCATCGGACGTCG
>VOFJ01002405.1_pt1 | contig 46389 bp, 80 predicted proteins | sample 5384081 | NCBI WGS metagenome assembly VOFJ01 (sample SAMN12384729, study PRJNA508395) | human gut metagenome | isolation source: healthy gut I | host: Homo sapiens
CACGTACCGGGATTATAAGCCGGTGGGTGTGACCGGGGGATTGGCGGGAGGCTTGAGGCTATTCTATTGCAGGTATTCAATGGGCTATTGCCGGGTTTTATCCAGGGGAAACGATTGGTATCGGACTGTGTTGAAATCGATATTTTTCAGGTCGATGCAGCGGATGGTTGAGTTGTAGGTTGTTTTTGTAATATATTTTGCGGTTTGTGAGGTCGATGGCCGAGGTCCACCGGGTGGCACTTGGAATGTCGGGGGATTTACCAACGGATGTTCTATGCCGATGGGAATATCGGAATTATTGAGGATGTGGAAGCATTGGAGGACGGTTTCAAAGCCTGTAGGCTGTTGCTTTGTAAAAACGATCCGGACAAAACGGAAGGCGGAGTGACGTCTCCGGGCAGACCTAAAAAAATCCCGATCCTGCCCCAAAAGCAGTCAGCGTGAGGTTGCCTAGGGCGTGGGGGCTACTCCTCCCGAAAAAAGGTTTATGTAATTGTTTCGGTTGGTGAGCTGCCATCCGAATCCGGGGAATTGGTCAATATTCCTACGGGGTTATCGTAAAAATGGGGATGCCGTCTACAATTTCCAGTACTGCCTGTCTGTCGCTGGATTCGCTTATGTGCCAGTGGACGGTGGAAGTGGAACCGGGCTTGTCCAGACCGATAATCCGGATGGAAGGAAGGGCTGTTTTAACTTCGTCGACAGAAGAAAATAGTGCAAGCACAGCTTACCAGTTGCAGATTGTTGACAGTGCGGTTGTTTTCTGTCAGGTCGTAGGCGGAGTAGGTTCCGTTCCGGGGAAATAGAAAAGGCCCGCAGAAAGCCCTGCTTCATTGAGTCCTTCGGCTATGAATCCTTTTTTTGTATGATGGCCTGGTCAGTCCGGCCACACCGTATTTCGTTTGGAAGGTAGCTCCGTTGAGTCCTGTCGGCGTATAAGTTTTTAATTTGTCTGCCTCTGGGGATAAACACCGGCGCCCCGTACTTTATGGCAATTGGAAAAAATGGCTGGAGAAAAAAGGAACCACAGGAAAAGGTACAATTGTACACTAAAAACAAAGGGTTCATAAAGGTTCACACAACGAAGGCCGCTCTTTCGGACAGCCTTCCGTTTGATAACATTCATACCTGTTCGTTCCAACATCATCCGTTTATCATCCCACCTTGCTCCGTACCCTCCGGATCAGCAGCACCCCTTCCATCACCGTCACGCTCACATACGAATCCTCCACAATCCCGGCTTCCCTCATCCATTTCCCTTTCAACTGTAAAAAGGAACTTCCTTTCTTCCTTCCTCAAGTAAACTTTGACCTTTAGGTCATGTACCTCCGGTGTCTCCGTCCTGATCTCCACGGCCACCTCGGCCACTGCCGGGCTGATCACCTTCCTCAATACATTTCTCCTTTCCGGCATTTCTGCCCTGTTTTCCCTTATATCAATCTTTGCCATAACTTTCTGTTTTTAGGGGTGAATAACTAAGCCACTGCGTTTTTAGCCTTTTATCATCATAATTTCCTCCAGCTCGCTGCTTATCTGCTCATAATAGTACAGCTTTTCCGAAATCAAATGGCCAAAACGATCCGATTTTTGCCGCCATTACCGTCCATTTTCCGATAGCCCAGCCAACCCGTTCTTTCTCCTCCCTGGCTGCACCCGCCATGAATGATATAATAATGACAAGCCCCTTTGAATTTCCGCCAGTCCGTCCACGAACAGGCCAGCGTCCGGAACAACGTTTCCATCATTCCCGCATCATCCTGTATAAAAATCCAGCACATTCTTGTAATGTGAATAATTTTTTTGCTCGTTAAAGCATGTTTCCCGGCCATTTTTAACAGCCTTTCCAACCGCCTCTGACTTTTCGTCAGCCGTTGCGGCCCATTGTTTTTCTCCGGTGTTAAAGCAACGGTACTCATAATTTTTGATATTTGGAGTGAGGGCGGAAAAAAGACGGTTCCGCCTTTCCTGTTGCATGTCACCTCAGAGAAGCCGGGGGCACATTAATGCTCCCCATTTTAACGGGGTACGGAACTGTATCAAGTTAGCGGACATAAAAAATCCCGCTACTGAAATTGAAGCAGGTTCACTGCTTCTCTGATTAATGACATGCACCCCAAATATACAACTTTATTTCATCTTACCAAACACTTAAAGACAAAAAATTTCTGTAACACAAATGCCCCATTCCTCTGTGTCTTTATCAGGATTTTAGTTTATTTTTTGTACATAAACGTCAATTCATCTGCTGCATGACAAAAAATCACCGTACAAGACACCGATATTTCAATCGTAAAATACAATGAGGAAGATTATATCAGTCTTACAGACATGGCCCGAAGCCAAATGCAGGAACATATTATTTTCCGTTGGCTTAGTCTGAAGAGTACAATCGAATACCTTGGTGAATGGGAAATGCTTTTATACCCGTTTTTAATTGTACCGAATTCGGTACAATTAAAAACGCCGCCGGAAGCAACAATTTTGTACTTTCGATGAAAACATGGGATTGAACAAACCAATGCGCAGGGCATTCGTTCAAAGGCCGGGCGATACGGTGGTACATATGCCCACAGGGATATTGCCTACCATTTCGGCATGTGGCTTAGTCCAAAATTTCAATTACTTTTTAATCAAAGAATATCAGCGGCTGAAAACGGAAGAGCAAAAATTGCTGGGCTGGTCGGCAAAGCGGGAACTATCAAAAATCAACTACCGCATCCACACGGATGCCATTCGGCAAAAACCTTATTCCGGCAAAGGTGACGCCAGCTCAGGCAAATATCATTTATGCCAATGAAGCCGATGTGCTGAACGTGGCGATGTTCGGCATTACGGCCAAGCAATGGCGTGAGGCTAATCCGGACCTAAAAGGAAACATACGCGATTATGCCACAATTAACGAATTGATTTGCTTGTCGAACATGGAGAACCTGAACGCAGTTTTTATCGAACAAGGAATACCGCAAAGTGAACGGCTCATAAAACTAAACCAAATTGCTATCCATCAAATGAGCATATTGGAAACCGGAGACGCTAATGACCGCAAACTGTTAAAGTGACACACCCCTCCGTCCCCATCTGTTTGGATTTTAATTATGGCGAATTCGCCATAAATTTCTTCTTATCAAAAAAAACAATATCTTTACATTAATTCAGTTTTTATGAATGCGAAAGAAACTTTGAACTAACTGAAAAGCCATTAAATAAAAATAATTGAATAGAAACAACAAATAAAAAACACAATAAAATTCAGCTATGATTAATTATGCAGAATTGACTACTTATTCGTATCAAATGATAAACGATAGTCTAAATATCAGTAAATTACTCAATTTCCTTTGTAATTGTGCGGTAAATCAAAATGGTAGTATTTCGGAAGAGGAAAATCCGGAAAGCATTTGAATTTATGAAAGCTCGTGACAAACAAAATATTGAAAAAGAGCTAAGGTTATCTGACGAACAAAAAAAGAGAAGGAAAAACAGCAGGTGGATGCTTGGTATGATTATTGCGAACAAATGCTCAAAGCAGAATTGGAAAAACGATGCGAGATAAGGAATTACTAAATTTTGAAAAGTCAACCGTCATCAGTTTATAATTTTCTGAATTTATCCTGCCAATGAAAATTAAAGAATTTATTACCCAAGTAGAAGGCCTGTATCTTACAACGTATAAACCGGATCAATTTATCATTGATCGGATATAAGTTTTTTTCAGCATTCATTTTAGAACCATAATTGTAACAATGTCCTTTAATATCGAACATTTAAAACAAAGACCTCATTTGGTAATACTGGGCGCAGGGGCAACAATAGCCACTATTCCCGCTGGAGATAAATATGGCCGGAAATCTTCAGTAATGGATAACTTCATAAGTGAGCTTCAACTAAATGATCTGTTTAAAAATATCCAATTAAAAAAACAAACAGCAAAAACTTAGAAAAAATATATATTCAGAACTTTATGAACGTAATGATTGCCAAAACATACGTTTGGCTTTAGAAGAAGAGATCTTTAATCACTTTGATTTACTTTGTTTACCGGATCAGCCTACCATATATGACCTCCTCATTATCTCTTTGCGTAAAAAAAGACGCTATTGCAACTTTTAATTGGGATCCCCTTTTATTACAGGCCTATAACCGGGTAGTAAAGATAACGGATGACTTACCGGAACTTTTATTCTTACATGGATGCGTACATGCCGGAATTTGTAGGCAAGACAACCGGTTCGGGCACATAAAGCGCATTGTCCGGTTTGCGGCCATTCATTTCAAAAAATTCCTTTACTTTATCCGGTAAAACAAAAAGATTACACTTCTGATATTTTTATTCGTGATCAGTGGCAGGCGGTAAAATACTATCTGCAACAATCCCTCATATTGACAATATTTGGTTATAGTGCACCCGAAACCGATAGAGAGGCCCTGAACCTTCTTCATCAGGGATATGGTTCGGATGTTCGTTACTTGGATCAAATAGAAATAATTGATATAAAAGAAACACAACCAATTGTATGATACCTGGAGTTACTTTTTTGACAAATCTCATGGTCATTTAGAAACACATAAATCTTTCTTTGACTCCCTGCTTGCTGAATTTCCGCGGCGAAGTGTTGAAGGGTATTACAAACGGAATATTGAAGGCTGGTGGGGAGATTCCCCTGTTTGTTTTAAAGAAGAAAATTGTAACACATTTGAAAACTTGAAGATGCTTTTTAAATCCTTTACTCCTAAAAAAGTAAATAACTGTACGGGGCTGTGTAAATTATTTATTTTATAGATAAAATAGGTTCCATTGTAAATAATGCGTTTAAAAGATCAAATAAAATGAGACCGTCAAGGAATGCTTTTCTGGGATATACCTACCAGCAATGTATCACATTTTTACTACTGGTAAAAATGGATGTTGAACGTCAGATCGACAAATTAGAGATAGAAGCTATTGTCAATAATAATTTTGACGATGCCCGTATATCATTTTTAGGCGAATCCGTTTATTGGCCAGATGAAAGATATTGATAGTATAAAATTCGAAGACCTCACTTTGGAAGAAAACCGAATAATAATCAAAAACAAACCGCATAAATTATCCGATAAAATTAATGTGCTTTTTTTCAAAAACATTGATTGCAAAAGCTATAACGACACATTTTTAGGTTTGCCCGCCTATAAAAAAAAAAAGATAACCTTTATATTATCTCGCTGTCCCGGAACAAAGCCTTACAAATAATCGAAGATCTTTATAAATACAATGAAAAAAGAGAGGCTGTAATTACCCATTTCTTCAATCAAAAAATTAGATAAACGACATTTAATTATAACAAAGGAAGAATTACCCGCAATAGATATATACAACATCCAGTTATTAGAAAAAACGATAGACATTGGAAGAAAAATTGCTGGAATTTGAGAATATCCTCTTCATAGAGGGTAAACCGGGAATTGAAAAAGCCATTTGGTTACTTGTCTGACAAAAGAATACAACCAACCTTTGGTATATCGTTTTTGGGTTTCAAATCAGGATAAAGACTATGATTTGCGTTTACTTTTCAAAAACTTTATAGCAAATATCTCCAAGGAACTCTTTGGGGATTTACGTCGTCGGACAAAAGATGAAATCATTCAATATATATCTGGTATAAAGAAAACAGTAATAATTGATGGTCTTGATCATGTGGAAAACTATAGACCGGAGGAATTGGAATATTTCGCTTCCTTTATTGATACATTAAAAAGAAACCACGAAAGTTATTGTCTTGTCGCGTCCCTTAAAGAGAGACATTCATTGGAAGAAACAACAATTAGTAAATTGGAATTTTGAAGAAACCAGATTAGTGTTGGATGAACTCTATCATATAACCGACCATCCTGTCTGTAAAGATATTTTTGACATTACCAATGGTTATCCGATTCTGGTTCGGTTTGTTGCCGAACAGTATAAACATAGCGGCCAAATACAATCATTAGGTAAATTGGAGAGTACAAATGATTATTATGAAAAAAATCATATCTACTGTAAATACTAAAACAGCCCTGACATTATTTATTACCTCTCATTCGTATACAACGGAATCAGAAATTTCTATTTTTTTGGAGGAAGATCTTGCCGATATTGCAAAAAAGAATTTATTAAAGATTATCCTTATCTTTTTTTTTGAAATTAAGCTAAATAGAATTTCTTTTTATTTCATGATAGTCTAAACACATACTTGCTCACTAAAGGAACATGTAACACCAAACGGCTTGCCAAAATAAAACAAATTGTATTCCAGTCAATAATAAACGAGGAAAAAACGGTTCATATCCCGTATTGCATCGTTTGATTTGGATAAACCCATGAAAGTAGAAATACTCCGGAAATATGCCGACATAGATTGTTTTTACAGAATTTATAAAGATTGTATTGATTTTGAAGCAATCCGATTATTTTATAATCAGCTTAGACATTGGCTTCCGGAGCTGGAGGCTGATGCTTTTAGCATTTATACATATTACGACCTGGCATTGATCACAAATATCTTAATGAGGATAAGATTTCAACAATGAATGAATTTTTATATACATACGTACAATGTTTACTATTTAATGGATATAGCGACGATGATATAACAAGCTCTGAATATCTTTTTTGGGATGTACTACTATTATAAAACCAAGGATCCCATATTACTCTATAATATTACAACAGAACAACATTACGACACAAATAATTTCTACCAAAAGTTAGAATATGAAGTATGGGCAGAAGATAATTATTTTAACAGGCATTTGAAACCAGTAGAGAAAAAACGGTTAAAAAGGCTTTTTAAGTAAAAGAATGGATAAATATTGATACTCTTGAATACATCCCGCATCTGTTAGCCAATATATATATCCATAATACAGAAATTAATGAATTGAAAGATTTTTATCAGGCAGTCTGCCTCTATATCCATAAAAACGAAAATCAGGGTATTAAAAATTTTAGAAAAAGCGCTGTCTCCTTTTAAAAGCGTCAATGCCGATTTATCTCCCTTACTATTTAGCAAAAGCAAAAGGATATAATTTTATCCTTAGGTACTGATACATTACCCAATGAATATCTTACACATACCCTCCGGGAGCTTATTTTGAAATATACTCCTGAAGGTTCATTCAATGTATGGCCTAAAGTTCTCAACTATATTCGTCTTTCCTTACATCAAAAACAAGAAAATTGATTTGGCAAATATCACCAGCTTCTTTGCCATGTATCAACGCAAAGACATGACGGTAATAAACCTTCCCGAAGCTTTAAAAATATATGAAGACAAAGGATTTATAACGATAGAAAAAGCCCTTGATATTATCGTATTCACTCAAAGCATGTCAGAAAAAGGAATAAGGCATCTGCTTCGTGAATATCTTGAACTTCACCAACCCGATATAATTTCTATTGTATTGAAAAAATATCATCCGGCCCAACTGCACATTACTTGGTTCGATTTACCTGCGGAGCATATAAACTGCTTTCCGGATGAACTCTTTGAATATGCCCTGAATCAACAACTGTTCTATTGGAATAGTTATTCCAAAGAAGTGAAATTTGATGAAATAAAAAAATCTCTTTCTCTCGGATAGAAAAACAAGAATTAGTTAATCTCTTAAAATTTTTCAAATACCGGATTACGATTGAAAAACACAACCCTTACCTTAAAGAACTTCAGGCATTAAAATGCTCTTTATCTTTGAATGATTCTACAGAAAATAATAAAAATATCAGAAGTAGTGAAGAGAGATTTAATCAAGGTATTTTAGATGCTGATAGTATTGATTTCATAAAGGAGAACAAACTAAACATAACAGATATTGCTGGCTATACAGATGGTTATTACTCTGTTTTCTCCGATATAAATATCTTCAAAATTTACCCAAAAGACCAGGTAAAAGAAAATGTATTACTTATTTTGCGGAATGCCTTGATAGGTCGGATAAAAACAATTGATGAATTTTGCTTGTTTATTCTATTTTGTGGGGAACTCCTGCCAAAATTTATGGATGAATATGACATTACAGTAGAGTACAAAAAAACTATATGACAGTTTTATGAAATTTTTGAAAATATCCTCACTGGAGAGAATAGCAAGGTGAATGAAACTGTATTACGATTAGATATCTGAAAAATAGATGATTTGTTTGGCGGATAGAAGAATGTCCGTTCCATTCTTATTCCCTTTGCCACTTCTTGTCAATAGTTATATCTATCCGCTTTTTCTTCTAACATAATCGAAATTATAGGTTCGTTCGCTCCGCTCACACTTGAAAGTCCTATAATTTGAGATTATGTTTCCAGCTCCACCCCCCAACCCTTGCCAAACCCACAAGTCCCTGATACCGCACTCCGCCATTCCAGCCATACCCATCCGTCACACCGTCCCATACACGGCCCTGATACCCCGCGAACCTCCACGCCACACCCTCTTTACTTCTGCCAACGTCCTGCAATGCCGGGACAAAAACCTATTCTCTTTTCTCCACCTCTTTTACGCCGGCATACCCCGCGCCCCCGCTAAGCCATTCGGCTGGTGCGCCCATGTCTCCGGAGGACGGCGCACCGAAGCCCATCACACCCCCGCCGCACCGCCTTTGCCATCCTATTTACCATGCGCCCGACATCCACCGATCTCTTTTGCCATCTTCCTCTCGCGGGCTTAATCCGCGCAGCCCGTTCTCTCTTCCGCTTCATTTCGTGTGCTTGTTCCCACAACTTCCCCACATCCAAAAACAATCACACCAAATCCCCATTCACCCAATCCCGCGCTTACACTGCACCCCGTCTACCGCATACGCCAGAATGGGAGGTTGGAAAGGTCCGTTCCGGCTGCTTTCCAACCTCCCATTCCAGCGTGCCATCCTTTCGCGCCGCACCATTCCAACCCATCTACCACCATAGTCGTGGCAGGGGATCAACCCCCAACGCTTCCACAATTTGCCGGACCGGGCCACGTGTCATACCTCCACGTGGGACCGGACCGTCCAATTGTCCTGCTTCGCTCCCCTTCCGTCTGATCCCCAGACACGACTATATCCTTCGCACGATTCCGGTCCATCCCACCCTCACGCACCGCTTTTGCCACTGTCCTGCAATTGCGCCGACAGCCGCCTCAGTTCTTTTTCCACCGTCCTCTCGCGGCGCTAAAAGTATAATAAGAAAAACGGATTACTTTCCTCCGGCATACCACCGGCATACCACCGGCATTACTCACCCCAAAACCGATCCTGTACATTATCCTTTCACTCATGTTAAAGCCATATACAGAGATTATAAGGTACTGCAAATAAATCTATATTGTGAATATCCATTTAATAACCCTATAAAATCCACACCCATGAAAGCAAAAACAAACGAATTATTTGAAGACTTCACTGGCTCAACCGGCAACATCACCGCCGCCCATTCCGCCGGTCATTTGGTGGTACGTAATAAAGTTACCCCGACCTACACCGATACAGACTACCAGCGGGTAGTCCGTCAGAACTTTCACCCGCTTTGCAAAGAACTGGCGGGACTTAACCGATGCACAACGTGCTCTCTGGGCCGAAAAAGGCAAAAGTCGTTTCCGCTTCCAGCTCCTACTATGGCATATCCGGCAAAATCAGCGGCTTCAACCTTTACGTCCGTTGTAACATGAATCTGGAACTGATCGGAATCACCACGCCATTAACCAACCCGGTGGATAACATGACCGGCTTACTTCCCGACTTCAAAACCGTAAATCTTTCAGATTCAGAATTGAAAATCACTTTGGAGGGAAACGTTGAAGAAAAAACGACGTGCTGGTAGTGCGGATCACTCCGTTGTCTGTCGGTCAAAGCACCAACATTAACGGACTTCGGCAGGTAGGAACGGTTGCCGGCGGAGCCTCCAGGCTGTCATCACCGAAAAGTACACCGCCCAATTCGGAACTCCTGCCGTCGGTGACAAAGTACAGGTACAAATCTATGCCATCAACACCCCTGAGCGGTTACGCATCTGCCCGTCAGACCACTGTCACAAACATTGCCGAAGAATCGGCCGGCTCATAACCCGCGGAAATAGCTCCGCACAAAAAAGAAAGGAGGCAACTATGTCAACCAATTGGAGATCGACATTATGGGACATCATTCTCACGATCCTGACACTGGGGAATCTCCCACATCCAGAAGCGTAAAAAAAAATTGGAGGAAGAGGAGGGCAAAAATCCACAAAACGGCCCTCCGAAAACTGATCATTTACCTTTATTTGTGTGTATAAGCGGCTGGTTAGAGCCGCTTATTTTTTCGTTTCATGTTTCACGAATGTTTCACAAATATGTATAATCAAAAATCCAACCATCTGATTTTTAGATGATTGGATTTTATTTTTGTGGTCCCACTTGGGCTTGAACCAAGGACTCCTGATTATGAGTCAGGTGCTCTAACCAACTGAGCTATGGGACCTGCATTTTTCATGCACCAAAAACCGCGAATCTTTTTGACGGGTGCAAATATAGGGATAAAATTTCTGTTTTATACAAAAAAAGATGTAGGAAAAAAAATGTTATTTTCGTTGGATGGAAATGGCCTGGTCGGTGGGGTGAATGTTTTATCGGGTAGATTTAGAGAACTATGAAAATTTGTTTGCTGGTTATTGGGAAAACAGATGCGGATTATATTCGGGCGGGAATTGAAGAATACGAAAAACGGTTGAGGAAAATGTGGGGGTATGAGATGAAAGTCTTGCCGGATGTCAAGAATACCAAACATATGAGTGAGGCATTGCAAAAGGAGAAAGAAGGTTTGTTGCTATTGGAACAATTCTTGCCGACCGATTATGTGATTTTGCTGGATGAACAGGGGAAAACAGTACGGTTCCGGCGAATTTTCTGCTTTTTGGCACAAAAGATGCTGAATGGGATAAAGCGGTTGGTTTTTGTGATCGGAGGACCTTATGGTTTTTCGGAAGCGGTCTACCGAAAGGCTGATGAGCTGTTGTCTTTATCGAAAATGACTTTCTCGCATCAGATGGTCCGGATGATTTTTGCCGAGCAGATTTATCGGGCGATGACCATTATGAAGGGAGAGCCTTATCATCATGAATAAAACCGGGAAGTAGAATAAATGAGCATATGAAGCGGAAGGCGTTTATCGTTTTGTTTGGTGCTGTGTTGTTGCTGATGGCGACAGCGCTGACGGAATATCTTTTTCTATCGGCAGGATGAGAATACCTGGGTGGAACGCTTCGAAAGCCGTTTGCATGAACAGGAACGCAAAGCGGATCATTTATTGGCGACTTTTAGAGACAGCGTAGATATCGACTCCGAGGAATGGGAGGAGGATCTTATCTTTGTCGGGATTCGGGAGGGCAGGGTTTTCTTTTGGACGAACGAAATTATCGGAGATCGGCATTTATCCGAATTGCTGACCAGTGGGAGAAATTTTTACGAAGATCGGAAATACCTATTACGAAATCCGGAGAAAGATATAAAGATATCGATTATTATGCCTTATTGCGGATCAAAGACGACTATCCCTATACCGGTAAATACATCAAAAACAATTTCGGAAAGCTTCTGAATATTAGTGAAGAGAATATCGGCCAGGTAGAAATCTCTACAGTCACCGTTGAACAGGGACATTTGATCACCGATAAGGACGGTATGGGCTTGTTTTTTTTTATCGTTTATGGCGATCATTACAAAAAGAACGGGCTTCCAATTATCTGTTGCTTTCTTTCTATCTGCTGTTTTTCCTGAGTTTGTTTTATGTGTATGATCTGGTATTGAAACATACGGATTGCTGGAAAAAGACAACTCCTTTATTTTGCCGGATTTATATTATTTCTGGCCGGTTTGCGCTATTTTATGCAAGCCTTTCGTCTGCCTCCTACTATTTATCGTCTGCCGATTTTTCGATGAGACTTTTTTCTAAAAAAAATATTTATTACTTCTATCGGTGATTTATTATTGACTACCTTCTGTATTTTTTCAGGTTTGTTATATCACTTTGTCGAATATCCGGATTAATTACCAGGATGAGAAACTGTTGCATTATCGTTACCTTTTTCACTGGTGGGATTATTTTTCTGATTTTTCTATATGTCGATTTCTTCAATTTTTCCATCGATCTGGTGGTGGAAAATATGGATATTCATTTGAATATCGCGCAGTTGGTACCTGTGGGGCTCTCTTCTATTCTTTCGTTTGTCGCGATTATTATGGGAGGATTGGTGATCGTGATCACTATCTATGGTGCTGTTTCTGTTTTCTGGCACATGATGTCGTTCATAACGGTGATTAAAGTCGTCACTTACATGTGTGTTCTGTTGAGTCTGGTCAGTTATATGTTCAGTTTATATACGAACTTCTGGGATTGTTTTTTATCTGGATCGTTACGGTTTTACTGGCTGTTAACAGGTATTTATTGAAGCGGGATATACAAAGAAGTATTTATATCCTTGTCATATTTTTTTATTATCCATCTACGTGGTGATGGTGACTCAAAAAATATGAAAGCTATAAAGAGCAACGCCAGCGTATGAACTATGCCACCGAGCTGATAGAAGAAAGGGATTATAATTTCGAAAAGCGGTTGGTGGAGATCGATCGGGTCATACGCGGTTCGGAGGAACTGAAAGGATGGATCGAGGTTGGTGAGGAACAGGAAGCGGAAGCTTTGTTGAGTGGAGAGCTATTGGATTTGAGAGGATATAATTATTCTTGCGAAATCACTTTTTGCCGTGCCGGTGACAGTCTTTGGCTGACCGATACCCGCGAACAATGGGGATGCCGGGGGTATTTCGAATGGATTATACGTAAAAACGGGCACCGGATCAACGACTCCGGTTTCTATTCCATCGGTGTTTTCGATGGATATGTCACTTATATCGGGCGATATCGTTTCGGGGAAGTAAATCTTTATCTTCGTTTCGATGCAGTCAAGGACGACGAAGGCATAGGGTATCCGCAAATCCTGTCCCGTAAATCTGCCGATGGGAAAGAGGACGGTTATTTTTACTCCCTATGCTAAATATAGCTACGGGGAGTTGGTGTCTTCTTCGGGAAATTTTGTGTATTATAAAAAATTATCGGCATTCGGTAAAGATGCCCGTAATTTCGACCTGTTCAATAAAGACAAATATTCGCATATGCTGATCCCTGTGGACAACAACAGTACCCTGGTCATCAGTTTGCATGAGAATACTTTCGCTCTTTATTACATGAATGTGTTGTATGCTTTCTTCGTTTGTATATTGATTTCTTCCTATGGTTTGTTTTTTTAATGTCAACCGGAATATCAATTTCAGGCAAAGGTACATTGAGGGCCCGGATAAAAAAAAACAGTATTATATCTTTGATTTTTATCTTTTTGTTATCCTGACAGCCTTGAGTATTTATATGAATACCGTGAGTTTTAAAGGGCGGCATAATGCTAAAGCGATCGAATTGCTGAAATATGTCAATAAAGAATTAGAGCGTTTGCCTTGTGTGGATGCCCGTAAATGTCCCGAAGTTACGGGGCCGGCTATCCGATATGTCCGAATTACTGCTGATCGATATCAATATTTATTCCAGACAAGGGAAATTGATAGCTACTTCGCGCCCGGAAATTTTTTTGAATATGGATTCGAGGGTACTTTGGTCGATCCTGAAGCCTTGAAACAGATCGAAAAGCTCGGGGTGACCAGTTATATCGCAAACGGGAAAGTGGGCGAACTGACTTATATGTCGGCTTATATGCCGCTGGTATTGGACAATGGAAAATCTTATATACTGAATATCCCTTATTTCGCTCAAAATGACGAACTGAATCTGGATATTATTATTATGGTAGTCATCACGGTGAATATCGCTATTGTGATGATGGTCCTGGCTTTTATTTTATCCGGTTTGGTGGCGGAACGTGTTACCCGGCCTTTGCAGATGCTGAACGATAAATTGAAGAAAATGCATGTCGGAGGGAAAAATGAGAAAATTGTTTATAACCATGCCGATGAAGTCGGCCGCTTGGTGGGAAGAATACAACAATATGGTGGATAAGCTGGATGAAAGTATTGTGCAGCTGGCAAAATCGGAAAGAGAGTGCCTGGCGTGAAATGGCGCGGCAGATTGCTCATGAAATTAAAAATCCGCTGACTCCGATGAAGTTGAATATCCAGTTTATGCTGCGTTCTTTGCAGATGGAAGATACGGAGAAATTTAAGGAACGTTTCAGAGCCGTTTCCGGCATGTTGATCGAGCAAATCGATAATATGGCTGCCATTGCTTCTGCTTTCTCTGATTTTGCCAAGATGTCCGAGGCACATAATGAGACTTTCGAAGTAGATGAGTTGGTACGCAACTGCTCGTTACTTTTCAAAAATAATACAGAAGAATTGAATGTGATGTGGAGGAAGGGATCCGGATATTGGCCGACAGGGAACAGATGAGGCGGGTGTTGATCAATCTGTTGAAAAACGCAGAACAGAGTATCCCCGAAGGCCGGCAGGGAGTTATCAGGATCACAGTCCGTAAAAAAGAGGGGAAAGTGGAAATCCGTATCCGCGATAATGGGCAAGGTATACCGGAAAATCTTCGGGGAGAAAATCTTTCAGCCGAATTTTACCACTAAATCCAGTGGCATGGGATTGGGGTTGGCTATCTGTAAACGGATTATCGAAAGTATGGGCGGGGGAGATCGGTTTTGTGAGCGAAGTAGGGGTCGGTACGGAATTTTTCATTATATTGGATATTGTAAGAGCATAATTTCAAATTGGTGTCGTCTATGATTTGGGTGTGGATTTTGATTGGATTTGTCGTGGGGAAGGGAGTATGGCCGGAGTGTGGTATTGGATGGAGAAAAACGGAAACGGCAAAAAGGAAGTTCAGGATAAAGGCAGGGTAGCGATTCCGCTCCGGGATATGGTACAGTTGGCTAATATCAATACGGCGATGGATGTCGGTTATCTGATGCTGGAGTATAAAATAAATTTGAAAAATCCCGAGTTTTATGACAAGTATATGAATCTGGTCAAGAGCTAAGCAGAAAGAATTGTATTTTAGGGAACTGATCGAGATTTTTAGTCACAATAAAAAGAATATGTCCGGGATTTATTGGATAAATACGCCGGATTTTCTACTCAGGATGTGTTGTTATTACTGATGTGAAATGCAGTTGGATAATAAAACCATGGCCCGGATTATGGGGCTGACTTTGGAAACCCTGAAAAACGCAAGACCCGGATGCGGATAAAATGCGGACGGCCTCTCCTGTCACTTTATAGGCAGGAGTTGCCGGATACGGGTTGCGATGGTTTCCGGGCGGATATCTACCATACATTGCTGGTAAACACTTTTTTTTTACATTTCCCGCTTCCATCTTTCGTACATGGCCGGCACGACAAGGCGGTCTCGAATATCTCGGCGGTCGGACCGGTGGGGAAAACCGAAAGCGGTCGGGCCGATAAGGGCCAGAGTCGGGATTCGGAAGAGATCGGCGGCATGCATGAAACCGGTGTCGGCACTGACGACGATATGGGAACGGTGAATGAGGTAGCAGGATTCCAATAAGGTTGTTTTACCTGCCAGGTTTTCTACCCGTTCAGGAGCTTCGGTCCTGATTTCTTCGCAGAAGGTATCGCCCGGACCCGCCAGGATCAGAAAGTGGTATTCCGATAGTAAGGTGATCAGCTTTTTTTCCAATGTTCGACCGGCCATCTTTTCTTTATCCAGTTGGCAGAAGGGACAAGGGTAATCGTATGGGCCTGTATACGGGAATTCAGCTTTTCCGAAATTTTCCGGGAAATACCAGTCGTCGTAAGTATCCGGGAAACGGTCGATCCCCCATTTTAAAAGTGGTTTCCGGTAAGAAACGACACCCCGGAAAGGCCAGGGAAACCGATTGATACCCCAATTGAAAAGTAAAAACCTTTTCCAGCGTTCTTTGCTACGCAGGGTGAAATGCGGACCTTTGCTCCACCAGGGTAATAATTTTAGTCTTAAGATATTAGACCGGATATTACTATGGGCGTCATAAATATATAATCGTAATGCTCCTCCCGGAGTTGCCGGGCGATTTTAACAGGCCTTTAAGGCCGAGTGCTTTATCGAAAGCCCATATTTTACCGATGCGCTTGTCCATGGCCAGGAAAGAAGACATATCTTTTCGGGCGATCCAATGGATTTCTGCATCGGGAAAATGTTCCCGGATACCGTCGATGATTCCCATACATTGAATGATATCGCCTATCGAGCTAAAACGGATGATCAGAAATTTGGGCATAGTTAATCGTTATTAAGAATGAGCGAACATAAAGTACGGATGCCGGTTTCCAGAGCGGCTAGGTCCGGGAAAAATTCGGGGGTATGCAGTTTCCCGCCGGGTGGGTAGTCGAACTTACGCCCAAGCGGATGAATGTTGCAGGGAGGAGCTGACTGTAACGGGCGAAATCTTCTGTGGTCATGCGCCGGCCCAACCGGATTACCTGCTTTTCTCCGAATTCTGTTTTTAATATGCCGATCGCTTGCTCTGCTTTTTTCCGGTTGGTTATAGAGGCAGGGATAGCCATCGGTTATTTCTATCGCCGGTTGGGCTCCCATACTTTCGGCAATAGCTGTGGTTATCCGGCGGATACGGGTTTTAGCCTCTTGGCGCCAGGTTTCGTCGAAAGTGCGGAAAGTCCCTTCTAGCCGGACTTCTTTGGGGATGATGTTCATCATGCTGTGGCATCTGAAATGACCGAAAGTCAGGACGGTAGGAATGAAGGGAGAGGCGTTCCGGCTGGTAATCTGCTGCAGAGCCACGACGATATGGGAAGCGATCAGGATCAGGTCTGCCGATTGGTCGGGTAAGGCGGCATGTCCTCCCGGGCCGTGCAGGGTGATGGATATCTCGTCTCCCGAGGCCATATATTGACCCGGACAGATGCCGAGCTGGCCGACCGGAAGGTCCGGTTCTGCATGTAAAGCGATGATCCACTCCGGAAGATGGGTTTGAAAAAAACATTTCCGATGATATCCCGGGCTCCGCCGGGCAAAAAACCTCTTCTCCGTGTTGGAAGATGAACATCAGGTTAAAGGGCAGTGACCGGGTGGCCAGTATTTCTGCCGTTCCCAATAAGACGGCCGTGTGCAGATCGTGCCCACAGGCATGCATAATGCCCGGGTTACGGAAATAAGAGGATGATCTTCCTTTTCGGAGATCGGCAGGGCGTCGAAGTCTGCCCGTAAGGCAATTGTCCGGGAAGTGTCTCGACCGGGCAGAAAACCGATGATCCCTGTCGGGCCTGCGTTGGTATACTGAATTTGCAGGCAGTCAAGAGTACGGCGGATATAGGCTGCGGTCTGTTCTTCTGCAAAGCTTAGTTCCGGATGTTCGTGCAAATAGGTATAATGCATTCGGGCATTCGTGAGCAGCTCAGGGGGTATATTTATCATAAAGCTTTATTTACAATTCAAACTATATTTTCAGGTGGTTTTGAGCTAACGAAGTTAAAATTTATTCTTGAATCATCGAAATCCTCGGTAAAAAGAATTTATTTTCGTATTCCGAATTCATAAAAGAAAAGAGAATTTGATGTATGTATATTTTTGAGTGAGTGTATGTTGTTTTATGCTAATTTTTGTGATATGAAAGTGCTTTTTATCGATTGTTTTTTCTGTTTGCCTCTTTGGCAACTTTTTCGCAAGCAGTGATCAACTTCAGTAACCGGGCACATGATTTCGGGACGATTAAGGAAGTGAATGGAGCTGTTTCTTATGATTTTGAGTTTGTGAATGCCGGACTGCTCTGATATTGATCAAAAATGTAGAATCTTCGTGTGGCTGTACTTCTCCGCAGTGGAGTAGACAACCGGTTTTACCCGGACAGAAAGGGTTTGTGAAGGCTACTTTCGATCCGAAAGACCGGCCGGGATTTTTCGATAAGACAATAACGGTATATTCGAATGCTAAACCGACCGTAGTGGAACTGAAGATTAAAGGTACAGTCGAGGGAAAGCCCGGACAGTGCTCGATGATTATCCTTATGAGCTGGCTTCCGGTTTACGTTTGCCTTTGGAGCATATCTCTTTGATGAAAGTGCACAAAGGAGAGGTGAAAAGTATGTCTGTGGGAGTTTTCAACAATGCCGGTAAATCAGTTGCCGTTTCTTTTACGGACTTACCGGCTTATATTAAAATGGCTATCGAGCCTCAGCCTATTCCCCGATAAAGGGAAAGCGACGATCAAGGCGGCCTATAATACGGCGATGAACGGTGAATATGGATTGAATAAAGAGCAGGTGACGATGGTGGTCGAGGGGAAAAAAATACACCTTGCCGGTTTCGGTCTTCATCGAAGAAGACTTATAAAAATATCGATCCGGCGACAGCCCCTCGGATTGAAGCGGACAAACGATATCATAACTTCGGGCATACTCCTGCCGCTCAAGCGGTTTCCTGTACTTATCAGATAAAAAATACCGGCCAAACTCCTTTGACGATTCATCGTATATATTCCAACGATGAGCGGGTAACTGTCGAAATGACCCGGAAGGAACTGAAACCGGGAGAAGCGGCTGCTTTGAAGGTGAATACGAAATCAGGAGCCGATGCCGGGAAGGTGACTTGTTTAATCAGTGTGATTAGTAATGCACCTGCCAATCCTGAGTTGACTTTACGTTTTTACGGAAATATCGATTGAAATTATTAATATATTAGTTATGAGAAAACAAATCCCCAACCTGATCACTTGTATGAATGTTATTTCCGGTACGCTGGCTATCTTTCTGGCTATGTACGGACTGTTGACCGCTGCTGCTATCCTGATCCTGGTGGGGGGATGGTTTTCGATTTTTTCGACGGATGACCGCCCGTCTGTTGCATGTCAAGTCGGAGATAGGGGAAAGAACTCGATTCGCTGGCCGATATGGTCAGTTTCGGGGTTGCTCCTGCTATTCTGGCGTATTTTTCTGATCGTTAGAGAATTACCGGGAGGTGATTTCCTGCATTTTGCCACCTGGACGCTGGGGCAGCAGATTACAGCTGTCATGCCGGTCGTGATCGCTCCTTTCTCGGCTTACCGCTTGGCTAAATTTAATCTCGATGTACGTCAGGCCACTTCGTTTATCGGTATGCCTACGCCTGCTAATGCATTGTTTTGGGTATGCCTGGTTTTCGGAAGTTATTATACTCCGGAACTCTATATGACCTTGTTCGGAAAGCCGGGGGTATTGGCAAGCAGTGCCCTTATCCTGTCTATTCTTTTGATCAGTGAATTACCGATGTTTTCGTTGAAGATTTCGGGATTCGGCTGGCGGAGAATAAGATTCGTTATTGCTATTTTATATGTTTGATTATATCGGCAGGTATTTGGGGAAAGGGGATTCTCATTTTTATCATCCCCCTATATATCCTTTTTTTTCTGTCGTAGAGGCTTTGATAAAAATTACCACTTCAAATCGTTGACCGGATCGTAGTCGACGTAGTCTTGCGAAGGGGAAATTACTTTGTTACAAGTGATTTTTCCGGATGCAGATGACTGAATAGCAGGAATGACCGGTTGTACGCCGGAACTATTCACATCCCGGTTCGGATCGGAAGCCGTGTGGAAGAAATCCAGTTGGGTAATGATGACGATACCTGCGATAGCTGTCGCTCCTAGAGCATATTTCAAAAAGACGGTGCAGAATATTACCGGAAGATTCTAAATTGATATATTTGGGAATATCCGGGGTTTGGGTTGACCTGCTGGTACCCGATACGGCGGGTTTTATTTTATCGGATAAACCGACCTTCGCCACTGGAAGTGGCTCCATTCCTAAGGTTTCTGCATAAAAAATTATGTTTTCCGGGTTCGAAAATGATATTAAAACGGCGGTCTGTAAAAAAATACACCGATGTCTCCGAAAGCGATCCGTTGTCGTTGGTTTAGCCGAATTTTCAGGTCTTCGCAGAAAAGCATCAGCTGGGAAGTGGCCTTCTCATAGCTGATATTTTTTTTGCCGGCAATCCAACTGACCAACAATCCGTCATTGTGGGTCAGGTTACGGTTGAATAAAATATCCTTAGAGGGTGGGCAAATCAAACCACTCTCGTCGTCGATATAAGCACTTTTATAGTTGCAGATAAATCCCCCGAAGTCCGGAATGATTACGCAATCGTGTAAAAATAGCAAATCGGATATGTATTCAATAAATTTATGCATAGTACAAAAAAAAAAAAAAAACGGATATCCGCCAATAACCCGAAAAAAATTAATTTCACCCTGTTGAAGCGACCGATTTTAATATTTTATTACTTACTTTGCATGAAATACAGAATAAAACAATAAATTTTTAGCCTTATGAAGATTTTTTGTAACAGGGGGACCGGCTATATCGGTTCGCATACCGTGGTGGAGTTGCAACAGAATGGATATGATGTCGTTATTGTGGATAATTTGTGTAATTCCAATATCGGCGTATTAGACGGAATTGAAAAGATTACAGGCATCCGGCCTGAGTTTGAACAGATCGATCTGACAGAAGGAGAACAGGTGCGCGATTTCTTTTTCGCCGGCATCAGGATATAAAAGCGGTTATCCATTTTGCCGCTTTGAAGGCTGTGGGCGAATCGGTGCAGAAACCTTTGGAATATTACCGGAATAACCTGAATTCATTAATGAACGTCATTGCCGGAATGCGTGAGTTCGGAGTAAAGAATCTCGTCTTCTCCTCTTCCTGTACGGTGTATGGACAAGCCGATGTTTTGCCGGTTACCGAACAAACACCCCGTAAACAAGCCGAATCGCCTTATGGAAATACAAAAGCGATGTGTGAAGATATTATGCGGGACTTTGCGAAAGTAGAGTCTGGCATGAACTTATTGGCACTGCGTTATTTCAATCCGATCGGTGCTCATCCTTCTGCTCTGATCGGGGAATTGCCTAACGGTGTACCGAATAACCTGATTCCTTTCCTGACCCAGACGGTGGCAGGTATCCGTCCGCAATTGAGTGTCTTCGGGGATGATTACAATACGCCCGACGGTTCTCCGATCCGGGATTATATCGATGTGGTCGATTTGGCGAAAGCTCACGTTGTGGCTATCCGGCGTTTACTCGACGGAAAAAATAAAGCCAATTACGAATATTTCAATATCGGAACAGGAAACGGGCTTTCGGTATTGGGTTTGATCAAAGCTTTTGAAAAAGCTACCGGCGAAAAAAAGTAAACTACAAAATCGTAGGACGACGGGCCGGAGATATCGAGAAAGTATGGGCAGATACTACCCTGGCTAATCAGGAATTGGGATGGAAAGCCGAAGTTCCTATCGAAGAAACCCTGGCCAATGCCTGGAAATGGCAACAAGCGTTGATGAAGAAATAAAAAGAAGGTAAAAATGGGGAAACGATCGTTTCCCTATTTTTTATAACTGATAAAATTATTTTTTTGCCGGACTTTCCAGAATCTGATCGAAGAAGGTGGCGTAATTTTCGATGTATTCTTCCGGAGTGGTGTATTCTGTCACCGGTTTGCCGCTTTGTGTCGCATAAACCTTTAGTTCCGGTCACGACATTAGAGCTATTGAAAATAATCCCATCCGAATAATCGAAAGCCAGTTTATTGACGTTCGTATGGGTCGGTTCGCTCAGGATACGTACGTCTTCCGAAGTAATATTTTCACTCAATACTTTCTTTTTGAAAATCCTGGTCTAAGGTGCCACCGAACTGGTCATTATAGGTAGAATATACTACTTTAGAATGAGCGAATATCGGATCTTCGTTGTATTCCTTTTTTCAGATACAGAGGCACTAAAGCGGTGAACCAGCCCTGGCAATAGATCAGGTCCGAGCCCATCTTAATTTTTTACCGTTTCGAATACTCCTCTGGTAAAAAAGATCGCCCGTTCGTCATTGTCCGGGAAGAAAGACCCTTTTTCATCGGTAATCACATGTTTCCGTTGAAAATAGTCTTCATTGTCGATAAAATATACCTGCATCCGGGCAGATTGGATAGAGGCTACCTTGATAATCAACGGGTGGTCTGTGTCATTGATGATCAAATTCATGCCCGAAAGGCGGATCACTTCGTGAAGCTGGTTACGTCTTTCGTTAATACATCCATAACGCGGCATGAATGTCCTGATTTCTTTGCCTTTTTTCCTGAATCCCCTGAGGTAAGTAACGGCCGATATGGGCCATTTCCGATTCAGGTAAATAAGGCATGATCTCTTGAGATATAAAAAGAATCTTTTTTTTCTTCGCCATAACTACTTTTTCCCAAAAAAACCTTACAAAGGTAGTCATTTTTGTTCACAAATCAAAAGCGTTTGGCTAAATTTGAATTTGTACTCTTTTGTAAATGAAAGAGAAGACGGTATTGTTTTTTTTGTTTATATTTGGAAAAAGTAAAATAAATCATGGCAGCTCATAATGATTTGGGGCGGAAGGGAGAGGAGAAGGCGGTTGAATATTTGGTGCGGGAGGGATATGTTGTTTTTAGAACGCAACTGGAGGTTAAAACACCGGGAATTGGATGTTATTTGCCTGAAAGGGGATCTGTTGGTGGTTGTAGAGGTGAAAACCCGTGATTTGCCGGAAGAACATCCCGAGGAACTGTTGGATTACCGCAAGAGAAGAAATATCCGTATAGCGACGGATGCCTATATTAAAAAGCGAAAGGGATTCGGGCTGAGGTGCGCTTCGATTTGATTTTGGTGATCGGGCCTGATTTAAAGATTGAACATGTAAAGGAAGCGATTCAGGTGTTTGAATAGAAAGAATAACGATTTAATGAAGGATTCGTTAAAAAAGATAAGGATTGGATTAGACTAATTTCAGTAATAATATAAAAAAGAATGTGTTATGGCGACAATGAAAGCAAAATATTTGGGACAACTCCGTGTGGAGTGTGAACATGTGGCGAGCGGTACGAAGATGATGACCGACGCTCCGGTCGATAATTGTGGTAAAGGGGGAAGCTTTTTCACCCACCGATTTGTGTGCTGCTGCTTTAGGTTCTTGTATATTGACTACCATGGGGATTTATGCCGGTCAGCATAACATCGATCTGGAAGGTACAGAGATGGAGATAACGAAGACTATGGGGACAGAGCCCCGGCGTATTGTAAGAATCGGAATCGATATTTTTTATGCCTGCGAAAGCTTATTCTGCCAAAGACCGGATTGTTTTGGAGCGGGTGGCACAGACTTGTCCCGTTTATTATAGGCTGAACGAACATTTGGAAAAGTCGGTTCGTTTTCATTGGTCGGTATAGTTGTTGAGTCGTCGACTCGATTATTCAAATAAGTAAACGTATGGTTTTTTGTGACAGGTGCAACCGGATTATTGGGTAGCCATTTATTGTATTTTTTGGCTGTTTCAGGCCATTCGGTTTCGGCATTGCGTAGAAAACAGAGCCGGCTGGAAGATTCCCGGGCTGTATTTTTACAGTATCCTGACGGTGAAAAATATTGGAACACGATCAATTGGGTCGAAGGGGATGTGGTGCAAAAGGAGGGGCTGGCCGAATATGTCCGGCGGGCTGACTATGTTTATCACTGTGTGCCGCTGTGGTGTCTTTTTCGGGGACGGATCGGATGCATCTGATGAATACCAACCTGCAAGGGACTGAAAACGTGGCGGCTCTGTGTCTGGAATATCAGGTGAGGCTTTGTTATGTCAGTTCGATCGCAGCCCTTGGTGATGCCCGGCAACCGGAAGATTTGATAGACGAGGATACACCTGTTATCGCCGGTAGAGAGCATTCGGTTTATTCTCAAAGTAAAACGGCTGCTGAAAAACTGATCCGGAAATATATCGGTTATGGATTGAATGCAGTTATCGTATGTCCGTCGGTGATTCTGGGGGCGGGTATGTGGCATCGCAGTAGTGCACGATTGTTTTTACCGCTGCTAAAGGAATTCCTTTTTTATACGCGGGGCATGACCGGATATGTGGATGTCCGGGATGTGTGCGAATTGATGATCCGGTTGTGTGAAGATCCTTTGGTGAGTGGGGAACGTTTTGTGTTGAATGGAGGAAATTATACTTATCAGGAACTTTTTTTACAGCTATAGCCCGGGTGAATGGAGTACAGCCTCCCTGGTGGAATCTTGCACCCTGGATGACCGAACTGGTATGGAGGATGCTGGCCTGTTGGGGATACCTTTCCGGATCTAAGCCTGCTTTTACCCGTGAGACTGCCCGGTCGTCTCAACATTGTTCACGATATTCGAACGCCAGGATACTCAGCCTTTATCCGGATTTTTTCATTTCTATCCTCTGGTAGAGACGGTAGATCATATGCGGCTGATGTGGATTTCAGCATCTGCAGATCCGAAGCATAAGTGAAAAAAATCGGGTTGGCTTTCTAAACTTTATGAACTTTCTAAACTATTTCTTACTTTTTGTGCCAAATCATAAAAAGGGTAAATGAATCATCCATTATTAGAAAAAAATTAGAGACTTATTATATCCGTTTTAAGGAGATCGGACAGTTGATCACCGATCCTGAAGTGATTCAGGACATGGAGCGCTATGTGAGGTTGACCAAGGAGTATAAGGGAGTTGGAGACAATCACCCGAACTGCCGATAAGTTTAAGGCGGCCCTGCTTAGTGTCGAGGAATCGAAAGATATTCTGCTGCACGAAGAGGATAAAGAACTTCGCGAAATGGCTGAAATGGAGATCGAAGAGCTGGAAGATAAATTGCCGGGTATGGAGCAGGAATTGAAGTTGTTGCTGGTACCCGCAGATCCGGACGATAGTAAGAATGTTATACTCGAGATCCGGGGAGGAACGGGAGGAGATGAAGCCTGTCTGTTTGCCGGCGACCTGTTCCGGATGTATGCGAAATTTTGTGAACGTAAAGGGTGGAAAGTCGAGGTGACCAATGCCAATGAAGGAACTGCCGGAGGATACAAAGAAATCGTGGCCAGCGTTACCGGTAAAGGTGTGTACGGCATTATGAAATATGAATCGGGAGTGCACCGGGTGCAACGGGTTCCTGCTACGGAGACACAGGGACGGGTGCATACTTCGGCAGCTACCGTGGCGGTATTGCCTGAAGCCGAGGCTTTTGAAGTGGAAATCAACGAGGGGGCGATCAAATGGGATACTTTCCGTTCGGGAGGAGCAGGAGGACAGAATGTGAATAAAAGTGGAATCCGGTGTCCGGCTGCGGTATGTCTGGCAAAATCCCAATACCGGTGTTTCCGAAGAAATCCTGATCGAATGTACCGAAACCCGGGATCAACCGAAGAATAAAGAAAGGGCACTTTCCCGTTTGCGTACTTTTATCTATGATAAAGAACATCAGAAATACATCGACGACATTTCGGCTAAACGCAAGACGATGGTCAGTACAGGTGACCGTTCTGCTAAAATCCGTACCTATAATTATCCGCAAGGACGGGTAACCGATCACCGGATCAACTTTACACTTTATAATTTACAGGCTGTGATGGACGGCGAAATCGACGAGATTATCGAAAAACTGCAGATCGAAGAAAATACCGAGCGTTTGAAAGAAAGCGGACTGTAGAAATGTACGATTTATCATTTACCAATTAAATCATATGGATTATAATCAATTATTTGAACAGATAAAGGCAAAGAAATCCTTCCTTTGTGTCGGCTTAGACTCGGATATCGCTAAGATTCCCCGCATTTGCTACAGTTGGAAGATCCTGTTTTTGAATTTAATAAAGCCGTTATCGATGCGACGGCCGAGGTGGCTATCGCCTATAAACCCAATATCGCTTTTTATGAAAGCCGGGGTGTCGAAGGATGGAAAAGTCTGGAGAAGACTATACACTATATCCGGACGAGTTACCCGGATATTTTTACTATTGCGGATGCTAAGCGGGGGGGATATCGGAAATACTTCGCAGATGTATGCCAAAGCTTTTCTGGAAACTCTTGCTTTCGATTCGATCACGGTGGCTCCCTATATGGGAGAAGATTCGGTGACTCCTTTCCTGCAATATGAGGGAAAGTGGGTTGTACTTCTGGCCCTGACTTCCAATAAAGGAGCTTATGACTTCCAGTTTTTTGAAAGCGAAGGGGACGAAATTGTATGAAAAGGTACTCGAAAAATCACAGGACTGGGGGAATGCCCGGAATATGATGTACGTTGTCGGAGCGACAAAGCCGAGATGCTGGCCGGAATCCGCCGGATCGTGCCCGATCATTTTCTGTTGGTGCCGGGAGTCGGAGCTCAGGGCGGAAGTCTCGAAGAAGTGGCGAAATATGGAATGAATGCACATTGTGGCTTGATAGTCAATTCTTCCCGGGGCATTATTTTTTTGCCGACCGTACAGAAAATTTTGCCGTACGTGCACGGGAAGAAGCGTTTAAACTGCAAAAAGATATGGAGCGGTTGTTAGTGGAAGGGAAAGTATTATAGGCTGGCTTCTTTTGTCATAGTCGGGTGAACCTTGAGTTCGGTCTGGCAAAAAAACTCCGGATTCTCGGCAGAGAAGCTGAATCGGAAAACTAAAGTTTTACCGGTAGAACTGAAAGTTCGTTCGGCTATGATAAAGTGAATTTTTTCTGACAAAAGTTTCGGGGGAATGTTTCTGGAATTATAATACTTTGGATATAAATTCTGTAAATCCTTCTTCTTTGTCCGATTTTACTAATTTATAGTGTCTTTGTAAATTAACCGGGGCATTGGCTACCAAATAGGCTTCGGCACAAATATCCAGAAAATCGATATCGTTATAATCATTGCCTAGTCCGGCAACCTCTTTACAATTGATATTCAGTTTTTTTAAAAGAGTTTGACAGCTATTGCCTTTATGGATACCGCCGGCAAAAATTTCCAGCCAGATCGCCCGGTTGTCTAAAGGCGAAGTGGAGCGTACTACGGAATAACCGGCTAAATCCGAACGGATTTTTTCTAGTAACCGTAATTGCAGGGCATCGAGAATCATCACGAATTGGGTGGCTTTACCCTGTATGCCGGCCGGTGATTCTATCGGGCTTCCGAAAGGCCGGTAGGTGGCCAGGCGTTTTTGGTAATCGGGATGTATCGGGTAAAAGGGTTGTGTAATAAAAATAATGGTTATCCGGGATTTCCCGTTGGATGGTGAAATTGATATTGTATTCCCAAAGATAAGAGGCTATTTCCCGGGTCTCGGACATACTGAGGTGATGAGCCGACAGCAATCGGCGATCGCTCCAACGTAGTGTACCGGCACCGGAAGAGAAAACCAGATAATCTATCGGAAAACCGGCAGGTAATATTTTTGAGGGCGGAATACAGGTTACGGCCTGTGGCAATGATCCGGATACATCCTTTATTCCCGGCTAGCCGGAAGGCTTCCAGGGTACCGGAACTGATGCTCCCTCCTCTGGGAAGAAGTGTACCGTCCAGATCGGTAATAATCGCTTTGATCATCCGGGCAATAGTTCGTAAGTGAAATAAGGGAGGGATTCATTCAGGTAGTGAAGCACTTTTTCCTGGTTCATCCGTCTAAAGGATTGTGGGTATACCCGAAAGTAGCCTTGATTCCCATGTTGATGAAGTGTACAGCCCGTTCGATCGCTTCGGGTAAACTGTCGCCGCCGTTGAGCAGACAACCGGTGATGACACTTGCAAAAGCATCACCGGTACCCGGATAACTGGCTGCAACGTAATCGCTGCTCACCCGCCACAGGCGTTCGTCGTTCTTATTATAAGCGAGCGTAGCCACTTTTTTTTCATTTCCCGACGGAGCCGAAGTGATGATCACATATTCCGGCCCGAGTTTACTGAGGGCTTTACACCATTCGATCGCTTCGGCCGGGGGGTGTGAGGAGATGGCGCCGTATCTAAAAGAAAGGCCGCTTCCGTCAGGTTGGGTGTGATCACATTCGCTTTTTTACACAGTTCGCGCATCCCTGTTGTCATGCCGGTATCCATCCCCGGATAGAGTTTACCGTGGTCTCCTAAAAAACAGGATCGACTAAGATGAAATTGTCGTCCTGACTGAAATCATCGAAAAATCCGGATACGATATTCATTTGTTTTTCCGATGCCAGATAACCCGAATACAAAGCATCGAAATGTAAGTCCAGTTCTTTCCAATGATCGATGATCCCCTGCATCTGGTCGGTCAGATCGAAGCTACGGAAATCTTTGTATTCGCTGTGGGCGGATAAAATAGCCGTGGGGAGAGGGCAAACCTGATACCCCATATAAGAAAGAATGGGGATGGCGACTGTCAGGGGAGGCCCGGCCATAACCTGACAAATCGTGTATTGCGGCAATTTTTTTCATAGTCGAGAATATCTGTTTGTGCAAAAAGTAGGATAAATAAGTCGAAAGTCCATAGGGTTTATGAAGTCCCTGAACCTTGTGGGCTTTTTTAGCAGCTACGGGAGCGACCGATCGGAGCCGAAGGTTCCGGTAGGAGGAGGTGCACCGAAGGGGTCTACAGACTTTATGAACTAAGTATATCCGGGATTTTGGCTCCACCGGACTGAAGATCCGTTCCGCAATTTTGTGTAGACTCTCGATAATTGAAGTGTTTGTGTGTAATTTTGAGGGGTATGTGTAAAAATATAGTATTATTTTCTATTTTTGCCCCTGAAAAAAATAATGGTGTTATATAAAAAATTAATCTTTTTTATCGATTGTATGGCAAAAATAAGATTCTCGGCATTAGAAGAGCTGGCTCATCGGAAACCTTTAGAAGTCCCAAAACGGCGACGGGTATCTGAAATTTTCGGATGTGATGTACTTACCATAGAGAAAATGCGTCAGTATTTGTCTATAGAAGCTTTCAAAAAATTGGAAAAGGTGATGATAGAAGGTGGGACGATAGACAGGGGACTGGCCGATCAGGTTGCTGCAGCGATGAAAGCCTGGGCTGTAGAAAAGGGATCAACCCATTACACCCATTGGTTTCATCCCCTGAACGGAGCTACGGCAGAAAAACACGATGGGTTTATCGATTTGCAAAAAAACGGAAGTATGATAGAAGCCTTCGACGGCCGGATGCTGGTACAGCAAGAGCCCGATGCATCGAGTTTTCCGAACGGCGGTATCCGGAATACTTTTGAAGCCAGAGGATATACCGCCTGGGGATCCGGGATCTCCTGCTTTCATCAACAACAACACCTTGTGTATACCGACGGTATTCGTGGCTTATACGGGCGAAGCCCTGGATTATAAAACGCCGATGTTGAAGGCCTTGGCGTTGATCGACAAGGCAGCTGTCGGCATTTGCCAGTATTTCGATAAAGATGTGGAAAAAGTGACGGCAACCTTGGGATGGGAACAGGAATATTTTCTGGTCGACGAAGCCTTGTTCAATGCCCGGCCTGACCTGAAATTGTGCGGCCGTACTTTGATGGGCCATTCGGCAGCTAAAGATCAGCAGCTGGAAGATCATTATTTCGGGGCTATTCCCGAGCGGGTAAATGCTTTTATGGATGAACTCGAATACGAGTGCCATCGGCTGGGCATTCCGGCAAAAACCCGTCACAATGAATGTGCTCCGAATCAGTTCGAACTGGCACCGATTTTCGAGGAAGCGAACCTGGCTGTGGATCATAATCAGTTATTGATGTCTACGATGAAGCGGATAGCCAAACATCATAAGTTCCGGGTATTGTTGCATGAAAAAACCTTATAAAGGAATCAACGGTTCGGGTAAACACAACAATTGGTCTTTACTGACGGATACCGGGTGAATTTGTTGTCTCCGGGGAAGAACCCGAAGTCCAATATGCAATTCCTCGTTTTCTTGGTCGCTACTACAAAAGCTGTATTGGAACAGGAGGCCTTGTTTAAAGCTTGTATCGTTTCTTTGGGAAATGAGCGCCGTTTGGGAGGGGATGAGGCACCACCGGTGATTATGTCCGTATTCCTGGGACAACAGCTCGATTCTATTCTGGACGAAATCGAACAGAAAGTGAGCAGTAAGAAGATGAGTCCTGATGAAAAGACCGAATTGAAGTTGAATGTCGGTAAAATTCCTGAAATCATGCGGGACAATACCGACCGCAACCGTACTTCTCCTTTTGCTTTTTACCGGTAACCGTTTCGAATTCAGAGCGGTAGGTGCTTCTGCCAATTGTGGTGCAGCGATGATCGTACTCAATACCGCTGTGGCTGAACAATTGATTGCTTTTAAGAAAGAAGCCGATGCATTGATCGATAGAGGGGTGAAAAAAGACGAAGCGATTTTTCAGGTCTTGAGAAAGTATATCATTGCTTGTAAAAAAAATCCGTTTTGAAGGTAACGGATATAGTAAAGAATGGCAGGAAGAAGCTCAAAGGAGAGGGTTGTCGGTCGATAGTGATTGCGTGGGGGCGCTCAAAGCTTACTTGGCTCCGAAAGCCAGAAAATTGTTCGTAGAGAACGGGATCTTTACCGAACGTGAACTGGAAGCCCGTTTTGAAATCAAGAACGAGATCTATCTGAAAAAACTACAGATCGAATCCCGGGTATTGGGGGATCTGGCCTTGAATCATATTATCCCGACAGCGATTACTTATCAAAAAATACCCTGATCGAGAATGTGAAAGGGTTGAAAGAGATCCTGCCGGATGTATATAATGAAGTGGGCGAAGTGCAGTTGAAAGCGATTAAAGAGATTTCTACCCATATCAAAGAGATCCGTACTTTGGTCGACGAAATGACCGAAGCCCGTAAAGTGGCTAACAATTCTATTTCGAATGAAGTGGAAAGGGCTCAGGTTTATTCTGCTACGGTTTTACCGTATCTGGATAAAATCCGTTATCACATCGATAAGCTGGAACTACTCGTCGACGATGAGATCTGGCCCCTTACCGAAATACCGGGAATTACTTTTCTTTAAATAGGGATATTCAGTAAATGTCCCTATAAAATACAATGGCATATGAAGATGCCCCAGTATAATCACTTCTTCATATGTCATTTTTATTGTCATTTTTCTGTATTTTCCCATATACTCTTATAGGCAGGACATGACGTTCCGGAAGAAGTCAAAAAGCCAACTAATTCGCAATATTTTATGTATGAATTAGTTGGCTGATTTTATAGTATTTACTGAATGTCCCTTATTAACCAATCTTTCTACTTCCTTCCCTGATAATATCAACGATATGCTCGTTAGTGATAATCTGCATTCCGTGACGGTCTGCAGTAATTCCGTCTGTCAGGCGGGTAAGTGTACCTCGGAATTCTTCCTTCCATAACAGTCGGCAGATAAGCAAATTTGAAATGCGGACACTTCTCATGCAATGTCTGACCGGCTTCCAAGATAGGGGTAGAAATAATGAACGAACAATTCTGATGAATTGGAAAAAGCCTCTATGACGGCGACAGTGGCATCATAAGCATCTTTTTACATTCGTACCTTTAAATAACTCATCTAATATAATTACCATATTTTTTTTACCAGCAGCAACTTCACTGGCAACGAATTTCACACGCAATACTTCAGCATAGAAATGGCTATATCCCATATTTAAATTATCCGATACATTTATAGAAGTATATAAACCATCCTGTACCGTAAATTCCATCTTTTCAGCAGCCACAGGGGAAACCCAGCTGTGCAATATACACAGCAACTCCAAAGGACTTCATAAATGTAGACTTACCGGCCATATTCGCACCGGTTAAAAAAGCACATTTTTGATTATGGCTGATACAAATACTGTTCAACAGCATTGCGTACCTGCGGATGGAAAACATTCACCAAATCAATGCGATTATCCGTTGTTGACGATGGATATGCCACAGCTCGAGAGAATCCTCTCTGAGCCGCAACAGCAGCACCGGTCATATAAACATCCAATTCATATATAATATTCATCAGACGCCTTAAATTCTCATAACCACGCGCACGCAGACAATAATCATAATACACCAAACGGCGGAAAGGGAACTGCTCCACACCTTTCAATTTCTTCAGTCTTTCCCACTCTTTGCTATGCAGCATCGTCATCACCTCCGAGATTGTTGCACTATAAGCACCATTGCCCTCATCAATCCGGCATAAAAAGACTCCACTTTATCCAGCAACTGAATAGAGGCAACCACACCTGCACCAATCAACTCATAAGCCTGATCGGCAGCAATACACTGCATCAACTTACGTTTACCGTTATTCAAATAACTGACAGCCCTCTTGGAATGTGCAGGAGTACTCAGATAATACTCCACAGCATCCAAAAGTTTTTTTTCTATCAAAAGGAAATTCCAGATTTTTCTGCTGAAAATATTCAAATACAGCACTTCTTTTTTTATTAATGGCATCAGCATCAGAAAGAGGGTTACGAAACATCTGTTCCAACACCATCTCACCACCCTGCGTATGAGTGCGGCTAAACACATTATAAATAGAATTGCTCCTATATTTCCCTAGAAGATTCAAATCATCCAAGGTCTGTTTGTCTACTGTAAAACTCATGATTTCTGCGTCAAAATATCAATAATATGTTCAGTACGCACGATCATCATACCATGCCTGTCATTGGTAATACCCGGTTTTAAAGAATACGTATAAGTCGGGCGTCCATCTTTCATTACCGTCGGAAGATATACATAAGAGATATTGTCACACCGCTTCTTCAAATCCTCTCCGGCCTCGATAATGTGTGTCGATATCATAAATATACAATTCTTTTTTTTTCTGCAAAAAGCCTCCATAACGGCAAGCGTTGCCTCATGTGCATCCTTCACATTGGTACCTCGGAACAACTCATCAAAAACTATTACGAGATTTCCGATACGTCCCACCTGTTCTGCCACCTTCTTCAAACGCTGCACTTCCGCATAAAAATGGCTATAACCAAGCATCATATTATCAGGAAGGTTAATGGTCGTATACATACCGTTTTGCACGCTGAAACGCATTTTCTTTACCGGTAGCGGGAATCCCATATGGGCCAAATACACCACAATACCGAATGTCTTCATAAAAAGTAGACTTACCTGCCATATTCGCACCGGTCAGGAACACTACATTATGCTCGGCATCTGCCTGAATCGAATTAGGGATTGCATTCTCTATCAAGGGATGAAACATACCCTCGATTTCAAGAATATTACCTCCCAGAGGCAATGCCTCGGCAAATACAAATCCTCGTTCTCTTGCAACCTCTGCAATAGAGATATATGCATCAATTTGATAAAGGTAACGAAGGATTTTCAGTATCAACTCATACCCCTCATACCTCAATAGATTATCATACTTCGATGTCCTGGCATACGACAATTTTGTCTTGCCATTCTCTTCTGGAGTCCAGGCTAACTGAGGAGCTGCCACCAACTGCGCCAACTCCTTGCATTCTTGAGCATAGGGATTATTCTCACCTTCTACCTGAGCAAGAAAACCTCTGACTGTATTTATCAAATTAATACCGGCCAATACACCTTTCAGCACTTGCTCAAATTCCATATCGCCTCCGACACATCTCTTCATTCTCCGCTGCAAGGTATTATCTTCCGGCATCAATCGGGAACGTTCATCACGATTTGCCAAATATCCTTCCAATGCATCAAACCACTCATTCTGGAAATCAAAACGTACATTCTTATCCATAAAATAACGGATTACAGTACTTCTATGATTTTTCTTTTTCCGCATCAGAGAGAGGATAATGGAACATCTCTTCCAACAATTGTGCGCCTCCTCGGGTACGGGTGCTGTTAAACACCCCGTACACCGAATTACCGCGGACCTTACCAAAGATATTCAGGTCGTTAATTGTTTGTCTATCTATAATAAAAAGCCATAATGTCTATTTTAGATTTTACTATCTGCCTCGCCGTCTCAACCAGATAAACAGGGCAAGTAAAAGAAGGAAACAAGGCAATATCCACACAAACATTGCGCTAAGTATAGAAGCAGATCTCTCATTGAGGAACACTTCATTATCAGGAGCCTGCGGACGACGGATGTCAATAGGTACTTCTCCGTCAGACAGCCAATGGAATCCACCGGCAATCAGATAATAATTAAAGGCACTGACTCCCCGGACGGGTTTTCAACAATTCACCGTTGCTTACACAATCTGCATCACCGATAATCAATATCTTCTGCTCTCTGTCACCCTTCTTGCGAGACAAAGCCAAGGCTGTCGGATAGGATTTCTCCACCTCCCCGGCTTCTGCATTCAACGCAACCTTGCCGTCCACAAAATCCACTGTTTCCAATTCATTCCAGCTTCCGGACTCCGGACTCATCAATAAAGGCGTAACTTCAAAGCCCTTATCTTCTGTATATTCCAAGCCGACAGCATTAGGCATCATAATACCATACCCGTTAATTCCCAATTGATGGAACCAATAACTAAGTTTCTGTGCTCCTTCTGTCGGACGGGTCAATACCAAGTCTGCATCATATTCCACAGTCGGACAAACTATACATCCCGGCATAAAACGTACACCCAACGATGCAATCAAAGGATTCATCACCTCCTGACGCTTCGGCTCGCCAATAACCACCAGATTGCCTCCACGTGCGATATATTCGTCAAAAATATTGCTGTTCCTGTTCATTCAAAGCCTCTTTCATCTCTGCCACAACCAGAATATTGATGTCTTCAGGTATGCCTTTTTCCAAAGTCACTTCGGCAAAATCACAAATCCTTGATTTATCAATGCATAACGGAAATTATTAGCGTGAGTAAACATACTGTACGCACGTTCGCCGACATTATCTACTGCACGTTCGCCATGTCCCTGCAGGAAACCGACTTTTAGGGAGGTCCATAACAAGTCGTTTCAACGCAGCAGAAATTTCCGCTTCAGTCGGGAAAATCATATTGTCATCAAAAATACGCAAGAATGTTTTTTACCGTTGTATTCCAACTCGCGCACCAATCTGTTATGCTCGCCGGACAAGTCTATCTTCGCTTTTATCTGCTCGGGAGTCAAAAACATTTTAGGATTCAGATCATTGATTTTCATCATTTTCTTGGCTTGCTCTTCCATCGTCAGGTTACCCTCTTCCTGATAGGCAGGAACGCTCGGAGTATCATAATAGTACACATACTCCATTTCCATGTCAGGTTTGAAACGAACATACTGCTCAAAAAAGCTTCAAATCCTCGTTCACACGTGCCGGCAGACCAACCCAGAAAAATACTTGTCCAACAAATTGACATAAGTTGTCATTTTAAGCTTGCCATCCATTTGTCCGATTATCTTCTGGCTATTGGGAGTCAACGTATTCAGTTTTGTAGCGGTTGCATCATAATAGCTTTTTGAAAGCCGGACGCGAAGTGACATATCCAAGAAGCAATACAATAGCCCAAACACCCAAATATTTTCCCCAGGTAACAGTCCATTTGCTCTTTTGTCTTCTGGACTGCAGACGAATGATTGCCATTGCCAAAAACAGGGCTATCACCAAAAAGAAATAAATAACATTTGCACTGCAGACCATTCCTGACAAAAAACTCCCGAGAACGCCCGGGCATAGCCAACCAATAAGTCAAGTCGCGCACGAATTCGATATCCTGCCACCATCCCTGTACATAGGTAAGCAACGACAATACAGCCAGCGTACCGACAGCAGCCACCACCTGATAGGAGGTCAAGCTCGACATCAACAAACCGATAGCTGCATAAGCACATATCAAAAAAGTAGATACCCAACAAACCGGTCAGAACCTGAGGATAATCAAAATTTTGATGATAATAGCACCGATGATAACATAAAGCACCAGAATTCCCACTAATACAAGGGCGTAAATCAACATGGATAGATATTTTCCCAAGATAATCTGTACATTAGTTACCGGAGAAGAATATAACAACTTAATAGAACCGCTTCCCAATTCACGGCTCATCAAATTCATTGTCAGCAATGGAATATACAAATAAAGATACCCCTGTACAACAGTCAACACACCATCCCAGCCCCCGAAGAATCTCGAAGTCCCGTTTGTCACTCCATATCCCATTTCACGTCCCTTCATCACACCGTCCACCAGACCGGCAAAGTCCATACCTGTCTGAAAGGTGTATAAAATCAAAATCAACCATGCAATAGGCGAAAAAGAAAAGCGATTGCAATTTGCTTTTTGCAATTTTATAAATAATCTTCATGATAATCTGTATAGAATAATTTATTATTTTCTTCTTGACAATTCAGCAAAAATATCATTCATTGAACTCTTTTCTTGCCTCAACTCAGTCAATCCCCAACATCTGGCGGAGCTGGCTTCCACTAATCGTTCTGTCACCTCCTGAAAGTCTTTGTATTTAATTCGGTAATTGGGTCCTCCCAGTTCTTCGACATCCAACACTCCCGGCACTCTCTTTAAATCCTCTATCGCCGGCATGGCCATCAGCGAAACGAACAGAGAATCCGGCACAATATAGTTGTCAAATTCCTCCACCGTTCCGGCAAAGACCAAACGACCTTGCTCAATCATGCGGATATGGTCGCAAACAGCCTGCACTTCCGAAAGGATATGTGTAGAAATAAGCACAGTATGCTCCTCTGCAATCTCTTTGATTAAATGGCGCACATCCAGAATCTGATTCGGGTCGAGCCCATTGGTCGGCTCATCCAACACCACAAAGTCCGGATTATGTATAATAGCCTGGGCAATACCCACTCTCTGTTGATATCCCCGGAAAGATTTCTAAGCAGACGCTTGCTGAAATGACTGATACCGCAACGTTCCAGCACTTTCTTCACAGCTTGAGGAATTTCTCTATCCGGGATATAACGCAAAGCGGCACAATATTCCAGATATTCTGTCACCGTCAAATCCATATGCAAGGGGGGATTCTGCGGCAGAAAGCCGATGTGTCTTTTAGCCTCCACCGGATTTTTACTCATACTGATACCCCTTGATATAAACATCCCCTTCCGACTGCCGTAACACACCACACATAATGTTCATCGTTGTGGATTTCCCGGCTCCGTTGGAGCCGAGTAATCCATATATTCCATGCTTGGGAACTTCAAAATTGATATCACGAATAGCCCACTGTACACTATAACGGTGTGAAAGATGGTCTACTTTTTACTATTGTCTCTTCCATTGATATTATAACTTTATATTTTTTAGCTCTACTAATTCATACACACTCCATTATCAATACCAGTCGTGACTAGTTGTATGCCATCCCTATCTGTTTGATAGAAGCCACCTTGCCACCGACATTCTTCTCAAAAAAGCAGTACAGGAGAATTTATGTTTCTGATATCATAAGCCTGGATAGTTCCATCCTCACAACCTATCCACAATTGATCCAAGTCAAAAAGGCATAAGCCAATGAGGTGATTTTAGAAGGAATGGTAGCATTGAATTTTACTACCCTCATAGAGAAATCAAGATAAAAATCCGGACGTTGAACAAAATACAATTCATTGCCAACAGAATAAAAATCACGATATTTTGCATCCTCTGCGTACTCAGAACTACGATAATTAGAACTAACCAAAAATACAGAAGAGGCATCCAATTTCACCGGTAAAAGTAAGCTTACGCTCAAGTCCCGCATACTTAAAAGCAGCGCTACGATTATCAAATCCAAAATCTCCTATGATAGTACCGTCTGCACCAGGTTCGTTATAATATGCCGTAAACAACAAGCTTGTACCGGTAAATCCCCAAGAGATGTGATTCTTCTGCGAAAGATAAAGGCATCTCTGTTCCTTCTGCAAATCCGGAAACAGGCACGTTTACATGACTCTTCAAAGGAATAACTCTTTTGTGTTTTATATACAGAAGTTTTGTTATACATATCTTCTCCCACATCCTCTCTCCAGGTTGTAGCCATAACAACTCTACGATTCTTGGCATCATAACAAGGAATATTCTGTCCGTAAGTAGAATGTCCCTAACATTGTAATCTCATACCCCTTGGCATCAATATAGTAGGGTTCTGTAAGATATTTTCCTACCAAATAGTTGGCAGATCTCATTCGAGTAAACAAACGTCCGTCTTCAGTCACGATAAAGGAAGCAGAACCTTCTCCAAAGCTGGGACTGCTGGGAGCCTTTTTCCCTCATGGCTGCAATTTTAAAATCAGCAGGAGCTCCATCCAAGAACTGATCTTTCACCTCGTCCACCTTCATCATATTCTGCACATTAACCTCATACGCCACCTGATCGGTCAGTATCACACAAAGCACCACCGGCGCTGACATCGCGGGATGTTTCCATGACCAAATCCTTTGGTTTTCCGGGTATATCGTGTCCATTAATGGTTGCATAGACATCATCCTTCAATTTATAGTTAACCGTGTTTTTACCATTCTCCGAAACAGTACGCGGGCTGATTACAGAAACTTTTGACTTATCGCCATTTTCTGACAATATGAACCAATCGTCCGGAGCGAATGGAGGATAGAAATACACAAACAGTCGGGCAGGGAACGTAATTCCGGTCTTTTTTTCAATCACGCTGAAAGTTCCCCACTCTCTCCCACATCGTTACTATAGCGAGTCAAACCTATCTTTTTCACAACCTCGTCCGTAGGCATATCAAAATCCAACTCCTCGCTGATTACCACTGCTTTGATTTTCCATTCATAACGCACCTCTTCTGCACGCATCGCCGAATCTGTTTCCCACGTGAACATTTTACTGCCCCTGAACTTCATGACTTCACCATCTCCCGCATAACCAGACATACGTTTAGGAGAACTTGTATTAAAATTATCAGACCATAACGGAGGATTTATCTCCTCATACGAATAGTTACCTTCGTCCTCAAAACATCCGGTCAACAGACCGAATAAAAACAATATAATATATAATCTTATCGATTTCATGACATCAACTTATTATTAGATTAAACTTCCACAGACATCGGTAGGCCATTCTCATCCACCGTTGGATTCTCCGCCAGCCATTGCTTGAACAATTTCACTAATTTAATTGCCTCATCAGGAGCACTCTTTATCATATTTCCATCCAAACTGTATGCTCCCGGTATATTCTCCAGGAATGTCTTGTATTTCAGGATGAATAGTTTCCCAGCAACCCGGCAGAAACTTCCAGGGTCCACCATTCCGGTTTCACAGCATCTTTCGTCAAATGGATAACGGCTTTCGAACGTTCGAATTGTGTCCCACCTGCAATTCATCGCTCGGCACAATTTCAACCACCAACCGGATGCCTTCCTCCAAATCATTCAAACGGGCACTGCGGTTCATCCGGATTTGAATTGTATCCAATATCAAAGAAGCTCCTGCCGGAATCGGACGCGCACGGAAAGTATAAGAATTTTCCAGAACATATTCATCCGGAGTAGCGGTTGTCATATCTTTCACAACCTTCAAACCGAAGTGCAGATCCTTCGTCAAAGGTCTGCCGGCCAAGGCAACTACTATTTCTGCCATCACATGGTCGTCTGTCGGCTTGGCAAAAAAAAAGAATGTCACATCCGTAGAATCGGCTTTTTAGCGGTACCGGGAGCTTCCTCATCCATAAAATATTTATAGAAATAAACTTCATGGCGTTCTCCAAAAGGTTCGATATCCTGTTCCGTACATGCACTGAACAACATCATCCCCCAAAATCGCAAACAATATAAAGATTTTCATTTTTTTCCGTTTTTAAATGGTTACATACTCTGATTATCGGGGATAGGCAACATATACTCTGATTTATTCAACTCACGCACCCCTCTTTCTCCTTGAAATAAATCTTTGCACCTAACCGTTTGTATAGATAAAACAATTGTCCCTCCGAAATCCATTCCCGCTGGGCATCACGAATCAAATCCCTTTGGAACATCTCGAAATCCCGTGCCACCTCCAACTGCTCCATCGTTTTCCATTCATCTCCGACTTGTGCCGTTTCAGAACGTTTCTCGCGAATTTCGTTCAAGATTTCATAAGCTTCCAGCGAACTGATTTTTTCCGGGCATAACATTCTGCCATAATGTAACGCATTTCTGTCGCACGGATTACAGGCAGAATACGTATATTCTTCTTGCGAATTTCTGCATTGTCACTGCAATACCATTTGCCGGAAATTTTATAATTCCCATAAATGCTGTTATCCTCCGGTCTATACAACAAAAACCTGGAACGAATGTCCATCTCAGATTCGTCTGTCTGTCCGTCCGGACTTTTAAATATTTTCTGATTATCCAAATCGAGCATCAGCCAATTTCCCTGATTCATTCCATCTGCTTTTTTTTCTAAAGAAACTTCCCAAACTATAATTGTCGTAAGCCTCCTCATTATAGACTGCAAAAATCAAATTGGAAATACACTTCAAATCCTTCTTGCTTTCAAAATCATTACCACGCAACTCCCAAAATTCATCTTTTGAGAACATATCGTAAGAGCTGCCCTGTGTACCGGTTGCTTTGAATTTCAATACAGCATCAGCCATCTGAAAAGCCTCGTCATACATTCCCGCATACTGATATGCTCTTGCCAACAATGCTGTGATAGCATAATAACTCAACCGGAAACCGCGTCCCTGGAAAAAACCGTCTATCACACTCGAAGATTGATGTCCCGGCATACCCCATTCAAACTCTCCATTGAAACGAGTCTTGCCGGAAGCGCTCAAACTCATACCCCAGGCCGTAGTATCAAACTCTATTGTAAGTTCGCGAGCTTTATTCAAATCGCGGATAACCTTCTCCATAAAAGGCTTTACAGCAATCCCGTTTGGCTGGATATTAGGGTAGTCTTCCACATAAGGCACCCGTTTTCTCCGTCATCATGAATCAACGCCGGCGCAAACAACCGCAATAAATCGAAGTGCACCAATGCCCGACAAGCATATGCCTCCCCTAAAATCATCTTACGCTCGACCTCCCCCTCTGCAAAAATATCGGCAGATGCACGCTCCAGATTCTGAATCAGATTATTCGCATTAGCCACCACATTATATCCATCCTTCCAGATATTGTCGATAGTCGGTCTCAATGCAGAATTGTAATAATCATAGTTTCGGGCTATCTTATACATATTAGTCCCCTCCTCGCCATATTTCCAAGCCCAGGTATATTGCCGTGACATACAGTCCACCAATCCAAACTGAAGTTCCACTCCATAAAGATTACGGGATGCCATCGCTTCGTAAACTCCCGCCAGGACAGAACGATAGCCATCACCCGTTGTAAACAGCTTATCGCTCGTAGCCTCACCTTCCGGTTGCAAATTCAACCAATCCTTGCATGAACTCAATGACAACAAGGATAATAGAATCATAATTTGTATATATATTTTCATACTCAAATATTTTATTGTTAGAATCTAACGACAATGTAAAGCTATAGTTCTTCGCATAAGGATAGCTTGTTCCGCGCTCCTGCTTTTTATATTCGACCAGCGGCAAACATCATTCATGTTAAAAAACGCAATCCCAACGAAGTCAGTCTCATTTTGCGAATCAAGTCACGGTTAAAATCATAACCGCAAGAGATACTGCTAAATGCCAAATAATTATTATCCTGTACGAATCTTGATGTAGGCTGCGTCTTTTTTTGTTTGTTCTTCAAGTCAAAGAACGGAGCTATATCACCCGGATTTTGCCAACGCTGAGTCAGTACACGACGGTCTACGTTGCTTCCGTCAATATCTGCCTCTTCTACCTTGTTTTTAATGGTCTCGTTATAATCCTGAGCACCCCACTGATAGAGGAATGTTGTATTTAGGTAGAAAACCTTTCCAAGCTACATTGATACCGAAAGAACCTTGTGCATCCGGACTCTTGTCACCCACTACCACTTCATCAGCGGCATTCCATACATACGTACTCTGGCCGTTTCTCTTGCGGAACAGTTCCTTACCGTTTGACGGGTCTATACCATAAGAAGGCACAGCATAAATCGCAGTTGTAGATGCTCCCACATAATACTGTGTCAACGGGATATAGAGCAAATCTGAATAATCTCCGCCCTGTCCCTGATTCTTTCCATTGTGAAAATCCTGGATATTCTTATTATATCTCTCAGCCTCCTGACCCAATTTTTTGTAATCTCATTCTTATTGGAAGCCAGAGTAGCATTTACAGCAACAGTCCAATTATCATTCTGGAAAACAGTCGTATTCAACTTAATCTCAAAACCTTTGTTCAAAATCGAACCGGCATTTGTGTAATAAGTAGAAAAACCTGATGATGTGCGGACAGACAGCTGTTCCAACTGATTCTTGGTCTCCTTTGCGATAATAGTTTCCTTCCACTACAAGACGGTCATGGAACAAGCCCAAGTTAATACCCACATCCAAAGTATATGTCTTCTCCCAAGTTAATTTCGGATTACCCAAAGCAATCAAAGTATTCGATGGTGTATCGTAATACCATTTGTCGGAAGTCTTATAAGTGGAAATTGCCGCATAAGCCGGGAAGTTGACATTACCGGTAACGCCATATGTTCCACGAACACGCAACAAACTAACCAACCAATTATCTTTCAACCATGAATAGTTATGGAAGTTCACACCGGCACCCACAGACCAGAAAGGAGCGAATCTCTTGTCCTCGCCGAACTTAGAAGAACCGTCCAGACGGAAAGAAGCGTCCAACAAATACACGTTGTTGTAAGAATAGTTAAGAGAAGCCAGCATACCTAACAGACGGCTCTTGTCAGAAGAGACAGCCGACTTGCGAGTCTGCTCTGCAGCATAAGTAGGAGAGTTCAAATTACTCAACTGGAATCCACGATACTCTATTGCAGTCGTTTTACTATGAGATTCCTGCACGTTCAATCCGGCGGTAGCATTAATGAAATGCTTGTCGATACCTTTATTGAAATAGAACATCGCATTGGTGTTCCAAGTGAATCCCTTGTCAGAAGAAGTTGTTAAAGTTCCTCTTTCACGAGTCGGAGATCCCTTGAAACTCGGGTCTTTAGGGTCGCTGAAGCTCTTCGTTTCAGAATCGGTTCTTGTCATAGAAAGCTGTCCCTTAAACGAGAAGTTCTTTGTAAAATAGATATTGATACTGAAATTGTTAGTCAAGTCGTTCAATCTTGAGCGACCGGAAAAACTTCCCAATTTCTCAGCCCTGTAGAGAGGATTGGTTGTCTTGCCGTCTTTCAATGTCTCCAACAACTCGCCGTCGTTTGAATACGGAGCCCAGTACGGTTGCAACTTAGCATAAGTATCAAAATTTCCATAAGGAGAATCCTGTGATTTAGTCACATTGAACGAAATAGAGTTTCATAACCTGCAACCAGGACTTATTGCGGTAGTCCAGATTCAAACCAACACCTACATTGTCACGATAAGAATCGATCATGGCTCCGTTGTGTGTTCCGTAGTTCAAATCCAGGCTATATCGGATACTTTCAACACCACCGGAAACATTCATACTGTGTGAATGGTTGAACACATTGTGCAAAGGCTGAGCCAGCCAATCGGTCTGCACGCCACGGCGCACCTCATTCACCAAATCATTGTAAAGCAATATCTTTCTCCAACTGCATGCCAGGATCTCCGCTTTCTGCGATATACTTTCCGGACAAACGTTCCACTTCAACCTTTTCCCAGGCATTACACAAGTTATAATCTGACAAATCCGGTAATTCAACTCCGGCATTAAAATTATATGTCACCCTCAATTCTCCCGGTTTCGGTGCAACAGTAGTCACGACCACCACTCCGTTGGCAGCACGAGAACCGTATAGAGCTGTAGCGACAGCATCTTTCAAGATAGTCATACTCTCGATGCGGTTGATATCCATATCGTAGACTTTCTGTACAGATACTTCAAAGCCATCCATGATAAAAATAGGCAAGTTCGGATTGTCCTTCAGAGAAGTTCTTTGCGAACGTCTGGCTTTTTTCCATTTCCAGACCACGATTCATACCGATACTACCCTCTCCGCGAATGGTAAACTCCGGCAAAGAGTTCGGGTCAGAACCAAACAATTTATTATCCTTAATTCGGAATGACGGCTCGAAAGCCTGCAGAGCAGCAATAACGTTTTTATTATTTGTTTTTAACAGCTGATCTTTATTGACCGTAGTTGTATTACCTGTAAAAAGCTCTCTTTTTTCAGTTTCATGTATCCGGTTACAACCACCTCTTCCAACTCCTCCTTGGCAGTCTTCATCACCACATAAAACTCTTGCTGTCCCTTATATGCCACTTCTTTCGGCTCCATACCGATAAAAGAGAATACCAATGCCAGATTGGCTGTTTCGGGCACTCTCATGCGGCAAACTGTCCATTGGCATCGGTCACAGCACCTACAGAAGTTCCCTTCACCAAAATGGTCACCCCCGGTAGCGGCTCTCTTTTTTTCATCAACCACCTTTCCTTTCAAGAGCACCTCCTTGACTGTCTTTTGAGGTATTGTCGGTTTCAAAACAATCACATTGTCTTGCAACACATAAGTCAATGTCGTACCCTTCAGACAGACATTCAGAATAGTCCGGATATCGTCCCCCCCTGTACGTCAACATCCACCTTGCCGATTTTATCCAAATCCTCTTCATTATACATGAAAACAAACGATGTCTGGCGTTCTATCGCCCAAAGTACATCCTTCAGACTGGCAGCCTTCATCGAAAGCGTCACTTGTTGCCCTGTTCTGCGGGTAGACATTTGCATGAACATGCAACATTCCCAGCAAACAAATACAAATGTCCATCTAAACATAAGTCGCAATTTTTTCATAAATTTGTAATTTGATTTTTATGTTGATTATTTTGACAAGACAAAATGGTCAATCGGTAGGGATGCTGCAACATCCCTACCTTTTTTATCTGCCTCGTCTGATTCTTAAAACTTTTCCATTTCTATCTATTTTTTATACGTCCGTTCGCTTCAAAAATGCGCAGAATAGGATCTATCGATTCGTCGTCCTACATTAAATCCGAAGCGATAATCCTTTACTTCTTGGTTTTCGTAAAACACCGTTACATCATACCAACGTTCAATGGCATGCATAATATCCTCCAGCCGAACATCCCGAAAACGGAAACCGGCATCCTTCCAAGCCACGATATAGCTGACGTCAACCGTCTTGATTTCCTGCTTCCCGGTATTTTTGTCCAATACGAACTGCTCATTCGGCTGTAATATCCTCTGACGGACTCCGGGACTGGAAACAGCCACCTTGCCTTCAACCAAGGTTGTGTGTACACTCATATCGTTGTCATAATCCGCCACATTAAAACGGGTTCCCAACACTTCAATGTTGTAATGGGAAGTTTTTTTCACAATAAAAAGGCCTTGCCGCATCTTTTGCAACCTCGAAATAAGCCTCTCCATGCAACTCTACCTCACGGGTATCCCCTGCAAACCGAACCGGATAACTCAAAACAGTTTCCGAGTTCAAATGAACAACAGTCCCATCGCTAAGGGTAAGTTTAAACTCTCCCCCACGAGGAACAGTCACCTTATTAAAAACCGCTTTTTCGACAGCTTGCACCAAACTGTCTTTATAAACCAAATTGCCACCCTGATTAAAAAATATTTGTAGCCGATTGCTTTTCTACAATCCCCCCTTCGTCTTTTCCAAATCCACGACTTTACCATCTGCCAACGTCAATATCGCACGCGTACCGCCCTGCACCACTTCATTTTGTGCCACCATGCTCCCTGACTTCTGTTTTCTGCTCCCAATATAACATTGCAGCCACACCAACCCCGCAAACCAAGGTCACTACTGCAACCCAACGCAAAACACGGCGATGCATTTTGTATCTGCCTGCCTGTTGTTCTCTGACGCCGCTTCTGTAATAATTTCTCCCCATCCGACCGACCTGTCGAACTTGGCAGCATTCTTTTGAAACGCCTCACGATTACGCTCATCTAAAATACGTTCATAAAGATTCCGGTTGCCTTCCGACTCCGACAACCATTCATCCAAACTGCTTCTGTTCTCTTCAGAACAATCTCCAGACAAAACATGAGCAATCTTTTTCGCTATCTCAAAATCCTTTTTCTGTATTTATGCCCTTTTCCATGTTCCTTATAACAAACTCCGTTTATAATAAGACACAAAAAGGCATTTTTATGGGGAAGCCCATCCCCACTTTTTTTTTCAAACAACAAAAAAAAAATGTTGGCAGAATTAAATACGCACTAAATATGCACTAATTTAATTCTGCCAACGGTAAATAAATATTTTTAATAACGGTCTCCGGATGAACTAAAAGCATCAACTTCTTTTTTACAGAAACAATACTAGCTCCCAAATCAAACTCCTTCAATAACTCCGGATTCTCTTTCATCGTTTTTAGCATCGTAAAACAGCAATTTACCTTTTCCCGTCCCAACGACCAAATATTCATAATCTCTATAAACAGTGTAATTCATATATGTCACTTTATCACCACTGTTTAAAGTGATAAAAAGGATGGTCGCTCATTTCGTTCTTCTTCACATAGCGTATCTCATGACCATTGGCATACAAAATATAATTGTTTTTAGGGTTAACACTATAAGATGATGCCCCAGCTGTAAGAATCACAGAATTTTCATCCAACGACCGTCCGGAAACTCCTCGTCCTGAACCCCGGAAACTTTTGCCAACAACCCGTCATTATTGTTTACAGCATAAATACCCCCAACGCGTCTTACCATCAGCTCCATTGT
>VOFJ01003644.1_pt1 | contig 46369 bp, 71 predicted proteins | sample 5384081 | NCBI WGS metagenome assembly VOFJ01 (sample SAMN12384729, study PRJNA508395) | human gut metagenome | isolation source: healthy gut I | host: Homo sapiens
TCAGTACTTCGTTCGGTTACGTATTGCTAATTCCTTTGTCTTCTCCCGGTTAAAATCCCCGGCAACTACCAATGTAGCATTATTCGGACCATAGTAGGTCCGGTAGAACTCTTTTACATCCTCTACCGTAGCACTCCTTAAATCAGCAATTGAGCCGATCACAGGCCAACTATAGGGATGGCCCTCCGGATAAAAATATTTCAGCATCAAGGCATAGCTCTGTCCAAACGGACAATTCTCTCCCTGTCGTTTTTCATTCGACACTACATCGATCTCCCCCTTTCCAAGCCGGCCTGAGTGACCGTATTGATAAAAAAAACCCATCCGGTCCGACTCCATCCACAACACTTTTTCAAGGGCATCCCGGGGAACCGTTTCATAATAATTGGTTCCATCCATAGCAGTACTTCCATTGCATGTTCCGCCCAGTTCCTGAATTTTTTTTTGAAAAAAGCATTTCTGCCGAGATGTTCCGAACGCTGAAACAACATATGTTCAAAAAAAAATGTGCAAAGCCCGTCTTTCCTGGCTTTTTCTTTTGCCGATCCCACATGATACTGAATAGCCACCGATACGATCGGATCCGACTTATCCTCATGTAATACCACCTCAACCCATTTTCCAACACATATTTCTCATAAGGAAGAGAAAATTCTTTTTCTCTTCCTTACAGGCTATTGCCAGAAAATAAATACATACGATCCATAAAAATGCCCTGATTCCCACATGCTGATATTAAAAATTCAATCCGACACTAAACGAACAGACAACTCTCTGCCCAAACCAAGGACTATCCTTAATAACATCTTTATAATTCAATACGGCAGAAACGAAAAGATTCGCTTTTTTCTTTCATAAGACTACCATTAGAATAAATGAAAGACAATCCTCCTTCCCAATATTCAGAACTTAAATAAGCATAGTCTCTATACAGAAAATCCTGAATAATTCTGGAATCCTGATCCGGCCCGGTATATGAAATCTCTGAATCCAAATTTTCATTTAATCCGAGATCTAAACCCACCAAAAAGTTTATTCTTTTTTACCTAAATCAAAATTTCTTTTAGCATGGATATTTACATAGAAATTATCAATATCCTGCTTACTTCCAGGCAAGTAGTATATATCAGCAAGTTGATGATATAAAGCTGTCATACCTAATTTCCATTTATATTCATTTTCACGACTAACCAGATAATCAAAAATTCAATCTCCAATCTTTGGTTGAAAAATTCGAGCGGATGCTTTTAAATTTCGTTATCCATTCCTGTACCTCATAAGTATTATCGTATACCTGCACATATTCAATTCCATCAATACTACGGTCAGTATAGCCAAAGTCAGTAAAAAGCTGTTTTCTTTCTTATTTTTTATTTCCAGAGCCAACTTTCCGGTAATAATCTGGTCTTTAACAGTCCCAACCATTTTTCGGACGGGTATAGTTATTAGTTACATCCTCTACTTTATAATCATAATTTCCAGCCAGGAGGAATCTCACTTTGCCCGGAGAAATAACTATATTGAATACCTCCTCCCAGATTATTGGCATTGCAATTTCTCAATCCTTCAACGCCACCAACGCCACCAATAACTCCTTCCGAATGAAACCCTAATCCCCGAAGTTCCCAAACTTGCTGATCTCTGCGGTTATTGGAGTTACCGGCACTACCGTCTTCCCTCCGGCTATAGTAATCAAAATTTAATCCCCAAAGCATGTTTATCAAATTTCACAATCACCGAAGGGATAACTGTAAATTGTGATAAACGTACAAAGAGGACGGGGATCTAACTGCTTTGCGCCCACTGCATTTTGATAACGTCCTGTGATTCCGATAATAACCCTGTTCCAAAGCAAAGGGGTTGTCATTTGCATCTCTAAATTATAATCCTGATTGACCCAATTACTACGATTAGTATCCGCAATGATAAACGGCATTCCCCTCAAAGGGTCAATTAAAGAAGCATTGTATTCAGCTTTATGTACTTTATAACGGGAATAACTAAACTAAAACTACCCCATACATACATTCCGTGTAACCCTTCATATATACCTCCTCCTTCGGTCTTAAAAATCCAAACTATTCACCCTTTTTCCTTCCTGCGGGCGCCTGAACGTACCGTTCCCGATATCATATCCCAAACTAACTGTACTGTAGCGTACAGTATTATCCAATATTGCACCGGCAGCATTAGACGTATGTTCAAGCCACAAATTCTGCATTTTCATACGTTCCAAGGCAGCAGGCGTATTTTTGCCCTACGATCTCATTATTGTCCTGAGCATACAGAGGAAGGGCTGTTAACAGGGTAATTAATATTCCCCCAACCGGCTTCATTTTAATATATTTTTCATAATCATAATCCTTTAATATTAAACTAATTGTTTAATGCCGGACTCAGGCCGGAACTTTCTCTCCATTCCTCCGGATCATAGGTTGATCCATCACTTCAAAGTCATCTGTTGAATTATTGGTATCCTGATAAAGCGGAGTGCCATCTTTTCCCGATATCCGGTAACCTTACGGCAAACACTCTTGCCACAGTAAGTTGCCCCTACAGAAGTTCCGCCAGCATCCACAAAACCAGGGATACGTTTCATATCAAAGAGAACATATTAGGTAGCAATTCTACACCATCCATCACATCTCCAGCAGCAATTTTCATAAACCGCTGTGTTTTTATTCACCTGAGTTTGCCAATTATTCGGATCAAACGGGTATCCATTTTATAAATACAGAATGCAGCTCCGAATACCGAAGTCAACCATTGCATGGTATTGGGTTTATCCCAAAAAAACATATGCAATATTCGGAACCTCAGGATTATCCCGGCCTGCATTCCCAGACCAGGCTTCCCACTCTGCCATAGAATTATCGAATGAACTGGCGTTGTTAACCCGATGATCACGGGCTTCCTGAACAATCAGAAACGACTCCCCCGGTTGTAAAGGATAATCTTTACCCGAACCAGAGATCTGCCACACAACAATACCGTATACATAATTGTCAACTCCGTCTTCATCCGGCCATACAGGCAATGTTGCAGTCGCTACATTAGGTTCTAATTGTGCAAAACAAAGACTGTCCAGATAAAATACCTCATCCCGTTATTGTAAATCTCATAAGTCTGATCCCTGAAATAATAAGGAGTAACTCCGCAATAATAGATTTCCCTGAAACACAAAGGTCCAACTTTAGCCGGACGTATATTTATTGAAGGAACTTTTTTATTATTCTCTATAGCATCCTCTTCTGTTATGTCTTCAAAAATAGATACATTACTGACAGCCCCATTCAAATAATAATCCTGTCCATTATAATCTACTTTCCCTGAAACATTCACAGAATAAATACCAGGAATTAAACTGTCGATAGATACAATTCCTCTTTCATCCACAATTCCTTCCTTTGTAAAATTCTCGCTAAAATTATTGAACACCGCCCTCAATCCCTCTGTAGGAAAACCAGGATCGCCAGCTTTTTGTAACAAATCCGGTATTTACCTGAATGGTAACTGTCCCCCGTACCGGAGTCACCTTTTTAGCATCTCCGCATCCTGCATTTGATCAATACAGGAATACAGAAATAGTACAGATAATACAATATTTATCTTTTTTATTATAATATTATTTTTCATATGATGAGCTCTTTAATGTTAACGAATAATAGCCGTCAATTCCAGACCAAAAAGAACACGTTCTCTGTAGTATTCCTTCGGGTATAGGATCCCGGATTTTTCTTGCTTTCCCATAAAGGAGTACTCCTGAACATATTATTTGCAAAGAAAGAAACCTTCAAAAAGTCACGTATTTCTTTAGTTATATTCAAATTCATGGTTAAAAGCGGAGGCATAACTCCTTCCCGGATCAACCGGGTCGGATTAACAGTTGACCTCCGGTCTATCCCGATAAATTCCTCATTATCAATATCATCCGGATTAAAGTCATATAATTTTCCATCTAAACGGGAAATATATTTTATAGGAATTGAGTCATTACCATAAGATTTCCATGAGCGATCTTTCCAAATCACATTAGCAGTCAATGTTACCACCAATCCTATTTGAGGAATATTATGGATGACCCTCAAATTTGTAGCCAAACGTTCGCTATAATCAGTTTCATAATCCGGAGAAAAAACTCCCATATGGGGATATTTAGAATAATCTGTTCCTGTAATTTTATTCCAGAACATATAATTATTAGAACCAGATTTCCTCCACATATACGAACCGTTCAAATTAAAAGCCGTACGAATGGCATCCACACGTCCAAAATCGAAATCGAAATCAATCCCCGCACCAGATATTTAAGCGCATTCATCGGAGTGGTATAACTCAATAAATAAGGATTGGTGGCTATCTCTTTCAAATTAGCTATCTGGCTTTCATCAGAAGGACGCGGGTAATTTCAGAATATTGTACAAAAGGTACACTTTTAAAGGTATTCAACGATTTGGCAATGGTATAACCGTTATCACATTTTTCCTGATAGGCAGTGTAACACAAAAAACGCATTTTATTAAATTTCAGATCCAACCCCAACTCACATTTTTTGTTCTTTGCCATTTCTAAATTCTTATTTTCTGCATCAAAGACACGCGTGGTAATGACCTGAAATTTTTGTCCGTCAGGAGCACTGGTTGAAGCATTATTAAAATTCACTAAATCAAAATAAGCCTTATCCGGATACATATATAACAAAGTCGGACTTTTTAAAAGTAATACCATAGGCTCCCCGGAGAGTCAGATGCCTGGGTATAATATCCACAGAAGCATTGATACGCGGAGAAAATCCGTCACCGAAACCGCAGACTTTATCCCAACGTATTCCAGCAGAAATATTTAATTCATGTTTCCCCATAAGCCACTGTATATTCTCCTCTGCATACACTCCGAGATGGTTCATAAAAGGAATATCCTTAAACGCTCTGTTACGTTGAGATGCAAAGTCATAAGATAAATTCCGGTAAGGAGGATTTTCCGGATCAAATACCTTTCCCTTTACCCAGATTACCTGAATTTCTAAAATCAGCCCCTAAAATCAACCGATGATGAATAGGTCCGGTCTTGCCGGCAAAATTTGTAGTCAGTTTGGCAAATGTATTCAGCTCTTTTCCATAAACATCATACATATAAATATAAGAACCAGGTAACATCCACGCCTTTAAACTTTCTTCTCCCACCGGAACCCGGGTAACCTCTGTACCATCTTCCAAATAGACTGGACGTCCGGGAACATTGGACAACACAGCTCCATCTGTCATTGACTGGGAATATCCCCAATCCGCATTAGTCGCCTCATCCTGAAAATAAGAATGCCTGTTCGTATAATTTACAGAAGCTGCATAACGAATATTTTTAAGCCAACCGGCATTTATATCTAATGTCCCATTTGTATTGAAAACCAGCCCTAAATCCCGTTGTCTGGTAGTCCGCATGTCCTGTTCATCATCCGGGTTAGGTTCCCCTTTATCTTTAGCATAGATAACATTCAATGAAATAGTATTTGAACGTAAACGATCTTGAAAAAAACCATTCGAATACATCATACGTGCAGTAATTCGTTGATAATAATCATATCCCTCTGTAGGATCTGCGTTGCTATATGCATAATCTAACCCGACATTCACATTTCCTCCTTTTTCTCTAACCCAAACCCCTTTGTACCGGAAAACATATAAACATTGGGATTTGTATTGAATTTAATTTGCAAAGGCTGACGTCCGGCTTTTTGTATTTACAATCACAGCCCCACCTGTCAAATCGCCATATTCAACACTTGGAACTCCCGTAATCACTTCCACGGACTCGATGTTATCAGTTGTAATCGTTCTTAAATCAATTCCGGTTTTGGGGAGAGGTTCCTCTCGTTGCCGGGACAGCTCCACCAATAGAGGTTGTCATCATCTGCATATTAGAATTGTTTGAAATAGGAGCTCCGTCCATGATCACCGCTGTTCCTAAAAAGCCCCTCCCCTTAGGCTTAAAGTCGATACGGAAGTTAAATCCGGTTTACTTACCGTTGCTCCCGGTAATAGTTGCATAATATCAGACAAACTGGAAGCCTGCATATGATCCATTGCCAAACGTGAGATAGAAGAAGAAGTCGAAGCTCCGGCTTTACTATTAGTGGCAGTTATCACCACCTCATCCAAACGGAAATTCGCTTCCACTAAACCAAATTTCAAATTTGCAGGAGTTTTACTATTCAAATTAATAGTTGTCTGTAACGTCTCAAAACCTAAAGAACTAATTTCCACCTTATAAACATCAGGATCCAGATTTTTTATCTCAAATGTCCCGTCTGCTTTTTGTTACAGTGCCTATGCCTAACTGAGGCAGAAAACCGAAGCAAAAGGGAATTCCTTTACCAGGATCCGTTTTTTTCAAACACCCGCCCTTTCAAGCTAAATTTCTGAGTTGATTTGATTTGAGCCGCTTGTTTGTTTCAAAGCTAAAACTACTACAGCATCAGAACGAAAAGTATATGTCAGATTTGTACCATCAACTAACTTATCCATGACCTCCTTTATGGTCGCATGAGAAACAACAAATTCTTCTTTATTCATATTTTTTTAAATCGTCCACCTGAAATAAAAAACGATAATCTGTTGATTTACGAATTTCCTGAATAATATTTATTACAGAAGTTTCCTTCATGGTCAAAGTTATCAATTGACCGAGTTGCTTATCAACTCTGGGAGAAGCCCCTACGATAGAAGAACTTTCCCCATACTATCACTAAAACTATCGATAGAATCAAAGCCTTAGTCATAAACCTACGTTTAAAACAGGATGTTTTTCTCATACTTTTCTGTTTTTGATTAATATTAAGCACTGAATTACATATAGTTAGCCACCCTTTTATTGGGACGTTTTTTAAGTTTTTGGGAAAAATTGAAAATTTAAAAACCAAACTATTTTACTTTTCTGTAATGGCAAAAATTAATCCACAGTTTGAATTTTTTCTCAAGAATCGTGATATTGATTTATAATACAATAATCACGATTCTTGGAAAAAACAAACTGTGGAAATTTTTTTACAGAAAACTGTGCTTGACATTCTTTAGGTTTTTTACTCTTAATTTTTTAAATTTTTCCCAAAAACGTCCGTTTTTAACGGTATAAAAAATAGATAAAAGAAAAAGGTAGCACAATCCTCATCTTTAGGTATTTTTATTTAAAATTAATCTGCGTTATTTTCTATCGACAATTAGCCTGTTCGATATCACACTCATATTCAGTTTTTTAGTATCTTCAAACATTCGGATAACAGCATCAAAAGAGTCATACCTGCTTAAATCACCGGTGAAACGCAAATGTTCTAATTCAGGACGTATAAATTCTACTTCTATGTTATACCAACGTTGCAAAGTTTTTACAATTTCCCCAATGTAGTATTATCAAAGACGAACCAACCGTTTTTCCAGGCGATAATCTCCCGTACATTTACCTCCCTGACTTCCATTTCAGCAGTATTTTTTATGATATTGCAATTGTTCATGGGGGAATCAAACGTACCTTTTTTTTCGCCCCTGCCTGTACATCTACACTTCCCTCCACCAGAGTAGTCTTTACACTTTCCCGGTCATCGTAAGCTTCCACATTAAACTGTGTTCCCCAATACACAAATTTGTACCCTTGGAGACTGTACTCACAACAAAAGGTAAATGTTCATTCCGGACCACCTCAAAATAAGCTTCTCCTTTCAAAATAACCTGTCGCTTATTCCCGGAAAATTCAACCGGAAATACCAGAGAACTTTCTGCATTCAACCATATCTTTGTACCATCAGCCAAAACCAGATGATATTCTCCTCCGGCAGGAACTTCTATTGTATGATATTCTGCCACTTCCTGCCGTTGTATCTGTTCGGTCTCAGAAGCGGGCAATACAATAGAATAATTCAAGGTCGCACTATCTCCCGTCACCATTTGTTGTTTATTGACAAGCAATTCAATGGGTTTTTTATCCAAAAGCCACTTGCCGTCCATCCCTAAAGTCAATATCGCCTTTGCCGAGCCAGGCTGTATCTGAGCAGCCATTTGTTCTGTCAATACCTGTTCTGAATCCATTGAAGTGAAATAAAAAACGAAAGTTATGCCCAGACAGAGTATTACACAGGCAGCCACCCAACTTACTGATTTCCGGATTCTCCTTTGCCTGTTCCGTTTCACCTTACTCCGGATAGCTTCCATCGCCCGGGAAAGGTCGAATCCAGTCACCCAATCCGAATATTCCGTCAAGCTCTGTCCCGACATCAACCGTTTATACATCTCTGCATTTTCTCCCGACTCTCCCAACCACAACTTCAAAGTTTCCCTCTCTTCCTCAGAAAGCTGTTGACAATAGGCTTTTTTTTAACAATATATTTAAACTTTCTCTGTTCATCTGAATCTATTTTTACTACATTTTCCTCTCTTAATTCATATTAAAGACTAACTCAGTAACGAAAAGGATGAACGGAATTATAATTTTTTTTAAATTTGTAGAGCAATTCCTTAAAAGGATGTTATAAAAATGGATAAAAACACAACATATCAAACGGGAAATACAGCTGCAACCAAGTTCGAAAGCTTAGTGAACCGTCTGTATGTCTCTTTGTGTTTCGCAGCCAACCGTTTCCTTGGCGATAAAACAGCTGCCCAAGATATTGTACAGGAAGCTTTTGCACGCCTCTGGGAATTACAAAGGAAAAAACAAAAATATTGAGAATATCGATAATTATATGTATATGCTGGTTCATAACCTTTCACTTGAATGGCTGCGAACCCGCAAGCTGCAAGCTAAATATCTAAACAACCATCCTCTGAAAGAGGTCAATATCTTCAATGTCATTGTAGAAGCAGACGTCGCCATGCAGATTCTCGCAGAAATAGAAAACTTCCTCCCCGTAGTAAACAAGTCAGGCAGCTCGCTTTTCAAGGCCTCGACAATCAGCAAATAGCACAGGAAATAAACATCTCAGTAAGCAGTGTTAAAACACTGAAATACAAAAAAGTATCGACAAATTGAAAGCGATTTTCTCATCGGATACACTTTTAAAAATCCTGATGATCTTCGGCTATTTTTTTTTCATTATTTTTCTCCCGACAAGAATAATCGTTGTGAAAAAAAAAAGGAAAAGAGACATACTTTTTTTGGGTATGCCTCTCTCAGTTAAAATTATTCCCGCTTTTTTATTCAATCATCACAACCAGGTATTTAGTTTGTTTCCAGAAATTATTTTCATCATTGATTTTCAGGGTCATATTACCGTCTTCACCGGTCTCCAAAGTATAGGAATCAGCCGGATGGACAGAAAGTAATTTCGCTTTTTTACTATTCAACGGGATCACCTTCATCTCACGGATATCCAAATCGGTAAAGTCGGCTTTTTGTGCTTGTGACGATACGATCGGCGGACAGAAAATCCCCTTGTCTGGAAATTACCTCAGCTTCTTTCAGCTCTTTGCGGTTTCCAATCAAATAGTGTCCCTGATGAATCGCCATATCCTGTTCATTGATCGTCATTTGCTGACTTTTATTGGCTTTATCCAAAGCTTCCACATTCTCGGTCAGATTAGCGACTTCCTCGGTCTTCACTGCCAATTGCTGATTCTTCTCAGCCAATTGTTTAGTAATTTCATTCAGTTTCTGTGTACGTTGATCCAATTCCGCATTTAAGCCGGCAATCAATCTCTTAAACTCGGCCGACTGGCTTTTTATTCTTACCTTCGAGTTTGGAAATCTGTTCTTTATAAGAAGCGATCGCCTCGGTAATAGCCTGTACGTCTTTTTCAGCTGATTCAATTGCTGTTTGGATTTACTATTGTCTTTATTTTCATTAATTGTTTCCAAAGTCAATAAACGTTCGGCATCCCGCAACGATTGCATTCCGGCAGAAATATCGTTCAAATCGGCCAGCATACTCTCCATTTCGAATTCTGCATAATATGTACTGTACTCAAAAGAATCCAGACGGGCTTGTAAAGACTTATATTTCTGAGAACTCTCTGCACGCAACTACCCAGGAAGAACATAGAAGCTCCGATTCCTAAAATGACGATCTTTTTCATACTATTATTTTTTTTAGAGTTAGATTTTATCCTTAAACAGAACAAATCCGATGCCACAAGCACAAAATCAACAAAATACACTAATTATCAATACATTACATACAACAGATTAAGAATCGCAGCTTGTAGAAAGTGGGGAAAAAGTAAAAATGTTGGGGAAATATTCCCCAACATCGTATCCGGTAAAGAAGACTCTCCTCATTATTTCCGATAGTCATAAAACCCGACTCCGGTCTTCCGTCCCAATAAGTTAGCGCGAACCATTTTCCGCAACAAAGGATGAGGCCGGTATTTGGAGTCACCGAATTCCCGGTACAACACTTCCATAATAGCCAGACAAACATCCAATCCGATCAAATCACCCAGTTCCAATGGTCCCATAGGATGGTTAGCCCCTAATTTCATAGCGGCATCGATTTCCTCTTTTTTTTCGCCACTCCGGTCAGCTAATATACCGATGCCTTCGTTCACCAGAGGGATCAGAATCCGGTTGACTATAAATCCAGGAGCTTCCTCGACACTGACGGGCACTTTCCCGATTTCCTGCGATAAAGCAAATACCTGATCATGCACCTCTGCCGAAGTCAGCCGGCCTTTGATCACTTCCACCAGTTTCATAGCCGGAACAGGATTGAAGAAATGCATACCGATCACCTTTTCCGGACGGTTAGTCACAGCGGCCACTTCCGTTATAGAAAGCGAAGAAGTATTGGTTGCCAATATCGCTTCCGGTTTACAAATTCCGTCCAACAATTTGAATATCTCATGCTTGGTAGCCATATCTTCAGCTATCGCTTCGATCACCAAATCAGCATCGGCACAATCCTCATATTTCATCGTATCTTTAATCCTGGCCAATACCTGATCTTTAACCCCGGCTTCCAATTTACCTTTTTTTCCACCATTCTGGAAAGATTTTTTATCCATAGCTTTGTGAGCTTTTTTGCCAAAGAAGCTTCAGAACGGCCTTTTTAACAATACCTCATGTCCGGCCTGGGCAAATACCTGGGCAATACCATGTCCCATAGTCCCTGTTCCAACAATGCATATTTTCATAATCGATAAATTTAAATTACAAAGATTTTAATTCCCTTTAAATTCGGGTTTACGTTTCCATAAAAAAGCTTCCATGCCTTCCTTCTGGTCGGTCGTTGCGAAACACAACCCGAACAAACCGTTTTCGATGACGATACCGGTATCCATATCCGTTTCCACTCCCCGGTTGATGGCTTCTTTGGCATAACGGACCGCCAATGGCGCTTTAGCAGCAATAGTCTTTGCCATAGCCATACACTCATTCATCAATTCTTCCGGTTCCACCACTTTGTTCACCAGTCCGATCCGGCAAGCTTCCTCGGCATGGATAACCGCAGCCGTATAAATCAACTCTTTGGCTTTACCTAATCCGACTAAACGCGGTAAACGCTGGGTACCGGAAAATCCCCGGCGTGATCCCAAGTCCCACTTCCGGCTGACCGAACTTCGCCTTAGCCGAGGCGATACGGATATCACAAGCCATCGCCAGTTCACATCCTCCTCCTAAAGCAAATCCATTCACGGCAGCAATAACCGGCTTAGCCATCAGTTCGATTTTCCGGAAAACAGCAGCCCCTAACTCACCGAAACGCCGGCCTTCTTCGGCCTTCATCACACTCATTTCAGCAATATCGGCTCCCGCAACAAACGAACGTCCTTCGCCTGTCAGAATAACCACACCGGTTTCCGGATCGGCTGCAATTTCATCGAATGCCCGGTCCAATTCCTGCAAGATCACCGTATTCAAGGCATTCAATGCCTCCGGATGATTGATCTTTACCAGACAAACACGATCTTGTTTTTCCAGCATTAATTTTTGATACTCCATGTCCGGGCTTTTATTTGTCAGTTTTCCGGATGTTTGCCAACCTCTCGGTCAGCAACGGAACGATCTGTTTCACATCCCCGGACAATTCCCAGGTCGGCAACGTTAAAAATCGGAGCATATTTATCCTTGTTCACGGCAACGATAAATTCCGATTCCTCCATTCCGGCCAAATGCTGAATAGCTCCGGAAATACCCATAGCGAAATACAGATCGGGACGAACGGTTTTTTCCTGGTTTGGCCAACCTGACGGTCATGAGGCATAACCCCGGCATCCACCATGGCACGTGAAGAAGAAACCTCGGCATTCAGCGTTTCCGCTAATTTTCCGAGCATCTCAAATCCCTCCGTATTACCTACACCACGGCCTCCGGATACGAGAATCTTCGCTTCTGTTATATCGATACGGTCTTTTTTTGTTCTTTCACCGTCTCGAGAATCCGCACTTTAAATTTCGACTTATCGAAATGAATATTCACCTTCTCTACCGTTCCGGCACGTTGTTCATCTTTCGGTTTCGTGCGCATCACTCCCGGACGTACGGTCGACATTTGCGGCCGGTGTTCTTTACAAATAATCGTCGCCATCAGATTTCCTCCGAATGCAGGACGGGTCATCAGCAAATCCCGTTCATCCGAGATAGCGAGGCCCGTACAATCGGCTGTCAACCCGGTCTCTAAACGGGCGGATAAACGAGGGGCCCAAATCCCGGCCGATCGTCGTCGCTCCAATCAATACGATACTGGGTTTACGCTCACGTACAATCTGTGTAATCGCCTGAGCGTAAGGCTCGGTATTATATTGTACCAGCTCCCGTTCGTCAGCACACAATACGACATCGGCCCCATAAGCGATCAATTCCTGTGCCTGACCCTCCACTTCATAACCCAACAACATCGCCACCACTTTTTCATTCAGGCTATCGGCCAACTCCCGGGCTTTCCCCAATAATTCGATGGCAACTTTCTGAATAACTCCTTCCCGCTGCTCTACGAATACATAAACGTCTTTATATTGAGATTTATCCATCTTCATCAGATTTTAAACTTTAGATTCCACCGGATTATTCCCGGTTTTCCTCTAAAAATCATGTATTAAATAATAAATTTCTCTTTCAATTTTTCGATAATAACATCTACAGCTTCGGCCGGTTCCACTTCGAAAACTTTTCCGGCTGCTTTAGCTCCTTTGGTAAAAGACTTCCATACCCGCGTCGGCGAACCGTTCAATCCCAATTTAGCTTCATCCACACTGATATTATTAAAATTCCAGATTTCCACTTCCCGATCGTATGCCTCTACGATTCCCCGCACAGACATATAGCGCGCTTTGTTTGCCGTAGCCAGAACAGTAACGACACAGGGAGATTCCACCTGTACGGTTTGATATCCTTCTTCGGTAGATTTACGGATCGTAAACAACTTGTCACCATCGAATTCCAAATTCTCGACATACGTCACTTGTGGCAAATCGAGATGCTCGGCAATCTGAGGTCCTACCTGCGCGGTATCGCCGTCGATCGCCTGCCGGCCGGTAATAACCAGGTCGAAATCCAGCATCCGTAAAGCACCGGCAATAGCATTCGACGTAGCCAATGTATCTGCACCGGCAAACTTACGGTCGCTCAAATGAATCGCCCGGTCGGCTCCCATGGCAAAAGCTTCACGCAAAATATCGTCGGCCTGAGGCTGTCCCATCGTAATAACGGTTACCTGCGCACCATATTTATCTTTCAAGGCCAAAGCCATTTCCAAACCACCTTTATCGTCGGGATTCATAATGCTAGGTACACCATCCCGTATCATTGTTCCTGTTACCGGATCGAGTTTGATCTCTGTCGTATCAGGTACTTGTTTTATACAAACTACTATTTTCATGTATTCTCTTTTTTATAAGTTCAATGCGGAAAACATTATTATTTCAATAGAGCAGCAGCAATCACCATCCGCTGTACTTCAGAGGTTCCCTCATAAATCTCCGTAATCTTGGCATCTCTCATCATCCGTTCGACCGGATACTCACGGGTATATCCATACCCTCCGTGGAACTGTACGGCTTTTGTCGTCACTTCCATCGCTGTTTCAGCAGCAAATAACTTAGCCCGTGCCGAATCGACAGAGTAAGGGATTTTCCTGTCTTTCTTCCAGGCAGCCGTCCGCACCAACAAACGGGCAGCTTCGATCTTGGCATTTAAATCGGCCAACTGAAATTGGGTATTCTGAAATTGTCCGATAGAGCGTCCGAACTGTTTCCGTTCTTTCACATATTTTATTGTCTCATCCATGGCTCCCTGAGCAATTCCCAAGGCCTGTGAAGCAATTCCCATACGTCCGCCATCGAGCGTCTTCATCGCAATTTTAAATCCTTCACCCGGTTTACCCAGCATATTTCCTTTAGGCACAATACAATTTTCAAAAATCAACTCACAGGTTGCGGATCCCCGGATCCCCATCTTTTTCTTTTTTTACCGATGGAAAATCCCGGAAAATCCCGTCCAACGATAAAAGCAGAGATTCCTCGTGTCCCCCTGCGACTTATCGGTCATCGCCATAACAATGTAAACGTGTGCATAAGCTGCATTCGTAATAAATATTTTGGACCCGTTGAGCACATAATGATCCTCTTCAGCAACAGCCATCGTCTGCTGGGCAGAGGCATCGGTACCTGCATTCGGTTCGGTCAGACCAAAAGCTCCGATCCATTCTCCCGAACATAATTTGGGTAAATATTTTTTCCGTTGTTCTTCATTTCCGAATTCATAGATCGGAGAAGCACACAAAGAGGTATGGGCAGAAACAATAACCCCGGTCGTTGCACATACCGGGACAATTCCTCTACAGCCATAGAATACAATACGTTATCACCACCGGCTCCGCCATATTCCACCGGGAAAGGGATACCCATAATCCCCAGTTTCGCCATTTTTTCTACCGTTTCGACAGGGAATCTCTCTTCTTCGTCCACTTCTGCCGCCAGCGGTTTTACTTCTTTCTCAGCAAATGCTCTGATCATCTGCTGAAACAATATCTCTTTTTTTGATAATGAAAAATCCATACCTTTTTAATTTATAGTTTACGATTCGCTAGGCTAGAGGTATCCACCATCCATCCTCCATCGTGATTTCCTTCAATACGCTTTCGTCGTTCAGCACATCTTTTTTTAAATCCGGGGCAACGATCAGAGTTGCTTCTGTAGCTGCCTGCACCTGTTCTACCGTAAACTCAGGATGTATCTCTTTCAGTACAATTCCCCCGGGTGTGATCTCCATAACTCCCATTTCTGTAACGATCATATTCACCTGCCCCTTGGCTGTCAAAGGTAAAGTACATTTTTTCAGGATTTTCGGATTTCCTTTTGCCGTATGTTCCATGGCCAGGATCACCTTACCGGCTCCCATCAGCAGGTCCATCGCTCCTCCCATTCCCGGTGTTTTTTCCCCGGTATCATCCAGTTGGCTAAATCTCCTTTTTCATCTACTTGCAAGGCCCCCAGGATACTGACATCTACGTGTCCGCCCCGGATAATACCGAACGAAGTAGCACTATCGAAGCTGGCCGCTCCGGGCAGAGCCGTTATCGCTCCACCGCCGGCATTGATCAAGTCCGGATCTTCTTCTCCCGGAGCAGGAGTCGGCCCCATACCGATCAATCCATTCTCCGTTTGTAAAATGACCTCGACACCTTCAGGCAGATAATTCGGCACTAAAGTCGGCAAACCGATACCCAGATTCACCACGTCTCCATCGTGGAGTTCCATTGCCACTCTCCTGGCAATCACTTCCCTGATTTGTTCTTTTTCCATAGCTTGTATATTTTCAATGATTCATTCTTCGATCCAATTCCTGCGCAATAAACGAGGCGACATCGTCGGCATAGGTATTCATCCCGAAGCCGGCATCGTACCCCAATTCTTTCGCCAACTCATGTGAAATCCGGGGGGACCACCACAAGCCAGGATCACTTTGTCCCGTAATCCTTCGGCTTCTAACATCTCCACGAGTTCCGTCAGATTTTTAATATGAATATCTTTCTGAGTCACGGTCTGCGAAACCAATAAAAGCATCGGCTTTCAACTCGATAGCCTTAGCGATAAATTCCTCGTTGGTCACCTGGCTACCCATATTCAAGGCTTCGAACATTTCATACCGCTCCAAACCATAATGTCCGGCAAAACCTTTCATATTCATAATAGCGTCGATTCCCACCGTATGGGCATCTGTTCCGGTACTAGCTCCGATCACCACAATTTTCCGACCGATATGTTCCCGGACAAACTGATCGGTCTCTCCCATATCCCACTTGGTCGATTCCACTTTCGGCACATAGATATGGCTATAATCTACCGTGTGTACACAATTTCCATAACAATTAAAAAAAGTATATCCTTTCGTCAGTTCCTGATGAAACACCACCTGAGGATTTTCAAATCCCATTTTTTTCATCAACTGTTTAGCAGCCTCTATCGCTTCATCTCCGGCAGGTACAGGTAAAGTGAAACTCAGCTGTGTCTTTCCGTCGTTCATCGTATCCCCGTAGGGTTTTATCTTTTTCAGATCGAGGGTTTGATCGAAATCTCTCCCTTCTGTTGAATATAAACCTCCGCTCATAATCTTTATTTGATTTACGATTTTTGTTATCTGTTCATCATAATCTCTACAAAAGGATTGCTATAGTTCTTTCCCTTGGCACAAACGCCGTCCAAGCCTTTTCCTCCGTTTTTGGGACGCTTGATATCGGCAAAAATTCCTTTTTCCAAGGCTGTAAAAAGTCCTTCCCGTTCAATCTTTTCCAAGAGAACGGTAGCTTTATCCAACACTTCTTTCGCCCTGTTTTTGTATAATCCCGTTTTCTTTAAAGACCACTTCATCTCCGATATTTTTCATATTATTAAAAATATAACGGGCATTCTCGATCGACAGATAACGATCCGACATAAATGGAGTATGTATGGCTTCGGTCGGCATTCCCAACAGTTGAATACCTTGTGAAGTCCAGATTCCGATCATATTGAAAAGAGCATCCTGAATATGTCCGCGGAAAATATTTCCGGTCATAAATTTCGTCGGAGGCATATATTTCAAAGTAGCCTTCGGAAAAATTTCCCGGGTCATCTGGGCCTGAGCCAATTCGTACAAAAAGCCGTTTTCCAGCATGGGATCCATTTCAAAAGCATGTCCCAGGCCCATTTGTTCTTCCGGCAGCCCGGCCAATAAAGCCAATTGTTCATTGATCAGATCGGAAGCCAAAACAGTATGTGCTTCTTCGACAGCGTCGGCAGTAGTCAGGTAGTTATCTTCGCCTGTGTTGATTATCACTCCGGCAAAGCCGTTGATCACCCGCGACATAAACTGGTCGACCAACGTCCGCTGCATATTGATATCCCGGAATAAAATCCCATACAACGCATCGTTCAACATCACATCCAGCCCTTCCAAAGCTCCCATCACAGCAATCTCCGGCATACATAAACCGGAACAATAATTACACAGCCGAATATAACGACCGACTTCTTCTCCTACCTCATCCAAAGCTTTCCGCATAATCCGAAAATTTTCCTGGGTGGCAAAAGTTCCGCCGAATCTCTTCTGTCGTAGCCCCATAGGGTACATAGTCCAACAAACTTTGCCCCGTTGTACGGATCACAGCAATGACATCCGCCCCTTGCCGGGCAGCCGCCTGTGCCTGTACCACGTCTTCGTAAATATTACCGGTAGCGACAATGACATAAAAGATAAGGCTTTGCTCCCTCTCCGATCGTTGCGATATAATTCTCACGCCGTTTCCGGTTGTCGGAAATCCGACGGATACTGGCCTCGATATAGGGTTGCAACGCTTTTTCCCGCTGGCCGGGAGTACATACCGGTACCCGGGTGGCATCTACTTTCCCGGCAGCCACTTGTTCGGCTATTTCCTGCGGAGTCATTCCGGTTTCCACCATTACATTACCCAGAAAGAATAAAATTCCTTCTCCCAACACGTTCTTTTTCTTTCAGCTCGTCTACCAAAATGTTCGGCAGAGGGACAGCATGAACATCCACTCCGTCGATACCCAGCAAACGACACAATGTCCTTTCGACAGCCACCTGTCGTATAGCCATCCACAAAATCCTGCACCTGGTCAGCAATCTTACGGGCCATTTCACGGGCATGTCCGACTTTATCAAAATCTATTCTAATTTACTTTTCATATATATTTTCTTTCTACTGTACTGTCTTTTTCCAATCAGGATTTTCTTCCTGCAAATAATTTTCCACCCGTTCCAACACTCCACGGTCGATCCCCAGCATCCAGGCAATACGCATCGCCTCCTGGGGAACTTCTTCTCCGCTGTCTTCTTCGAGTGAATAATCGATAAACTCATTGATATTTTTCAGGGTCATATTCCCTTCAACCCCGATTCTCTACAAATCCCCGCACTCTCAATTTACGGCATTCGGCCGTTATTCCGCTATAATGGGTAGTAACCATAGCCATCACCCGGTGAGTAGTCAAAAAATCCACTACCCCATTCACAATTGCCCGTCCCTCGACGGGATTGGTCGTCCGGGCCAATTCGTCTATCAGCACCAAAATTTTACTTCCGCTGCCTGACTTGCCGGATCATTTCATCCACCCGCAACATCTCAGCCGCATAAGAAGAGAGACCGTTCAATTCATCCTGATCATCCCCGATACTGGTCAAGACTTGTTCCACGAGCGGCATACCCGCCCGCCGGGCAGGTACATAAAAACCGAACTGCATCAGGTATTGCGCCAATTGCACACTTTTCAACAACACTGTCTTTCCGGCCATATTGGCTCCGGTAATCACCGTCGTTCCCTTTTCCAATTTCAAATCTACAGCCTGAAACGCTCTTCCTTCCTGTTCTAAAAATCTCCCGGATCTGAGGATGGAAAAGACCTTCGAACACCATTTCCCCCTCTTCCGGAATTTGCGGCAAAGTCAATTGTCCTCTTATTGCTTGTCTGGCTTTTGCCAATACGACATCCAGCAATCCGACCGCTTCCAAAGCCTGTTTCAAATCGTCGTGATAAGGTCTCAACTGCACAGACAACTCTTCGCGTACCTTGTCTTCCAAAAACCACACTTTGTACATACAACGCTTCTAATTCCCGTTCTTCTGCCCCTTGAAGGCTCTTTTGTTTTATTTCAGCTCTCAGCCCGGCCAGCTCAGCCGAATAAGTATCATAAATATAAAAATGAGGAATCCGATTCCCTTCCGGATCCAACAAACGTACAACCGGCTCCAGTTCCGGGAGTAAACAATCCGCCATTCTTCGACAAGTTCCCTGATTTCTTCCGAGCACAAAGCAAAAGTTTTCAATTCGAACAATTCAAGATCATCCAACACTTGCTCCATCGCCATCCGCCCGATCGTCCCCGGATATCTCTCACCTGCATCAGCTTACCAGTCAAACGTTCCAGCCGGGATTCATTTTCAGGTTGTTCAAAAAGTACCATGATCTTTTGAATACGTTCAAATTCGGCCTCCAACCGAGATTTCGAATCGAGCCAGGGCAGATCATACAATACCCTCCGGCCTACAGCCGAACAGATATCCAATTGTTCGATCATATATATAACGGAATCCCCTGACTTGTCTTATCGCTTCCCTTAAAATCATATCCTCAACGGTTTTTACCGACTTTTTCTATTTTTTCACATCATACACCGGAATTTGCAAGCTTTCTTCCAATGCTTGCTGCAAACGCAACGAATCCAAAAGTAATCCTCCCGGAGACTGAGGATTGATCGTAACGGCCAAAAGCCGGCTACGATGAAGCACCTGTACTCTTCCGCCCTTACGTAAAAAGGCATAAAAAGACTCAGGTGCGGCAAAAACACGGGTAAAATCACGGACGATCAATTCTACGGTCTGTTTCTGTACGCGTAAAAACTGAAATACTTTATCACTCACAGCACCGGCAATAAAGATCCGATGCCCATATTGCAGCAGATCGGTTCCACTTTTCTCCAGCATAAACACAGAAGGCAATTTCAGATCGATACATTCTCCCTCCGGCCCGACCGCCCATACACCTTGTTGAATAGCATCCAACCTCTCTTGTAAAAACTTCGTCCACCTCTTCCAGATCGATCAAATCACAAACATAACGGGTACGTCTCACCAATTCCCGAATATTCCCGGAAACAGCAGCCCCCGTCGCTAAGACCATCGCCTCCGTAACGGTGGGAGACGCCAGGCTTAAACGGGACAAAGCCCCGTCGACCAAGGTCGTTCGTACCCCGAAATCTTTCATATGCCGGATCAGACTTTTCAACCCGGCAGTATCCGCAGGCCCTGAAAGCAATACTTTTCCCGAAGTTTTAGCCCTGGCGATAACCAACCGTCCCAAAGCAGTCCGATGATCATCGATTTCCATGATTTCAGCCACCAACCTCCTCTCCCGGTAATGTTTCTCCGAAGTAACGAATATCATTCCTTCCGGCACGATAATCTCGGGTTTCGGGGTTTGACATACCTGATCCCGGTTTTCTCCGTCAATTCCGATCGAAGTCAGAGCGAACCGATCTGCCGAATCTTTTATCCTGCGAAGGATGTAATTCAGGCATTCTGTTTTTCCCTGTATTTTTCTCCAATCCGACAATTGCCAGACTCCTGTAATCGGATATGTCATCAACAAAACCCATCTGTTCAGCATTTTCATTTATGATTCCGGATTTATCCTTTCAATCGAATGAAACGGTAAATCCAAAATCACAAATAATTTATCCTTTCGCCAATAGATTACGTGTCTTACGATCCAGATTCGCCGGTTCGAGAGACAAGCGTTCTCCGCTCAGCAACTCAGCCACTCCTTCTGTTTTTACGGCGCTTCTCACACTCTTCACAGTGGCATTCGTCTCTGTAATCCGTCGGTTCGGTATACGTAGTCACCACGCCTTCAAAATTACGCAACACCACCCGATTGGGGCCCTGAGAAATCAGATAGGTCGGCATCACCGGAATTTTTCCGCCTCCACCGGGAGCATCCACGACGAAAGTAGGCACGGCATAACCGGAAGTATGTCCCCGCAGGTTCTCGATAATCTCGATTCCTTCGATACAGGGGTACGGGAAATGACCGATACCCACAGAAAGATCACAGATATAGATGTAATAGGGACGTACCCGGATCTTGACCAACTCGTGCACCAATTTTTTCATGACATGTGTACAATCGTTGATCCCGCGGAGCAGGACAGACTGATTTCCCAGAGGTATACCCGCATCGGCCAGCCGGGCACAAGCAGCCGCCGACTCTTCGGTAATTTCGTTCGGATGGTTGAAATGAGTATTCAGCCAAATCGGATGATATTTCCGAAGCATATTTACCAATTCCGGCGTAATGCGCTGGGGTAACACCACCGGTGTTCTCGACCCGATACGGATAATCTCGACATGAGGGATTCCACGCAGCCGTTTTGATGATATATTCCAATCGTTCGTCACTGACCAATAAGGCATCCCCTCCCGATAGGAGGACATCTCTCCTGGGGGGGGTATTAGCGATATATTCGATACATTTATCGATTCTTTCCAATGGAGTGGCACAATCGTGATGTCCGGCAAAGCGGCACGCCGGGTACAATGCCGGCAATACATCGAACACATATCGGTGATCAGGAACAACACCCGGTCAGGATAACGGTGGGTCAGTCCCGGTACGGGTGAATCACCGTCTTCATGCAAGGGATCTTCCAGATCAGCCGGCGACCGGTGTAATTCTTCAATGGTCGGCACCGATTGTTTACGGATCGGACAATAAGGATTATCGGGATCGATCAGACTCAGATAATAAGGTGTGATCGCCATCCGCAATGTCTTCAGCGACTCACGGATACCCTCTTCTTCATCTGGTGTCAGCCGGATGTATTTCTTCAGCTGATCCAAAGTTTCAATCCTGTTCTTCACCTGCCAATGCCAATCGTTCCATTGTTCATCGGTCACTTCAGGGAAAAACTCTTTTCTTCTGCTAGCCATAAAAACATATTTTTAATTCGTCGGGATTATAAAATCCCGACCATTCAGGCATACAACTCTGTAAATATCTTCCGTAATGCCTCGCTTTCACGAAGTTTCCTGCAGTGTAATCTCAGCATGTCCTTTGGTATACCCATTTCCAACGATCATAGTCACATCGCTGCCGACACCTTCCGCTCCCAAAGCAGCCTTCGTAAAACTGGTCGCCATAGAGAAGAAATAGACCAATCCGTCATTTTTAGTACACAAGATGCTGGTCATCTCAGTATCCGTAATATTCACATTATTGATCGTAATATCACACATTTCACCATTCGTCAGTTCGGCAATTTTCTCCATAACCGGAACCGGCTGAGTTGCATCGGCCGAGAATACATAATCACAGAAGCCTAATTTCTGAAGCCGTTCGGTACTCTTCTGGCTGTGGCATAAGCCGATTACTTTACCGGTAACGCCTGCACGTTTTTTGGCCTCGTAGCAGCACAACATACCTGATTTACCACCAGCACCGATAATCAATACCGTATCTCCCGGTTTCACCAATTTAGCAGTCTGAGCCGGAGCACCGGCTACATCGAGAGCCGACAAAGCCAACTTTTCCGGCAGATCTGCCGGAATCTTCGCATAAATACCACTTTCAAACAAAATAGCTTTACCATCGATATCCACCTGGTCGACATCTGCCCGGATTTCTTTAATTTTATCGATACGAAGCGGAGTCAGCGACAAAGACACCAAAGTTGCGATTTTATCTCCCACTTTCAGATCGGTCTTTCCAACTAAAGCATCTCCGATTTTTTCCACCGTTCCCAGTAACATACCACCGGAACCGGTCACCGGATTACGGTGTTTTCCTTGTTTCTCTACAATTCCCAGCATGATCCCGGCAATTTTAGCTTTATCCCTCCGGCTTGTTCTTCAATCTGAGTAAAACTAGCCGAATCGATATTCAGAGTTTGCACATCGATCAAAATCTCGTTATCATAGATTTCGTCCATATTGTTATCCAGTTTGTCAGCCGGTTGTGGTAATACTCCTTTCGGTGAAATTACTCTATGCGTTCCGTATTTATTTCCTTTTTTCATAACGTTTTATTTTTTAATATTTACTTTAATTTTTTCACTTTATACCTTTTCGACTTATAGCCTATAGCTTTTCAGCCTTTAGCTTTCAAATTCAATATCTTCCGTGCTTCGGCCGAGGTAGCGATTTCGCGTCCCAATTCCTTAGCGATACGAACGACCTTAGCTACCAACTCGCCATTGGATTTTGCCAACACCCTTTTTCGAGATACAGATTATCTTCGAACCCCACTCTGACATTTCCTCCCATAGCGATAGCAGGAGCAGCCAAAGTAAAGGCATGGCGTCCGATACCGGTTGCAGTCCAGGTAGAACCTGCCGGAATAGCATTTACAAGCCAGCAAAGATTAGGAACTGTTGCAGGCGTACACCCGGGGACACCGAGTACAAAATTAAACTGCATGGGAGCTCCCGGTACCTGACCTTTCTTTGCCATATTCAATACGGTTTCGAGATGTCCCATCTCGAAACATTCGTATTCCGGTTTGATCCGGTTTTCCAGCATTCTTTTACCGAAATCCCTCATCATAGGCATGGTATTTTCAAATACCTCATCTCCGAAATTACAGGTGCCACAATCCAGGGTAGCCATTTCCGGGAAAAGTTCGGTCGGCTGCAGACGTTCTTCCGCTGTCATTCCTACAGCCCCTCCGGTCGAAGGGATCAGAATCACATCCGGGCATACTTCATATATAGCGTCTATACACGTTTTGAAACGTGCTTTGCTCTGAGTCGGCGTACCGTCGTCTTCACGTACGTGAAGATGAACGATAGCAGCACCTGCATCTACAGCAGATTTTGCTTCTCTGACGATTTCTTCTACAGTATAAGGAACGGCGGGATTTTGTTCTTTCGTTACCTCTGCCCCGCAGATCGCAGCTGTTATAATCAATTTTTCCATAATTATCAAGACTATTAACTTACATTATCCTTTCCGCTGATCCTCTTTTTTCACCACACAGGTTCCACTGGCCCGGCAAACCACAATCGGTTCAGCCAGGACATCCGCAGCCGAAGCTGAAATATCCGGAAGGGCAGCGACCACTTTACGGGCTTCGAAAACCCTTTTGCGGGAAGTATTTCCTACTTTCACGATTTCACCGACAGCTTCGATATAGTCGCCGGCATATACCGGAGCCAAAAACTCCACATTGTCATAGGCCACAAAAAAGACCTTCATCTCCGTCATGCATAATCAGCAGTTCGGTCGCAACATCGCCGAATAAATGCACCATATGAGCTCCATCCACCAAATTTCCGCCATAATGAGCATCTTTAGCGCTCATCCGAAGTCTTATCATTGATTTTTCCATATTTTTAAATTAACCGGAACAGATCTACACCCATCCCTTTCGATTACACCTCTTTTTTACCTTCCCCGCTTTTTGCCTCTTCGCCTTTAGCTTATCCCCCTACCCTTTCACTAAAAAATCCACGAATATTCCGGGAGTCTTTATCAGCTCGGGATACAAATCTCCGGTTTCTACCAACTCCTGCACTTCCGCAATAACCAAAATCGGCAGCCGTCGCCATCAGTGGATTGAAATTCTGAGTCGTACCTTTATAGACTAAATTTCCGGACTCATCCCCTACACTAGCACCGATCAAAGCCACATCCGCCCGCAACGGTTTTTCCAGCAAATAATCTTTACCGTCGATATTCAGTACTTGTTTACCTTCTGCTACCAGGGTTCCGATACCTGTCGGAGTCAATACTCCCCCAAACCGGCACCACCGGAACGGATTCGTTCGGCTAAAGTACCCTGCGGACTGAATTCGATCTCCAGTTCACCACTGTTCATTTGTTCACTCGTACATGGATTCGTACCGATATGCGACACGATCACTTTCTTCACCTGCTTGTTAGCGATCAACTGTCCGCATCCTTTATCCGGATAGGCGGTGTCGTTCACGATGAGAATCAGATTTTTCACTTCCGATTGAGCCAAAGCGTTAACGATTGCGTTAGGTGTCCCGTTAGAAAGAAACCCGCCAATCATAACCGTCATCCCATCTTTTTACCTTTGCTACTGCCTCTTCCACTGAAATAAGCTTCTTCATAAGTATATGGTTTTGTTTAAAATTAAACTAATTCGATCTAGCATGTCAAATTTATAGAATTTAAAATCAAATATGACATATTTTATACAGATTTTTTTCTGTATTCTATTATTTGGAATGATTCCATTCGTAACAGATTTTTTGATGATAATTTGAAAAAAACGCGAAATGTTAATAGTAAATGCAGATAGAAACATTTCTTAGACACGCAAATAGTTATAAAATGCATGCCACGAAAATCATTGACCGTACGAAAGCAAGCCGGATAAAACAAAAGGCTTTCAATCTGATAATCAGAAAGAAAGCCTTATCTCCAATAACAAAAAAACTGAATAGAACTTATCAAACAATCCCTTTTTTAGAGTATCCCAGTTAGAAAATTCTGATTTTTTTGTAGTGAAATTGAATATACGTTTCTGTAATTTTGGTCGGTCAACACGAATTTCAAATACCGTGCATTTGTAGGAGCAGCTATTGACAAAAGGTCGATTTCTCCAAGGGTTGTACCCAACGTATAATCTATTGCCTCAGTCCAGACACTTCCATCGACAGAAAACTGGACCTGTACTTTTCGTGCCATAAAAGCCCGTTTTCTTGCAGAAGTTGCAATATCAGAGGCAACTTGTTCTATTGCAAAACCATTTACCCGCTTTGTCTCTTGCATATCAACTGTTATTTCATATTTTAAAAAATCATAATGATTAAATGTTGCCCAGGCTGTCGCATTTAAGTCAAACAATTTCTCATAGCCTTTGGAATAATAATCCCCTTCTTTCGGAGTTACAACACACTCATAAGTCCATGTCTCGTTATTCAGATAAGTCAAATCAGGCAGTACCGGATTTCCTTTTTCTTCAACAAAATTATAAGTTTCCGGGAAATAATGCTTATTGTAGCGTTCTACCTTAAAGTCAGAAACAAGTTCCGCCATCACTTCCATCGCAAATTTACTTATTTCAAGGTCAGTGATTTTACTGGCACTAGCCTCCTCTCCCAATACTTCCTCACTCAAATAGCGGTTCTTGCCCAATACCAACTTCTTCAATCCCGGCATATTCATAATATCCTCAAAGCTATCGATGTCGTAATCAATTTCAAGGGTTTCCAAACCGGCAACAGCCTCTTCCGTCAGCTCAGCAATACCGTATCTTGTTAACATCAGCGCTTTAAAGCCATCTGTATACACTTTAGCACGTTCCAATTCAGTCGATACTACAATCGCATCTACACATCCTTCCAGGTGGCCGTAACTGTATACCGTTAATGTTGTCTCTGCATCAATTTTATCTTTCAGTAAATAATAAAGACTCTCCGGTGCGCTTTTCATAACCGTTCTCTTGCCCTGTCCGGCAGAAGTATATACGAAGGCAATGCTATCTATCTGATTTCCCCACTCATCCAGGACCAGCGCCAAACGATCTTGCACATAAAAAATGTTTGTTCACCATAGTCGGGAAAATCAATACTTGCTCGTGTTCAGGCGAATAAGGTCTTCCTGCCTGAGTTACAGCTAAAGAAGTATTACCGTGTTTATCCATATTGGCAACCGATACCTGGTAAGTAAAATTTCCGTCACAAGGCAGGCTGCATGCAACCGTACCTCTTTCTAACAAAGTATCCCGTCCGATTCCATCCACCGTCCAAGAAACTTTCACTTTATCGATAATCGGATCATCCACAGATTTCCACGAAACTACCAAACGATTCCAACCGGCTTTGACATCCAGGTCGTCACATTTCACCAAATAGCGAATAGGGCCATCACCGGCATAATCTTTATACGTATCTTCCAGACTTTCACAGCCCCCTAAAATCAACAAAGGGAGCAGAAGCCATAAATATATTTTCTTCATAATATCAATCTTTTGCAGTAAAACTTCCAATTCATGCACCGTCACATATTTCTGATCATTTCCCCCCCAAAAAGCATTCTCAAAACCTATAGGTGCAAAAAAAAGACTTCGTTCACCACCACTTTCAGATAGCGGTATTTCTCTCCTTCTGCCGGACAAGTCAAAGTTATAAAACAAGGTGAAGCCAAATCCAAGGCATCCCGCGAAATAATGAGATAATCCCCATTTTCATTACAACGTTCACACCAACGTTCTTTATTATCAATTCTCCGGTCTTGTTCGAAATGTGAAATCTCTACCCACGAGGCATCGTCATCTTTCGTTTGGGATGCGTAAAGAGTCACACTGCTCGGCAACTTGCTCGCATAACACATCGTCCAAACATCCCCCATTTCGGGAAAGGATCATACGGTCCGGGGCCGTAAGGCCAACTGGTTCGAACAGCCAACATACCGTACAAACGGACCTCTGCCGGTAACTTTTTCTTCCATCATATCAATAACAAACAGGGCTTTCCGGGTTTTTCCGGTGTAGATACCGCCATCGGACCGGCCAAGTAGGTATAAAAACTCGTCCACGAATCAATACCAAAGCTTTGCTCTCCTTTCTTATCCCCGTCAAACAAATACTGCTTGCCTAACTTCACAACAGGATCCTCTTGGGAAAGCTCCTCCGGATCAGAAAAAAATTTTCCAGACTGACAGGCAACTGTTCTACCATTAAAGGTACAATATTTTTCCACACCCTTTCTTTTACCATATTCCCCGAAAATCCTCTACCCGTACCACAAAATCATAACTATCCCGTTGCTGTTTGAAAGTATCCCGCATCACCGTATTGCCTTTTTTCGGCACAAAACTTTTTAAACAAAAAGGGTATCAGGTTGTTTTGTTTTCGGATCCTCGCCCACATAAAACAGGTTTACCATACCTTTTTAAATCCTCTTTCAAATTATAAGTCAAAACAAAACCATTCCCCAACCCGAAACAACCTCTAAGTTGTTGATAAAGCGATCGGTCCGGAATCCCGGGTATCAAAGGTGACTTCTAACGCCTCCGACTCCACATCATTCCTATTGCACAAGGTCACAAAAGCCTTCACTCCCTTTCCGCGCCTCATTAAAACCGGTGATAAGCAATGAATCGCAGGCATAACTACCGGTCCGGATCATGTCTCTCCCAAAAGCGTCTTTATAGCGAACCCGGATGCCGTATACCTCCTCATCCGCCGGCAAACGATAGTGCATCACTGCACCGCCTTCCACCGGAGAAAACGTCAAGCCATCCGCCGGTACCAAAACATCGAAATATGCTTCATCCTTCTGACAGCTCCACAAGCTCCAGACAGCAAGCCATATATAAACCAATTTTTTCATAACTATTCCTTTTTAAATCATTACTATTACCAACCCGGATTCTGTACGCAACCGGATATCATCACCTCTTCGCTCTGGAGCGGAAAGAGATAATCGCGCGGTGAAATAAATTTTCGTTTTGCCCAAACCATGACAGGTTCCTTGAAGTTATTATAAAACTCCCTGGCATTCCGACCGACAATATTCCATCCGTATTGTTCCTCATTCAATTCATCCACTGCGGTCAACCCAACGGCGCAGATTCCAAAAACGTCTTCCTTCAAAAAGCAAACTCAATATCCCACTCACGATGGATAATCTCGCGCATACCTTCTTTTTTGTCGCCACTTTTCCCGGATTCTTGGCGTACGTTTTCCAAGCTTCTTTCACATCCGGAATACCGGCACGCCGACGTACTTCGTTCAATGGCGCATATACATGCTCTTCATCCGGAACCGCCAGATATTCATTCCATGCCTCCGCTTTCATCAAATAAAGATCCGCCAAACGAATCAATACGCAAGGATAATCAGTCATAAAAGCATTATTGTAACCCACATTAGAAACTTCGGAATCCGAACCTTTCTTCAGCCAATAACCGGTCAAATTCTGCGGAACAGAGTTGGTAATGGAAGTCTCCCGCGTACCAAAACGCTCTCCCCGATAAGCCTCTACCAATACATTTTTTTTTTACCGAGCTGATAATAACAACGGTCTGCTGCAATATGTGCATAGAACCGCGGTTCTCTTTTTTCAAATGCAATTTCAATACTTTCTCGTCCATAGCCACCACATTCTTATATCTCTCATCGTCTTCCATACCCATCGTATAACGTTCTTCATACTTCCACCACTCCTTATCCTCTTCTATCGGTAAACCATGTTCCGTATAATACATTTCCACCATTTTCAAACTCGGAGACACACATCCTTTCATTTCCATATTATAATCCTCATCCGTACTGTTAAAATAAGGGCGGGTCCATTTCGGCCATCCTCCATTTGCAAAAGACTCATAACGGAACATATAAATCGCCTCAGCGTTCTCAAAATTCAAGGCTATAGCCGATGCTTCAATATCTTTCATCCGATCCTGAATCTTGTCGCTCTCACTCGAGATCAGATATTTCCCTCCCCGGTTGCAAATAAGCAAAGCCGAATCGACAGCCTCCGCTGCATATCTCCACTTTTCAGGATCTCTCTGCTGACTGAACAACTTTTCACCCTTACTATTCACAAAACCGCTATAGGCCGGATTACCGTTAAACAAAGGCGAAGCTGCATAAAACAAGGTCATCGCCTTCAATGCCGCAGCCGACTCCAAACTATGGTAAGCCCACCGGCTTCTCTCCTTGTCTTTCATCAAAGGCAAATCTTTCATCGCCTCATCCAAAAGGCTTACAATCTCTTCAACACAAACATCCACCGGGCTTCTTTCCTTTTTTCATATCCACGACCGGAACCCCCGGATCGATATTCTCGTCCATCACAACAAAAAGGTCCGTAATGACGCAAAAGCTCAAAATAATAATAGGCTTTCAAAGCCTTGATTTCAGCTACCCACAACTTCTTTTCAGCATCCGTCATATTATAAACTCCCCACACTTTTTCAAGAAAAGTATTACAATAACGGATACTGTTATACACTGCATCCCGACGCCACATATTACAGTATGGATCGAACGTACGCTGCAGACCATCCGCAATATACAAACCACTCCAGTTAAAACCGCTCTCCCGCAAATAAGTTCCGCAACCACTTCATCCGTCCCCATATAAGCCGGATTCGAAATTACGGAAGTGGTAAACGGACTGACCCAGAAATGACAATACTTGAACCAATTCTCCGTTTGGTCCCGTTTCTCAAAGTTACTCTCGATACTTTCAATATTTCCCTCCGGTACAACATCCAAAAATGTACACCCGGAAATAACAAGACCAAACCAATCAATAATATATTTACATATTTCATAGATAACCACCTTATATTTATATTAGAAACTAAAGTTTAACCCAACGGTATAAGTCTTTTTGTATCGGATAGTTAAACGCATCCTCACCCAACTCGACATCCCAAAGCTTGAAATTGGAAATCAGGAAAGGATTGTTCGCCCGCACAAAAAACTTCATATTTTGCAGTCCCCAACGTTCCATCAATTTCTTTGGCATATTGTACGCCAACTCCAACGAAGTACATCTCAGGAAACGGCATTCCCGCATGAAATAAGTACTCTTGCGAACCTCTGTTTGCATTTTTTATTATACCAATCCTCCTCCGGCGAATGTTTAATCAGATTCTGGGTCGATAAACGAGGCCAGAAAGGTTTCCGGCTCATATTATCTTCCGACCAGTGATCCTCATAAATAGCTGTCAACATCGCATGGTCATCCACAAAAAGGAGACAATTCGCTCGGGTCCATAAAAAAAAGAACGTTTCCCCGACCCCCTGAAAAGCAAAACTGAACTCAAAATTCCTGTAATTGACAAAACCTGAAAAGCCATAGGTCACACGCGGAGTCTCCGGAAAACCGATATAAGTCACATCATTCACATCAATCTTTCCGTCGTTATTCAAATCCCGGTAACGGATATCTCCTGGCTGAGGCGATCCTGCCTGTACCGGAGCATTTTCGATTTCCGCCTGATCCTGGAAGAGTCCGTCCGAAATATAACCGATTTTCTGTGAAATCTCTTTCCCCACCATACTTTGCCATGCCGGTTTATTCATCGCTTCCTCGATTTCTTTTATACACTACCTTATTATAAGTCAAAGTACCGTTCAGAATCACCCACAAATCTTTGTTAAAAAGCATGCTGGATTTTACCCGAAAAGTCGATCCCCCTCGACCGGGCCTTACCCATATTATCCAATTGTGGAAGAGCAATACCCGCATGTGCCGGAACAGAGGCTCGGTAACCAATGATATTGTGACGGATCTCCTGATACGCATCCAGATTAAACTCGACAATCCCCTTGAACAACTTGGTCTCCAAACCGAAATTCACCTGCTCCGCCACTTCCCACTTCAAATTCGGATTCGCATATCCCTGTACAATCCTGTAAATTGTCGATCCGCTTCCCGGTTCCGGATTCAATACATTCGTCAGTGTACCCATCGTCTGCAAAAAACAAAAAGCGGGGAACCTTAATCACTCCGTCGTTGCCTACCTTGCCATACGAAACCCGCAGCTTCAAAAAAGTTCAGCCAATGAGCTGTCCCGTTCATAAAGGGTTCGCTCGATATCACATATGCCAGACCACCTGCCGGGAATAACCCCCAACGGTTACTCTTTGCAAAACGTTCCGATGCGTTATAACCAAAACTTGCTTCCACAAAATAACGGTCTTTAAACCCATACGTTCCACGCATTGAAAACATCATGTTCCGTTGCGGCATACCTGTCAAGACATTAGACACCGGCGTAAACGTATAATCTTGTGCCTGGAACACTCCTGTCAGTGAGGTCTGATGCTCTTTCCATGCTGCCGTATGCAAAGCACGTGCCTCATACGTAACACGCGTCTCTGTCGTCGAAGCCTTGGCTGTGGGGTCTATGGACAAGGCATAACTGGCACCAAAAAGGAGACAAATCCTGCAACCGGTGTTTGCCTGTTTCAAAATCATAATTCAACAAAGAATATTTGAAAGGATTGGTTGTAAAACCAGTTGTATAATATCCGGCCTGTGACACTGCCACACTCCCCCGCAACTCCAACCCCTTTACCAGGCCCGACAAGTTATGGATATACTCCGCCCGATTGGTCGTAGAATAGCGAGTCCGTTCCAGATATCCCTTCTGAATCATCATATAAGGATTCTCCTGATTGGCCTCTGTCGTACCGAAACGCAAATGCGGCCACCCATAATTCTCATCTCCCGGATATAAAGGGGCAAAATCTACCGGCGAAGCATTAAACGCTAACTCATACGCCTGATTGACACTAGTCAAAGGACCATGGTATTTATCTATAGTTGTCGACGAATTAATCAATAATTTAATACCGGCTTTCAAATCAATCGTCAAATTCACACGAAAAGCCGTTTGATTATTCGTAATATTACAATCGAAGTCATTCAACTTATCTGTCTTCAACATCCCCTGATCACGGTTGTAATTCACCGAAGCATAGTACTGAATTACCTTCGAACCTCCCCGGATATTCAAACCTGCATGGTGGTTCACATTATAGTTTTTGAATAAAATCTTATACCAGTCATTCGCCGGATAAACCCAAGACGGATATACTTTCCCGAGCGGGTCCGGTTGATACGTTCCACACTATATTTCGGCGTTGCCAACGGATCCCGGGTCAAAAGCGCCCGGTTATACATTTTCATATAATCCACCGGATCCACCACATCGATACGCTTTGTCGGCATTGAAAACACCGTCTCGTAACGTGCTGTCGCATACACACCCCTCCTGTCCTTTTTTTCGTCGTCACCAAAATCACTCCGTTCGCACCACGTGCACCGTACATCGCCGTAGCCGAAGCATCCTTCATCACACTGAATGTTTCGATATCTTCCGGAGCTATACGTGCCAAATCCAGCTTCGACGATTCTACGCCATCCAACAAAATCAAGGGGTCCACATTCGCCCCTGTCTGAAACGACGTAATACCACGGATATAAAATTTCGTATTCATTTCATCTTCCGTTAAAGCCGCCGGCAATCCCCCTGTCTGCCAGCCTACCATACCGGCGATCTTACCGGCAAAACTGCTTGTCAAGTCACTGTTGAGACGACTTCAGGTCCATCGGACGTACTGTCGTAATTGCCGACACGACACTCTCTTTTTTTCTGTTGTCCGAAAGCCACCACCGTCACCTCTTCCAAATCCTCCGACGCCGGACTCAAAATCACGTTCAAATGTTTATTCTCCTTCACCGGCACCACTTCTGTTTTATAACCGATAAAAGATATCGTCAACACATCGTCCGGACGGGTCATCAAAGAATATTTACCGTCGACATCCGTCGCCACACCTTGTGTCGTTCCATGAATCACAACTGTAGCCCCAACCACTGGATTACCATCCTTATCCGTCACCTTGCCACTCACCGTAATCATCTCTATCTTCGCCACCTCCTGCTGTACCCGTCTCTCACGAATCGTAATCAAATCCTGCTGAATAGCATATTCCAGCCCTACCGGCGTCAATACCTGTTCCAACACCTCCCGCAGATCTAAATTACGTGCCCGCACACTCACTCTACCCTTCGATTTCACCAGCTCGCTGTTTATAAAAAAAATCATACTTCGTTTGCTTTTTCAACTCGGTTATCACCTCATTCAGCGTGACATCCGTCATGTTCACCGTAACCGTCGTTCTCTCCTGAGCATGTCCCCTGTAACCAGAAACGAGACAGGTACTCCACAACAGGATTACCAGAAAAGTTTTTAAGATTAACATCCGCCTGCACACAAAATGCCCTGGCGATGCTGTGTCCTGCATTTTTTCATAAATTTGCTGTGTTTAAATTAAAATTGAATACCTCCGTTTCTTGCAAGGATTTCCGGAGGTATCTTGAACTCCGGCAGGCAGAGGATTGATCAGATCCACTGCCTGCTTTTTTCTTTTATCTCTTCCGGACCAAAATCCGGTCATTTTTCACCTCAAACACGACATCCCCGTGTATTCCAACATTTTCACCAAATCCGCCACCGTCTCATAGCGCTGCAAGCGCCCACTGAACTTTAACCGTTTCAATTCCGGTTCTTCAAAATCCACTCCTACAGCGCATACCACCGTCCCAGCAACGGCATCAATTCCCCCAACTCCATCTCCTCAAATTCATAATACCCGTCTTTCCACGAGGTAAACAAATGTGTGTCCACCTTTTTATACTCAGTCTCACCCGTTCCCTTCGAATAAGCCACCTGCATTCCCGGTTCCATCACAAACAACCGACCTCCGCAAACCGCTTCTACCTTCCCCTCTACCAAAGTTGTCTGACCCACTCCCCTTCCGGGTAAGCATTCACATTGAATACAGTCCCCAAAACCTTCACCTCCACCTCCTCCGTTTTCACCACAAAGGGATGTTCCGCATCCTTTGTCACTTCCAGATAAGCTTCCCCATTCAAATACACTTCCCGGCTCCCTCCTTCAAAATGATCCGGATACCTCAACGTCGTCCCCCGCATTCAAAAATACCTTGGTCCCGTCCGGCAATACAATACTATATTTTTTCCCCATAAGGAACATTCAGCGTATAATACTCCGCTTTCTTCGTCTCTCCTGCCCTCCCAACTCTACAATCAGCGTTCTATTCTCCGTCCGCATCTCTCCGCAACTGTCCGACACCACCCTTACCTTACCGTCCCCCAATACCCGCCTCTCTCCATTCGGCAACACCAACTCTGTCCTACCCTCTACCGTTCTTCCGCCTACCACAACCACCTGTTCTCTTTCCACTCCCCGGATCGATAACCATCCTCCGATTCCCAACGCCACCACCGCAGCCGTCCCGGATATCCACCGCAATAAACGTTTCCGCCCCCGGGCCCGCCGCTCCAACCCCTTCTTCCTCCGGTCCACCAACACTCTCCACATCCCCTCCACCTCATCTTCCTGCTGTGTAAAATCCAGTCTGGCAACAGCACCGACCTTCTCCCTCACCCGCGTAAAAGCAGAATCCGTACAGACTTGCTCCCACTCCTCACTTCCCGGCTCAACCTCACCCTCCAACAAAGCACGCAACCATCTCTTTTTCCTCTTGTTCTACCATAAGTCTATTTTTTTTTATAAAGGCTTTAACTATCTTTTCCTATCTTCTAAACAAGAAGATAGCCGATCAGGGTGAAAAGAAAAATACTTTTTTGAAAATTATTTTTGCATCAATATAAACAATACTCCCCCCAGCAGTCCACTCCCACACAAAATTTTGCCCTCCTAATTCTAATTTCAACTTCCTGTACGCCAACTTAATCTGTGTCTTCACCGTATTCACCGACACTCCCATTTTCTCCGACACTTCTTTATAACTCAACCCATCTACGCATCCCAAAATAAAAATTTCCCTGCATTTCTCCGGCAAACCATCCACCACTTTCCGCAAACGGGCATATTGCACCTCAAACTCCTCCTCCTCATCTGCCGGCACTTCTTCCCCTTCCTCCTCCGTCATTCGTTTTTTCCAACAAATAACGTTCCTTCACTTTCTCATGCACCTGATAATTAAGACAAGCATTTTTCACCAAACGTAACAAATAAGGATAAATAGCCCCCCGTACACTGAATCTTCCCCCGCTGTTCCCACAAAGTAATAAACGTTCCCTGCACAATATCCCTGGCTTCCTCCCGGTTATTCACAAACCCCATCGCATAAAAAACAGCTGTTCCGCATAAGTATGAAACAGCACATCGAAAGCCTCCCAACATCCCTCCTGCACCCGCCGGAATAACATCGCTTCCTCTGTCATAGAATTACTGAAAATACCTGAACAAATATAATAATAATATGTCGGGAAAAAAAAGTCCATGTTTCCGAAACAAAAATAGGAAACCGAAGGGAAAAAAACAAACATGTAACTAACTTTCTTATCCAAACCTACGGTACCCCCAAATTTAACCGAATCGAAATAATTTATTCACCAGGCTGTAATTTCTCTGTTCTTACTTTGCATTGAAAAATAAGGGAAATCACATTGAATAAAAAAGAATATGAAAATTACAATTTTATTTTTAGCACTTATCGCATTAGGGTTTTCGGTAAAAAGCTCAACGGATGGCTCTGGCCGATAACAAGACACATGGAACGACTGCAGCTTCAGCCAGTACTCCTATACCGGCGAAAACTCCTCAATTTGTATTCACCAATTATGGGATCGACCTGAATCATGCAGACCTGAAAGAATATCCCCAGCACTTCCTCGGGGGACCGGATTGCCCGCAAACTGTATGCTACTCAGAAAGTATATGTCCGCCGGCATACAGCAACGGTAGGATTCACCGATAACACGATGGAAATCTATAAACCCGCGATTTATAACTCGGTTATGAAGCTGGACAGTTATTTCAAAAAAAAGCAGTCCGCCGGCAGGAAATCAACGAACAAACAGCTACGGCAGAACTGTCGAAATGCCTGGATGCAGCCTTTGTCGCTTACTATGAGGAAGAAACCGGAGAGCTCGAAAAAGCCCTGAAAAAGGCCAAATCTCCTGAAGAAATATTAACTGTTTTCAATTCTATCTTAATCAAAGAATAAATCATGAACCTGACAATTTGTTTATCGGCAGGCATTTCTGATTCTCAGTCATGCTGCTTTCTGTATGCCTATCCGTGGACAGGTAAAAGCAGGAAATAAAGGATTATCCCATGTCGTCATCACCGACGGAATAAATTTCACCCAGACAGACACAAAGGGAATTTCCTACTCGACACCGACCAGGAAGCCCGTTTCGTTTACCTCCTGACCCCGGATGGATATGTGGCCGATTACCGATCGGGAACTCCTGAATTCTATCTGCCTTTGGATCCGGAAAAAGAAGATTATATCTTCCAGCTGACCGAGACAGGAAAAAGGAGGCATCATATCCTGCTAGCCATCGCGGACGTACAAACCAAAACGGATGAACAGTTCCAGCGTTTCCAGACCCAAAGTATTCCCGACCTGCAAGAGATGATTGCAAGTTATCCCCGGCTACACCGGTCACCGGAATCAGTCTGGGAGATATCGTCTGGGATCATTTCGAACACTTCCCGGTCTACAAAAAAGAAATGGCCCGACTAAAGATACCTTTTTATCCCGTTATCGGTAATCACGACCATGATAAGGAAATCTTGTCGGACAAAGCTTCTGCCCACACCTACGAAAAAAATATTTCGGTCCGGCTTATTACGCTTTTCAATAGGAAAAGTCTATTGCATTGTACTCGACAACATCCTCTACGAGGGAAATAAAAAAATATACCGAAGCCCTGACGGAGGAACAAATTCAATGGGTAGGCCAACTTTTAAAGTACCTTCCGGAAAATGCTCCAATCCTCATCGCCACCCATTCCCTTTTTATTATGCTGACCGGGGGTATCATCCCCGGCGGAGAAGAATTGTTCGGTATTTTGAAAAACCATCCTGTCAGTCTGATCTCAGGGCATACCCACCTGAATTCCAACCATGAAATCAAACCCGGTATTATCGAACACAATATAGGAGCCATCTGCGGAACCTGGTGGACAGCCGATGAAAATCGTGACGGTACCCCCTAACGGTTATGATGTTTTCGAAATTACAGGCTCCCGGAAATAGAATGGTTTTATAAATCCGTAGGCCATGAGCGCAACTGGCAATTTAAAGTATTTCCCCGGGGAACTGTGAAAGAAAAAACCGAACAGCGTCATTGCCAAGGTCTGGAACTGGGATAAAAAATGGCAGGTGAAATGGTATGAAGACGGAGCCGCTAAAGGGGCAATGCAACGTTTTAACGGCTATGATCCCGATTATCTGGAATATGTCGGCCGATTGAAGACCGAGAAATATACCCAACCCCAGGAATCTTTCTTTTTATTTTGAAGCTACTCCATCTGAAAAAGCCCGGGAAATCGAGATCGAAGTCACCGACCGTTTCGGACATATTTTCCCCCGGCAAAAAGTGGTACTCCTCCCCGATAAATAAACCTTCCGGCCATGAAACCGGTATACTCCCACAGCCTCCGGTATAACTCATTCAACAATAAAACAGCCGGAAAACAGCACAGGGGATGGTCTGGAAAAACCGTTGTCTGACCGGCACAAAGCCGCCGGATACAGTTTGGGGAAGCTATCACTTCCCCTCCAATTTTCACAACAAAGCTACCGGTCCGGCTTTTAAAAAGCTGTAGGCCTACAATCTATAAGCCCCTCCGGAGGCCCTGTCCCCTGTCCGAATTTTTATTTCCGGTCCAGCAGCAATAACTCTTCAAGATGTGTCCGGTCATTCCAAAGCCGGGGCACTTTGTGTTGTCCTCCCAGTTTACCTTTCTCTTTAAGCCAGTCGTTGAAAAGTCCGGGACGGGCGATATGCAGGCGTAAACGCTCCAGAGATAACAACCGTTTGGCTTCATAATCGGAATTTAATTTTTTGAAGTTCCTGATCCAGGATACCGGCAAAATACTCCGGATCGGCAGGAGGTGTATTGTACTCGATCAACCATTCATGAGCGCCTTTTTTATACCTTCTTCCATAAAGACAGGAGCCGCAGTAAATTCGTAAACATCTGCGCCGGTCTCTGCACATGCCCGTTTGAGCGCTTCTGTTGCATTTCTTATCGATGATCAGTTCCTCTCCAAAAGCATTGATAAACAATTTTTGTGCGACCGGTAATCCTGAACTTTATACGGTTTAACCGAAGTAAATTGAATGGTATCTCCGATCATATAACGCCATAACCCTCCATTGGTCGTAATGATAAGCGCATAATTGACCCCGGTTTCCACTTCTTCCAATAATAAAGTCCGGGGTTTGGTTTTTACCGAGCTCACTCATAGGAAGAAATTCATAGTAAACCCCATAGTCCAACATCAGCAACATAGAAGCATCTTCCGGATCATCCTTGTAAAACCGAAGAAACCTTCCGAAGCGTTGTAGGTTTCCAGATACTTCATCTTAGGATCAGGCAGAAGACGTTTGTATTGTTCCCGGTAAGGAATAAAACTAATCCCACCATGAATAAACAACTCCAGGTTAGGCCACACTTCATGCAGGTTGCTTTTTTCCTGTTTTTTTCTAAAATTTTATGAATGACCGTCAGAAACCAGGAAGGGAACTCCTGCCAGGCAACGGACATCTTCTTTGATCGTCGTCTCACATATCTTTCTCGATTTTCTCCTCCCAATTACTCATCAGCATGATAGATGAATCGGGGGTTTTTTCATCATATTGGCCCAAAAAGGGGTATTAGAAATCATAATGGCCGACAAATCACCGTACTGGCAATGGCTATTCTTTTAGAAACCTCGCTACTCCCCCAAAGCCAGAGTCTTTCCACTAAATACCTGTGCTTCCGGATAGAGCCTGTTAAAAATAGCGATGACATCTTTTCCCCCTCTGAAATGACAATTTTCAAGTACAGAAGGACTTACCGGGATGAACTTACTTTTGGCATCGGTAGTCCCCCGACGATTTGGCGAACCATTTGATCTCTTCGGGCCAAAGCAAATTATTCTGCCCTTCCATAGTCCGCAGGACCAGATCCCGGATGTCTTCATAATGGACGATCGGTAAACGCTCCCGGTATTGTTCGGCAGTCAAAATAGTGTTGAAGTGATATTTCCGACCATATTCGGTGTTTGCTGCCAGAGTTAATAATTCCTGTAACGTATCCCGTTGTACTTTTATCGGATTGGCCTTGAAAAAGTCAATCTGTGCCAACCGTTTCTGGGTGAAAATACTTAATATCGAATTGATGAAAGCCATATAAAAAGTAAAAGTTTAAAAGGTAAAGGCTAAAAGCAATAAACTAAATACAAAAGAAGGGAGCAAGTTTTAATGCATAGGTTCTTATTTTAAAATTGAATTTTTAACTGTGAGTCCAATAAAGTAAAACTGGTACGATGAAATTCCGTAACTCCAGCCTGTTCGATTCCTTTCCGGTGTTCCTGTGTCGGATACCCCTTGTTTTTTTCAATTGTAAACGGGAAAAAGAGCATGAAGGTTTTCCATATATTCGTCCCGGTGAGTTTTTGCAAGCACGGAAGCCGCTGCTATGGACATATATTTACCGTCACCTTTAACAATACAAAGGTGAGGAATATCTCTGTATTTTTTAAAACGGTTACCGTCGACAATGATGTGTCCGGGGCGTACTTTCAATTGGTCTAAAGCCCGGTGCATCGCCAGAATAGAAGCATTCAGAATATTGATCTTGTCGATTTCGTGATTATCGACACTAGCCACAGCCCAAGCCAAAGCTTCCCGTTCGATGACCGGACGGAGCCCGGCCCGTTGTTTTCCGAAAGCTGCTTAGAGTCATTGAGCAATTCGTTGGAAAAATTATCCGGCAGGATTACGGCAGCAGCAAAAAACAGGACCTGCCAGACATCCCCTCCCGGCTTCGTCACATCCGGCCTCTATACTGTGATAATCGTATTTTAGTTCTAACATAAGCAATTAAACTAAGGCATAGACATTATAAACTTTCGCCCAATTAATTCTATCTTTGCAAAGATAATTATTTTCATTTTTTTATATTCAATTTTCAACGATTATGTGGTCGAAGGAGGAAGCAAAAAGAGCTTAAAATCAATTTTTGGAACGGATTTAAACGCTATTGTTCCAAACATAAGATTTACCGGAAATGGGTGTTGACAGGAGTTAAAATCAAGTCTACCCAACTCAAATTTTATGCCGATGAACAAAAAGCTCTGGTATTGTTCCAAATCGACCATAAAAACGATTTGAGAAGATACGAAATCTACGAATGTTTTCAGTCTTACCGGAAACTCATGGCAGCGGATTGCGGGGAGGATCTGCATTGGGACGAAGATTACCTCGGCATGGGCGAACGCCCGTTAAGTGTGATTTATTTCGAATTGAAAGATGTCAATCTATACCATCCCGCGGATTGGGATAAAATATATGCTTTCTTCGCTGAAAAAATGCCGTTATTGGAACAAGCTTACTGGGAATACCGCGATCTGATCAATGAGAGGATAAAAAATAGTTGAGTCGTGACGGGTTAACGGAATCTTCACTTTTTGTAATGATTCCGTTTTTTCTTGAATATACTTTTACACCTGTAAAAAATAATTAAAATTACTATGAAAAAGTAGGTGTAAAATCAGTATGACAAAACGAATTTTTACGACTTTATGGGTCTTATGTCTTGCCTGTAAGTTAGGTTTCGGGCAAGATATGGTGTTATCGGGCACCGTCAAAGATGTACAGGGAAGTCCGATGCCCGGGGTGGCCGTCCTGATAAAAGGAACAACGCTGGGAGTGGTAACACAAAAATGACGGAACTTATTCTTTATTTATGGGGCAAGCAGATAAAGATGCAGTGCTCGTTTTCAGCTTTTTAGGCTTTAAAACACAGGAATTGAAATGGAACGGCAAAACAGTGATCGATGTTACCCTGGAAGAAGAACGGCAAGAACTGGAAGGCGTAGTAGTCACAGCTTTAGGGATTAAGAGAGAAGAAAAAGGCCTGGGCTATTCCACCCAAACCGTTACTGAAAAGATGATGTCCGATGCGACACCGACCAACTGGGCTTCTGCATTGGTCGGAAAAGTAGCCGGAGCAAATATCCTGTCGACTTCTTCCGGTCCGATCTCCTCCGCCCGGATTACTTTACGCGGGGATGCTTCTCTGAATATCGACGGCAACAATGCCTTGATCGTATTGGACGGAGTGCCTTTAAACAGTCAGATGACAGGTGATGGCTCGAACTCCTACGGAGCCGGAGGTGGTGGTGACGTACCGGTAGATTACGGGAATGGCATAGCCGATATCAATCCGGATGACATCGCCAGTATCCAGGTGCTGAAAGGAGCTACCGCAGCTGCTTTATACGGAAGCCGGGCAGCCAATGGAGTGATGCTCGTGACGACGAAATCAGGCGTGAATAAAAAGAAAAAATACCTGGGAGTGACTTTTAATTCCAACTCCAGTTTCGACCGGGTATTACACTGGCCTGAATTCCAGGAAGAATACGGTCAAGGTGATTTAAAGACCAATGCTTCGGGCAAACTGTATTACTCTTACGGAGATTCTGAAGACGGAGCCGCTTCAGGCAATGTAGCTCTTTCGTTCGGGCCTAAACTGGACGGTTCGCTCTATTATCAATACGACCCCGAAACCCAGCAGATGGGTACGGTCCGTACCCCATGGGTGAAGAGAAATCACCGTAAAAGCATTCTGGCAGACAGGTTATACACTCGTCAACAGTATTGCGATCGACGGTTCGTCGGAAAAAAGTGCCGTTCGCCTATCGCTTACTTATACCCAAAATGAGTGGATCATGCCGAACACGGGTTTTAACCGGATCGCCGTATCGGGCTCCTTCCAAAACCAGGTAACCGATAAGTTAAGAGTTTCCGCCAAGGTCAATTATGTCAAACGGCAAAGCGATAATCTGCCGGCAACGGATATAACAACTCCTCTATCCCTTATTTTATGATCCTGACCAATCCGAGCGTCGATGTACGCTGGTACCAACAACGCTGGGTGAAAGGGAAAGAAGGACGGGAAATATTGCGTCCGTTCAGTCCCTGGTTGGACAATCCTTACGTTATCGCCTACGAATGTCTGAATCCGATGGAAAAAACACGGTGTTGTCGCAACCGGTTCGATCATCTATGAATTTTCACCGAAATGGGAATTGATGATCCGTTCCGGTATCGACCTGAGTTTCGATACCCGCGAAATGATCCGTCCTTATGGTCTGAAGAATTTCCCCAAAGGATATTACCAGCAACAAGATGTATTCAGCTACGAAAACAATACGGACGTTCTACTTACCTACCGGAACCAATTGAGCAACAGTTTCAATCTGAGTGTATCGGTAGGAGCCAACCGGATGGACAATAAATACAAAATGCAACAGGCTTACGTAAAAGACCTGATCACTCCGGGAGTTTATAAACTGAGTAACGGAGTCGCTGCCCCGATCACCACCTTTACGGAAAGAAACAAACGGGTAAATAGTGTGTACGGCACAGCCACCTTATCTTATGCCAATAAGATCTTTCTGGATGTAACCGGACGGAACGACTGGTCGAGTACACTCCCCTCCGGCAACAACTCTTTTTTTTCTATCCTTCTGTGAGTACGAGTTTTATACTTTCAGACCTATTCCGCCTACCCGAACAAATATCGTTTGCCAAGTTGAGAGCTTCCTGGGCACAGGTAGGAAATGATACCGCCCCCTATAAAACAGCCAAATATTATAATACCTCTGCCTTTCCGGGATCGGCTTCCGTATCTTCCACGCTTTACAATGCCAGATTCAAACCCGAAATCTCCAATAGCATAGAGGTCGGACTGGATTGGCGGATGTTCAAGCAGCGTTTCGGACTGGATCTGGCTTTTTTTATAACAATATCACCCGGAATCAGATTCTCGACGTACCGATGGATCAAACGACCGGTTATACCAAAGCAACGATGAACTCCGGGAAAGTGCGTAAACCGCGGTATCGAACTACAACTGGACGGAACCCCGGTAAAAACAAAAAATTTCACCTGGAATTCAACTTTTACCTGGGCGAAAAATTACAACAAGGTATTGTCCCTGGCAGCCGGTTTGACCGATGGACAGACCATTGCCCTTATACAGGAGGTACTAATTGTGCCCCCTGATTGCAAAAAAGTAGGTGGTTCTATCGGTGATATTTACGGTTATAAACTAAAACGGGCCCCTGACGGACAAGTTGTTTGGAAAGACGGGATCACGGCCCGGACAACCGAATTCGAATATGTAGGGAATGCCTATCCCGCCTGGAAAGCCGGTTTCTCGAACGAGTTTTTCTTACAAAAATTTCCGGGTAAGCATATTGTTCGACGGTCAATGGGGAGGTATCGTTTATTCCCAGACTCACCATAAAATGACCGAACACGGAACATTGAAACATACCCTGAAATACCGGGGAAACCCCAATTTTGAAGTCGTCGGTGAAGGTGTGATGCTGGATGAACGGGGGCAGTATGTACCCAACAATGTACCGATCTCTGTATCCAAATACTACGCCGATTATTGGAGGCGTGCCAATGTAGAGACCAACTCTTTCGACGCTTCTTTCCTGAAGCTCCGGGAAGCCCGTATCGAATATACGATTCCCTCGGCGGGGTTGAATAAGATCGGTATCGAACGCCTGACCCTCGCCTTGTACGGGCGTAATCTGGCCATGTGGACAAAAGATTTCCCGGTATACGATCCGGAAGTCGCAACCCTGAATAACGGTACCATCGTTCCGGGTTCGGAAATGGGACAATTACCTTCTACCCGAACCATGGGCTTTAATCTGACACTGAAATTCTGATCATCGTTCGTTAATATTTTAAAAATAGATTTATGTTACGAAAAAAAAAAAATAATAGGCCTATTGCTATTGGCAACCGGATGGACTGCTTGTACCCAAAACTTCGACGAGATCAATACCGATCCCAACCGACTGGAAAAAAATCGACCCTTCGACTCTGATGACGCCCACCCTTTACGATTTAGCCAATTTCAATTATAACCGGGCCCATAGTTTTACCCATCATTTGATGCAGTTTATGGTCACCACCAGTACTACCGGCGGAGTACATCGTTATGCGGATTTACAGAAATGCCGGAAATTCTACCTGGAATACTTATTATCTCCAGCTGACCAATATCAAAGAAATGTATGAATTGGCCGTCGGTGCAGAAAGTAAAAATTATCAGGCGGTAGCCTTGACCTTGAGAGCCTGGGTATATGCCAATCTGACCGACTGCTTCGGAGATGTTCCGATGACTGAAGCTTGCCGGGGGGAGACGAAGGAATCTTAACTCCGAAGTTCGATACCCAGCAAAAAAGTCTACGAACAGGTATTAAGTGATCTGGAAACGGCAAATTCACTTTTCGATGAATCCGAAAGTTTATCTTCTACCGATTTATTATACGACGGGGATGTCAGGAAATGGAGAAAATTCGCCAATTCGCTGCACATGCGAAGTTTACTGAGGCTTTCGAAACGTTCGGAGATGAACAGTCTGGCCAAATTAGCGGAGATGATCGGAAATCCGGTAAAGTATCCGGTATTTGAAAACAATGCAGACGGAGCTTTATTGCCGATATCCGGTATCTCGCCGTACGACTCACCCATTAGCCGGCTCGAAGATTTTCGTTCCAATAAAGCGATGGCTTCCTTTTTTGTAAATACACTGGTGGAGTTGAACGATCCGCGTCTTCCTATTTTTATGGATGAAGCCACCAAAAACGACGGTAGCCAGGAGAAGATCGGTTATAAAGGTTATCCGAGCGGATTTGCTGCCACCGAACGATTCGATTACAATGCTTCCAATATTAATGCAACATTAGGTACGGCACCGATGAAAGTGCTTTTTATGACTTATGCCGAAGTTGAATTCATCAAAGCTGAAATGGCCTGGCGGGGACTGATCACAGACCAGGCAGCCCCCCACTACCGGAAAGCCGTAGAAGCGATAATCGAACAATGGGGAGGGGTAGTCCCCGGAGACTATTTCGACAACCCCAAAGCCACATACGACGGGACACTCGAACGGATACTACTTCAAAAACATCTGGCCGCTTTCTTCTGTGATTATCAGGCCTGGTTCGAAATACCGCCGTACAGGTCTCCCGGAAATGAAACCCGGAGCAGGCATGGATAACAACAAAAATGGTCCCCCGTACGGTTCAACTATCCGGCCACCCTCCAACAAACCAATAAAACCAATTACGAGGCCGCAGTAAAAATCGCTGGGAGGACCTGACGATATCAACACCAAAGTCTGGTGGGAAAAATAATATCGCTCAACTACACAAGAATATAGAAAACCGCTGACTTGCCCGAAGTTTTGGACAAATCGGCGGTTTATTCCATCGGTCAGACGAATGATACCGTACCCGATCCCTTTTTCTATTTAGGGACATTCAGTAAATACTATAAAATTAGCCAACTAATTCATACATAAAATATTGCGAATTAGTTGGCTTTTTTTGTATCTTTAGGTATTCCCCCGCAAATAAGGTTTGGTAGCCAAAACGGAAATACCCCTGACTAAAGATATGGCTAAGATCCTGACTTCGTCATTGCGTACCCCAAAATTCTTCGTCAAAGAGTTTAGCTATTTTCTGATGCCTTGCCATCAGCATGGTTTGCGTATAAACCTCCTTGTTCAGAGGTAGTTTGATTTGTATGGTTGTGATTGTCTTAGCCAATGCAAGCACCTTGTCTACGCTCATCTTAATCTCTGAGACTTTCAGCATACGCTCCAATTCCTTGTATACTTTCAGTGCCACAAAGCAGATGCATATATGAGCCTCGATGCGTTTGCGTGTAAAATGAAACATGGGGCGTATCTCTATCTTTGATTTGGCTATACGAAAGGCACGTTCTACGTGCCAAAGGTTGTGGTATGCAGCATAAACATCTTGTATTGGTATGTTAGACAGAATCCGTATACTACCATCAGCATTT
>VOFJ01003651.1_pt1 | contig 46338 bp, 99 predicted proteins | sample 5384081 | NCBI WGS metagenome assembly VOFJ01 (sample SAMN12384729, study PRJNA508395) | human gut metagenome | isolation source: healthy gut I | host: Homo sapiens
GATTACGCATTGCTTGCAAAATACAACAGAATAGCAGGACTAATTGATATGATTTCAGGAGGAGCGTTTTTCTAGATTTTCTCTTTTTGCAATGTCAATCAGTCCATATATAACAGCTTCTATTGTCATTCAATTATTAGGAATGATTATTCCATCTTTAGAAAAAAAATTAACTAAAGAAGGTGGAGAAGAAGGTAGAAAGAAAATAAATAGATATACAAAGATGTTAACAATAGTATTAGCTTTAGTTGAAGGAATTGGTATTTATTTATCATATAAATCAGCTGGAATATTTGTAGACAATAGCTTTTTAACAGGATTATTAGTTGTAACAGGATTAGTTGCAGGAACATCAATGTTAATGTGGTTAGGAGAACAAATAACAGCAAAAGGAATTGGAAATGGAATATCATTGTTAATTTTTATTGGTATTATATCTAGATTACCAAGTGGAATAACAACTTTATGGAATTTAATTATGACTGGTTCTGGATTTAGTACAATCGGATTATTAACAGCAATAGCAATTGTTGTTGGAGCAATTCTATTAGTAGCAGGAGTTGTGTTTGTACAACAAGCTGAAAGAAGAGTTCCAGTACAATATTCTAAAAAAAGTAGTAGGAAGAAAAATGGTTGGAGCACAAAGTACACATATTCCGCTAAAACTTGCTATGGCAGGTGTTATGCCAGTAATTTTTGCTTCATCTTTCATGACATTCCCAGCTATGATAATTCAAATTTTTGTACAAGATATAGCAAATCAAACAGGATTTTTAGCAGGACTATATAAATTTTCAATTGCTACATCAACATCAAATGTGGAAATTGGATATTCAATAGCTAATGCATTAGTTTATTTACTATTAATTATAGGATTTACATTTTTCTATACTTATGCTACATTTAATCCAGCAGAAGTATCAAATAATATTAAGAAAAATGGTGGATTCATTCCTGGAATAAGAGCAGGAAAACCAACAACAGAATATTTATCATCAATAATATCAAAACTTACATGGTTTGGTGGATTTTTCTTAGCATTAATAGCTATTTTACCAATGTTATTAAGATTTACAAATCTAAATATAGCATTTGGTGGTACATCAATATTAATTGTTGTAGGTGTTGCATTAGAAACTGTTCAACAATTAGAATCACAATTGGCAATGAGACATTATAAAGGATTTTTAGAATAATATAAAAAAAAAAGAGGAAAGGCAAGAAAGTAAATTTGCCTTTTTCCAAATTGCTTTTTATATATTTAGTAATTTTTATCATGTTTATTAAATAAAAGTAAATATGATAAAGATTATTGCAAAATAATAAAAAATAATCTTAAAATAAATAAAGAGGAAGTGTTTTATATGATAATTATAATGTTAGGTGCACAAAGGGACAGGGAAAAAGGAACTGTTGCAGGTTTAATAAGTGAAAAAAACAAAATGGCCACAAATTTCAACAGGAGATATTTTTTAGAAAGAATATAAGTGAAAAAAAACAGAAGTTAGGGATAGAAGCAGATAAATATATATCACAGGGAAATTTAGTACCAGATGAAATAACAGTTCCTATGGTAGCAAATAGATTAAAACAAGAAGATGCTAAAGATGGAGCGATTTTAGATGGATTTCAAGAACAATAGAACAAGCAGAAAAATTAGATGAAATTTTAAGTGGGTTAGGAAAAAAAAGTTGATTTAGTAATCAATTTAGTAACACCAAAAAAGAAGAGATAATAGATAGAATGTTAACCAGAAGAGTTTGTACAAATCAAGAATGTAAAGCTACTTATAATACAAAATTACATCCACCAAAAAAGTAGAAGGAATATGTGATAAATGTGGATCACCTTTAAAACAAAGAGATGATGATTCTAATCCAGAAGCAATTAAAAGAAGATTAGAAATATATGAAGAAAAACAGCTCCATTAGTTGAATATTATCAAGAAAAAAAGGCGTACTAAAGACAGAAACTGTAAGTATTTCAATTAATAGAATGGGAAAAGGATGTAGCAGAAGAAGTTGTTGAATCATTTAAAAATAAGTAACAGAAAAGGGAGACGATAAAATTGGTAACAATCAAATCAAAAAAAAGAAGTTGAATGTATGAAAGAAGCATGCAAAGTAGTTGCTATATTATATGATAAATTAGAAAAAGAAATAAAAAGTAGGAATGTCAACATGGGAAGTTGACCAAATTGCTGAAAAAAATAATAAGAAGTTTAGGTGCTATTCCAGCAGAAAAAGGATATGATGTTGGAATAAGAGGAATTCCACCATATCCGGCTTCTATATGTATTTCTATAAATGATGAAGTTATTCATGGTGTTCCATCAAAACATAAAATTATAAAAGATGGTGATATTGTAAGTGTTGATACAGTAGCATTAAAAAAAGGATTTAATGGAGATGCAGCAAGAACTTTTATGATAGGAAATGTATCAAAAGAAGCCAAAAGATTGGTAGATGTAACAAGGCAGGCATTTTTTGAAGGAATAAAATATGCTAAACCAGGATATAGAATTGGAGATGTTTGCCATGCAATAGGAGAATATGTACATTCACAAGGATATTCAGTTGTAAGAGAATTTCAAGGACATGGAATTGGTAGAGAAATGCATGAAGATCCAGGTATTCCTAACTATGGAAAAGCAGGAAAAGGAATTAGATTAGAACCAGGAATGACATTAGCAATAGAACCAATGGTAATTCAAGGAAAACCTAATATTTTAGAATTGGATGATGGATGGACAATTATAACAGAAGATGGAAGTTTAGCAGCTCATTATGAAAATACAATATTAATTACAGAAAAAAGAGCCAGAAATATTGACAATACTTTAAGGATGATGTATAATATAATAGTTATTATGCACAATAGCCAAATTGTGTGGCAAAATATAGAAAACTCTTTAATAGGAGGGGAATGAATTGGCAAAAAGAAGATGTTATAGAGGTAGAAGGAACAGTAGTGGAAGCACTACCAAATACTAATTTTAAAGTATAGAACTTGAAAATGGACATCAAATATTAGCTCATATATCAGGTAAATTAAGAATGAACTATATAAAAAATATTACCTGGAGATAAAGTAAAAGTAGAACTTTCACCTTATGATTTGACAAGAGGTAGAATTACATGGAGAGCTAAATAAAAAAGATTTAACTAATAAAAAAATTAACCCAAATATATTATTAAAAAGCAAGCCAAGGAGGTGCAAATAAATGAAAGTAAGACCATCAGTAAAACCAATGTGCGACAAATGCAAAGTAATAAAAAGAAAAGGTGTAATTAGAGTTATTTGTGAAAACCCTAAACACAAACAAAGACAAGGTTAATCCTTATATTCGTTAATAACACAAATGAGGTAGCGGCTGTGACTCCTTATTTTAGGAGGTACATATCGAATTTGTGTTTATATATATGTCTTAGAGAACTTAAAGAGGCTAGAGTAAACGCTAGTGCATTTCACCTTTGAGTATTTTTAGGACAAACAAAACAAAAAATTTGGAGGTGCAAAAAAAAAATATGGCTCGTATAGCAGGAGTAGATTTTACCTAAAGAAAAAAGAGTAGAAATAGGACTTACATATATTTATGGAATAGGAGTAGCAAGTTCTAGAAAAAATTTTTGAAAAAGCTGGTATAAATCCAGATACTAGAATTAAAGATTTAACAGATGACCAAGTAAATGATATTAGAAAAGTTATTGATGAATCTTATACAGTTGAAGGAGACTTAAGAAGAGAAGTAGCATTAAACATAAAGAGACTTACAGAAATAGGATGCTACAGAGGATTAAGACATAGAAAAGGATTACCAGTAAGAGGTCAAAGAACAAAAACTAATGCTAGAACTAGAAAAGGTCCTAGAAAATTAGTTAGTAAAAGCAAAAAATAATAAAAATTAATCATAAATATTAATTGATTAATCTTAAATAAAAGAGTATAAAATCTTTGTAGAGGAGGAAAAAGCAAAATGGCTAAAAATGTAACAACAAAAAAAGTAGCTAGAAGAAATAGAAAAAACATTGAAAAAGGTGCAGCACATATTCACTCTAGTTTTAACAATACAATAGTTACAATTACAGATACACAAGGAAATGCAATATCATGGGGAAGTGCTGGAGAATTAGGATATAAAGGTTCTAGAAAAAGCACACCATTTGCAGCAGGTCAAGTTGCAGAAACAGCTGCTAAAGCTGCTATGGAACATGGATTAAAATCTGTTGAAGTATTTGTTAAAGGACCAGGTTCAGGAAGAGAAGCAGCAATTAGAGCACTTCAAACAGCTGGTTTAGAAATAAGTGCTATCAAAGATGTAACACCAATACCACATAATGGTTGTAGACCACCAAAAAAAGAAGAAGAGTATAATTTGAAATGAATGATAAAGCAAAATTAAAAGGGAAATTATTAATTAGAAAATGAGTAGATTAAATAGACTAAATTAAGATATCCCTTGTCATTAGTAGAAAAGGAGTATAAAGATGGCAAGATATAAAGATGAACAATGTCGTAGATGCCGTAGAGAAGGACAAAAATTGTTCTTAAAAGGTGAAAGATGTTATTCTGATAAATGTAGTATTTCAAGAAGAAATTATGCACCAGGACAACATGGACAAAAAGAGCAAAACTTTCTGAATACGGAACTCAATTAAGAGAAAAACAAAAACAAAAGCATATTATGGAGTGGGAGAAAAACAATTTAGAAAATACTTTGAAATGGCTTCTAATAAAAAAGGTGTAACAGGTGAAAACTTATTACAAATTTTAGAAAGCAGATTAGATAATGTAGTATATAGATTAGGATTTGGAACATCTAGAGCTCAAGCAAGACAATTTGTAAACCATGCTCAATTTGAAGTAAATGGTAAAAAGAGTAGATATTCCATCATACTTAGTAAAAACCAGGAGATATTATCACTGTTAGAGAAAGTAAAAAAAGATAACAGTACTATTAAAGTAAATGTGGAAGAATCTGCTAAAAGACCAATTCCAGCATGGCTTGAAAAAGATAGTGAAAAAATTAAGTGGTAAAAGTAATTAGATTAGCATCTAGAGAAGATGTTGATATTCCAATTGAAGAGCATTTAATAGTAGAGCTTTACTCAAAATAATAGTTAAAAATAATATGAAAGGTTTAGTCAAAACCTTACAATTTTACTTAAGGAACCTATATAGTTTAAAGAGTTTGAGATATATTCTCGAATATTAGGAGGTAAAAATGATTGAATTTGAAAAGCCAAATATTGAATGTCTAGAGGTTGATGATGAAAACAACTACGCAAAATTTGTATGTGAACCATTAGAAAGAGGATATGGAGTAACAATAGGAAATTCACTAAGAAGAATTTTGCTTTCATCACTTCCAGGTTGTAGTATTACAAGTGTAAAAATAGATGGAGTATTACATGAATTTTCAGGTATACCAAATGTTGTAGAAGATGTACCAGAAATAATTGTTAACTTGAAAAATGTAAGATTAAAATTTGAAGAAAATGAAGAAAAGATTTTAAGAATTGATTTCAAAGGAGAAGGCGAAGTTACAGCAGCTGACATAATAACAGATGGAACAGTTGAAATATTAAATCCAGAATTACATATAGCTACAGTTTCTGAAGGTGGAAACCTAAAAAATAGAAATGACAGCTGATAGAGGTAGAGGATATAACTCATCTGAAAAAAAAAAAAAAACCAAACCAAGATATATCAGTTCTTCCAATTGATTCTATTTATACACCTGTAAAAAAAAAAGTAAATTATCAAGTTGAAAAACACAAGAGTTGGACAAATGGTTGATTATGATAAATTGATAATTGAAGTATGGACAGATGGAAGCTTAAAGGCACATGAAGCATTAAGTTTGGCAGCAAAAGTAATGACAGGACATTTAGAATTATTTATTGATTTATCAGAAGCTACAAAAAAATACACAAGTTATGATAGAAAAAGAAGAATCTAAAAAAAAGAAAAAGTTTTAGAAATGTCAATTGAGGAATTGGGAACTATCTGTAAGATCATTTAACTGTTTTAAAAGAGCAGGTATTGCTACAGTTGAAGATTTAACAAATAAATCAGAAACAGATATGATGAAAGTAAGAAATTTAGGTAAAAAAATCATTTGATGAAGTAACAGCAAAATTACATTCATTAGGATTAGATTTTGCCAAGGAAGAAGAGTAAAAATAGTTAAAGGAAGGTGAAATAAATTGGCTACTAATAGAAAATTAGGAAGAACAACAGACATAAGAATGGCAATGTTAAAAACTTTAACAACAGATCTTATTATGCATGGAAAAGTTGAAACAACATTAGCTAGAGCTAAAGAAGTAAAATCAATAGCTGATAGCATAATAGCACTTGCTATTAAAGAAAAAAAGATAACTTTGAAATGGTAGATGTTAAAGTCGTAAAAGCTAAATTAGATTCAAAAGGTAATAAAGAAACTGAATTAGTAAAAAGCAAAAAATGGTAAAGAATATCTAAAAGTAGTAAAAAGAAGAAAACTACAGAAAAAAGACAAAAAGACATGCCAACAAGATTAAATGCTAGAAGAAAAATGATGAGAAAATTAAATAAAGTTAAAGATAGTGAAGGTAATAATGTAGATTTACCATCAAAATTATTTAATGAAATAGCTCCAAAATATGCTGATAAAAACGTAGGAGGATATACACGTATTATTAAAGCAGGTCCTAGAAGAGGAGACGGAGCAGAAGTTGCAATATTACAACTTATATAATTAAAATGAATATAAATAAAGATAAATAGGGGATTTTTTTAACTAAATTCTCTATTTTTATTTAAATATGTTTTATAAAATCTAAATTAAGTTTCAGTATTTTTTGTATACAGATGAGGAGAAAATATGGAATATAAAATACAATACTCAAAAAAATAAAAAATATTTATATACAGATAAAAGAAGGCAAAGTAATAGTAAAGGCACCAAAAAAGAGTAACAAGGGAAGAGATAGAAAAAATCTTAAAAAAATAAAGAAAAAATGGATAAATAAAAGTTTAGATAAAGATAGAAAAAAAGAACAAAAAGAAAATTTATATACAAAAGATGAATTTATTAAAATAGTTGAAAGTACTACAAAGGAACTAATAGAACTTACCAATTTAAAGCCAAATAATATCAGAATAAGAGATATAAGTTATGCATGGGGGTCATGTTCAACAAATAAAAATATAACAATAAGTTTAAAATTAATAAAATATAGTAAAGAAGCAATAAAATATGTTATTTTGCATGAACTTTGTCATCTAAAATATATGAATCACTCAAAAAATTTTTGGAATTTAGTTGAAAAATATATGCCTGATTATAAAGAAAGAAAAAAAAGAGTTTAAATAATATGTAACGATAGAAAAAATATTACATATAATAAACCATAGGAGGCTAAAAAAATGGAATTTATATTAAATACCATATTTTGGACACTAGCCCTTTATGGTTTATTTGAAATTATAAAAAAATATAATATATATAAGTACATATACTAAATTTAAATCTGATGGAATATATTTAATAATAGCGGTAAAAAATCAAGAAGAGAAAATAGAAGGATTTTTAAGGTCAGTTATATTTAAAATATTATACGGAAAAGATGAATATTTAAAAAATATAATAGTTGCTGACTTGAAATCAACAGACAAGACAAAAGAAATTGTAAAAAAAATTAGCGGAAGAATACCAAACAATAAAACCACTTTCTTGGAAAGAATGTAAAGATATAATGGATAATATTGATGACACATAGTTACAGTTCAGTAAGAAATGATTATGGTGTCCAAGCTTTGGTTCCCACTATAACACTTGAATTTTATTTAATGTCTTTTTTCATTTCATTCAAAAGAAAATCTAATACAAGAAAACAAGGCGCTTTCACTGTACTGAACCCAAAAAATTGGACATTTTTTTTATTAGGTATTAGGCTGCTTGGGAATGAACTCTGTATTGTACAGGACTCATTCCTTTTAACTTGCCCTTTATCCTTTTTTATTATTATAATAATCTATATATTCTATTATATCTGTTTCTAATTCTTCTATTGTTTTATATTCTTTCATATAAAATAATTCTGATTTTAATAAACCAAAGAAATTCTCTGCTAATGAGTTATCTAAACAATTTCCTTTTCTAGACATACTTTGTCTAATTCCTTTTTCTTTCAATAAGTGTTGATATTGTTTCATTTGATACTGCCATCCTTGGTCTGAATGTAATATCAAATTAGTATTATCTGGTATTTTACTAAATGCTTTTTTTTTAACATGTCTACTACTTGTGCAAATACTGGATGCCTTGATATATTATAACTAATTACTTCTCCATTAAATAAATCTACTATTGGTGATAAATATATTTTTGCTTTATCTACTTTGAATTCTGTTACATCTGTAACCCATTTCTCATTTGGTTTTTTTGCTTCAAATTCACGATTTAATAAATTATTACATATTTTTTTCCTACTTCACCTTTATAAGATTTATTATTTTTGTATTCTCACAAAACATTGCAGTCCTAATTCTTTCATTAATTTTGAAACTGTTTTATGATTTATATTATATCCTCTATTATGAAGTTCCATAGTTATTCTTCTATATCCATATCTTCCTTTGTTTTCGTGATAAATAGCTGTTATTTCTTCTTTTTATCTCTTTATATTTATCTGTTTCCTTCATTCTATTTAATTGATAATAAAATGTACTTCTTGTCACTTCTGCATATTTTAACAAAGCCTCTAACTTAAATTCTTGCCTTAATTCATCTATTACAATTACTTTTTCGATTGTTTTGGCTTTGTTCTTTTTTCTGAACTAAGGCTTGCAATTTTTTTAAGTATGCATTTTCCATTCTAAGTCTTTGAACTTCTGCTATCAAATCTTCTTCTACATCTTTGGATAATTTCTTTTTTCTTGATTTAGAACTTATATTTTTATTTCTACCACGTCGCTCTTCATAAAGTGCTTGTGGCCCTTCCTCATAATATATACGTTCCCATTTTGTTACAGTACTTCCTGAGCTTAATTTAAAATGTATTGCTGTTTGTGTTGCAGACAAATGGTTTGTATGCATATATTCTACTACATTTTGCTTATATTTTCCATCATAAGATGCTTTTTTTGGTTTTTTTCTATACCAATTTCTCCATGTTCATTGTATTTTCCTATCCAATGCTTTATTGGTGTTGGGCTTGGAATGTTAAATTTTTTTTGCTGCTTCATAACTAGTATGATAATTTTCAATACAATATTTAACAACTTTTAATTTGAATTCTTTTGAGTATTTTGCCATAAAATGAACCCTCCTTATTAAACTTTTTTGTCTAATATTTTGGGTTCACTTCACACTCAGGCTCAAAATTATTATTATATAAATTTAAACTTTTTGAATGTAATTGAAGTAATCTTAGAATTTCTAAAATAATTTAATGGAAAATGTTCGCGTCGAGCTTTAGCTCGGACTAAGTGAAAGGGTGCCATTAAAATTATTTTAGAAATTCTTGGATTATGTATTGAACCGAGAAAAGTTTAAATTTATATAATAATAATTTTGCCCGTGAACATTACTCATTTTCTTGTAAAAAATTTTCTATTTTTCATTCCAATCAAACGTCATTAAATAAAATTCAAGTGTTATAGTGGGAGCCAAAGCTTGAACACCATAATCATTTCTTACTGAACTGTAACGACACATAGACAAAAGATATTTTTAAAAAAGTAAAACCTTGAAAACACTATACTTTTTGTGATAAACTAAACGAAAATAAGACAGGAGAGACAAATGGAAATTACAGGAGAAATATCGAATATTATTTATAAAAATGAAATAAATAGTTATACAATAGCAGAATTAGAAACAGAAGAAGAACTAGTGACAATAGTAGGATATTTACCATTCATAAATATTGGAGATACTTTAAAACTAGAAGGGAAATTTGTAGAGCACAAGGAATATGGTAGACAATTTAAAATAGATACTTTTTTGAAAAAAATGATGCCAAGAACTTTATCAGCTTTAGAAAGATATTTGTCAAATGGAAATATAAAAGGAATAGGGAGAGGCAAAAAAAAGAATAATAAAAAAATTTGGAGACGAAACCATACATATTTTTAAATATGAACCAGAAAGACTTGCAGAAGTAAGAGGAATATCAGAGAAAAAAAGCAAAAAGAGATGTCAGAAAGTTTTATAGAAAATTGGGAAGTATGGCAAATTGTCGGATTTTTAGAGAGATTTGGTATTGGTGCAGAGCATGCAAAAAAAAAGTATTTGATTTATATGGAACAAAAGCAATTGAAGAAATAGAAAGCAATCCATATTTATTAATTGATATAGCAAGAGGTGTAGATTTTAAACAAATAGATAAAATGGCACTTGATTTAGGTGTTAGTTATGATAATGATAAAAAGAATTGCAAGTGGGATTAAATATGGGCTTATTAGAAGCACATATAATGGACATGCTTGTGTGGAAAAAAATAATTTAATAGAATTTGTAATAAATTTATTAGATGTCAATTCTGAAAATGTAGAAGATGGATTAATTAATTTAAAAGTAAAAAGAAGAGATTGTTATAGAAACAAGAGAAAAAAAAGTGAATATATTTATTTGTACAATTTTTATCAAACTGAAAGAGAAATAGCTTACAGAATAAAAAAAATTACAGGAATCTAAAAATATAAAAAGAAAATACTAAATTTAAATACTCAATTAAAAAGGCAGAACAAAATTCAAGTATTGAATTAACAGAAAAACAAAAAGAAGCATTAAAATTAGTAAATGAAAACAACGTATCAATTATAACTGGTGGACCAGGTACAGGAAAAACAACTATAATAAAAAAAAATATTATTGAAATATATGAAGAACATGGAAAAAAGGTAATTTTAGCTGCTCCAACAGGTAGAGCTGCTAAAAAAGAATGACAGAAACAACAAATAAAGAAGCATCAACATTGCATAGATTATTAGAAATAGGAAAAATTTGACGAAGAAAGTTTTTTATAAAAATACAAGCGATTATGAAGGTGCACCAATAGATGCTGATATAATAATTGTAGATGAAATGTCTATGGTAGACATGTTCTTAATGAATTATTTATTAAAATGTATATATAAAGGAACAAAATTAGTATTAGTTGGAGACGTAGATCACTTGCTTCAGTAGGACCAGGAAGTGTTTTAAAAGACTTGATAAATTCTGAACAAATACCAACTATTCATTTAGAAAAAATATTTAGACAGGCAGCGAAAAGTAAAATTATATTAAATGCACATAAAGTTAATAATGGAGAGAATTTTTTGAAAAAAAAGACGAGTCATCAGAAGAGATGAAAGAAGATTTTTTTCTATATAAAAGAAAACAATCAAGAGCAAATGCTAGCACAAATAGTATCTTTATGTACAGGAAGATTAGAAAAGTATGGAAATTATGACTTTTTTTCAAAATATTCAAGTATTATCACCAAACAAAAAAAAGGAATGTTAGGAACTAAAGAATTAAATAAAATATTGCAAGAAAAAATTAAATCCAAATATTAATAAAGAACCAGAAAAAGCTAGTATGGGGAGCAATTTTTTCGTACTGGAGATAGAGTAATGCAAATAAAAAACAACTATGATATAAACTGGGAAAGAAAATCATTTGGAGAAAAAGAGGAAGGAAGAGGAGTATTTAACGGAGAAATTGGAACAATTCTAAAAGTAGACGAAAAAGAAAAGCAAATAGAAATAAAATTTGATGATGAAAAAAAAATAGCAAAGTATGAATTTTCAGACTTAGATCAAATAGAACATAGCTATGCAATAACAATCCATAAAAAGCACAACGGAAGTGAATTTGATGTAGTAATAATGGTAATACCACAATCATCACCAATGCTTCTTACAAGAAACTTATTATATACAGGAATTACAAGAGCAAAAAAAGAAATGTTAATTATAATAGGAAATGATAGAATTGTAGAATTCATGATAAAAAAAAATGTAGATAGCAAAAAGAGAAACACTGGACTAGAATATAAAATGAGACAGTAGGGACAGGTCTTAATTGTCTCATTTTTTTTGTCTATTTTTGTTGAAATATGCGATGAAAAAAAATTTGAATAATAATAAAATATGTATTATAATGAAAAAATAAATTATGTAGACAAGAAAAGGAGAATTTAATTGCCAAGAAAAAGTAGAAGGCTATTGGGTGAAACGGTGTGTCATCATATGGTTCAAGGAATTAACAAAGAAGAAATTTTTTAAAACAGAAGATAATAAGGAAAAATATATAGAGCTTTTAAAGAAATATTACAAAGAATTCAAAATAGATATTATAGCATATTGCATTATGGATAATCATGTTCATATGTTGTTATATGCAAATGATATCAAGCAGATTAGTAATTTTATGAAAAACATAAATTCAATATATGCAATGTACTACAATAAAAAAACAGATAGAGTTGGATACGTATTTAGAAATCGATTTAAACTCAGTTCCTATAATGGATAGAAAACAATTATATACATGTATAAAGTATATTCATATGAATCCTGTCAAAGCGGGAAAAGTTAAGGAAGAAAGCGATTATAGATATTCTTCTTATAATGATTATTTAAATAAAACAGGATTTATTCATGAGGAAATTTTAAAATTTATTTTTAATTCATCAAATAATTATATCGAAAAATTTCAATCAATTGAATATGAAAATTCAAAAAGAAGAAGTAAACTTAAAAAAAGCGCTAGAAGACTTTTTAATTAAAGAAAAGTTGACTTTAGAGCATATTAAACAGAATAAAATTATTATAAAAAAAAAATTTGTATCATATTTAAATTTAAATCAATATAAGTTTTCAAAAAAAAAGAGGTATCAGATATTTTTAATATTAGCGATCAACTTTATATAGGTGGTTGGATGAATAAATTTATAAAAAACAGACAATAAGACAAAAAACGACAAAAAGATGAGACAAATGAGACCTGTCCCCAGTGTCCTAGATTTGATTTATCCGCCTACGTGTGGGATATGTGGAAAATTAAGTCAAGAGTTTTTTGTGTAAAAAATGTAATAAGTTATTGGAGCAACAAGCTAAATTTATGGTACAGAGACATGAATGTTTGGGAGATGAGGTTGAGGTTAATTTTGAGGAACTTTTATATGTTTTTAAATATGAAGGAATTATAAGAAAGATGCTTTTAAATTATAAATTTCAGGATAAAAGTTATTTATATAAAACATTTGTAAATTTTTATTAAATAATAAAAAATTCTTTAATATTATTAAATCTTATGATACAATTGTGCCAGTACCAATTAGCAAGCAGAGATATAAACAAAGAGGATATAACCAATGTGAGTTATTAGGAAGAGAAATTGCTAATATAGTAGATATCCAATATGAAAATAATTGTATTTTTAAGCAAAAGAATATAATAGAGCAAAGTAAGTTAAATAAAGAAGAAAGAATTCGAAATATACAAGGAGCGTATTACTTAAAAAATGGGAAAAAGTTAAAAAATAAAAATGTATTGGTACTAGATGATATTTATACAACAGGAAGTACAGTAAATGAATGTTGTAAGATTATAAATGAAGCTAAGCCAAATAAGATAGGAGTGTTAACAATTGCAAAAGATTAAAATAAACAACAAATTAATTACAATTTTATTTATAGTATATTTAATAATTAGTTTTTTTATTAATTCGGTAAAAAATGATTTATGACTACTTTGATGAGGTGGAGATAGGAACAGATTTTAATAAAGAGAGTTTTATAGCTTTATATGAAAAAAAGAACTTCAAGATATGACAGAGGAAGATAAAGAAGAATTAGAAATCATAAAACAAATGCCTGATGATGAGTTTGAAGGTTATGTTAGACAAAGACTATATATCAATATTTTTATTATTTTGGGTATCAACCTTGCAATTACATTTTTTAAGAATATTTTTCTTATAATCTTATTTATAGTAATAAAATTAGTAAAGTAAAAAAAAATAAGAAAAAGAAAAAATTAAATAAAGATGATTTTAAAAGAAGTAAAGATTATTATAGAGATATTTTAGATGGATATGGAGCTTGTGAGTTATCGTGGATAGATGATTTTAAATTAGAAATTCCTAAAGACATTATTGCAGAATTATTACAATTAGAGAATGAAAAAGTTATAAAAATAAATGAAGATAATATAGAGATGTTAGAAAATTTTGATACAAATAATTTAAATGAAACACAAAAATATTTGTTATCTTGTATAGAAGATGGAAAAGTTAAAAATATTAGTGAGATTAAGTTACAAGAGACTGTTAGAAAAGATGCTTTAAAACATAAAATAGTTGAGCAAAGAGAAGAGTCAAAAAGAAAAAAAGAAGAAAAAGAATGTTTAAAAAGCTATTTTAATTGCAGTTATAGTTAATATAGTAATGAGAGTGGCTTTCAATATAATAAGCGAAATGAATTTTGAAAATAATATGATTCAATAATATCATTTGTTATTTATGTTATTGCTTTAATGATTTTTGCATTATATCCAACAATAGTAATAATCTCATTTATCATATATAATGTAAAATCTACATTAGATCCATATTTTAGAACAAAAGAAGGAGAAGAACTTAATAGAAGTATTGAAGGATTAAAAAATTATTTAAAAGATTATACATTATTAGACGAACAAGAGAAAGATGGAATTGTTGTTTGGGAAGAATATTTAGTTTATTCTGTATTATTTAATCAGAATAAGAAAAATGATAGAAAAAATACAAAAGTATAGTAAAAATAGTAAAAATAAGGAGGAAACATGGAAGATTTAGTAGAAAGTATTTTAGATTATATTAGGTCAGATTATACAGATTATGCTGTTATGCTTAATGGTGAATGGGGCTCTGGAAAGACCCACTTTTTGGAACAATAAAATAAAAAAAGAAAATAGAATCAATGCAATTAAATGGAAAAAGATATACAACAATATATATGTCTTTATATGGGAATATCTAATCTAGAAGAAATAAGTAAGAAGATATTTATGGAAACGACACAATTAATGGACAAAAATTTAAGAAGATTTATGAATTCAAAGGACAAGAAACAATACCAGAATATGCAAAAACAGGTATTGATATGGCAAACTTTTTTGGAGTTACTCAAAACGGAAATAAATTAGATTATGCAGAATTTTTTTGCGACAGATGATAAAGTGCTTTGTTTTGATGACTAAGAGAGAGCAAATGTTGATGTAATTGATATATTAGGATATATAAACAATTTCGTTGAACATGACCATATAAAAACAATTATTATTTGTAATGAAAAAGAGCTAGCAACAAAATTAAAGAGTTCTAATTTAGAAATGAAAACTTTTATTGCTACTTATTTATTGGACAAACAGAATGAACTAAATAAATCAGATAAGCCGATGGTAGAAAAAAATTCAGGACAAAATAGAGCACGTATTTGATAAAGCAAATGATTATGAAAGAATAAAAAAAAAAAAATTAATTGGAGAAACATTTGAATATGCTCCAAAAATTTGATTATATTATAAATGGAATTTTGATGAGATATGAAAATAATCCAGAATTAATTAGATTTTTAAGAGAAAATACAGGAATAATCATATCAACATTTAATAGAAGCGGAACAAGGAATTTAAGAATATTAAAACATGCTTTAAATGACTTTAAAAAGATTTATGAAATGGTTAATAAATCATATTCAAACACAAGCAATAGAGTTATGCAAACTATGCTAATATTTACTATTGCAGTATCATTTGAAATAAAAGCAGGAAAAATAACAAAAAGGAAAAATTTATAAATATAAAAGACAACGAAGAGTACAAATCAATATTAGTATCATCTAGAATATTAATGGATAATAGGCAATTTTACATTAAAGAATTTGATCAAAAAAATTATTATTATAATTTTAAATCAGAATATAGATTCTTTAAATTTATTGAATATTATGTGAGAACAAGAATTTTTGATATGAAGTTATTTAAAAGAAAACATGGATACAATAAGAAATACAGTAGATACAGAAAACTTGCCTAGTTATAAAAGACTACTTACAGAAGAATATTGGAAAATTTCAGATAATGAGTTTGAGGCGGTAATAGAAGATATTATAGAAGATGTAAAAAGAAGGAAAAATAAAATTAATAGATATGGTAAAAAATATTTGCATATTTTAGTTATTTTTCTAGAAAAGGGTTAATAAAATATGATTTAAAAAACATTAAAAAAGTATGTTCTTTAATGGTATGAATATTTCATCTTTAACATCAGAATATTGTTCTAATATAGAAGAAGAATTAGGAAAAATTGCAATAGAAGAAGTAGAAGAAGATATGGAAGAAATATTGAAACATTTCCATAAATTAAATGATCAATTATTAGATAAAATGTATAGAGAAAAAGCAGAAGAAATAATGAAATGCATTCCAATGAAAATGGAGCAATTTTATGAAAAATTTGATAGAGAATGTATGAAAGTTCCAATTTTTAAATATTATGATCCTTTCCAATTATTCCAAAGGATATCTTGTGCAAGTAATGAAGATATAGTGTTAATAAAAGAAAAAAAATTGTTAGATAGAGCAAATAGATATACAAAGCAAATAGAACCAGAAATGAAAAAATATTAAACAATTTAAACAAATTGTAGATGACTATATAAAAAGGAAAAGAATCTACAATAAAAATAGTTATGCTAAAAGAATTTTCAAAAAGTTTGGAATCTATTTTGGAAAAGTACAAATTTAGTTTTTAATACGCGAATAGATAAATTTAAAAACTAAAAATTATTATGTATTAAAATTTTTAATAGAATTTGTAAAAATTGAATATTTTTTTTCCTCTTTTGCAATAATAAGAGTATGAAATAAATTTATGCTGAAATTGAAGGAGGAAAAATTATGAAAGCAACTGGAGTTGTGAGGAGAATAGATGATTTAGGTAGAGTTGTTATTCCAAAAGAGATAAGAAAAAACTTTAAGAATAAAAAGAAGGAGACCCATTAGAGATATTTACAGACAGAGAAGGGCAAGTTATTTTAAAAAAGTATTCACCAATAGGGAGAACTTTCAGAGTTTGCAGCAGGATATGCAGAAACTTTGTCAAAGACGACAGGACATATTGCTTGTATTACGGATAAAGATACTATTATAGCGGTATCAGGAGGGTCAAAAAAAGAATTTTTAGAGCAAGATGTTAGCAAAGAACTAGAACAACTTATGGAAGATAAAGAAGTATATACAAGTAAAGAAAATAGTGATAAAGCAATGCCAATTACTAAAAATGACAATAATGAAAGAAAAAAATAATGCACAGATTGTTTATCCAATTATATCTAATGGTGATACGATTGGAACAGTAATACTTATGGCTAAAGAGGAAAATAAGAAGATGGATGAAGTAGAAAAAAAAAGGTAGCTCAATCTGCTGCAACTTTTTAGGAAGTCAAATGGATATATAGATTCAAATAATTTTAAAATTTATTATAAATAAAAACAAGTTATTACTATAGATAAAAAATAGTTTTAACTTGTTTTTTATGATATTTGGAATATAAATTTACATCTGCTAAGCCGACTAAGTAATCAATGGAGGTTCCGTAAAAATTTGGATAAAGTAATTAAGTGTTGAATAGGAATTGTTCTATTTCCTTTTTCATATTCAGAATAATATTGTTGGGAAATACCTAGTAAATTAGCGATATCTTTTTGCAATAAATCATGGTCTTCTCTTAAATCTTTGATTCTTTTTAAATCTCACTATTAACCTCCTAATTAATATTATTAATTTATATATAATTGTAGCAAAAAAAGAGTAAGAACATTTGATACACATGAAATATTATGTTTGAGTAAGAGAGCAAATTAATATATAGTTTTTAAGATTACAACAATATTACAGAAATATAACAATTATATAAAAAAATAAAATAATTGAAAAAAAAAACACATTAAGTTATAATAAAATCAAAATACATAAAAAAAAAATATGTACGACATACAAATGGAAGGAAAAAGTTTTTATGAATTTTAAAATAGACGAAGTAAAAGGAATAACATTAATAGCATTAGTAATAACAATAATACCAGACACAGTTCAAGAGATAGGATATGCAGCATTTCATGATGCTGACAATATAACAAAAGTCAAGATTCAATCATCAGTAAAATTGGTAGATCAAAGAGCCTTTGAAAATTGCAAAAAATTTACAAAAAAAAGTAGAAATAGATAGTAATAGTATAAAAACGCAGGCTTTTTATAACTGTGGAAAATTAAAAAATGTAAAGATAGGAAATAATGTTACTGAAATTTCACATTCTATATTTGGAAATTGTTCTAGTTTAATGAAAATAACGTATGATGGTAAGATGGAGGAGTGGAATAATATAAATAAAAGTACAGGTTGGAAAAATGGAAGTAATAATTTAAGTGAAATTGAGTGTATAGATGGAATAATAAACTTATAGTATGTATATAAATTAAAAATAAAATATTGAAAAAGAGCACTATTGAGCAAAAAGATAAAAAAATAAATATCTTTGATGTGCTCTTTTTATATAGTAATTAGAATGTTAAAAGTACATATTTTTTTAAAAAAATGTGACCTATGATTAAGAATATAAAAAAACTTGTTGGAAAATTAAAAAAAATGTATTGACAATTAAAAAAAAAATAAGTTTATTTTTTACTTGTGCTAAACATTAGAAGCACATGCTCCCCTTAGCTCAGTTGGTCAGAGCAACCGGCTCATAACCGGTGGGTCCAAGGTTCGAATCCTTGAGGGAGCACCATTTTAATTTTATATTTGGGTAGGTGGCCGAGTGGCTAAAGGCGGCAGACTGTAAATCTGTTCTCATTCGAGTACGAAGGTTCGAATCCTTCCCCCTGCCCACCATTAGTATTATCAAGACTTTGATTGTTTTGATAATATTTTTTGCTTTTTAAGGAAGCTATGAAAAAATGTTCATAGCTTTTTTGTAATGCTATAAAGACGAAAAAGTTACAAAGATATTACAAAAATATTAAATTTATATGACGCTTTATATTATGTTGAAAAAAGAAAATTTGTTATGATAGACTATAAACGAAAGATGAAAGGGGTAATTTAATCATATGAAAAAAACAATTAGAAAGATTTATTTATGTTTTATTATAACAATATTATTTACAACAGGAATAGCACTTGGAAATGATACAAATTTAGAAAATAAGGAATATACAGAAATATATAAACAATGGCTTGAATTGTCAGATGAACAAAAAAAAAAGAAAATGTAATAGAGCCAAGTAAATATAATTTTTATTCAAAAGATACAAAAGAAGAAATACAACTAGCTAATCAAAAAATGAATTTGAAAAGTTTAGTAAAAATGGCAAAGTCATCAACATATGCCACGTCTCCTAAATTTTCATTAAAAACATTAATTGATAATAATCTAGAAATAAAAGACCAAAAAAAAAGTACTAACTTTTGTTTGGGCTTTTGCCTCAATAAGTTCATTAGAAACTAATTTAGCAATAAAAAATTATAACGATAATAAAGATGATAAGATATATGATTATTCAGAAAGACATATGGTTTATTCTATGACACAGAGTTTTTAAAGATGGACAAGTAAATACTAACGGATGGAAACAAAAGGCAAAAAAAAGATGGTGGAACTACAACAATGTCAATGGCATATTTAACAAATGAATCTGGAGCAATAAATGAAGAAGATATGAAATTTGTAGATAGCCAGGAAGAAATAGATATTAATGATATAAAAAAATAAACAAGTACAAACTACAGTAAAAGATATAAGAAATTTTAATTCAATATATATAACTAAAAATGATGGAGCAATAGATGCTAATAAAAAAATAAAATAAAAGATTCAGAAATGGAAAATTTAAAAGAACAAATAAAGGAACATATTTCAACTAGTGGATCAGTAAAAGCATCGATTTATATGCCAAATTTTGATAATAATGTACATATTAACTTGAAATCTGGAGCTATCTATAATTTAATAGATTCTTATGAAGATATAAAAAAAGAAATGACGAAAAAAAGATGGAGTATATGTCAATCATGCTGTTAGTATAATTGGATGGGATGATAATTATTCTAAAGATAATTTTTCAACTAAACCCACGAATAATGGAGCATGGATTATTAGAAATTCATATGGAAAAGCAATAGAAATATCAATGGAGCAATTAAGAAAAAAAATAATCCAGGATTAGAAGATGAAGAGATTGTAAATACATTTTCAGCAAGTATGAATTGTAATTGTACTTTAAGTGAAGATGGGCAAATACTTAGTGTTTCAGTTGGAGATAATGGAATATTTTATATATCTTATGAAGATTCATATATATATTCTGATTTGCTTGGAATAGAAAATGCAGAAGATAAAAAAAGATTATGATAATTTGTATCAATATGATAATTTAGGTGGGGGAGAAGTAGGTTATATAAAAGGAAACGATGTAAAAGATATATTTTTAGCAAATGTATTTACAAGGACTAAAACAGATACAGAATATTTAACTTCGATAGGATTTCAAAGTTTGGTTGAGGGAACTTATGAAGTTTATATAAATCCAGACGGAACAGATAAATCATTGTCTAATTTACAAAAAAAGCAGAGTTAACAACAGGAGAAGAAATTAGTTTAACAGCAGGTTATCATACAATAAATTTATAAAAAAGCATATAAATTAAAAAGAAAATAATTTTGTAGTAGCTATAAAAATGAAACATAAAGATGGGGGAATTTCTTATTTTACATATGAAGCAAAAAAGAAGAAAATCCTGATATTGTATTAAGCAAGGCTAAAGAGAGTTTTGTTGTAAGAGAAGAACAAGCACAAGAAAGATAGTCAATGGCTAGATATTGGAGACAGTAGTAGCAGTAGTTATTTGGGAAATTTATGTATAAAAAGGTATAACTGTAAATCAATACTCTTGAAGTATTGCAAATGAAGAAGGAAAAAGAAGACTCAAAAACAGATAATAATAATTTTAACTATGATAAAGCAAAAGCAGAGTTACAAGAAATAAAATTAGAGGGAAATAATCAAGGAAGTTCAGTAAATATAAAAAAAAAAAAGTAACAGGAATAGAAGTTAAAAATTCAAGTGAAAAATATCAACATTATTTCTATTTGTCATCAAATTCAAAGGAAAATAACATACAAGAAGATAAATGGATACCAGCAGGAAAATTTGAAAAGCAAGATGATGGAACATATGCTTTAACACTAGAGGTTACAGAAGAATCTCAGCTAGCAGATATAAAAAAGAAGATGGTTCAGTATATGTATATATTAAAGAAGTTGCAACATTAAACGGAAAATCTACAACAGTAATATCTAATGGAATAGAATTAAAATTATATTCATCTGAAATAGAAAAAAAAAAAAAGAAGAAGATACTACAACAATAACATCAAATAAAACAAAAAATGATACAACTGTAGCAAATAAAAAGTATTACCAAACACAGGATATATTCCAGTTATAATATTCTTAATAATAAGTTTTGCTATTGTTGGAATGTTTGTATATATTAGATATAAAAAAATATAGATAAATAAAACGAAGAGTACGCATACGTACTCTTTTTTTATATATAAAACTACACTGTACAGAAAATTTATTTCATAAATTTTCGCACACGAACAAATTTTGCTGAAAAAATCTTTAATTTATTCGTTATTAATAATTTTTTGAGTAAAATCTAAATTACTCCATGAGTCATCTTCATAACCAATTGTATAAACATTTGTAGCAAAAAAAATATCTTTATCTAACATTAATTTTAAATTTTTGTTAGTATTATTATCATAAAATCTTTTTTACAGAGGTAATAATTTCAAGTTTAGGATTAGCTTTAGCTATTTCAGAAATTAAGAATTTACCACGATTATTTAAACCAAGTACTCTAATATAAGGAGTAGTTTTTTTAGAAATATCAATATCTTTTTTAGTTGATTCCTAATAAAGCATAAAGCAAAATTTTTGAATTCTAGTAGATGTATAACGTTTTGATTTTATAATATTTAAAAGGTCATTTAAATTATTACAAGAATTTGCTGCTTTTTTTTATAGCAAATTCTAAACCCTCTGTTACATCAGGAAGCATAGCAATTTCAGATGTTTCCATTTTTCTTAAATTATAAATAATTTGTTTTTCAAATACAGAGATGTCTGGTATTATATGTCCTTGTTTTATATTTTTTATTAAAATGCTGTAGCTTGAAGATGGAAGTAATCTTCTTAAAATATCAAATCCATTGTTTTTTTATAATATTACGTATAGCTGTAGCACTTGCTATATTTCCTGAATAAGAGCTATCATTATAAGCAGATTCATAACGAGCAATTGAAATAGGCATAATGTTATTTTTTATATTTTTTAATGCTTTTTTTTAGATATTCAATGCCTAATATATTATTAGGAGAAGAAAGTACATTAACACATTTTCTAATATCATTTAAATATATCATTAGGGCGTTTTCACGAGCTTTAGGATAAGAGATTCCTTTACTTAATTCATGAGATAATAATATTTTTTATTTTCTTGGTTCATGATATAAAACGTCTGCAAATTTATTCAATATGTCAACATCAGAGGTTTCAGCACCAAAAAGAAATATAATCAACAACTTTTAAAGAGTCTAAAATTTTTATTGCACCATCTGCAAAAATTTTCAGCACTAGAAGTAGTATATAGAACAGGAAGTTCAATAACTAGATCTATTCCATTTTGAATTGCAGCTTCAGCTTTAGACCATTTATCAATTAACGAAGTTGAACCACGTTGTGTAAAGTTGCCACCCATTATAGCAACTGTATAGTTAGAACTAGTCATTTTTTTGATTGCTCTAAATGGTATAAATGACCATTATGGAAAAGGATTATATTCTCCTACAATACCTAAAAACTTTACCCATAATCAAATTCCCTTCTTGTATAATTTTTTAATTAACTGCTATAATATTACCATAAATAATGGAAAAAACAAGAAAGCTAATAAGAAAGGATAATTAGATGGAAAAAGTTATAATATATACAGATGGAGCTTGTTCAGGAAATCCGGGACCTGGTGGATGGGCTGCTATTTTAATGTATAAAGATAAACAAAAAAGAAATTTCTGGAGGAATGAAAAAACACAACTAATAATGTAATGGAATTAACAGCAGTAATAGAAGGATTAAAAAAATGTTAAAATATGCTTGTGAAGTTGATTTTATATAGTGATAGTGCTTATGTAGTAAATGCTTTTTTACAAGGATGGATATATAATTGGGTAAAAAAAGGATGGAAAACTTCAGGAAAGGAACCAGTAAAAAATAAAGAAATCTGGCAAGAATTATATGATTTAACAAAAATACATAAAGTTAATTTTATAAAAAGTTAAAGGGCACAGTGATAATAAATATAATAATAGATGTGATGAATTAGCCAGAAAGGCAATAAAAAGAATTATAATTGATAACAAAATATTACAATTTTATGACATATAACAAAAATATTGAAATGTTTTGTAATATTAAGTATAATAAAAAATGGATACAAATGGACAAAATAAAAAATGCTTCTATAGCGTTTTTGTAAGTTAACTTGTTAGATAGTTAACTTAAAGGAGGAAACAAATGGAGAACTTTGCAGAATATATTTTAAAATGAAGAAGATTTGATGCAAAAAATGGAGATTACATATTATTTATCAAGAAAGAAGAGAATTTTATTTGATAAATCAATTATATTTAAAACAGAAATAGCAAGAGCTTTTTTTAAATTATGCTAAACTAGATGTAGATAAAAAATCTTGTATTAACAGCATGTTTGTTGTGTAATTGTAAAAAGTCGAAAACGCTCAAAATATAGAAAGTGTACATACATATGCTAAAAAAGAGGAGCGGAATATTTAGCTACACTTGGTTTTGAAAAAAACTTTTGTAATATTTGTGAAACAAGTTAATAGATATAGTTATTCTAATCCAAGGAGTCGAGAAGGCGATATATTGGAATTAGTTGATGAATATGGAGGATTACTTTTAGATAGACCAGAGAGAAGTGGATTTAAACCAGATGAGGCACTAGTGTTATTAGAATATAGAAATTTAAAAGACTATTACAATCAATATTTAGAGGAATTTAAAAAGTTTTGTTAATTTTATGGAAGAAATCAATGTAAGTGAATTAGTTAATATGACAGCATTAAAAAGACTAGTAAAAATTTATAATGAAACAGAAGATGTTGTAAAATTCATGAAAGAAGTAGGATATACATATCAACCAAAATTAGATAAACTTATGGAAAAACATATGGCTGAAGTAACAAAAAGAAATGTTTAAAAAAGTAGATGATCCAAATAGGCCATTATTTAGTCAAGAAACAACAAGAAAGATAATGAATCATATAAAGGGAAGAATCAATGGCAGAAGTAGAAGTAAAGGAGAAATAGAAAATGTACGAAATATTTGCTGACTTACATGTTCACATAGGTAGAAGTGAAAGTGGAAAACCAATTAAAATAACAGCTGCAAAGATCATTAAATTTTGCTAATATTGCAAAAGAATGTGCAGATAGGAAAGGTATAAATGTAGTAGGGATAATAGATTGTGCTTCACCTTATGTAATAGAAGATATAGAGAATTTTTGAAAACAGGAGATGCTTACGAACTAAAAGATGGAGGAATTATTTATAAAGATAAAGTATGCATTCTTTTAGGTAGTGAAGTAGAGACTTCAGAAAAAAGGAAGAAACGGAAAATGTGGAAGTGCGCATAATATATGCTTTTTTCCCATATTTAAAAAAAAAGACATAAAAAGGGTTCTCAAGTGAATTAAGCCATCATTTAAAAAAAATATTACATTAAGTACACAAAGGACTGACTTGTCAGGATATGAATTAATTGATATTGTGGAAAAATACAATGGAATTTTAATTCCAGCACATGTTTTCACACCACATAAAAGTTATTATGGAAATTGTACTGATAGATTAGAAAACGTTTTTAAGGAAAAATTTGACAAAATATTTGCAATAGAGCTTGGATTAAGTTCAGATACATATTTAGCAGATACCATTTCAGAATTAGAAACAAGAACTTTTTAACAAATTCAGATGCACATTCTTTACCAAAAATAGCAAGAGAATACAATAAAATAGCAGTAGAAGATATATCTTTTTAAAGAAATTGTAAAAGCACTAAAAAAAAGAAGACGGAAGAAAAGTTATAGCAAATTATGGATTGAGATCCAAAACTTGGAAAATATCATAGAACCTATTGTGATGATTGCCAAAAAGTCTATAGAAACTAAAGAACCAGTAGAAAAGTGTCCAATGTGTGGTGGAAAAAAATGTTACATTTGGAGTATTTGACAGAATAGAACTAATAAAAAGACAAACAACAAACTAAAAGTCCAAAAGATAGACCACCATATATTTACCAAATTCCTCTTGGGTTTTATACCAGGAGTTGGAGGAAAGACAATTTCAAAATTGTTAAATACCTTTGAAACAGAAATGAACATTTTACACAAGTTGTCAAAAGATGATATAGAAATGGTAGTAGGAGAAAAAAATAGCCAATAATATAGAAAATGCCAGAAACGGAAATGCTAAAATTCACTCTGGAGGTGGAGGAGTTTATGGTAAGGTTTCAGTAAAGTAATAAAATTAATTTTATAATATAAAATAGAGTTCTAAAAATCTCTTTATCGAATACACATTATGTATAAACGATAAGGAGATTTTTTTATGAGAGACAAAGGAATTAAAATAAGAGATACTTTAAAGCAACATATTTTAAATAATAAAAAAAAGAATATATAGTTGTTATGTTATTTTTTTTGGTAGGTATATTTTTGGGAGTATTTTTTTGTTAATAATATACAAGAGACGCAAAGAATGGAGATAAGCTCATATCTAACTAATTTTATAGAAAAAATGAAAACAACAGAAAAATTTAAATTATATGGATTTGTTAAAAAATAGCATGGGACAAAATATATTGCTTGCTATTATGATTTGGTTTTTGGAACTACAGTAATTCGGGATACCAGTAGTTTTTGGAATTGTATTTTTATAGAGGATTTTGCTTAGGATATACTATATCTGTATGTGTGTATCTATTTTAGGAATAGGAAAGGGAATACTTTTTACATTATTAAGTTTAGTACTACAAAATTTAATTTTTATACCAGCTACATTAGCTTTAGCAGTTAGTGGATTTAAATTGTACAAATCAATTATTAGAGATAATAGAAAGGAAAACATAAAGTTAGAAATTGTAAGGCATACTATATTTTCTTTTTATTATGTTGATATTATTATTGCTATCATCTGTGATTGAAATACTTGTATCTACGAATCTTTTAAAAATTTTTATAAAATATTTTTAAAAAAAACTTAAAAAATGTATTTACTTTTTTAGAATTGTTTGATATAACATATATAGTTTATGTAAATATAAGAAATTAAATATAGGGGTAGTGAAATAATGGAAAGACAATTAAAATATTTTTTTTGATTTTTTTTGGAAAATGATAAAAAGTTATCAGATAATACATTACAATCATATAAAAAGAGACTTAAAAACAATTCAAAAGATATATAGAAGCATGTGAAATTAACTATAACCATGTAAAAGAAGAAGACATAAAAGATTATATAAAAAGAACTTCAAGAAGAAGGAAAAAAAGCATCAAGTATATCTAGATGTATAGCTTCAATTAGGTCATTTTATCAATTTGTACTAAAAAAGAAAAAAGATAAAAAGTAGATCCTACAGCTAATATACAATCTCCAAAAATAGAAAAAAGAGTACCAAGTGTTTTAACATCAAAAGAAGTTGAATTATTATTGATCAACCAAAAAAAGATGTTGATTTTAAAAGGAACTCGTGATAAAGCAATGTTAGAATTTGCTTATGCGACAGGAATGAGAGTAACAGAAATTACATATCTTTAAATATAGATGATGTTAATTTAGAAGAAGGATATGTAACTTGTAAGACAGGAAATAAACAAAGAACAATACCTTTAGGAACAATGTCATTAAATGCATTAAAAGAATATGTAGATGATGCAAGAGATGTTTTAATAAAAAAATGACGATGAAAAGGCATTATTTGTTAATGTTAATGGAGGAAGATTAACGAGACAGGGATTTTGGAAAATTATAAAATACTATAAAGAGCAGGCACATATAACAAAAGATATAACACCACATGTATTAAGACATTCATTTGCAACACATTTATTACAAAATGGTGCAGATTTAAAAGCTATTCAAACAATGCTTGGACATTCTGATATATCTTCAACTCAAGTTTATATGCAGTTTCAAGATGAAGGTTTAAAAAATATTTATAAAAAAAGCACATCCAAGAGCTTAAAAACTATAGAGGAATTTAGAAAAATATTCTAAATTCTTTTTTTTGCTTTATATTTTTTAGTTCGTAAGAATATATCATTTTCTTACTGAACTGTAACCTTGTGAGCTAAAAAATGCAAAAAACTTAAATTCATATTACTAGACATATATAACAAAAAAGGATATAATATGCAAAGGAGGAAATGTTAAAAAATACTAACATAGAACTAAAATGAAAAGAAAAAAGTATTATTTATATCAAGTACAGGAGGACATTTAAGCGAAATGTTACAACTCGCTCCTTTATTTGATAAATATGATTATCATATTATAACCGAAAAAAGATAAAAAGCAAATGAATCACTAAAAAGAAAAATATGGGAGACAAAATATATTTTTTACCATATGGAACAAGGTCAAAAAATATTTACATATATTTTCAAATATTTATATTTGTGTTTTTAAAAACAATTTATTTTTTACTTTAAACTAAAACCTAAAGTAATTATAACAACAGGGACTCATACAGCAGGACCAATGTGCTATTTAGGAAAAATATTTGGAAGTAAAATTATATATATATAGAAACATTTGCTAATAGAAATAAAAAAACAGCAACAGGAAGATTAATTTATCCTATTGCAGATTTATTTATTGTGCAATGGGAAGAAATGCTAAAAAATATATCCAAAAGCAGTATATGGAGGTTCAATATATCAATGATACTAGTATTATTAGGAACACAAAATAATAGCTTTCATCGTTTATTAGAAAAAATGGATGAACTAATTAATAAGGGAATAATTAATGAAAAAGTAATTGTTCAATCAGGGTATACAAATTATGAATCAAAAAAATATGAGGGTATTTGATTTAATTCCACAAGAGGAACTAGAAAGATATCAAGAACAAGCAGATTTGATTATAACCCATGGTGGAGTGGGTTCTATTGTTAGTTCGATAAAAAAAAAGGAAAGAAAGTAATAGCAGTTCCAAGACTTCATGAGTATCATGAGCATGTTAATGATCATCAAAAGCAAATAGTAGAGTTGTTTGGACAAAAAGGATATATTATTGGAATTAGTGGAGTAAATGAACTAGAAGAAGCTATTATAAAAGCGCAAGAATTTAAACCAGTTAAATATGAAAAAAAAAAAAAAGAAGATGGAAACAAAAAATGTTATCAATTATTCAAGATTTTATTGAAAAAAATATAAGGTGTAAGATTAGTGGCAGAAGAGGAAATAAATGTTCAAAAATAATAAAAAAATTATTAAATAGAGGTTATAGGTAAATCTTAAACCTAAATTTAGAATGAAGGATGTTAAGAATGGAAGAAGAGAGAATTATTAATCCAGATTTAAAAAATGAATTGGAAGAAAGATTAGAAAATTCTTTAAGACCAGCAAGTTTAGATGAATATATAGGACAAGATAAAGTAAAAAAGAAAATATGAAGATATATATAGAAGCTGCCAAAAAAAAGGGGAGAACCATTAGACCATTGTTTATTTTATGGACCTCCAGGACTTGGAAAGACAACAATTTCAACTATAATAGCAAATGAAATGCATTCAAATATAAAAATAACATCAGGACCAGCAATAGAAAAACCAGGAGATTTAGCAGCAATATTAACAAGTCTTTCTGAGTATGATGTGCTATTTATAGATGAAATTCATAGATTAAGTAAAAGTGTAGAAGAAATATTATATCCAGCATTAGAAGATTTTTTACACTTGATATTGTAATTGGTAAAGGTCCGAGCAGTAAGTCAATAAGATTAGATTTACCAAAGTTTACATTAATAGAGCTACTACAAAAGCAGGTTCATTGACTACTCCACTTCGTGATAGATTTGGAATTATACATAGACTAGAATTATATTCGATAGAAGATTTATCAACTATAGTAAAAAGATCAAGTAAAATTCTAAATATAGAAATTGAAAAAGAAGCGGCAGTAGAGATAGCAAGAAGGTCAAGAGGAACACCAAGAATTGCAAATAGGTTATTAAAAAGAGTAAGAGACTATGCTATGGTTCTAGGAAATGGTAAGATTGATCTTAAAAATAGCTAAACATGCTTTAAATAAATTAGAGATTGATGAATTAGGTTTAGATGAAATTGATAGAAAACTATTAGAAAGTATGATTATACAATATGGGGGGAAGACCAGTAGGAATTGAAGCATTAGCAGTAACTATAGGGAGAAGAAGTAGATACTATTGAAGATGTATATGAGCCATATTTAATTCAAATTGGTTTTATTGCTAGAACTTTAAGAGGTAGAATGGTTCTGCCACCAGCATACAAACATTTAGGCTATGATTATAAAGGAGAGTAATGTAATGAAGGATATGTTAAAAGAATATTATAAATAAAACATATTTTAAAGTTGCAATTATAAATTTAGTAATATTTGGAATTGCTAACATCTTATTTAACATCCAAAAAGTATGAACAAGTAGATGATATGATTATTTATAGTCTTTATTCTGGGTTAGATAGTACATATAATATCCATGGAATATATATATATCCTTTAATATGTTTAGTATTAAGTAATTTATATAAAATTTGTTCAATAATAAATTGGCATACAGTATTATTATTAAGTATGCAATTCATATGTTTTACAGTAATAGGAACTATATTGCTTAAAAATAAATCAAGTAAAGTTGGTTATATTTTGTATACTATATTTGCAAGTATTTGTTATACATCATTATTGTTATTAATTCAATATACATCAGTATCAGCATTGCTAATAGCTACAGCATTTTTTATAATATTTGATATGCAAGAAGAAAAAAGTTTTAGCAAACGAAAAAAAGTATTTGCAGATATATTATTTGTTTTAGGAATAATGATAAGATTGCAAAGTTTAATGATAATTTTACCATTTTTTATTGTATATTTAGTATATATAATTTTAAAAAATAAAAAAGAACATTAAAAATTAGTGATATAAAGGAGCTTGTTAAACAATATATAATTTTATTTATTTTAACTATTTTAATATATTCTTCAAATATAATATTTTATAATACAAATTCATTATATAAAAATTATATTGAATATAATGAATTAAGAACTAAACTTCAGGATTTGTCATATACAGATTATGAGGAAAACAAAGAAATATTTAATGAGATAGGATGGTCAAAAAACGATCATTATCTATTTTATACTTTTAACTATGGAGATGAAAATACATATAGTAAAGAAAATTTAGAAAAAAAAATAGTTAAATATATGAAGGATAATGGAACAGAGTATAATTTGAATACTAATTTTAAAAGTATTTTAGAGCAATTGATTAGACAATTAGTAGAAAGTAATGAATTATTTACAATAATATTTTTGGTAGCTTTTATATTAGTATTATGCTTAAATAAAAAACAAAACTGCTTTTTCAATAATTATATTATTAACAACAATAGGGATAAATGTTTTGTTTATAGTTTTAAATAGAGCAATGTTAAGAGTAGTTATTCAGAGTACATTTTAGGAACAACAATGTTGTTATATTTTGTAAAATATAAGGATACAGAAAAAGTGTGATATTGAAGGTATTTTAGTATTTTTTAATTTTATCTGTAGTTTTATTATCAGCAAATAAATATAATTTTAATTATAAATTAGAAAACTACAAAAATTATCAAGAAGTAATAGAATATACAAATTCACATAAAAGAAAATGTTTATTTATATACAGCGCCAGCTTTACAATTTAGATATTTAACATATTCTGTATATTCCATGCCACCTAAAGGAGCTTTTTCAAATTTAAGAGTTATGGGAGGTTGGGATATATTTACAGAAAATTATTATGAATTTAAACAAAGAAATAGTTTAGATGGTACATTTTTTAGATTTGTTAAAGGAAAATGTATATTTAATAGACGGAGATGTTGAATGGTCTGGAGTATATTATGAAAATTATAAAGAACATGTAATACAATTTATAAAAAGGAACACTATGGGAAAAATGTAAAATGTGAGAAAATAAAAACATTTGATAATATATATATATATAAATTAACAGAAGAGAATATATAGATTAATTTATAGAAGGGAAAAATAAAAAAATGAACTTATTATTACATACTTGTTGTGCGCCATGTAGTGTATATTGTATAGATTCTTTAAGAAAAGAAAATATAGAACCAACAGTATATTGGTATAATCCAAATATTCATCCATATATGGAATATAAAGCAAGAAGAGATTGTTTAAAAGAATATACAAAATCAATAGAAATAAATGCAATATTTGAAGAAGATTATGGATTAGATGAATTCTGTAAAAATGTATCAAATGCATTAAATACAAGATGTGTTAATTATTGTTATCCAGTAAGGTTAAGAAAAAAACTTTCGAGTATGCAAAACAAAATGGATTTGATTCAGTTTCAACAACACTTTTATATAGTATTTATCAAAAACATGATTTTATAAAAAGCATATTGTGAAAAGTTAGCTAAAGAATATGGAATAGAATTTTTTATATAGAGATTTTAGAGATGGATTTTGGGTTGGACATGATAAAGCAAGAGAATTAGGACTTTATATGCAAAAATATTGTGGTTGTATTTTTTCGGAGGAAGAAATGGTTTTACCCCACACAAATGAAAGACTAAAATTACCAGAAGGATTTGAATTCTTACCTGTTGAACGAAGCATTGTTATAAAAAAAAAAAAGAGAAAATAAAGAACAATATATGAATTTACTACTTGAGGCAAACTCAAGTGAAAAGTTGATTAGACAGTATTTAGTAGATGGCGATTTATTTACTTTAACTTATAAAAATGAAGTTGCATGTGTTGCTGTTGTAACTAAAGTAGATAATGATACATGTGAATTAAAAAGATATTGCGACAGAAGAAAAAATATAGAGGCAAAGGTTATGCTAAAAAATGATAAAATATTTATGTGATAACTATAAACAAAAAATATAATAAGATGCTAATTGGAACAACAGAAAATAATATTCCATTCTATGTTAAGCAGGGATTTGATAAATATGAAAAGACAATAAAAAACTTCTTCGTAGATAATTATGATGAAAAAAATATGGGATGGAGACTTGTATTGTACTGATATGTATTATTATTCAAAGAATTTAAAGATGAATAATAGTAAGGAATAGTAAGTCAATATATGGAGGCTAGCTAGAGTTATTAGCTAGCCTTTATATATACGAAAGGACAATGTGAATAATGGGAAGAAAAAAGAATAAAAATATAAGAAAGCAATTTTAAATCTTATTCTATATATAATTTTACTTTCTATATTAATATATTCTGGAATTAAAATTTTTAAATGGTATAAAGATAAAACAAATAACAATAAAATAGCAGAACAAATAAAAAAGTACAGTAATTGTTGAAGAAGAAAACGGAGATGAATATCCTGTAGTAAAAAAGGAACCAATAATAGTTTTTATTTAAACCATTGTTTTGATAAAAGCAATAATTCAGCAGGATGGATTTTTGCAGATTATAGAAATAAGTTTGATAATACAGATAAAAAACATTGTAATCTATGGGCACAACATAAGAGATGGCTCAATGTGTTTGGTAGTATGCTAAATATACTAAATGCTAAATGGTATGAGAATGAAGAAAATACCAACATAACTTTATATACTGAGAATGAAAAAATGTATGTATAAAGTATTTTCCATTTATAAAATAGAAAATGAAGATTATTATATAAAAAACAGAATTTAAAAAATGATAATGAATTTGAAGACTTTATAAAAACTCTAAAGAAAAGAAGTATTAAAGATTTTAATGTTGATGTTTCAAAAGATGATAATATATTAACATTATCAACTTGTGCAAATAACAACAAATATAGAGTAGTATTACATGCTAAAAAGTTAAGTACTATTGCTAGTAGTTGTTATATTTGTAATTCTCCTTTTTCATGAAAAATCTATGGAAAGATATTTTCTAATATGATATAATGTCAATTAGTTTTAAGAATGTTAGGCATTATATATTATGCAATTTAGGAGAAAGTTATGGAAGAAAAGCAAAGAAAAAAAGAGTTGATAAAAAGATAATAGAAGAACAAGACATAGTTGCATTATATACATACGATGGATTTAATAAATCATTAGGTATAATGCAGGAATATTCTAAAGGAATTTTATATTCTGGACTAAAAAATTTATATTGCAGAATTCAGAAATGCTAAAAAAATTCACAACAAAAAATTTGTATACATTGCTTGCTAGTACTTACGACGAAAGTGAAAAAAACAAATGATAAATGAACAAATTGCTGAAAGATTAAAGAAAGAAGAATTTTTTTTGTGAAGATATAGATAGTGAAGTTTTTCTACACCCAATACATACATATGATTCATATGGAAAAATCGATAAAGATGTGAGAAATAAAATAAACATTGAATTGGAGAAACAATTAAAAGAATTAGGAAAAAGAATATGAAATAATTGATAAAAATATAAAGAATTATCCAGATGCAGCCAATTTTTTGAAATATTATAAAGATGGAATTTTTAATAATGATAAAATTGCAATGATTAATAAATTTATAGAAAAAGATTCAAAAGCACTAGAATATATGAATTTTGGGATATTTAAAGATAACATATTTGAAATAGGTTCAGAGTTTTGTGAATATATATCAAAAATTTCCTACAATTAGTTATCAATTAATTTTTTAGAAGAAAAATGACCTGAAATATTTTAAAAAATTTCAGAGAGATTTAAGAATTATAATGATATAAAAAGAAAATCTAGATGAAATAGAAGTGTTAATTACATATTGCGCAAGAAATGCATTTGATTTAAAAAGAAAAAATATAGAAATAGAAGATCTTTTAGAATGTGCATATAGAAATTCTAATGAATTTAAACTAATAAATGTAGAATGTGGAGAAGGCTATAAAAAAAGGCTTAATCAAGAATTAGATAAACAATATACAAATGCAAAAGATATAAAAGAAAAAGTTAAATATATATATGAATAAAAAATATTCATTATCTTTAAGTGGGGCAAAAAAGACTTACTAAAAGATTTTGGAACAGATATAGAAAATCTAGAATTATCTGAAGAAACTAAAGAATTATTTTTAGAATTAGGTGAAATAGTAAATTTAGAAGATGAAAAAAGAGATTGATAGATTATTTAAAGAAAATGAAATGACATATTCTACAATTCAGGTAAAAAAGATAAAAATGAAATTGCAAAAAAGAATGTGCAAAAGATTTTTCTAAAAGAATTCAATAACACAGATGAAAAGATAAAAAAAACAAAATAAAAAAATAATGAAAATGTAGCAAATATTGAATATAAAGGAAAGAAAAATACCATGTGTTAAATTAAAAGAAAATTTTAATTTGTTGGTACATAGTACAGATGCTGAATTTGTAAACACAAAAAAATTCTGTAGAAAACTTTGCAGAGGATTGGAGTTCAGGAAAAGATAAGAAAAATCATATAATTTCGACGACATATATAAATCAGGACTTTTTAGGAATGGCACCAGTTGCAAAAAATGGGGTGAGATATGCGTTTTCAAATTTAGAAAAAAGTAAATTGAAAGAATTAATGGGAGTAACAGATTTAAATACATATTCTAATAGTTTTGCATATGACTCAGTTAAAAGACAATATATGTCGTCAAAAACTTTAGTATATAATTCAAGGAGAGTATATAGTGAATTTGGAATTGAAAGAGAAGGCACTATTCCAGATTATGTAGTTATTTGTGATGATGATTTACCAGAGGTTATTGAAAATTCATATAAAGCAGCAAGCCAATTTGAAATTCCTATTATATATATAAACAAAGCTGAAATTGAAAAAAGCAAATTAAAATCTTGAAGATATGTTAGGAAAATTTCGAAATACTAAGGATACAGAAGTATTACATAAATTGATAAATACATATGAAACTAATATGGCTGGATGGTTATTAAATAGAAGTGATGAAATACAAGACGATAAATCACATACAGCAAATGTAGATAATACAAGATTTAAAGAAGATTTCAAACAAATTCAATCGCAAATTGAAGATACTGTAAAAAAGAGTACTTTAAAGAGTCAAAAGAAAATAAGATATCAGATAATAAAATATCTGAAGTTATTAGTATTTTACTAGATGAAATTGAATTATATGAAGGATGTGAAGAAACAAAACCTATTAGTAAAACTAGAGTTAGTTTTAATGCACAAGAATTATTGCAAGAAGCAAATAAAACATTAGATGATATTGGAAGAAGAGAACTAAAGGTTGATTTGGATGCTAAAATGACAAGTAAACAATATAAAATGAAAATACAAAAATTTGTTAAAAAAATGCTTTGAATGGAGAAGAATTAATAACAACAGAGTATAAAAACGATACAGAAAAAATAATAAATACATTAAAAGAAAAAAGTAAATTTCAAGAAACACAAAAAGAATTAGGGGAAGTATATGCAAAAAACATTTGCAATGTCATGTACAGAAGTTTATGAAATAATAAATAGTTTGCCAAAAAAAGCAGAATTTGAAAAAATACCATTACATGAAATAGAATTTTTAAAGAAAAATAAAGATAATGAGTATAAATTTATAGTAGACAAAAACATTAATATAGAAGAATTAAACATTTCAAAAAGAGCAAATGCTATGATAGTAATATTGTGGGAAAAAATATTTTGCAAGTGATACACAGAAACAAAAATTAAAAAGTAATTTTAGATAATAATCAGAAAATTGTTAACAAAAAAAAAGAGAGGAACAATATAGTTATCAAGAATTATTCAACAAAAATAGAAAAAACAAAATAATCATCCAACATTAGAAAACTCACTATTAGATATACGAAAAGAAAAAATGGTATAATAAACTACATAATTTTTTAAAAGGATTATATATAAATTTAAACTTTAAATAATGATTTTTATTATGAGAATGAGGTTAAAAATATAGAAAACTATTTATAATAATAATAGGAACATTATGTGCAGTTCTATATAATACAAGAAATAAAAAATAAATTAAAAAATATTGAGGTATATAATTGGATAAATTAGTATTAATAGATGGAAACAGTATAAATGAATAGAGCATTTTATGGAATTATGGGAAGTAAAATGTTAACTACGAAAAGATGGAAAATATACTAATGCAGTATATGGATTTTTAGCTATATTATTTAAATTATTAGAAGATATAAACCAAACTATTTAGTAGTTGCATTTGATTTAAAAGCTCCAACAGCTAGACATAAATTATATGAGGGATATAAAGCTAATAGACACGGGATGCCAGATGAATTGGCAGAACAAATGCCAATGATAAAAAGAAATTTTAACAGCTATGAATATTGATATTGTAGAAATGGAAGGATATGAAGCAGATGATGTCCTTCGGAACATTGTCTCGTTATGGAGAAAAAGAAAAATTTAGAAGTTACTATTTTGTCAGGAGATAGAGATACATTCCAACTAGCAACAGATAAAGTAACAATTAGAATACCTCATACAAAAAGGTGGAAAAACAGAAACAGATTTATATAATAAAGAAAAAATCATAGAAAAGTATGGAATAGAGCCACAACAATTAATTGATGTAAAGGGATTGCAAGGAGATACTTCTGATAATATTCAGGAGTTCAGGGGTAGGAGAAAAAACAGCTTTATCATTAATTCAGAGATATGGTTCAATTGAAAATTTATACAAAAAATAGAAAATGGAGAAGACGATTTAAAAGGAAAACAAAGAGAAAAAAATAGTAAACAATAAAGAATTAGCATTTATGTCAAAAAACATTAGGAACAATAAACTTACAAGTACCAATTTCAGATACATTAGAAGATTTTTAAAGTTGAAGAATGGAATAAAGAAAAAGTACTTGAAATATTTAAAGAACTTAATTTTAAAAGATATATAGATAGATTTAATTTATTAGAAAACAATAAAGGTACTGAGAATCAAGAAAAAAGAATTATTTAAAAGTGTAAATAAAAAGAAGAAGAAATAATACAATTAATAAAAAAGAAGAACAAGAAATTATTTTTTATTTTGAAACAAAGAAAAATGATTTAGAAGAGAATATTATAAAAAAAAGAAGAAATTGTTGGAATAAACATTTATAATCAAAAACAAAATGAAGTTTATAATTTGAACTTAAATAATAATAAAATATTGAATTTTAAAGAAATATTAGAAGATGAAAAAATAAAAAAAGATAAGTATAGATTTAACTAAAATATATATTTTATTAAAACAAGTAGGAATTAATATAGAAGGAATGCATTATGATATAGCAATAGCATCATATATTTTAAATCAACCAATAATAAACTAAATATAGATAATTTGATTGAGCAATATTTAAATATAGATATAAACGAATATACAAAATCAGAGGATTCAGGTAAACAAATTAACTTATTTGACAATATGGAAAAAGAAGATATAAATCAAGAAGAAAAAAGAGAAAAGTATATGATGTATGCATATTCAATTGGTAAAAAAAAAAGTATTACATCTGAAAAATTAAAAAGAGGTAAATAGTTTAGATTTATTTTATAATATAGATATGCCAACAGTTGAAAGTATTATCAGATATGCAATGGAATGGAATGTATGTTGATAAAGAAGAATTAGAACAATTTGGAAAAAGAATTAACATCAAAATTAGAAACAATAACAAAAAATTATATACGAAATGGCAGGAGAAGAATTTAATATTAATTCAACAAAACAACTAGGAGAAATCTTATTTGAAAAAATGAAGTTGCCAGTAATTAAAAAGACCAAAAGTGGCTATTCAACAGATGTAGATGTATTAGAAAAATTTAAAAAAAAGGAAGATCCAATAATAGAACAAATATTAGAATATAGACAATTGATGAAATTAAATTCAACATATGTTGAAGGATTAAAACCATACATTAATATAAAAACAAATAGAATTCATTCATTTTTTTCATCAAACAATAACTGCCACAGGTAGAATCAGCTCAACAGAGCCAAATCTTCAAAATATACCAACTAGATTTGAATTAGGGGAAAAGAGTAAGAAAAGTATTTAAACCAGAAAAAGGAAAGATATATATTTAGATGCGGATTATTCGCAAATAGAATTAAGAGTGTTAGCATCGATTTCTGGAGATGAACATATGATAGAGGCTTTTAAAGAAGGGAAAGATATACACAAACAAGCTGCATCAAAAGTGTTTAAAACTCCGATTGAAGAGGTTACAAAAGAACAGAGAAGTAATGCAAAAGCAGTAAACTTTGGAATAGTATATGGAATAAGTGATTTTGGTTTAGGTGAACAATTAGAATAGGAAGAAAAAAAGCGAAACAATATATTGAAGAATATTTGGAACAATATGCAGGTATAAAACAGTTTATGGAAAACATTACAGAACAAGCAAAAGAACAAGGATATGTGGAAACTTTATTTCATAGAAGAAGATATATACCTGAATTAAAGTCAAACAATTATATGGTAAGGCAATTTGGCGCTAGAGTAGCAATGAATACACCAATACAAGGAACAGCGGCAGATATTATGAAGATTGCAATGATAAAGGTTTATAATGGAAATTAAAAGTAGAAAATTAAAATCAAAAATTATTTTACAAGTTCACGATGAAATGATGGTAGAAACACCAATTGAAAAAAAAGAAGAAATGATAAATATTATGAAAAAATGTATGGAATCAGCTACGAAATTAGAAGTGCCACTAATAGCTGAAATTTCAGATGCTGAAAATTGGTATGAGTGTAAATAATATTAAAAAAAAAAAAAAAAAAAAAGGGAATAGATGTAGAAAAAAGGAGAGAATGAAAGATTGAAAAACAAAAAAAATACTAGTATGTGGATTGATTATTTTAATTTTAATTGTTTTTCTAATAGTTTTTTAAAAACAAAATACAAAAGAATTTTTTATCCAAAGTTACATGAAGAATTTGTATCTATGTATTCTGATGAATATGGTGTAGATGAAAATTTAGTATTTGCAGTAATCAAGGCGGAGAGTAATTTTCAAGAAGATGCAGTTTCGCATAAAGATGCATTAGGTTTAATGCAAATAATGAAAGAAACAGCGGAAGATGTGGCTAGAAAATATAATATTGAAATTGATTTTAATAATTCGGAAAGAGAGATATTAAATGTACAAAATAATATAAAAAAATAGGAACTAAATATTTGGCTGTTTTATTAGAAAAATATAAAAATATAGAAGTTGCTGTAGCAGCTTACAATGCAGGTATTGGAACTGTTGATAATTGGATTGAAAAGGAAATTATTAAGTCAGATGGAAGTGATATTGAAAATATTCCATATAAAAAGAAACTAATAATTATGTTAGAAAGATACTAAGAAATTATAAAATTTACCAAGACTTATATAAATAACTAGACAAAAGATAAAAAATGAAATAAAATAATAATAGAATGAAACAAGAAAGAGGAGTAAACAAAATGATAATAGAACAATTAATATTTACATTCATTTCATTTGCAATCTTTGTATACATGTTTTTAGAATGATAAAAAATAATGATACAAGTTATGTATTTGTATTAGTAATAGAAGCAATAGGAATCACATTGAACTTTGCAGAAGTACTATTTGGAATAAAATTAAATTTATTATTTATGATACTAAAATATATATTTGCAATTTTATTTCCAATAACAATTATTATTCTAGAGAAGAAATATGTTCCACTATTTGAAATGATAAATGTTATGAAATCGAACATATATATGTTTTTTGGAGATACGAAAAAAAGCAAAACAAGCTTTAATATCAATACTTGACAAAAACCAAAATAGTTATCAAGCACATAGATTACTTGCTGAAATTTATGAAAAAGAAGGCGGAATGAGAAAAGCAATTGATGAATATGTACAAGCTGTTGATTTAAATAAACAAGATTATGATTCTTATTATAAAGTTGCAGAATTATTAAATAATTTAGATAAAAAAAGAAGAAGCTTCAGAGATGTTATTTAATTTATTAAATAAAAACCAGAAACGTATGAAGCAAGTATACTTTTAGGTGAAATTCTAATAAACAGTGAGAGATGTACAAAGAAGCTGTAAATGTTTACCAAGAAGCGTTAAGATATAATCCAATAAGTTATGATTTAAATTATAATTTAGGAATAGCATATACTATGCTAAATGATTTTCAAAATGCTAAAATATGTTATGAAAAAGCAGCTGAAATTAATACATTAGCATATAATGCTAAATATTCTTTAGCTGAAATAGCTTTAATATATAAAGATTTAGAAGAAGCGGAAAAAAAGATTTTTAGAAGCAATTGAAGAAGAAGAATTATCAGCTGATGGATATTATGAACTATCAAAAATTCAATTAATTAAAGGGGAAAAAAGACACAGCAATTAAATATGTAAATCTTGCAATTGACATTAATAGTAAAAAAAAATAGTAGAAAAAGTAAAAAGAAGGACCCTATATTTATTCCTATTATGGCAAGAATTTCTATCCCATTTAATTTAGAAAATCAAATATTAGAAAAAGAAGGAAAATTACAACAAAAAGATGTAAAGTCAAAAAGAACATTTAGAAGAAATGGCAGAAATAACAAGACATTTAAGCTATAATGACATAAAATTATTAAGAAAAAATGTGGACAATAGTAAAAAGAAAAAATATATCAAAAGAAATTGAACAAAAAGAAATACAAGAATAAAGTAAGAACTCATAAAATCCTAAAAAACAATATAATAATTAGAGGAGGGATTTTATGAGTACAAATTTTGCAATAATTGGTGGAGACTTAAGAATTATTAAATTGGCAAAAATGCTAGCTAAAGATGGAAATAAAGTATATACGTATGGATTAGAAAAAAAAGCAGAAGAATTAAAAAATGAAGAAAATATTATATTTTGCGAAAAGATAAATAAAGCAATTTCTGAACATGTAGAGGTGGTTATTGGACCAATACCATTTTCAAGTAATGGAATAAACATTAATGCACCATTTAGTTATAAAGAAATATCAATAAGAGAGTTAATGCATGTTTTAAATGCAAAAAAATATTAATAGCAGGAAGCATTACACCAGATGTTTATGATATGGCAAATGATGAATATATTGAAATTATAGATGTAATGAAAAGAGAAGAATTAGCAGTTTTGAATACAATATCAACAGCAGAAGGAACAATAGAAATTGCAATTGCTAATACAAACAAAATAATACATGGAAGTAATGTATTAATATTAGGATTTGGAAGAATTGGAAAAGTGTTAGCTAGAAAAATGACAGGACTATCAGCTAAAGTGACATGTGCAGCAAGAAAAAGACGAAGATTTAGCATGGATAAAGGCATATGGACATATGGCAACAAATATAAACTTCTTAGGAGAAAAAATTTATCACAGTATGATATTATAATTAATACAGTTCCTCATTTGATTTTAACTGAAGAACGAATGGAATATGTGAAAAAAAGAGTGCTTATTAATAGATTTAGCATCTAACCCAGGTGGAATTGATAAAAAAAACAGCTAAGGATAGAAATTTAAAATTAATATGGGCATTAGCATTACCGGGTAAAGTAGCACCAGTTACAACTGCTGAATTTATAAAAGATACAATTTATAATATTTTAAAAGAAATATATAAAAATAACGAAAGAGGGAGAATTTATGGTAGTAGAAATTATAAAAGCAATTATATTTGGAATTGTAGAAGGAATAACAGAATGGTTACCAATTAGTAGCACAGGACATTTAATACTAGTAGAGCAATTTTTAAAATTTAAAGAAGTATCACCGGAATTTTGGAATATGTTTCAAGTGGTTATACAATTTGGAGCAATATTAGCAGTAGTGGTTTTTATATTTTAAGAAAATATGGCCGTTTACAAAAAACAAAGAAAAAGCAATTAAGAAAAAATGGATTATTATCTTACTTTGATAAAAAAATATAATGAACCTATGGGGAAAAATATTAGTTGGTTGTATACCTGCAGCAATAATAGGATTGTTATTTGATGATGTTTTTGAAGCTTTATTTTATAATCCATTTTGTATAGCCATTGCTTTAATTGTATTTGGAATAGCTTTTTATTATTGTTGAAAATTGGAGAAAAGATAAAAAAGCGCTAAGGAAAAAAATCTAGTCAAATTACATATAAAGATGCTTTAATCATTGGATGTTTTCAACTATTAGCTGCAATATTTCCAGGAACGTCACGTTCAGGAGCAACTATAATAGGGGGATTATTAATTGGGCTATCAAGACCAAATGCAGCTGAATTTACATTTTATTTAGCAATTCCAACAATGCTTGGAGCGAGTTTATTAAAATTAGTTAAATTTGGATTTGGATTTACATCAATAGAATTAGTTGTTTTGTTAGTAGGAATGATTATATCTTTCTTGGTATCATTAATCGTTATTAAGTTCTTAATGAGTTATATTAAAAAACATAATTTCAAAGTATTTGGATATTATAGAATTATATTAGGAATTATTGTTTTAACATATTTCTTTTTACAAAAGTATAATAACTTAAAAATTATAAATGACAATATAAATATAAAGCACATCCTAAAATTGTAATAAAACATGAAAAATGATATGATATTTATGTTAAATATATTAATACATTAATGTATATATAATTATATGTACATTAAAATTTATTACAATTTTAGGAGGAATAAAAATGGAAACTATATCAGAATGCATACGGAAGTATGTAGAAGCTCATGACAATGAAGTAACTTCTTGCGAGGTTATAAACTATATTCTCGAAGAGAAAAAGTTTGAAACTACTGAACAATGGATAAGAAATAAACTAACTAGTGTCTTAAAGGAAGTTGGTGGAAAATTAAAACCTTCACCACGTTATGTGGGATTGATACAAGAAGAAATAATGAAATATTTAAAGAATAATAATTGTGTAACTTATGATGAAGTTGTAGATTATATTCTTAAAGAAAAAAGGATAAATATAATAGGTCGAAAAAATTAGAAATACATTATGTATGATAGTAAGAAAATCAGGAGGAGAATATAGTATATGTTCTAAAAAAAAATAATTGTAATAAGTAAGAAAAGTGCTGACAATTTTGTCAGCACTTTTCTATTATGTCATCTACTTTTTTATTCTATTTTCCTATGAGTTTTATCACTTACATTATTAGCGGAATTACACATTTTCTCATATTCTTTGCACTTTATTTTATATTCCATTTGCATGCACATATAACGATAGTAACAATAAGCTTGTTCATATTGAGCCATAGGGTTAAACATAGGATCTCTATATAATTCATTCATATCCATCCCAATATTAGGTGGAGGCATTCCATAATCATTAAATTGAGGCATATAATTATTATTAAAATCTTTTTCCATACAATCATCTCCTATAAATCAAAATTAAAAAATGGAAGTACATTTATAAAAATATATGTATAAAAAAGCAGCTAATATACCATGTAATAATTTTCCATACAAATAAGGTTTTTATTGATAAGTCAGTTTTGAAGTGATACTTAAAACTTGTAGTAATACAGATATTCCACCAAAACCAAGTAAAAAGCTGTAAATATTATATTAATAGAAATTTTTTTACAAGCTATATTAGAAATTGAATTAATTCCATTTGTTATTTCCAAAAATCCAGAAATTAATGGAGCAGCAAAAGAAAAATCAATATTTAGAGTATCAAAAAAATAGGTGCAATCAACAAAGCTAACATATTTAAGATTCCACTTGCTTTTAAAATAGATATAACACTAGAAAAAATAACAACAAATCCTCCAATTAATAATATTGTAGAGATACTACTCATTATACTTTCTGATAAAATAGAACCTAGGTTAGAAAAAAGTAATATTTTCTTTTGAAGCAGAACTAGGATTTATGTTTTGGTGAGAAGCAGAAGATTTTTCATTTCGTTTCCAAAATCTAAATATAATTCCTACACTAATACATGCTAAAATATGTGTTATAAATAGTAAGATACCAATAGATGTATTCTTATACATTGAAAGTCCGACTGTACCTATTATAAAAAAGAGGTCCGGAATTATTGGTAAAAACTAAGTAATCTTTCACATTCTTCTTTAGTGCAAGTATTGTTTTTCTGAAACTAGTAGCAATTTTTGCACCTACAGGATATCCACTTATTATTCCCATAATAAAGGCAAAAGCTCCTTCACCACGAATATTAAAAAGTGGTTTCATATATCTATTTAAGATATTTCCAAGTTGTGTAATTATATTGGTATGCATTAAAAAGTTCTGTAGCTACGAAGAAAGGGAAAAGAGAAGGAATCACAGAGTTTGACCATAGAGCTAAGCCAGATTTTACAGCAGGTAAATTACTTTTTTGAAAATAATAATAAACTAAAAGTGAAAAAATAGAAAAAATTAAAGGTAGAAAGTTTCTTTTTTAGTTTAACAACATAAAAATTGTGTTTTAAAATCATAATATACCTCCAAAGTTTATTATATAAATATATGTGGTAATACAGAAAATATTAATAACTTATTAAATTTGTAGTTTTAAATTTGCCATTTTGAATAATAAAAACGTTACAGTTCAGTAAGAAATGATTATGGTGTCCAAGCTTTGGCTCCCACTATAACACTCGAATTTTATTTAATGACGTTTGATTGGAATGAAAAATAGAAAATTTTTTTACAAGAAAATGAGTAATGTTCACGGGCAAAATTATTATATAAATTTAAACTTTTTCTCGGTTCAATACATAATCCAAGAATTTTTAAAATAATTTAATGGCACCCTTTCACTTAGTCCGAGCTAAAGCTCGACGCGAACATTTTCCATTAAATTATTTAAGAGATTCTAAGATTACTTCAATTACATTCGAAAAGTTTAAATTTATATAATAATAATTTTGAGCCTGAGTGTGTACTGAACCCAAAAAATTGGACATTTTTTTATTAGGTATTAGGCTGCTTGGGAATGAACTCTGTATTGTACAGGACTCATTCCTTTTTAACTTGCCCTTTATCCTTTTATTATTATAATAATCTATATATTCTATTATATCTGTTTCTAATTTCTTCTATTGTTTTTATATTCTTTCATATAAAATAATTCTGATTTTAATAAACCAAAGAAATTCTCTGCTAATGAGTTATCTAAACAATTTCCTTTTCTAGACATACTTTGTCTAATTCCTTTTTCTTTCAATAAGTGTTGATATTGTTTCATTTGATACTGCCATCCTTGGTCTGAATGTAATATCAAATTAGTATTATCTGGTATTTTACTAAATGCTTTTTTTTTAACATGTCTACTACTTGTGCAAATACTGGATGCCTTGATATATTATAACTAATTACTTCTCCATTAAATAAATCTACTATTGGTGATAAATATATTTTTGCTTTATCTACTTTGAATTCTGTTACATCTGTAACCCATTTCTCATTTGGTTTTTTTTGCTTCAAATTCACGATTTAATAAATTATTACATATTTTTCCTACTTCACCTTTATAAGATTTATATTTTTGTATTCTCACAAAACATTGCAGTCCTAATTCTTTCATTAATTTTTGAAACTGTTTTATGATTTATATTATATCCTCTATTATGAAGTTCCATAGTTATTCTTCTATATCCATATCTTCCTTTGTTTTCGTGATAAATAGCTGTTATTTCTTCTTTTATCTCTTTATATTTATCTGTTTCCTTCATTCTATTTAATTGATAATAAAATGTACTTCTTTGTCACTTCTGCATATTTTAACAAAGCCTCTAACTTAAATTCTTGCCTTAATTCATCTATTACAATTACTTTTTTCGATTGTTTTGGCTTTGTTCTTTTCTGAACTAAGGCTTGCAATTTTTTTTTTTTAAGTATGCATTTTCCATTCTAAGTCTTTGAACTTCTGCTATCAAAAATCTTCTTCTACATCTTT
>VOFJ01000699.1_pt1 | contig 46248 bp, 70 predicted proteins | sample 5384081 | NCBI WGS metagenome assembly VOFJ01 (sample SAMN12384729, study PRJNA508395) | human gut metagenome | isolation source: healthy gut I | host: Homo sapiens
AAAGACTAACTATTAAAAAGTCAAGTCTGAAAATGAAATATTTTGAATGAATTGCAGAAATGCATTTCAGATATATTTGTACCTTGAAAACTGCATGACAAAAAAGAGTGTCATTAGCGGCACTCAGCTAGGAGATATTTATAGAAAACAATTAGGATGCACTACTGTATGATTGCCCTGTTTTTTCCATTGCATAAATGGTTCTTACTAGTTTCTTTGTAGCATGGGATAAAGCAACATTATAATGCTTGCCCTCTGCTCGCTTTTTGGCAAGATATGTTCCAAATGATTCATCCCAATGGCAGACATATTTAGTCGCATTGTAAAGGGCGTATCGAAGATAGCGAGAACCACGTTTTTCCATATGGGAGTAACAGTTATCAAGTTGCCCCGATTGATAGGTAGATGGGGACATTCCGGCATAGGCAAGTATCTTGTCAGGAGAATCAAAACGACTGAAGTCACCGATTTCTGCAATAATCATGGCACCCATACGGTAGCGTTGATTCCGGGGATGCTAAGAATCGGAGAATTAACCTCATCCATAATGGATTTGATTTCGGTTTCAATTTCGTCAATCTCAGAAGTTAATTCCTGAATGAGCTTAATGGTATGTTTCAGTTCCAGAGACTTTGCTGGCATATTTGAACCGATTGAGTTTCTGGCGGCTTCACGAAACATTACTGCGGTATCTTTGCCATATCTGCCATGTGAGCTTTCGGAAAGCAGATTTGTAAGTCTGGTAAGATGTGCAGATGCAACAGCATGAGCAGACGGAAATTCAGATAATAGGGCATAAACGGATGCCATATGGATTGTTGCAACAAGCTTCTCTAATTCAGGGGAAAAGAATACAAATAAGGCGAGATACAGAGGTCTTGAGCTTTGCTCGCTCCTGTACTTTATCAAAACGATAACGAGTTAATGACTTTAGTTCTTCGTTGTGGTAAGATGTGTCTGAGTAGGACTTCAAGTTCACATCAGACATGATCATAGAAGCGATGGTATGGGCATCCACTTTATCCGTTTTCGTCTTTCTAAGGCTTAAACTTTTTTTCTGTAAAGATTGGTATGTAACGGATTGATAACGTAGGTCGGCAAACCTTTATCAAGAAGGAATCCCAGAAGATTGTAACTATAGTGTCCAGTGGCTTCAAGTCCTACTTTTTACTTTGGTTAAATCATCTGATACGGACTGTACTTTCTGAAATAAGGTTTCAAAACCTTCACGATTGTTAGGAATGGTAAAAGATTTGAATAATACTTCACCATCTGAATTAGTGATAAAGCAGTAGTGTTTGTCCTTAGCAACATCAATTCCGACGTATATCATAAAAATCTCCTTTGAGTAAATATTTTGATACTGTTTATAGACCCACTGGTACTCCTTGCGATTGTAACCTCGTTCTAAATAAACCGTCATGCGGTATCTAACTGATTAACAAATATACAAAGAGACTGTGGTTGTAGCCTTTCTTAAACCATCAAGTGGTAGGAGTGTGAAAACAATCCACAGTATCTCCAAAAGTATAGCATACAGACCTTGGAGAGGGTCTATAAACACTACTACTTTATAATACGAGGAGTGTGCGGTGTCTTTTCCTTATCCACACAATGTCATATGAGTTTTACATTTTTAAACGAACTGCCGTCACCGGCCGAAATCAAACAGAACTATCCGCTTTCCGACAAGCTGAAAGCGTTAAAAAAAGAGCGTGATGCTGCGATCAGCGCCGTCATTACCGGAGCAGATTCCCGTTTTCTCGTCATCATCGGACCTTGCTCCGCGGACAACGAAGATTCCGTCTGTGATTATGTCAGCCGCCTCACTTCCATTCAGGAGGATGTTGCGGACAAGCTGATTCTAATTCCGCGTGTCTACACCAACAAACCACGCACCACAGGCGAAGGTTATAAGGGTATTGCCTCACAGCCGGATCCGGAAAAAGCGCCGGACATGATTGAGGGACTGATCGCCATGCGCAAAATGCACATTCGCGCGATCGAGGAAAGCGGTCTTACCTGCGCCGACGAGATGCTCTACCCGGAGAACTGGGGCTATGTGGAAGACCTGTTGTCCTATGTCGCCATCGGCGCGCGTTCCGTCGAGAATCAGCAGCACCGTCGTCTCACCGTGAGCGGTTTTGATGTGGCTTCCGGCATGAAGAACCCGACCAGCGGCGACTTTTCCGTCATGCTCAATTCCGTCTACGCCGCACAGCACCCACACCACTTCGTATACCGCGGCTATGAAGTCGAGACAACCGGCAACCCGCTCACACACGTTGTGCTTCGCGGTGCGGTCAGCAAGCACGGCAACACCACACAGAATTACCACTACGAAGATCTGATCCGACTCTGCGAGATGTACCAGGAAATGGATCTCGTCAATCCGGCTGCTGTGGTCGATGTCAACCACTCCAATTCCGGCAAGAAATTCAAGGAGCAGATCCGCATTGTAAAGGAAGTCATGCACAACAGACAGGTTTCCTCCGATATCGAACACATGGTAAAAGGTGTTATGATCGAGAGCTATATCGAGGAAGGCAACCAGAAAATCGGCGATCACATCTATGGCAAATCCATCACCGACCCGTGCCTTGGCTGGGAGGATTCCAGAGATCTGATCTATACCATTGCAGATATGTGCCGCTAACGCACGTTCTGAAAAAGAATCTCGCTTGCGGGATTCTCCGCGCGCGAGCGGTTCGCAAAGCGATATGTTCCTTACCGCGAGCTGCGCATCCTCGCGGAGCGTTTTTTATTTCATAGGAAGGTTCTACTTTCACACATGAATGTATCACGGTATTTCCTATGAAACAAAGAGGTGCAGCCACACAAACCATGTGGCTGCACCTCTTTTTATGTTTTCTATCTTCTTTTTTATATTCTTTTTCTATTATATATCTCTTTTATATCCCGTCTTCTTATCCGCGCGGATGCGCCTTCAGATAAACCTCCCGCATCTGCAGATCTTTCGCCTGCGCATATATTTGCATTGTGGAAATATCCGAATGTCCCAGCATCTCCTGCACCGATTTTAAGTCCGCCCCGTTGCCGACCATATGCGCCGCAAAGGAGTGTCTCAACATATGCGGCGTAATCTCCGCTTCTATTCCCGCCTTTTTTTGCCGTAGCCCTTCATCAGCTTCCAGAATCCCTGGCGGCTCATCGGCTGCCCGGAACAGTTCGTAAACAGGCGGTCTTCCTTCTCATCTGATATAAGCTTCGGCCTGCCCTCTGCAAGATAAGCTTCCAGTGCCTTGCGCGCAATCGTTCCAAACGGAATGATCCGTTCCTTATGTCCATCCGAGCAGATCAGATACTCCATCCGCAGATTCACATCCGACACCCTCAGTGAAATCAGCTCGGACACACGGATGCCTGTCGCATACAATAACTCCAGCATGGCTTTATCCCGCAGTTCCTTCGGCGATGTACCTCCCGGCTGTTCCAAAAGGCGCGTCACCTCTTCCGTCGTCAATACTGTCGTCGGCATTTTTCTTCTCAATCCGCGGCGCCTTTAAACGCTCGGACGGATCTACTGCCAGTCTCCGCTCCTTCTCCATATAATGATAGAACGCCTTCATGGACGCAATGCTTCGCGAGATCGTCGCAGGCTTTCTTCCTTCCTTTTCCAGATAGATGACGTAGGATGTCAGACTTGTAGCCGTCACCTCATTCACATCGCAGATTCCCTGCGTCAGAAGATACTGATTCATTTTCTTCAAATCACGCGCATAAGAAACCTCCGTGTTCTCTGAGGTATTCTTCTCCTGATGTAAATATTGAATGAAATTCTGTATGTCCTGCGTCATAACTTTTACCTGCCCCGCCACTCATTTGTTCACTGCATTGCTCCGCTGTATGCGGCTTTTCTTCTCTATCGAAAAATGTACCGCAAACGCGGTACATCATTCATTATAATCAGAACCAAACCGAAAAGCAATCGCATTTTTCCCTTATAATTCGGGCATTTAGAGCGAAACTTACAACATCTCGTTTCCCTTATTTTCTCCGTACCATATATTGTAATCATTTTAAAAATTTTAGCAAAAAATTTTTTAAAACCCAGGCGAATACTGCCGGATTGACAAAGCTCTCCACAAACGTTCCCAATAACACACATCCTGTCACAAGCCCCGCTTCCGCCAGCTGCCGCGTCCGATCCTGCCAGCTGTTCCATCCCACGATTCTGCTCTGTCTTTTTCTTACTGTTCGCATAGAAAAGCAGCGCCGCCGTATAAAAAATCCACTGCGGCAGCAATCCGGCAAGAATGATCAGGCAGCCATATCCTCCGTATTCCATAATTCCGACAACAAGCAGGAATCCGAATCCTGCTGAGAGCATGCTCTTTGCCAGCACGGAAAACACCTTTCCGTCAACCGCTCTTCCAAGCAAAAAGATGAGAACCAGCATCTGCATGCGCACCATAACCACATGACCAAACAGCTGATTCCCATCCACTTTTTTTGATAAGCATACTGTTGCAGAAAAATGTCTGATTCAGCAGTTGTCCATGTATCTGCTGATTTGCGCCAAGCAGATTGGTCAGAACAATTCCGCCCAGAAATGCCAGCATCACAATACATCCTTCCCGCTTCAAACATTGCACTCCACTCATATCTATTCTATATTATATTTATGCGCATCTCCTAGTCCTGATTCAGCAGATTCTTTATATGCTAAAAAATCCCGGCAACCGTTTTTGCATCCTGGATGGTTCCCGCATAGATCATATCGCACAATTCATCCACCTCGTAGGCGGCAACGTCAATAAATTCCCCCCTCGTCGAGATGCTGATGGCCGGGCTTTAAATTTTTCGCCAGATAGACGTCAATGAACTCGTCACAGAATGCGACTGTCGTCTTAAGGGATAAGATTCTGGTCAGATCGTCGCTGCAATAACCGGTCTCCTCCTCCAGTTCCCTTGCTGCGCATACCCTGGTATCCTCCGTCACGCTGTCGCGCGAACCTGCCGGAATCTCCGCCAGTGTCATGCGGTCGATCGCATTCCGGTACTGCTTTACCATCAGGATCTTTCCATCCCCGCGCACCGGCACAACGGCCGCCGCCCCCTTGCGGTGTGAGATAAAATCCCAGGTCTCCTGCTTTCCATCCGGAAGTTCCATGGTATCCTCATACATATCCAGAATTGCACCATGTTTTATCAGTTCTCTCTTGACTCTCTTTACCTGCTGATCCATATTGCCCATCCTTTCTTTTCTGCATCTGATATAACATCCCCGCCTTCGCCGCAATGCGGCCTCCGCGAAGCATTTTTCCCTACAGGAAACATCTTTCGCGATTTAACATCACACGATATTTCCTATGAAAAAGAATCTCGCTTGCGAGATTCTCCGCGCGCGAGCGGTTTGCAAAGCGATATTTTCCTTACCGCGAGCTGCGCATCCTCGCGGAGCGTTTTTTTATTTCATAGGAAGGTTCTGCTTTCACACATGAAGGCGGCACGGTATTTCCTATGAAATGCAAAAAAAAAAAGCTGCCGCTTCACGATTTCTCGGTTATGCGACAACTTTTTCTCTGCTCTCTTTGTTATTTCGCGTAGTCGGTTACTCTCGATTCACGAATTACATTTACTTTAATCTGTCCTGGGTATTCCATTTCCGCTTCAATCTTCTTGGAAATATCGCGTGCCATCAATACCATATCTGCATCGCTGACCTGTTCTGGAACTACCATAATTCGAATCTCTCTACCTGCCTGAATAGCAAATGACTTCTCTACGCCCTTAAATCCGTTTGAAATATCCTCTAACTGTTTTAATCTGTTTGAGTAGGTCTCTAATGTCTCTCTTCTTGCCCCAGGTCTTGCCGCACTGATCGTATCAGCCGCCTGTACAATACATGCAATCAGAGACTCCGGCTCCACGTCACCATGATGTGCTTCCACAGCATTGATGATAATCGGTGATTCCTTGTACTTTCTACACAAATCCACACCAATCTGAATATGGGAACCTTCCATATCATGATCTACTGATTTTCCGATATCATGCAGTAAACCTGCACGTTTTGCAGTTCTGACATCCACACCGATCTCAGCAGCCAGCAATCCGGATAACTGGGCTACTTCAATAGAATGCTTTAATGCATTCTGTCCGTAACTTGTCCTGAACTTCATTCTGCCGAGTAAGCGAACGAGTTCCGGATGAATTCCGTGAACACCAACCTCTAATGTTGCTGCTTCACCTTCTTCACGGATCATTGTCTCGACTTCCTTCTGTGCCTTTTCGACCATCTCCTCAATTCTGGCCGGATGAATACGTCCGTCCACAATCAATTTCTCCAAAGCAATGCGGGCAACTTCCCTTCTGATCGGATCAAATCCAGATAAGATTACTGCCTCCGGTGTATCATCGATAATCAGATCCACACCGGTGAGTGTCTCGAGCGTGCGGATATTACGTCCCTCACGTCCGATAATTCTACCCTTCATCTCGTCATTCGGAAGCTGGACAACCGAAATGGTTTGTCTCAGCGACGTGGTCAGCCGCACATTTCTGAATCGCTGTCACCACATATTCCTTTGCCTTCTTGTCCGCCTCTTCCTTGGCTCTGTGTTCCATTTCTTTGATCAATTTTGCAGTATCAAGTTTTACATCTTCTTCAACGGTTTTTAAGAGATATTCCTTTGCCTGTTCGGAGGTTAATCCGGAGATTCTTTCCAGTTCCTGTAACGCGCTCTTCATTGAGCTTTGCGACCTGCGCTTTCTGTTTGTTGATCTCTTCTTCCTTTGCAGCAAAACCCGCTTCGCGTCTCTCGATTGACTCAAGCTTCTTGTCCAGATTCTCTTCCTTCTGTACAACACGACGCTCGCTGCGCTGAATCTCTGCCCGGCGTTCTTTTACTTCCTTATCCAGATCGTTCTTCACACGAATGGATTCTTCCTTCGCCTCAAGCATTGCCTCGCGCTTCTTGGTCTCCGCTGTCTTCACCGCCTCATCAATAATCTCTCTTGCCTTCTCTTCTGCGTTTCCAATCTTGGCTTCCGTCACCTTCTTATGGTAAGCAGATGTAACAAAATGACCACGATGGCAGTCACTGCGATAGCAACAACAACAGCAATCACTGTCTCCACAGGAGCACCTCCTTTATTAAGTTTTCATTGTACATATAACACATATAACATAAAAATATAATCGTTATCTGTCATAAATTACAACACATAAATTTTATTCTATTTCATGAATTATGTCAAGTGAATAACTGTACAATATGCATAATATTGCATTTCATTTTTACAAAAATACAAGATATTGTACTGAAATTTATTTTAAAATTCGTCGAAAAAATGCTCTTCGCGCATCACTGCAAGAATATCACTGCTCTTAAAACCGCGCCTCATGAGGAACTGATACATCCGCTGCTGTTCCCTGCGGTCTGCCTGCGCCGCATCGTAGTGCCGCTTCTCTAAAAGCTCCGCAATCTGTGCCCGCTCATCCGACACAAACTCCTCCGCGAGTGCCTGCTCAATCTGCTCCCGCCCTACCCCCTTTTTCATGAGGTCCATCTTTAAGCGCTGGCTGCTCTTCTTCTGCTGGTGATAGCGGATATACTGCTTCGCATAACGCAGGTCATCGATATAGTGATACTGCTTTACATACTCCACCGCCGCCGCAACACACTCCTCGGGATAACCGTTCTGGCGGAGCTTTTCACAGAGCTGCGACTCCGTGCGGTCCATGCGCTCCAGCAGAAACAGTGCACGCTTTTTGGCTCTCTTTCCGACAATCTCCGTCAAAATCTTCTCATATAGTGATACCGGCAGATACGCATCCTCCGTCATCAAAAGCGTGCTCTCCGCCTGCGGCAGTCCCCGGATCTCGCTCCGGTAGAGTGTAAATTCGGTTCCGTTGTCAAACCGGAAAAACACCCGTCCCTTCTCACGTCTGGCTACTTCCTTTACCTGGACTTCCTGCATGATCTGTCTGTCGCACTCCTATCCTTATTCTGCCGGCAGTTCTTCCGGAGTACGTCCTGCTGTCTTTCCCGCACTCTTCTCATCCGGCTGTTCTGCAGCCTCATCTTCCTCAGGGCTGTACTTTGCACGTACCTTCGCTTCCACTTCCTCACAGATCAGCGGATTCTCCTTCAGGTAGTTCTTGGCATTCTCACGTCCCTGGCCGATCTTCTCGCCGTTGTAGGCATACCATGCACCGGATTTGTTGATGATGCCGGCATCCGCCGCCAGATCGAGAATATCTCCTTCCTTGGAAATACCCTGTCCGAACATAATATCGAACTCCGCCTCCTTGAAAGGCGGTGCCACCTTGTTCTTCACAATCTTCACACGCGTATGGTTGCCGACAACCTCACCGCCCTGCTTTAACGCCTCCACTCTCCGCACATCCAGACGCACCGAAGAATAGAACTTCAGTGCACGACCGCCGGTCGTCGTCTCCGGATTACCGAACATAACGCCGATCTTCTCACGCAGCTGGTTGATAAAAATGACGATACAGTTCGACTTGCTGACAATCGATGTCAGCTTACGGAGCGCCTGGCTCATCAGGCGCGCCTGCAGTCCCACATGGGAATCTCCCATATCGCCGTCGATCTCCGCCTTCGGTACCAGCGCAGCCACAGAGTCCACAATCACAATATCGACTGCTCCGGAACGCACCATCGTCTCTGCGATCTCAAGCGCCTGCTCCCCGCAGTCCGGCTGTGATATGTAGAGGTTGTCGATGTCGACACCGATATTCTTCGCATAGACCGGATCAAGCGCATGCTCCGCATCAATAAATCCGGCGATGCCGCCTCTCTTCTGTACCTCTGCCACCGCATGCAGTGCAACCGTCGTCTTACCACTGGATTCCGGTCCGTAGATCTCTATGATACGTCCCTTCGGCAGACCACCGATTCCAAGCGCCAGATCAAGACTCAATGATCCGGTCGGAACCGCCTCCACATTCATGTGTGCAGAATTATCGCCCAGCTTCATGACCGATCCCTTGCCGTACTGCTTCTCAATATGTGAAATCGCCGCGTCAAGCGCTTTTAACTTCTCTTCCTTTGTCGTAGGTCTCTCATCCCTTGTCAGTTTATCGTCCTTAGCCATTCTCTTTCCTCCATGCGAACCGTCCGCGCACGAATTGCGAACTTATGTTCGTTTTTCTGTTCTAATAGTAGTATACTTCCGGGAAAATGTCAACCACAAACCCGAAAAATAAGTAACACCTCAATGAATTCCGTGGCGGATACCGCCTGATGACCGCTCCAGCAGCACTGATTGCACAGCAGGACTTCCCTGCCTGCATGATTTGATAAAAAGACGCCCCTCCAAAAAACGGGTATGCCTTATACTACCATATCCGCCCCATATCCGCAATCACAAATTACCGGAAAACCGGACATTTTCTCACATTGCTTTTCGTTGTATTCCTGCAAATCTGTGTTATAATGACCTCTGACAAAACTATGATCTGATTTCTGGAGGTATCTATGGAAAAACTGTTGTTCTTCGGACTTACCGACGCTGAATTTCAAAAGATAAAACCGGTTGCATCCCGGCTGAAACTGCACTGCGAGCAGATTCCCGTTTCGATGTACCACAATACGCTCGGCGTAATCGCATCCGGCCGGGCGGTTCCTGCCGGCATTCCCGCCGCTCCCGGCACACCTGTCCCCGCCAGCCTCACGGCTGCTTTAGGCGCAGATGCCCCTGCCGGTGCCTCCGCCGTTTCCGCTGCCTGCGGCATACCCGAAGCCGGCAGCACTCCGGCAGCCGTCTCCCGCGACCGTCTGCTCGTCATGTGCCAGCTGCCCGAGCGCCGGATGGACAAGCTGCTGTTTGAACTGCGCCGCATCGACGCCCCCATCGACTACAAGGCTGTACTCACGCCCACAAACGCCGGATGGACGATTCCACGTCTTCTCATGGAAATGCACGCAGAAAAAACTGCCTACACCGGAAAGAACCTTTAAAGGGACTGTCGCAATAAGCATATCGCGCTTTGCGTTGGTAAGTAATATTACAAGAATTAGATACTTAAAAGTTCCAGATAAACATACGGAGGCAAATTCTGAACGCAAAATCCGGTATTTCTAACCATGCCGTAACTGGCATCCTCGATGATCCGTGTCTTTCCAAGTTTGGAGCACTACACGGACTGTGTCCGCAGGCCAGCAGACAATTTTAGGACTTTTGTGTGTCCCTTATTGGCACCTCTGAACAAAACATAACCGCGCGAAGCCGATGTCTGAGTCGGCATCTGCCTTATTTTCAATAGCAGATGCCGGCGAGTTTCGGTTCGCGCGGTTTTATATTGTCTGTGAAGAGGTGCCATTAGGGACACCAGAAAGTCCGCTCATTGTCTGCGGCTTGTCGGACACACTCCGTGAGTGTCCAAACGTGGCCAAGACACGGAACGGGATGCCAGCTGCGGCACGGAAGAAATACGTGAATTTTGCTTCAAAGAATTTGCCGCCGTCTGTTTATTCTGGAACTTTTTTGTTCTCAGACCTTCTGATAATATTACTTATCACCCCAAAAAAACTCTATGCTTATTGCGGCGCTTTCCTTCTCTGACGCTTTGTTATCTATTCTGCTTCGCAGCATGCAAGCAGATCTAAGATTTCCTCTCTCGTCTGCAGTCCGATCGCTTTTTTCTTAAAAATGCCGTACTGCATCACAACGAGCATCGGAATGCTCATCACCTGATACTTTAACGCAAGCGCCGCCTGCTCGTCCACATTGACGCTTCCGAACTTCACCTTTCCGGCAAGCTCCTCGGACAGCGCCTCAAATATCGGCGACTGCATTTTACACGGTCCGCACCACTCTGCCCAGAAATCCAGAATGACCGGCACCTTTGCCGCCAGCACCTCGTCCTCAAAATTTTCATTTGTAATCGTAACAACTGCCATATTCTGCTTCCTTTCTGTGCATTCCGCCGGCACTGTTTTCTGCCGGCAGCTGCTCTGACACACGCTCTATTCCCTGCCGAACTCCGAGAGTACCAGACCTTCGTTCCGGTCTAATACCATGCCGACACTCCATGCATTGACAAACAGTAACAGCGGTCTGCCCTTCAGATCCTGAATCTTCTTCATATCCGAGGTTCCGACCAGCTTATCCATATCGATGTCCTCATTCTCAATCCACCGGATATGCTCATACGGAAGCGTATCCATGCGGATTTCCACATTGTACTCATTCTCGAGGCGGTATTTCAACACATCGAACTGCAGTACACCGACCACGCCGACGATGACCTCCTCCATTCCCATATTGTACTCCTGGAAAATCTGGATCGCACCTTCCTGCGCAATCTGCTGCATACCCTTCATGAACTGCTTGCGCTTCATCGTATCCACCTGCCGCACTCGCGCAAAATGCTCCGGTGCGAACGTCGGGATTCCCTCGAATTTGAACGGCTTCGCCGTGGTGAGTGTATCTCCGATGGAAAAAATACCCGGATCAAACACACCAATGATGTCTCCCGCATACGCCTCGTCCACGATATGGCGCTCCTGCGCCATCATCTGCTGTGGCTGGGAAAGCTTGATCTTTTTATTGCCACCCTGCACATGGGTAACTTCCATGCCGGCGGTAAACTTGCCCGAGCAGATGCGCATAAACGCAATTCGGTCACGGTGTGCCTTGTTCATGTTTGCCTGAATCTTGAATACAAACGCAGAGAAATCCTCACCAAACGGATCAACTTCTCCGATATCCGCCTTGCGCGGCAGCGGCGAGTAAGTCATCTTTAAGAAATGCTGCAAAAAAGTCTCCACACCGAAATTCGTCAATGCCGAACCAAAAAATACCGGGGAAAGTTCTCCCTTCGTCACGAGTTCCTGATCAAACTCCGCGCTCGCTCCGTCCAGAAGCTCGATCTCCTCCATCAGCTTATCATACGCATCCTGTCCAATCTCTGCAATCAGCGCCGGATCGTCCACGGAAATATGCTTCTCCGTACCTTCCTTGGTTCCCTTTAATGTATCGGAAAACGTCATAATCTCTCTTGTGTTGCGGTCATAGACCCCCTTAAAATTCTTACCGGAACCGATCGGCCAGTTGATCGGGCAGGTCGCAATGCCAAGCTCCTTCTCGATCTCATCAAGAAGATCAAACGTGTCGTTCGCATCGCGGTCCATCTTGTTGATGAAAGTAAAAATCGGGATGTGGCGCATAACACAGACCTTAAACAGCTTTCTGGTCTGCGCCTCGACACCCTTCGATGCATCGATAACCATGACGGCAGAATCCGCCGCCATCAAGGTACGGTAAGTATCCTCCGAGAAGTCCTGATGTCCCGGTGTATCAAGGATGTTGATGCAGTAACCTCCGTAATTGAACTGCAGTACCGATGACGTGACGGAAATACCTCTCTCCTTCTCAATCTCCATCCAGTCGGACACTGCATGACGCGCCGTCGCTTTTCCCTTGACGGAACCCGCCAGATTGATTGCTCCTCCATAGAGCAGGAACTTCTCCGTCAGCGTCGTCTTACCGGCATCCGGGTGGGAAATAATTGCAAACGTACGTCTCTTTTCAATCTCTTTTCTTAAATCAGCCAAACTATCTATCCTCCAAAAAACAAATCACTTCAAAAATGCCAACGCAGCAAAGCCGAAACTTTGCATACGTTGGCACTATAACATAATTTCATGAAAAATGCAAAAACTTCTCTTCCGAAGATCTGTACTATTTCTTAAATACCGGAATCGCCTCGCCCGCGCACTCCGGGGGTGAGATCAAAGTAGGACAGAATCGTCGCTGCAATGTCGGAAAAGCTCTTTCTTGTTCCGAAATTCTCCCCCTGCCCGTACCGGTGCTCCGTACATCACAAGCGGCGTGTACTCTCTGGAATGATCCGTGGACGGTGTACTCGGATCGCAGCCGTGATCTGCCGTGATCATCAGCACGTCCTCCTCGCCCATCGCTGCTAAAAGTTCCGGCAGGCGCTCATCGAAGTACGTCAGTGCTTTTGCGTAGCCCTCGACATCATTGCGGTGTCCGTAGAGCATGTCGTAATCCACCAGATTCGTAAAAAGCACAGTCCGTTAAAATCCTTCTTCATATAAACAAGCGTCTTGTTGATGCCGTCCTCATTTCCGGTCGTGCGGACATACTCCGTGATGCCCTTCTCCGCGAAAATATCGATGATCTTACCGACGGAAAGCACGTCAAAACCGGCTCCCGAGCTGGTCTAACATCGTCACTTTCGGCGGCTGTAAGGAAAAATCATGTCTGCGGGTCGTGCGGGTGAAGTTCCCCGGCGTTCCGGTGAACGGTCTTGCGATGACGCGGCCGACACCGTGCTCTCCACGCAGCATATCTCTCGCGATCTGGCAGTATTCATACAGCTTCTCCACCGGAACGATGTCCTCATGTGCAGCTACCTGGAACACGGAATCCGCTGATGTATACACGATCAGATCGCCGGTCTTAAGATGCTCCTCCCCGTAGTCGCGGATGACGTCCGTACCGGAATACGGCTTGTTGCAGAGCACGCCCCTCCCTGTCTTTTTTGGAAAATTCCTCAATAATCTCCTGCGGGGAAACCGTTCCGGGTAGGTCGGCAGCGGCTTTGGTGAGATGACGCCTGCAATCTCCCAGTGGCCGATCGTCGTATCTTTTCCCTTTGACACTTCCGTCATGCGGGCAACCGCTCCGGTAGGAGCTGCCTCCTTTTCCCCGATCTCCACGCCGTCGATATTAAAAAGCCAAGCTTTCTCATGTTCGGCATGGAAAAATAAGGGCTGGTGGAAGCGGCTTTGATGGTGTTGCTTCCCGCATCCCCGTAATCTGCAGCATCCGGCATCTCGCCAATCCCCACGCTGTCCAATACAATCAAAAATACTCTCTTCATCCTATCTATCTATCTCCCTTCCTCAAAAACTGCATGATCACATCATAGTTCTCCGCCTGATGTGGAAACGTGCACTTCATGCAGGACTTGATCTGTACTTCGCTTCCATCCTCCCGTCTGCTCTTAATATACTCCGGATTTCCCGGACAATGACGTCTCTCATAGAGCGGACAATAGCAGAACAGGCAGTTCATCTCCTCAATGCCCTCATGGCACGGATAATACTGACATTCCCGGTTGGAAAAAAAGCGATATGAATTCTCTGTCATTATACCACCTCTCCCTCATCTTTGACAATAAGCGTCGTAAGATAGCTTCCGTTCTCCTCGAGCGCCTCCGCTCCCAGGCGGATCCGCTCATCCGCCATCCCACAGTTCTCCACGCAGTAGACGGACAGTTTCTTCTCCTTCTGCTGTTCTTCCAACAGCGCTTTCAGCCGCGCGAGGCTTTTTCCGGATTTCATGTACACCCGGGTGCCGGAAAGCGCCATCGTCTCCTCCACCTCGTACGATCCCGGAATCACATGGATCTCATCCCGGTTATCCCCGAGCGATATTCCAAGACTCGCCGCAGCCGCGCAAAAAGGACGGCACGCCGCTTATCATTTTAACATTCCCGCCCCACGCCGCGTGACCCTGCGGTGGATATAACCGTATGTGGAATAGACGGACGGATCTCCGATCGTTAAAAATGCCACAATCTTTCCTTCGGTAAGATAAGAAACAATCCGCGCAAAAATCTCCTCGTGTGCCCTGCGCAGCTTTTTCTTTCTCCTTTGTCATCGGAAACGGCAGGCAGACAAGTTCCTTTTTCTCAATCCCGGGGTATGCCTGCCTTGCGATCTGATACGCATGGCATCCCACAGGATCCTCCGCCGGAAGCACGATAAGATCACTCTTCTCCATACAGCGGAGCGCCTTTACGGTCACCAGCTCCGGATCGCCGGGACCCACGCCGATCCCGTAGAGGGTTCCCATGCAGTGCCGCAGATGTCTGAAATAGCACTCTCTCACCGGCTCATACTCTCCAATCCCTTTAACAGGCAAACCGGTTCATATCCCGCCTCGCGGAGTGCGGCAGCAAAGGAATCCTCCTCTCCTGCCATATCATGATTGGCATGATCTCCCGCAACCCCAGCATAAACGGCGCCACAAGCACACGTCCGCTCTTATGCCTTGAGGCCCTCATCCTCCCGATCACATCGTCAATCGTAACGCTTCCCTCCACGGTCGCCACATAGACGTCGTTCTCTGTCACCTGTGCAAGCACACATTCCAGACGCTCGTAGCTCTCATCCGCCGCATGCTCACTTCCATGACCCATAAAAATCACCGGCGAAGATCCCGCCTCCGCCGCCACCGATTCCCAGAGAGCCTCCGCCGTTCTCTGATAATCCTCCGGTGTCTTAAGCAGCGCATCCGCAATCCGAACATCCTCAAACCACGGTGCACAATCTGTTACCTCCTGCTTCATCCGGTGGTTCTCAATCCCGTCAATGATGTGGGTCGGAAATACGATCACACGCCGCACCCCGGCATCGCGCATCCGGCAAAGCGCCTGCCTCACATCATCTTTCGCGATGCCGTCCCGCTCTCTTAACACCTTCCTCACAGTGCTGCTGGAATACGCCTCCCTCCACCAGATAATGCGGATACTGCTCTCTGACAAGCGCCACCATCTGATCGATATTCTTTTCTCTTGTCTCCTGATAAATCGTTCCAAAGCTCACGACCAATATGCCACGCTCCATCGCGCACCTCTCTTTCTCTGCCGCCGGTACACATGCCCTCCCCGATGCATTCACCGTTCCGGCACACCTGCTGTCTCCAATTCACACGCCATCCCCGGTTTCAGATTCCTTCCAAATAATACAGTGCCTCTGCAGGAATCAGCTTTCAAGTGTTTTTGCATATTCGCACAGTGCACGGTTCGCTTCGTTGTAAGGCCCGAAAGCCTCCCGCACAGCAGACACACGTCTCACACGTCTTTATCCACGACCTCGCCTCCGCAATCTCCTCCTCTGTGACCGGGAAAAACGGCTTCACGGAAACCACCCGGCTTGCCGCGGCACACGCATCCTGATATTCCACATCATTTTCCATCAGAATTCCCGCCGCAAACGGCACATTTTTTCCGCTGTAAGGCATGATAGACCGGTATGCCGCTGCCAGCCCCACCGATCACAAAGAGCTTTGGCCGGCTTTTATTTCCACGCAGATACACGGCGCCTGTCCGCGGATCAAAACACTCTGCATCCACCCCGTATAATTTTTGAATATAATCGCCCGAAAATACTTCCTCCGGCGTCCCGGTTTTTCCGATGTGGTCTCCCTCCACACAGGCGATCACATCCGATACCTTTAACGCCAGATCCAGTTCGTGGAGCGACATGACAACCGCCATATTTCTTTCTGCCGCGAGTCTTCGGATACTGGATAAAATGTCGATCTTGTAGCGCATGTCCAGGTAGGAAGTCGGTTCGTCCAGAATCAGAATCCGCGGCTCCTGGCAGATGGCGCGCGCTAACATCACCCGCTGTCTCTGTCCGTCGCTGATCTGTGAAAAATTCCGGTCCGCGGTGTCCCTGGCATGCACCAGCTGCATGGCATCATCCACAAGCTTCCAGTCTTCTGCGGAGAGAATCCCGAGCCTTCCGGTATACGGATACCTGCCGGTCGCAACCACCTCGCGGCAGGTCATAAACTCCGGATGAAGCCGTTCCGTCATCACCATCGCAAGCGTCCGCGCGACTTCCTCTTCCCGCATCCGGCTCATGGCTGTCCCTCCAGAAAGATCGTTCCTCCAAGCTCTGCAAGCTGTCTGGTCACGGTTTTTTAATATCGTGGATTTGCCTGCACCGTTCGGTCCGATCAGCGTCAGGACGTTTCCGGGACTTACATGCAACGAAATATGGTTAAGCAGAGCTTTTCTGCCGTACCCTGCCGCCACATCCTCAAGCCTGATTCCAGACTCTTTTTTCCTCTGTTCCATCACACGTTCCTCCGTTACCTGTCCTCATTCCTGCGCAGCATCATCACAATCACTACCGGCACCAGAAATACGGCTGTCACCGAACTGATCGAAAGCTCCGTCGGAGCAAACACCGTCCTCGCAAAGCCGTCGCAAAACAGCGTGATAATTGCCCCGCCCAGAAAACAGCCCGGTATCAGCAAAAGCGGTTTCGCCGTCTTCATCGCCGTCTTCACCAGATGCGGAACCGCAATTCCCACAAAGGAGATCGGTCCGGCAAAAAGGCCGTCACGCAGGCAGACAGCAGACTCGACAGCAGAATCAGCAATACGCGAAGCAGACGGATCTTAACGCCCATGTTTCTCGCATACGCCTCGCCCATCTGATACGCACCGATCGGTTTTGCCAGAAAAAAGGTCACTCCCATCGTGACTGCCACCACCGCTGTCATCATCCGCACATTCGACCAGGTCATTCCGGAGAGACTGCCCATCGACCAGTTGTGAAGGTTCACAATGTTGGAGTCATCCGCAAACGTCACGCAGAAATCCGTGATTGCCGAACAGATATAGCCGATCATAATGCCGCATACCACAAGCATGGACATTTTTTTACCCGGCAGGAAATTAAGAGCACGAACCCCATCGCAAGCATCGTGATCCGGCAAACGCCGCCACAATCATGCCGAGCGAACTGATCGTCCTGCCCATTTCCAAAAGGGCGATCATCGTCAGCGCAACCACAAGCTTCGCCCCGGATGAGATGCCAAGCACATAGGGACCCGCAATCGGATTCTGAAAAAATGACTGTAACAGAAATCCCGCAACTGAGAGCGCTCCCCCCAGAATAACTGCCGCACAGATCCGGGGAAGGCGGATCTCCCAGACAATCTGACGCGCCGTCTCATCCGCCGTGCCTCCAAAGCGGCGCAGCAGAATGTCCGCAATCTCACTTCCCGTCATCCTGACACTTCCGGAACCGATATTAAAGAAAAACAACCCGCCAAGCAGCAGGATCATCGCGCCAAAGGCTATCACATACCGTTTCATTCTTACCTCACGTGTTTTAAAAACCGATAATTCTCGTCTGTCTCATCCGCAAGCACCTTGTGCAGATCCTCAATGAAATCGCAGGTTCCCGTCGATTCCTGAAAGAAATTTGCTTCCGGTACAGTATACATTTCCCTCTTTTTACTGCCTTAAAATCAGAAAACAGCGTGCTTTTTGCCAGAAGTTCATCGACACTGTAAAGCTCCCCTCGATGGTACTGTTGTAGATGAGGACATCGGCGTCCTTCGCTGCCGCATAAAAAAATCCTCCATCTGCATGTTCATCGTGGACAGGGCATTCTCCTCCGCCGAAAGACGGTCGTTTAGGACGTAGGTACCGCCGGCGAGCCCGATCATCTGCGCAATATAGTCATTCGGCTTGCGGACATTGACCGCTCCGTTCGCCGTGATATAAAAAAAGGCCACCGTGCGGCCTGTATCTTCCTTTTCCATGATTGGTTCTTTTTTTTAGCTGTTCTTCATAAAATGCATCGGCTTCCTGTTCTTTTCCACACAAAAGACCATATAACCGGATCCACTCCAGTCTTCCGAGCGGATGCTCTTCATAGCTGGAACGTTCCACCATGACCGGTATGCCAAGGCTTTTCCAGCTTTTCTTTTACCTCCGGATTATGTCCGATCATTGTGTTCTCCAGTGCAAAGTTGCACTCTTCCTTTAATATCAGTTCATAGTCCGGTTCATTATATTTTCCTGCGTACAGCATGCTACCGCTTTTCATGGCAGATGCCGCTTCTTCTATATACCAGTCAGACTCTTTCACTCCCGTAAGCCGGACGTCGGAAAGCGCTCCGATCTCACGGATCATATCCATCACCGAGGAGGACACCAGATAGGTGTGATCCAGCGGCTGTTTTAACACACCCCATCCTCCGGCACATGTTCCGGTACCGGAACATTCTCCGGCACCAGCAAAAACCGGCTGTCAGCGATCGTAATCAGATCATACTTCCCGTACTGCTCCACCTGGTACTGCGTGGCATAAGAAAGATCCCACTGCCCCGTCTTCGTCAGTTCCGAAAAGTCCGTCTCTTTTTAACGTAAATGACAGCGTGTACTCAATCTCATGCGGCACGCTCATCGCCGAATCGTATCTCCGATCACAGAGATCTCACACGGCAGTTTTTCAAGCGGGATCGTAAACGTCGAGTTCTCTCCTGCTTCCGCCTCATTGTAATAGGTCTCATCCTCTACCATCATGTAATCATAATACGGGCTGCTCCACACAATGGTGGCATATATTTTGCCACCCTCCACCGTAAGCGCCGCCGGTGAGTCCACCGTCGCCCTGCCGCTGCCGCCGGTGAGCGTGACGTCCGCCTGATAGGTTCCGTCCGCCAGTTTTTTTCACTCTGCGGCGTGTGGCACGCTGTGAAAACAGATTACAGACAGCAGACATACGATCAGTTCTGTTACTTTCTTTTTTTTCATCTCTTACTCCGCAACCGGGTCGGATACACTCACCTTGTGATCGTACCACACACCCTTGGTTCCAATAATTGCCAGATCAAATTCCTGATCCAGTGCTTCCACCGGAATATCGAATCCGTACACTTCCTCGGATGTTCCGTCACTGTAGGTTACGGTATCCCTTCGTCGGCTCAAGCAGCTTGGCTCCGCTCTTCTGCGCGTCCTCGGCGGTTCCCGGATACAGATTCACAATACTCTGTGACACAAGACTTACGTGAATGGTCATCTTGCCATCCTTGACGGTAAGCGTGCCGCGTCCGTCACATGCCTCATTGACATGGAACATACTGCTGTCAGTGTCGAAGACGGCACTGTACGTGCCGTCCTCCAGATCTCCTGCTGTGGTTGCTGCTGCAGTATCTACGCTGCCGAGCGAATCGATCGCATCCTGTGTATGGGATACATACAGCTGCTCGATCGTATCGATTCTTCCCAGACCTGCAATCTGGCATGTGACGCTCTCAAAAGATCCGTCTGCCTCAAACATGCTCTTCCAGGAATCATCATCCTCCCCTGCCATATCGTTGTTGGCATGATCTCCTGCCACTACCATGAGCGGTCTTAACACCACTTTCGTGTAACCAGCTTCCTTGACTGCCGCAATCACTGCCTCGCATGCAGTCTCTTCCGGCTCCCCTTCTACGGTGCCGATGAAGACATTCGCGTAGTTTAAGTCCTTCATCACACTTGCCATCTGGCTGTAGCTTACCTTCGCGGTATGAGCGGTTCCATGTCCCATGAATACGAATGCGGTACCATCCTCTGCTGCCGCATCCAGGGAGTCATAACCTGCATCTGCCACAGCCTCTGCCGTGATTGCCTTTGCAACGGCTTCCTTATCGTCATTGATCACGGTTGCATCTGTGCCAACCTCACCGAGGAGCGGTTCTGCAACTGCAACGGATACAAACTGATCGCGGTACTTCTCCACTGCTTCCATCAGCTCGTCATACTCTGCGCCATGCATCAGATGGGTCGGCTGAATCACAAGGTTCTTCACCCCGTTTGCCACCGCGCGGTCTAACGCCTGGTCTACATTGTCGATCTTCTCATCGTCTCTCGCCTGTACATGGTTGATGATAATCTGTGCGGTAAACGCTCTTCTTACCGACCAGTCCGGATAAGCCTCCGCGATTGCTTTTTCCACGCCTCCGATATCCTCGGTACGGCTGTCATTGAATGATGTACCAAAACTTACAACAAGGATCTCATTCTCACCGATCTCATCTTCATTTAAAGGATCGTCCTTGGAAGCGTCGCCGGTATCTCTTCCGAAATAATCCGGATCTGCGTTCTCACCTTCGACAAGTTCCTTCTGTGCGTCGGTCAGTGCATCCCATGCCGCCTTTGCCTCTGCACACTGCGCATCGGTCTCATCCGTGCGCTCCTGCACGTAGATTGCATCGATCAGCGCTGCAACATGATCTGCCGCATCCTGATCGGATACTGCCTCTGTCCCGGTCTCCGCAACAGCCTCTGTCTGTGCTGTCTGCCCGTTCTCCTCTGTGGTTGCCTCTGTCTTACTGCCGCATCCGCCGATCATGCCGGCTGCAAGCGCACAGCTTAATAAGAGTGCCAGTGTCTTCTTTTTCATAATTCCTCCTGCTGATGATTGTATATTTCCCATAAAACAACAGAAAGAAACTCCGTTCTATGAAACATAGAAACGGAGCAGCTGATCAACACACAAAAGTACGACCAATTACTCGTGATCCGGAATCTCTTCCTGTACTATCATAACTGGCAGGTTTCCTGGGTGATAGATCCTCATGCAAGATACTTACCTTCCCGGCGCATGCGCGCCAGTGGCGTAAAGCTTTCGTATCTGCACTCCCTAATCACAGTGACGAGATCGTACAGGATTCCCACCTGTTTCCCTTTTAACCGGTACAAAGGCTCATCTGTGCATCTTCTGCACACACCTTTGCGCCGGCACCAGTTACTTTTTTTTATGAAATTAAAAACATATTACCATTGCATGTTTATTTTTTTCAAGTAAATTCTGTCCGCCGCTTTTTTCAGGAAACGGTACGCGTATTCCGGATTGGAGTAATAATATAGATGCGGGAATCCCATCCATTGCGACGGACTCTCATGAACGCACTCCCACGATCTTCCGTTTACCGGCTTTTTGGCCACCGCACCCACGCCGTTGTCCGTGCTGTCATAATAGTGAAACTCATGCCCCCGCAATCTGTGCGCCCGCCGGAAGTTCTCCTCCTTTTCCGTAAGCATCACATAGCCGAAGCGCACCAGTTTCCCGGTATTTATAGCCGACGCTGGAATCACTCCCGCCATCGGATAGCACACTCCCTCATCGTCACAGAGCGTCTCATGCAGATAGAGGAATCCGCCACACTCCGCGATCGTCGGCAGACCGTCCGCCACCGCGTCGTGCACCGCTTTTCGCATTGGGGTGTTTTTCGACAGCGCTTTTGCATGCAGTTCCGGATATCCGCCGCCTAAGATCAGTCCTGCAATCCCCTCCGGCAGGCTCTCATCCTGCAGCGGAGAGAACGGCACCAGTTCGGCTCCCGCCTCCCGCAGCAGCTGCAGATTATCCTCATAGTAAAAACCAAACGCCGCGTCTCTTGCAATTCCGATTCTTACATCCGCAATCTTTTTTTTTCGGCACCGGATCTGTCTCCAGCTCTTCCGCGGATGCGGCAATCGCAAGAAGCTTCCCGCAGTCAAGCGTTTTTCCGAGCGTATCCGCCACCATCTGAATCTGCTTTTTCACATCCGCAATCTCTTCGGGCATCACAAGTCCTAAATGTCTGCTGTCCCAGTGCAGTTCCTTTAACTTCGGCAGACACCCCAGCACTGGAAGCGACAGCTCGCGCTCTATTTCGGGACGGATTGTCTCGCAGAATGTTACCGACGTCTGATTTAAGATCACGCCCCGGATCAGATGATGCCGGTCATAGTCCAGAAAGCCCCTTATGACCGGCAGAATGGAACGCCCCATTCCATGTGCGTTCACCACCAGAATCACAGGCGTCTTCGTTACCTCTGCCAGATGGTAGGACGATCCCTCCTTACGGATTCCACCGAGGCCGTCGTAAAGTCCCATCACGCCCTCCATTACCGCAAGGTCTGCGCCCTCTGCCGCGCGCGCAAAAAGGCTTTTCGTCATTCTCTCCCCAGTGAAAAAAGTGTCCAGATTCCGGGAAGGGACTCCGAGCACCGTCCGATGGAACATCGGATCGATATAGTCCGGCCCGCACTTGATGGCACTGACGCTTTTTCCTTCCTGTGAAAAAAGCATCATCAGCGCACAGGAGAGAAGCGTCTTGCCGCTCCCGCTTCCCGCCGCCGCAATCATGATTCTGGGAATGTTCATCTTACCTCTCCTCCCGTCTGTCCGGTTTTTGTTCTTCCCCCTCGCCGTTCTCCGACAGGGAAAAAAGAGATCACATAGATCGGATTCTCCGCCTGCATCAGATGATGGGAACCTGCTTTTTTTTTTGCACGGCTGACCGCAATCTGTGTAATCTCTTCCTCACAGATCAAAAGTTCCTTCCGCAGTGCCACAACCTCGGCGACCGTCTCAAGCGAGACGGCATTTAAGACAACGCGCACGTTCGGATTTTTTTCTCCCGGAGTGCCCAGAAGAATCTCCCGCAGCCTGCCGCCGCTTCCGCCGATGAACGCGTGCGTCGGCACCGGGAGTTCCCCAAGACATTCCGGTGCCTCCCCCCTTTACGACAACAAGGTTCTTCACACCTGCACGCGATGCATTTTCCGCAATCAGTCCACAGGCTTCCTCTCCATGTTCCACGGCATACACCCGCAGCTGTTTTTGACCGCAGCGCCGCCTCCACCGCAATCGAGCCGGTTCCGCTTCCGATATCATAAAATACGCTCTGACTCTTTAACCCGAGCCTGCACAGAGACAGCCAGCGGATCTCCTCCTTCGTCATGGGGACTCGTCCACGCACGAACCAGCGGTCAGGGACTCCCGGAGTCAGCGTCTCCCCCTGTGCCCCCGGATTTTCAATCAGGCAGGCATAGAGTCCATCGTCCTTTAACGTCCGGCACACTTCCGGCGTTCCGTGCCAGATCCGCTCTTCCCTGTAGGAGAGCTGGTATCCGATGGTAAGCTCCACCCCCGGACAGTCCCGCCGCCTCAAGTTCTTCCCCGATGCGGATTAGATCGCTTCTGCCTGAAACAATCAGAAATACCTTTTTCTCCCTGCGCACACACGCGGTAACATCCGCCTCTCTCCCGTGTGTGCTGACTATTTTCGCGTCCTGCCAGCTTTTACCTGCGCGCGCCGCCAGATAGGAGAGCGAGGAGATTCCAGGACAGATGGTGATCCCGGCCTGTAATTTTCCAAGGCGCACTTCTTCCTGCAATGCCTTATACACCGCCTCTGCGCCGCTGTAAAATCCGGTATCGCCGGAAAATAAGATGGCAATCCGCCCGATTTTTCTTTCCCTGCAGGAATAAATATACGGAAGAAGATCTGCGGGAAGGTACGCCTCCCGTTTCTCTGCATCCGGCGCGATCAGGGTATCCGCCGCGGCAAGCAGCCGCTTCGCTCCGCAGACCGCCTCCGCCTGTGCAATCGCCTCCCCTGCCTCGCCGGTGAGCAGCTTTCCGTTCCCCATCCCGATTCCCACAAAGAGAAATCTGCAGCGGCTGACGCTTCGTCCCGCTCTTTTTCCCGCAGAGCGTTTCAATTTCGGACAGGACTTTTTCCATGCGCATCCCGCCCGCCTGCTCCGGATTCTGAATCATGACCACCGGGATTTTCGTGTGCTCTGCCGCGCGGATCTTCTCCGGAAATCCGCCCGCCTGTCCGCTCTCCTTGGTCACCAACACGCCGATGTCATACTGCCGGATCAGCGCCTCGTTGAGCTCTGTTCCAAAAAGGTCCCTGCATGGCTATGATCTGCTTCCCCGGAATCTGTTCCCTGTGACAGATTTCGATACTCTCCACCCCCGGAAGCACACGCACAAAAAGCCTCTTGCGGATCTCCTCCCGGACGGCATAGGCGTGCCGTTCCTTGCTTCCTGTCGTAAGAAGAATGTTTCCCGGCAGACTAGACAGCAATTTTACACATTCCTGTGTGTCCGCCACCGTGTGTATCATCCACTCGTGCTCTGCGATCTCACGCTCCGCCTCCGTGCTCCGGCTGAGTCTTAAATATGGAAGATTGGTCTTTTTTGCACTCTCTTTGATGTGTTCTGTCACCTCCACCGCGTAGGGATGTGTGGCGTCCACCACCGCAAGAAACGCGCCGGTTCGCATGAGTTCTTCCATTTCCGGTTCGCTCATACGGCCTTCCCGGATCACAAAAGGTGCTCCTGCGGGCGCATCACTTCCCTGCCGTACTCGGTCGCCACACTCGCCACGCAGTCGATCTGTCTGGCGCAGAGTGCCTCCGCCAATTCTCTTCCCTCCGTTGTCCCGGAAAAAATCAATATTTCTGCCATATTCTCTCCATTTCCAGACCTCTTATCCGCGCTCCTTCGCACGCGCGCCCTGGCGCCTGTCCCGATCTGATAGCCGCGTTTTGTGACAAGCTTATCCCCCATGATGACCGACTGTGAGTTGCCGATAAATACCGTGGTAAACATATTCACCTGAGTCTCACGCAGCAGTTCCCGCAGTGTGCAGGTATGCGCCGTCTCCCCGTCTCTTCCGATATTTTCCACATAGCCGCAGGCACGCGTTTCCTTCGCCCCGGCATCCAACAGAATGTCACAGGCGCGCTGCAGATAATCTGCTCGCTTCCTGCTCGACGGATTGTAGAGCGCTATCGCAAAATCCCCCAGGACAGCTGCCTGAAGCCGCGCTTTAATCTGCTCCCACGGAGTCAGAAGATCGCTCAAGCTGATCACGCAGAAGTCATGGTTTAACGGCGCGCCGAGCACTGCTGCCCCGCTGCTCGCCGCGGTAATTCCCGGTATCACCGTAAGCTCGCAGGACGGATACTCCTCGCTCATCTCATACATGAGCGACGCCATCCCGTAGATTCCTGCGTCCCCGCTGCAGATTAACGCTACGCGTTTTTCCCTTCCCGGCCTCCTCATAGCACATCCTGCAACGCTCCACTTCCTGGCGCATCGGGGTCGACAAAAAAATGTTTTTCCCGAAAAGCGTTCCCCGAGAAGATCCAGATACACCGTATATCCCACAATTACCTCACAGGATTCCAGCACAGTGAGCGCTTCCTGTGTCATATCATCCTCTCTGCCCGGTCCCATTCCGACAATATAGATTTCATGTTTCATCAAAACTTCACACTCCATTTTCTCTCTGCTATGGCAAGTGTCTTGCCTTCACATGCCGTCTTTTTGCACCAGAAGTCTGCCGCCCTCCCCCGCAGCGCAGACCGCAGCGCGCTCACACACATTATCCACACCGACCTGTTGCGCCACAAAGCCGGATGATGCGAATGTACCATCCACACCCCTGCAGGCGCCCGGCCGGATAAGTGAGAAAAGGAACCGCTAACTGCTCTGCCAGTGCCAGAATTCCTACCTCATCCGCCTTTACATCGACCGACGCGATTCCCGCCACCGCCATGCTGGAAAGCTTCTCTTTTTCCAGGGTCTCCCGCACAAACGCTTCCAGTTCCTCTTCGCTTTTTGCGCCCCTTCTGCACCCGACGCCAAGCAGCAGGCAGGACGGAATCAGCCATAAGCTGCATCGTTCCCCGGCTTCGCACTGCGGCGCGACCAGCACATCCACCGGCTCCTTTGGCGGATACGGTACCAGTCTTACCTCCGGCGGAATCTCTCCTTCACATTCTCCGGCGACGGACATGGTAAGATACCCGTCGCGCAGAAGCCTGGCGGACACCCGGGCGATTCCGTCATGACTGGCAATGGCAAGATGGTTTGTCGCTGCAAACACATCCACCGCAAAAAGCCCATTCACATCCGTCGCCGTGGTGAGCACGGCAGTCGCACCGAGGGCTCTTGAAAGTTCCCCGGCAAGCCGGTTGGCTCCTCCGTAATGACCTGCAAGAAGCGGGATCACAAACTGCCCCGCCTCATCCGCCACGAGCACCGGAACATCGGAAAGCTTATCTTTTTACATGCGGTGCGATACTCCTGACCGCAATCCCGCATGCCCCGATAAACAGGAGCGCAGCATTTCCCGCCGCAAACTGTTTTCCTGTCCATTCGGCAAGTGGCTGCTCCACGGGTATGCCGATCCCCTCTGCCCGGGCGTCGCTGCATTTTGTATATAATTTACAGGACCATACAGCATCCATCACTTCCTGAATGTGTTCTGCCAGTTCTGCCCCCCTGTAAGTAAAGCTGATGACAGCTATGTCCGTTTTCTTCACTTTGTCTCTCCCTGTTCCTTTTTTGCCTTCCGGTATCCCGTGGTAAATCCGGGATCATACAGCTTCGAGCGGTCATACCCCGGCGCTGCCAGCACATCTCCCACCAGAATCAGCGCCGTCTTCGTAATCTGATGCTCCACCGCCACAGCAGCAAGCGTCTCCACCGTGCACACGTACGCCTCCTCGTCCGGCCAGGTCGCCTTATAGACGATCGCTGCCGGCGTATCCGGCGCATACCCTCCGTCCATCAGTCTTTTCGACAGTTCTTTTTTACCATTCCCGCACTTAAGTAGACTGCCATGGACGCCTGATGTGCGGCAAAACTCTCGATGCTCTCTCCCGCTCCGGCACTGCCGTGCGTCCTGCCATCCGCGTGATAATCAGGCTCTGCGAGATCCCCGGCAGCGTATACTCCAGATTCAGATCCGCCGCCGCGCCAAAGCATGCGCTGACGCCGGGACAGCTCTCATAGGAAATCCCCTCCGCTGCAAGTACATCCATCTGTTCACGCACCGCCCCGTAGAGACTCGGCTCCCCGGTGTGAAGCCGCACGGTGGTAAGCCCTTTTTCCTCCGCTTCCCGGATGACCGCAAGCACTTCCTCCAACGTCATTTTTGCGCTGTCATAGATCTTTGCCCCGCTTCCGGCATAAGAAAGAAGCTCCGGATTCACGAGCGATCCCGCATAGATAATGACATCCGCCTGCTCCAGCAGTCTCATTCCGCGGACCGTGATTAAATCCTTTGCTCCCGGACCCGCCCCGACAAAATATACCATACCGTTTCCTCCTTAAACCATGTTACTGCAAGTGTGCCTCTTCCTGCCGGATTTGTTCCAGAAGTTCTACCGCCCCGTCGCTTCTCGCCAGCTCGCCGTACCTGTTCGCATAGAGAATGCATTCCACACGCAGTTCCTCTTTCACCCGCTTCTTTAAATAAAAAGAATCTTTTTTCATTAAAAGTTCCATCGTCGCGGAAAGACATCCGTCCTGCGCAATGTAGGCGAGCGCCTCCTCCGTCACAAGACAGTCTAAGATCTTCCCCAGCGTATCGGGCGCACACCCGGCGCGGTATGCCGCAGCCATCAGAAGCTCCATGCGCGCGTCCGCCTCCCTGGAATGTGTGTCCATAATTCCGCCGGAGAGTTTTTTACCAGCTTTCCGATGTGTCCGGTCAGAAGCACCGCCTCAAATCCGAGCTCCACCGCCATATCCATCGTCTTCCCGATAAAATTGCTGCACTTGACGCTTCGGTCCAGATCGAACCCGTAAGCGCGCTTCATATATTCCAGACCGTAATTTCCCTGGGTGAGATTGCCGCAAACCGGTTTCCCTCTTCGCGCTTCTGCTTAAGCTCCACATAGATCGTGTCAAGGAGCGCCTGACTGCTCATGGGCTCCACAATTCCGGTCGTTCCAAGGATTGAGATACCGCCCACAATACCGAGTCTCGGGTTGAACGTCTTTTTGGCAAGTTCCTCTCCCCCCTGCACCGAAATCTCCCCAAAAGGCTCCCCGCATAATCGGTAAGCGCACACACTTCTTCCACCTCGCGGGTAATCATCTCCCGCGGCACATGATTGATCGCCGCGCTCCCGACGGGCTGGTCTAACCCCGGTCTTGTGACCGTTCCGACACCCGCGCCTCCCGTAATAAGAATCTGCGGTTTTCCGCAGTCTTTTTTCCTGTTTCTGCTCCTGCCAGGATACTTCCGCAAAAAATCAGGGTTCCCGTCGTGATGTCCGGATCATCTCCGCCATCTTTTCTGACAGCACAGCGCACGGAATGCTCCGTGCGGCTGATCTCTTCCGCATCCTGGCATGGTAGAGGATGCCTTTTGGCGTGGTGATGGTAATCTCGTGCTTTTCTCTGCCGGTAAGAAGCATATAAGCCGCCGCCTTTGCCGCCGCTGCGCAGCTTCCCGTCGTAAATCCATAGCGCATGGGCTCACCTCCCAAGCTCGTAGAGAATCGCATTGCAAATGGCAGCCGCGACATTGCTGCCGCCCTTTCTTCCACGGTTTACAATATGCGGTATCTTCGTCTGTAAAAATCAGTTCCTTCGCCGCCTCCACATTGACAAACCCGACCGGAACGCCGATGATGAACGCTGGGCGGTAGCCCTCCTCTATCATCCCGTATAGCTGAATTAAAGCTGTCGGCGCATTTCCGATCGCAAAGATGACCGGTTTTTCGATCTTTGCCGCCCGTTCCATGCTCACGGTGGCGCGGGTAACACCCCGCTCCTTCGCCTCTCTTGCCACATCCTCGTCCGCCATAAAGCAGTGTACCGATCCGCCGTAGCGTGCGAGCACGCGCTTGTTGATGCCGGAGAGCGCCATGTTGGTGTCCGTCACAATGTCCGCGCCCTCTGTGATGAGCCACTTTGCCGTCTCCACCGCTCCCGTAGAGTAGGTCATCGTCTGCGCATAGGAAAAATCGGCGCTCGTGTGGATCACACGCTTCGTGACCATTGCTTCCTCCACCGGCAGCGTAATCCCCCGAAGCTGCAATTCTTCCTCGATGATGGAAAAGCTGCGCTTCTCTATCTCCTGCGGCATCACATACTCGATTCCGTCGGGCACTGCTGCCGGCTTTTTATCATCTTTGCCGTTTTCCACCACGCTGCTTTCCGTCACCTGCGCCAGCGCCGCAAGCAGGCGTTCATTCTCCTCGCGCCGTCTGACCGCAATCCGGTAATATCCCCGGAAAGTCCCCGGTAGTTGCTGCAGTCGCGGATCAGAATCCCCTTCTTTAAGAGCTCTTTTGCCAGCGGACGCCCGTCCTTTATCATCAGGAAATTGGCGTTTTGACGCAAACACAGTGATGCCAATTTCCGACAGCTGCTCCGTAAGCCAGTCACGCTCCCGGCATACAAACGCCACCGAATGCTTTACATATGCGCGCTGCCCGCAGGCCACACATCCCGCCTGCTGCGCAAATACCGACAGATTCCACTCCGGCAGATCAGCTCTTATCGCTTCCGTAAGAGCGGCATCGCGGCAGACGAGATAGCCGAGCCGCACCCCCGGCATGGCATAGAGTTTTTGTAAATGCCCGCACGATCACAACCCCCGGATAATTCCGATACTTTTTAAAAAGGAATAGCGTTCTTCCTCTCCGGTGAACGTCACAAAACATTCGTCCAGAATCAATGTCACGCCGTTCTTCTGACATCGCTCCGCAATCTTCTCCAACAGTTCCGGCTCCACCACCGTACCCACCGGATTATTCGGGACTGCCAGAAAAACCGCATCCACGTCCTTCCCGATGGCAGTAAGGAAGCGCTCCGTCACCGCATAGCCGTCCGTCTCAAGCAGCTCGTGGCAGCAGATCTCTGCCCCCACGGACTTTGCCGCATGCTCATATCCGTAAAATGACGGCACGGCAAGCAGCACCTTTTTGCGTGAACCGCTCTTAAAATAGCGGGAAACAGTTCTGACGCACCGTTTCCGCACACAATATCCTCAGGCGCTATCCCCTTTTCCCCCGCAATGGCATCCCGCAATGCCTCCGACCGGATATCCGGATACCGCTCACACCATGCCACCGCCGCCTCAAGCGCCTCACGCACTCTCTGCGGCATTCCGAACGGATTGATGTTGACCGAAAAATCAAGCGATACCTGATTGCGGTATATGTCTCCTCCATGTATGTTCTGCTGCACCATCCCGGTTCTTCCTCCTGTTCTGTCTCTATGCTACCACACAATGGCTGTCACGCACAACCAGACAGCCATGCAAATTCCCCATCCGAAAAATGCCATCCCGTACAGCAGGCGGTTGGCACGTCTGATATCCTCTGTCTCCACCGCTCTTAGCGGATCACCGATGTACGGCTTTTTTGACGATTCTTCCAAAATAACTGGCATCTCCTGCCAGTCTTATGCCGAGCGCTCCCGCACATGCCGCCTCGGTCTGTGCGGAGTTCGGGCTGGCATGCTGATACCGGTCCCTCTTAAAAATCTTCATCGCATTCTTCTGGTCAAATTCGTTTCCAAGGAAACAGCAGGATAAGATCATGAGCATGGCGCTGACGCGCGCCGGAATGAAATTGACAACATCGTCCAGCATTGCCGCCGCCGTGCCAAATGCGTGATACCGGTCATTTTTATATCCCACCATCGAATCCATGGTGTTGACCGCCTTATAAAAAAACCTCCCATCGGTCCAAACAGCGCCAGATAGAGCATCGGCGCGATCACTCCGTCGGAGGCATTCTCAGCCACGGTCTCGATCGCTGCCTTCGCCACGCCCTCCTCATCCAGACATTCCGTATCTCTTCCGACGATCATGGAGACTGCCTTTCTCGCCCCGCACAGATCATGCTCCGAAAGCTGCTTGTACACTTTCATGCTCTCCGTCTTCAAGCATTTTGTGGCAAGCATCTGGTAGGTCATGACACTCTCTGTAACAACCCCGCCGCCGGATGGATCCGGTACGCCGCAAACAGGACTGCTGCCGCAAAAAGAGTACCGGAAGAAGCACGAACGCCACAAGCCACCTTCCCTTTTTCTTCTCGGCGGCTTCATTTCGCACCGCGCCGTCTGTCTCTCAAGCAGCTTTCGATCCAGCCATCCGATCAGGCGCCCGATCCACCGGATCGGATGCGGAAGCCAGTACGGATCGCCGAACAGCAGATCCATCACAAATCCGATTGTAAACGCCGTCATATGATATACCGAGAGCATGTCATTCCTCCAACTTTCTCACATCCGCAATTTTTATCGTGTCTCTTAAAGTATTTCCCGCTGCATTAAATTCCACAGACAGTCGTCCTTTATATCCTTTCGCATTTGCGCACTGGTAGTCGTAATAACTGCCCTCCGCAAAAGCGTCCAGAAGCGCCATGATCGTTCCGCCGTGCACGATGAGTGCAAGCGACGCCGGAAGCTTCTCCCGCGTCCACACTTCCTTAAGCAGCTCACAAAATCCCTCCACGCACCGTCTCTGGAACTGTTCTCTGCTCTCCCCTTGCGGAAACGGCAGCGTTCCGTTGCTGTCGATCCACGCCTGATAGCGGACATCCGCTTTCAGTTCCTCATAGTTATGCCCTTCAAACGCGCCAAAATCCATCTCCCGGAACTGATCGAAAACGCATGGCGCCTGTCCGGGGTACAACAGCTCTGCCGTCTGTCTGCAGCGCTCCAGCGGACTTGCCGCAACGCATGCTGCCGCCGGATAAACGCCTTTTTTCTGCAATGTGAGAAGCTGCTCTCTGCCTTTTTGTGAAAGCGGCTCATCCGTTCTTCCGATATAGCGGTGCTCTTCATTCCCGGGCGTCATACCGTGACGGATCAGTGCCATGTCTGCCTCATACCTCATTTGATCCGCTCTCCGATCCCGCACACAATGCGCTCCACGCGGTCTGCCTTATTTGCCAGTTCACACAGCAGCCTGCCGGTCAGCTCCCGGTACTCGCGCTCCTCATGCTCCATCGGCACGATCCGTTGCCGATCTCATCACTGATGATGATGCAGTCGGGTGTTCCAAAAAGCTGCCCGGTCAGCGCTCTTACATCCGCTCCATCCTTAAGCAGCCTCTTCACCCACAGATGATAGTGGTTGCAGACCGGCGCCTCCTTCAATGTTCTCCCGGTAAATGTCTCTGTGGCTCCATCCCACACCGGATGTTTTTCCCCGGATGCCTGTCTGTGACATAAGTAAGCTTTCCCTGTGCATATCCGCCAATGTATAGTTCCATGTGTTATCCTTTCTGATGCGTCATCCCGCAATGCTTCATTCCTAGCCGATCAGCCCTGCCGCCGCCACAAGCACCGCCATCACACCCTCGCACAGCGTCACAAAATACCCCGCGAGGTCTCCGGTAATACCGCCAAATTCCCGGTAACTCTTCTGTCTGTAGTACGCGTAGGTAAGCCCTGCTGCCGCACACGCAAGAGCACCGGTTTTCACCGATACGGCAAGCATCAGCCCGACGCAGAGTACAAGCTGCAGATACAGCGCCGTTAGCACCACCCGCCGGTGCGCCTCGCTCGCGAACTGATAGAGCATCCCGTTCGTCTTGGCACAGCGCAGGGATACGACACCGATCCCGCTTAAGGTGCGCGACAAAAAAGCCTGCGGCAAGTACTTAAAATCTGTTCTTTTTCCGTGATCATGGACACTGCTCCCAGATAGATCAGCTCATACATCACAAAACAGATCACGGCAAACGCGCCGATGTGGGAATCTTTTTAAAATCTCCAGTTTGCGCTCCCTGTCGCGGTAAGAATGCAGCGCGTCCATGGTGTCCATAAACCCGTCCGCATGAAATCCGCCGGATATTGCAAGCGGCAGAACCGCTCCCGACCGCCGCCCGGGCAGTGGACGGGATCCCATACACGCCCGCAAACCGGTTCCACAACAGGAAACACAATCCGATCACCGCTCCGACCCACGGGAAGAAGCACAGCGTATAGCGCATGTCCTCCTCCTTCCACGCGAACTGCGGCACCGGAATTTTAGAATAAATCGAAAATGCTATAAAAAAAGACTTTATCACGGACATGCCGGTGCTCCTTTCTGTCTGTGTCCCTGTTTCTCTGCCGCCGCTACCGGAAGCTTTCCCTTTCTTGCAACCGGAATTCCCGCAATCACTTCCACCACAACGTCCGAACGCTCTGCCAGTCTCACATTGATGCTGCCGAGCGCCCGAAGATATTCCATGGTGGAAGTATCATAGACGATGCCATCCTCAAACACATTGTTGGTGACAATGACAAGTTCTTCCGTCTCCTGCGCCAGCACGCCAATCTGCGTGACAATCTTTTCCGCGACCTGCTCACTGCCCGCCGGTTCTTCCGTGTCAAACATTTCATTGGCAGCCAGATTCGACATGCACTCCAGGAGCACCACGCCGCCACCGGCCTCCCGAAGTGCGGGAAGGCACTGCATGATGTCCGTCGGCTGCTCGATCGTCACAAAGCCTTTGCCTGCGCGCATCCTTTTATGGCGCTCCACCTTTTTTGCCCCTCCTCGTCGAACACATGCATGGTTGCCAGGTAGAAGTGCCTTTTCTCTTTTTGACACTCCAATGCCACTTTTTCCGCATAAGCTGACTTTCCGCTGCCGCTTCCGCCGATCACCAGAATCATGTCCTACTCCTCTCTGAGGCTACCCGAATCTGTGATACGGTGCCACATCAATATCCGCAAACGTGGTGCGCTCGCCGTAGATCGTCCGCGCAATGTCCAGCAGTCCGCACATCATCACAGCTCCGGTTCCCTCTCCCAGCGCCAGTCCCGCATCTAACACCGGGCGGATTCCCAGTTCTTCCAATATGCGCTCCGCCGCCGGTTCCCTGCTCTTGTGCGACGGTATCACGTAATCGCGCACGCCGGGAATCATCCGCTCCGCCGCAAGCGCAGCCACCGCACTGATGACTCCGTCAACAACCACCGGCACATGTGCCAGGGCACCGCCGATAAACACGCCGGAAAGTCCGGCGATATCCAGTCCGCCCACTGCGCACAGCACATCGAATGCGTCCGCCTGATAGAGTTCATGCATCTGGATTCCCTCTTCGACCACCGCAATCTTGCGTAAAAGCGCCGTGTCACTGAGTCCGGCTCCCTTTCCGGTGATCTCCTTCGGATCGCAGGATAACAGTGCCGCCGCCACCGCACTGCTGGTCGTTGTGTTGCCGATTCCCATCTCACCGGTCGCAAGCAGCTTATAGCCCTCGTGCGCAAGCCGCTTCGCAAGCTCCATGCCGATCTCAATCGCCGCCAGTGTCTCCTGCTCCGTCATCGCCCGTTCCTTGATAAAATTTCTGGTTCCGCGACGCACTTTGCACGGCAGCACGCCCTCCGGCGATCCCTCTTCGTTGATTCCGATGTCCACCGGTATTACCTCGACGCCGGCTGCTTTTGCCATCCGGCAGACGGAGCTCGTCCCTCTCCCCATGGCTGCCGCCACCTTCGCCGTCACATCCTGTCCGGACTGGCTGATCTTCTCCTCCACAATTCCGTTGTCCGCACACATCACAACCACTGCTTTTCTGGAAATATCAAGGGCGGGATCACGCCGGATTGCTCCGATGCGGGCAAACAATTCCTCAAATTCTCCCATCCCGTCCAGCGGCTTTGCAAGCGCATCCCAGTTGCCGAGGACTTCCTTATAGACCGCCTGATCCGGCGGCTCTATCTTCAACTGTCTCATCTGCTGTCTGTCTAACATCCCACACACTCTCTCTTTTGTCACTCATATTCCCGCATCATCTTATAGATCGCATCGAGATCCAGATACTTGCGCAGCGTTGCCGCCAGCTTGTCGTACTGCTGCTCCTTGAACAATCCGTAGTCCACGCCGTCCTCCCCGAGCACGAGTCCCTTCCTCTCTGCGAGGTGCCGCACGATCTTCCCGGCGATTGAGCCATGGTCAAAAATGCCGTGCACGTAGGTGCCGCACACATTTCCCGCAAAGACGCCGTCCGTGCGCTCCTTCCCGGTAATCTCGTCGCGGATCCTGCAGAAAGGTTCGCAGTCCCCCTCCGGTCTGCTGATTCCCATGTGAATCTCATAGCCGCTCAGTTCACATCCGTCCAGCATCCCGCCAAGAATCTCTCCGCCAACCCGGGTTCGCACTTTCTGTTCCCCAGCTCTGTCGTGACCGGAAGTAATCCCATTCCCCGGATCACACCGCCCGTCTCCACGCCGTGCGGGTCCGCAATCTGTTTTCCGAGCATCTGGTAGCCGCCGCAGATTCCAAAAATGAACGTCTCCGCGCTTCTGTGAAGAATCGCTGCCTCCAGACCGTTCTGGCGCATCCATTTTAAATCCTCCATCGTATTCCTTGCTTCCCGGAAGAAGAATCATATCCGGATGATGCAGCTTTTCCACTGAATCGACATAGCGCAGCGACACATCCTCAAACTGCTCAAATACCGAGAAATCCGTGAAATTGGAAATGCGTGGAAAACGTATGACTGCAATATCGACCGCCGCCTCCCGCCTCGCATCAAACCGGGTCGTCAGACTGTCCTCATCCTCGAGGGAAATCTGCATGTACGGCACCACCCCGACGACCGGAACGCCGCCGCGCTCTTCCAGCATCCGGATTCCCGGCGCAAGAATGGACGCATCTCCCCGGAATTTATTGATGATAAATCCCTTTACCCGCCTGCGCTCCGCCTCCTCCAGAAGAAGCTGTGTCCCGAGCAGCTGCGCGAACACTCCGCCCCGGTCAATATCTCCGGCGATCAGCACCGGCGCATTCAAAAGTTCCGCCAGCCCCATGTTCACGATATCATTCTCTTTTAAGTTGATCTCCGCCGGGCTTCCCGCGCCTTCGATCACAATGATGTCCGCCTGCTCCTCAAGCCTGTGGTACGCCGCAAGAATGTCCGGCACCAGTTTTTTTCTTATAAGCGAAATAATCCCTTGGCACTCATATTCCCGATCACTTCGCCGTTCACAATCACCTGGGAACCAATGTCGTTGGTTGGCTTTAACAGGATCGGATTCATCGCTACCGTCGGTTCCATCCCCGCCGCTTCCGCCTGCATCACCTGCGCCCGCCCCATCTCAAGCCCTTCTTTTGTGATAAAGGAATTTAACGCCATATTCTGTGATTTAAAGGGTGCCACCCGGTAGCCGTCCTGCCGGAAAATGCGGCAGAGTCCCGCCGCGATCAGGCTCTTTCCCGCATTCGACATGGTCCCCTGTATCATGATGCGCATTGCCATAGCTTACTCAATCTAAAAAATCTCCATGCCTCAAATAGCATGGAGATTATACTACATATCCGCCTCTTTTTTACCAGTATTTTAAGCTTATTCCCCGCTCTCATCCACCACAATCGGGGTAATGACAATCTTATCCGCCGCAATGTTGGTCTTGCGTTTTACAATATCTTCCACCTGTGCCCGCTTTGCATCCGTCACCTCTCCCATATTTAAGACAACGTCGCAGTTATCTTCCGTGATGCTCACCACCACATCGGAACATCCCTTTGCCTCCAGCAGCATTTCCGCAGCTGCCTCCCGCTCGGCAATATCCGTCATGGCGATCATCTTGTTGACGGCATCCTGCTTTTAAGCTCTCATCGATCGTCGTATTGTTTACAATCTCAAGCAGGGATTCCTTATTCTTGGAGCGGATCTGCTCGCGGTTTAATTTCATCTCCGCCGCATAATCGAGGTTCGCAATCGTCGTGCTTGTAAGCACTGCCTCCCCAGGATTCTCGACGTCCGCGGCACCGTCCGTCATCTGTGCCACATCCCCGGACTGCGCGGCATCCACTGCTGCCGTCTCCGTTCCTTCCACAAGCGCCAGTTCCTCCCCGGTTCCCTCATCGGTAAAGATCTCCTGCTCCGCAAGCATATCCTCCTCCGATATGTCGTATGTATCCTGCACCGTTCCCGCATCCGCGCTCGCTTCCGCCGTCACCTGGTCATCTTCCATATTGTTGTTCATGTAGCTGAAATATCCTGCCACCGCAATCATAAGTGCCAATGCTGTTATCACCAGCTGGTTTTTCCGAAATATTTTCTTCACTCCGATTCCTCCCTGGAACACATCTTAACTACTCTAATCCTATGCGGTTCCACCTTTAATAATGCCTGCACGGACTCTGAAATCTCAGAAACCGCCGCCGGGTTCCCGCCTCCCTCTGCGACCACCACAACGCCTGCCACCGTCGGCAGCGTCTCTTTCTGTACATACGGATATTTTTCATCTGCAGTCTCCACGTATACCGTCGAATCTTCCCCGCCTGTTCTGTCACACTGCGCTCCCCGCCTCCTGAATCACGCTCGCCCGTCGAGGATGAAGTTGTCTTTTTGTCCTTCTCCACAATCTGTTCGCCCCCGTCTGAAACGGTAATCATGACGTCCACTCTGCCCACCCCGTCCATCTGCATCAGAATATTCTCGAGCTTCTTCTCCAGATATTGGACATATTCCTGCTCTCCCTCCTCCGATGTCTGGCTGCCTGGCGCCGCCCTCCACTATCTCCTGACGCCGTTCTTCCGCTGCCGCCTGACGTCTCCTTTTCCCCCTGTGCCGTGTTATATGCCTTTTTCTGCTGTGCCATCCCCACTCTCCACCGGCAGTGCAATCACAAGCAATAATATCCCCGCCAGCGCGAGCAGCAGCCAGTCGCTTTTCTTCCAGCTGCGCCAGTTTTTGTTCTGTAAGATCCGTTTCAGTTTTTCAGGCATTTACGTTTCCTCCCACATAACTCACCCGTATTCCGGAATCCTCCATCCCGTAGTACGCCGCCAGTTCTTCCTTTACTTTCCCGCAGACCTCCTGATTCTCCCCTGACTCTGCCGCATCTGACACGCTGGGATTCTTCCGACCGAAATCGTATCCGCGCTCTCATCTGTGATGTAAATGCAAATCTCCTGCATTATGTTATCCTCCCCCAGTTCCACAGTGACACTCTCCGTGCCAAGCCCGTACTCCTGCAGCATATCATCCACCTTCTCCCTGATATTTTCCGCGATGACATTCTCATACTCTGTGCGGTATCTGTCCTGATTCAGATAAGCGATTTTCTGCGTATCGCGGGAAAATTCCGACAATTTTTCCATGCACTGGGCATATGCCATTTTTTCATAAAACGTATCTTTTCCGCCAAACAGTACAAACAGCGGTCTCAATGCTGCAAGCACCATCAGAAGCTGCGCGTAAAAACGGATATATTTCCGGTATTGTTTCCCCGGCGGCAGATAACTTAGCAGCACCAGAAGCACAAACAGAATGACAAATCCTCTCATATATGCATTCATGGCACGTCCCCTATGCATGTGATGTGACTGCCGCCGTCTGCAGCGCTATCGTAGCAAAAAAAACAGTACAATGCCATAGCAGACCAGCTTCAGATAAAGCACGCCTCCCTGCGCCATGCTCTTAATGCATCCGACAATCCTCTTATCCGCCACCGGCTCCGCCACCGCCGCCGCAAGTTTATAGAGAACTGACATACAGGCAAGCTTTTTAGAACCGGGATGCAGCCCACCGCAAAGCAGCACGATCAGTGCCGTCACCCCCACACAGTTTTTTGATCAGTATTCCGGCGCCGAACATAAGCTCCCCGATTCCTCCAAGCACATTCCCCACCCCCGGAATCATCATCGCCGCACGGCTGACCGCTCCGTTTAAAAAGGCGGTCCTTTGCCGGTGCAAGCAGTCCCTGCATGACGTTTAATCCGAGCACCACCATCATCGCGCTCTTCATCCCCCAGGAGATCACTCCAGCCAATAATTCCGTAAAATTCTGGAATTTTTCATCCTCAAAAAAGTGATTGAACAGCTCCGTCACCACATACACACGGATGAAGGGAAGCAGCACCGAAAGAAAGAGCCACTCCACCAGATAAATGACCAGAAACGCCAGCTGATAAAAAGACGGCGGAGCTCTCCGCCCCCGAGGAAAATACCATGCTGATGCCAAACGCCGGAATGAGTGCCTTCATAAAATCGATGCTGCCGTTTAGCGCTTCTTCCGCTACCGTTCCATAGATTTCAAAAGACTTTAGCAGCAGCACACAGAGCACGCCGTAGACCAGCAGGAAACAGATGTCGGAAACATAATTTTTTCTCAAAGGTTCCCGAGAAATTCTTAAGCATGGAAAAACCCGCTGCAAGCAGCACCACCTCCACCAGAATTGTTTTGCCGGTCTTTATCTCATACAGCAGGGCATCACACAGCCACTGTCCGATTTTTTTCCATGGAGGTCACTCCGATTCCATCCGCAAGCAGTTCCTGCACCATCACGGAGAAGCTGAATTTTTCCCTCTGCTCCGGAAACAGCTCCTCTTTGGTCCACGTATCCAGTTCCGCAAAGTCCAGATCTTCAAAAAAGTTTTTAAATATGTCTCCTGCGTCTTCTCCGCGCTCCCCGTCCCGCCGTCATAATCTGCCGCCTGCACAGTCACAGGCATTCCGGTCAAAACCCAAAACATGCACACCAGACAGAAGCTCCTCTTTTCCCCACTCTCTCATAAAAACTCCCTACCGCGTCCAAAAACGCCCCAAACACAGGCACACTCACCACCAGAATAGACAGCTTTGCAAACATTTCAATCTGGCCTGCGATCGCAGAATAACCGGAATCCCTGCACAGATTCGCCGCAAACTCCGACACATACGTGATTCCCACCATCTTTACCACCAGCCCGATGTACCTGCTGTCAACCGGAAGCTGCGACTTGATGGAATCCACAAAGAGCAGTACAGTCTCCACCTTTGTGAGCAGATAGATAAAAATGCAGATTCCCACAACCATTGCAACAAACGTACTGTACTCTCCCTTTTCTCTTTTGAGCGGAATTGCAAGAAATACTCCCGCGATGCCAAGAACCGCTATTTTTACAATATCCATGGTTTTCTCCCGGCTTACAGCGCAAACAGCGACTGCATCGTCTCAAATAATTCATAGATATACGGAACGATCCAGAACAGCACAATGATAAGCCCGGCAAGACTGGTCAAAAAACGCATGCTCCTCCCTGCCGCTGTGCTTTAAGACCTGTCCGATCACTGTCACAAGAATCCCGACTGCCGCTATCTTAAAAAATCAAATTCACGCTCATCGTATTTCTTTCCTTTCTGTTTTGCTTTCCCTGCCGTCTAAATCAGAAGAATGACGAGCATTCCCCCCATCACCATACTGACAGTCGCATAAATCTTCTGCTTTTTCTCCCAGCTCTCCCCGCACGGTTTTGATCCTGTCATCCAGCTGTTCTAAAATGAGCGTGAGTCTTCTGTGATTTTCTTCTTCGCTTCTCCCGAAAAGCGCGCCGCCCGCCTCCCCGATGAGCACGCTCTCCTCTCCGGTTTAAACACAGTTTTTTCCGATATTCCTCAAAAACCCTCTTCCACACCTGTTCCCCGTTTTTTCTCGTTTTTCTCTATCAGGCAGTCTGCAATCTTCCGACAGATCTCATTTAATCGTTCATCCGGCGTTCTCGCAAAGCATCCCAACAGAACTTCCACCGGCTGTCTGGTTCCATTTCCGTAGCAGGAAAGATCCACCAGAAGTTTTCCGCAGCGCGTACAAAAGTGCCAGATGGTCTGCCAGTTCTCTTTTTTGTATGTGCCTGCCATCCCCGCCGCCGCGGCAAAGACCAGGATACTTCCCATGATTTTTAACATATCCGCTCCATCCGTTCATCGTAGATTGTGGTGCTGCGCTCCCCGCGGGAATTCCGTTCAATCAATATGTAGCGCCCGAACAGCTTCTGTGTGACGCATGCCTGCAGATACGGTTTGTCCAGAAGCTCCTGCACACAGCCCGCATGCACGGTCCCGAGTACCCTGCACCCGCAGCACAGTGCCTGTTTTTACCGCCGCAAAATCCTCCTTTCCACCAAGCTCATCCACCGCCAGAATCTGCGGCGACATGGAGCGCAGGAGCATCCGGATGCCCTCCGTTTTCTTACATCCGTCCAGCACATCCGTGCGGGGGCCAAGATCATTCTGCGGAATTCCCAAATGGCATGCGGCAATCTCGGAACGCTCGTCCACAACCCCCACTTTCATTCCGGGTGTGCCCGCATTCCCCGCGGACAACTGCCGGATCAGATCCCGCAAAAAACGTCGTCTTCCCGATTCCGGGCGGCGAGAGCATCAGTGTATTATAGATACCGTCCGATCTCCTGATATGCGGAAGAATGTCATCCGCGCAGCCCGTTTCTCGTGTGCAATCCGGACATTTAAAAAGGTGATATGGCTAAGACCCGTCACTTTTCCATCCTTTTTACCACCTGTCCCGCCATTCCGATTCTGTGTCCTCCCTCGATGGTAAGATAGCCCTCCTTTACCTCCTCACTGTAGGCGTAGAGTGAATAATCGCTGATATAGTTGAGCATCTCACGAAGGTCCTCCGGCGTCATCCGATAGCCGTTCTCATATCCGCAGGCAGAAGGCAGTGCATACGCGCCCTCCCGCCCCGGCAGATAGCGGCTCTCCCCGCCGTAAATAAATTCAAGCGGACTGCCCACCCGGACACGGATCTCCTCCAGTCCCGCCTTCCATGTATCGTTCGCCAGCGCTTCTCTTATATGCACCGGGAATATTTTGACGATCTCCAAAGCTATGCCTCCTTTCCGGCTATGTTCTAATTCTATGACCTGTCCGAAAAAAATATGACTCCTTTTTGCGTCGGTCATAAAAAAGCGCAAAAAGAAGGGGCTGCCCACTTGTATCAGACAGTCCCCTTTTGATGAGAGAAGTAATATGCGAAAAAAGACCATGTCCTTCGATTTCTGATGGAATGCAGATGGAAATTCGTTGGAGAAAAAATGTGAGCATTTCTTCCAGCTAAATGTTTGCATCCGGATTCCGTGTCTCTTCCACGTTTGGACAATCCGACGGGTGCATGTCCGACACACCGGAGACAATGGGCGGACTTTCTGGTGTCCCCTAACGGCCCCTCTTCACAGACAATATAAAACCGCGCGAACCGAAACTCGCCGGCATCTGCTATTGAAAATAAGGCAGATGCCAACTCAGACATCGGCTTCGCGCGGTTATGTTTTGTTCGACATAAAGATGGCATTTATGCCATCTGTTGTCTGGTGCCGCAAGGGACACACGAGAATCCTAAAATTGTCTGCGGGATGCGGACATGACCCGCGGAGTGCTCCAAACTTGGAAAGACACGGATCATCAAAGATGCAAACATTTGGCTGGTTAGAAATGCCACATTTTTTGATCCGAATTTCCAGCTACATTCCATCAGAAATCGAAAAGCATGACTTCTTATCCTATTACTTCTCACAGCAAAGGGGGCAGCCCGTTTCATGCGGCAGCCCCTTCTTTTTTATCAACTCACTAAATGGTTACATGCGCTCCGGCGCCTTAAAGCCAAGCAGATCGATGCAGGTCTCAAGCACCGACTTCGTCAGCTCTAACAGACGGATATAAGACTTCTGGATCTGCTCGTTCTCCTCGGACATGATCTTTGTCTCATGGTAAAAAGCTGTTGAATGCATTCGCCAGCTCATAAATGTAAGAACAGATCTTATGCGGCGCTGTCTCCTCATAAGCGTTCTCCATCATGGCACCAAATCCGGAAAGTGCCAGCATAAGGTTCTTCTCGCTTGCGGAATGAGCCGCCTCAATCACTGCGCCGCTCTCATCCTTCCCCATGCTGTGATACTTGTTCAAAATCGACTTGATACGAACGATGGTGTAAAGGATGTATGGTCCGGTATTTCCCTCAAACGAGGTGAACCGGTCAATATCAAAGATGTAATCCTTGCTTGCCTGATTGGAGAGGTCACCGTACTTGATGGCTGCAAGCGCGATCATCTTCGCGGTCTCCTTCGCCTCTCCTCCTCACTGATCTCAAAGGTTCTCTTTTGCCTTCTGGTTCTCCGTGATCTTTTTGAGCATTTCCTCGTTCACACTCTCAAGCAGATACTGCAGACGCATAACGCCGCCCTCACGGGTCTTAAACGGCTTGCCATCCTTGCCGTTCATCGTGCCGAATCCGAGGAACTTTAAGCCTGTCTCTGGCTTTTACCAGTCCGGTCTTACGCGCGCAGCGGAACACCTGTGTAAAATAGAGTTCCTGGCGCTTATCCACCACATAGATGAGCTCATCCGGATGGTAATCCTTCATACGCCACGATCGTTGCGAGATCCGTCGTATTATAGAGGGATGCACCGTCTGATTTTTAAGATCATGCACGGCGGGATCTCCTTGGTATCGGTATCCTCCTTGACATCCACGACAAGCGCACCGTCGCTGATGTAGGCAAATCCGTCATCCTTCATCTTCTGCACCATATCCGGAATGTACGGCTGGGCATCGGACTCGCCCTTCCACAGATCAAACGATACATTCAGATTCTCATAGTTGCGCTTTAAGTCCGTGACGGACACATTTAAGATGTGGGAAAGCAGTGCCTGATAACCTCTTCTGCCGTGCTGCAGTTCATAGGTTGCCTGCATCGCCGCCTCCTTGTAGACTGCGTCCTCCTTGGACTTGCCGCTGGCTGTCGGGTAGATCTCCTCAAGCTCTGAGATGGTAAACGGCGCCTCTGCCGGATACTCGCCGGTATAACTCTCATCAAAATATACCAGATCCGGCTTTCTCTCCCGAAGCTCCGTGATGATAAGTCCCATCTGTAAGCCCCAGTCGCCCAGATGCACATCGCCGATTACCGTATGTCCCATAAAACGTCCGATGCGCTTGATGCTCTCGCCGATGATCGCCGAGCGCAGATGTCCGACGTGAAGCGGCTTCGCCACGTTCGGTCCGCCGTAATCGATCATGATCGTCTTCGGCTCTTTGGTCTTCTCACAGCCGTATCTTCCCTCGTCCGCCTCGCATCTTTGCCACATAATCCGCCAGATATGCCTCATCCAGCTTGAGATTCAAAAATCCCGGCTTTACAGATTCCACCATGGAAAACATGGCATTCCCGGAAAGCTTCTCCGCCACTTCGTCCGCGATCATAAACGGCGCCTTCTTGTACTCCTTTGCCGCCGCCATCGCTCCGTTGCACTGATATTCACAGAGATCCGGTCTATTGGATAATGTCACCTTGCCATACTTTGCATCGTAACCGCAGTCCACAAATGCCTGTGTGACTTCCCCGGTGATAAGGTCTAAGATCTTTTTCATATTCTTCTCTCCTGCATTTCGTTCAAACTGTTTCTTTACAACCTGTATCACATTATACCATAAACAGACCATTTCTCAAGTGAAACAACACGAAAAAGATACCGGGCTATCGTGACATTCTCTGCCATCTATGCTAAAATAGGCTTTGTGTGCTCTCATTACACACAATACATCAAAAGAGGATAAAATTATGAATTCTAAAGACAACAGAAGTTCCTTCTCAGGAAAAATAGGCTTTGTACTCTCAGCTGCCGGTGCCTCCGTAGGTCTCGGAAACATCTGGAGATTCCCATATCTTGCTGCTAAATACGGCGGGGGAATCTTCCTTCTCATTTACATTGTGTTAGCCCTCACGTTCGGCTACACCATGATCGTCGCAGAAAGCGCCCTCGGGCGGATGACAAGAAAAAGTCCGGTCAGTGCATTCCAGTCATTCGGGAAGAAAAGATGGATGTCCTTCGGCGGATGGATTAACGCCGTAATCCCGATCCTGATCGTCCCTTACTACTCCGTGATCGGCGGATGGGTGATCAAATACCTGCTTGAATACATCCGCGGAGATGGGGCTAAGCTTGCAGAAGACGGTTATTTTTCCGCCTTTATCTCAGACGGCGCATCGACGGAGCTCTGTTTCGTTCTCTTCTGTATGTTTACGCTGGTTATTATTTTTTGCAGGAGTCCGTAACGGAGTGGAACGTGTTTTCCAAGCTTATGATGCCGGTTCTTGTCATACTGTCCGTGATCATTGCCGTTTATTCTGTGACAAGACCTGGAGCGCTTGCCGGCGTGAAATATTTTCTTGTACCGAATCCGGCGAATTTTTCGTGGATAACCGTTGTGGCAGCCATGGGGCAGATGTTTTATTCGCTGTCCATCGCCATGGGAATTCTCATTACATTTGGTTCTTATATGAAAAAAGAAACTTCCATCGAGGGATCGACCAAGAACGTCGAAATTTTTTGATACAGCCATCGCGATTATGGCAGGTCTGATGATCATTCCGGCAGTGTTTGCCTTTTCCGGTGGAGATCCAGAGACGCTGCAGGCAGGACCTGCATTGATGTTTATCACCATTCCGAAGGTATTTGCCAATATGGGACTCGGCACTTTCGTTGGTATCCTGTTCTTTCTGCTGGTGCTTTTTGCCGCTGTGACAAGTTCGATTGCACTGACAGAAAGCGCGGTCTCTACCTTTGAGGACGAACTTGGATGGAACCGCAGGAAATCCACCGTCCTGGTCGGCGTGATCATGATTGCGCTCGGAAGCCCTCCTCCTTAGGTTATGGTCCGTTAGCAAACATCCGGATCATCGGCATGCAGTTTTTGGACTTCTTCGATTTCCTGACCAACTCCGTGATGATGCCGGTCGCTGCCTTGATGACAAGCCTTCTTGTATCCAGGGTAATCGGAATCGATCGCATGGAGGAAGAAATCCTGCACGGGGAAGGCACCTTCCGCCGGAAAAAGATTTTTGTTTTGATGATCAAATACTTATGCCCGGTTTTTACCATGATCATTCTTGCAAGCTCAGTTGCCAATGCATTCGGGTGGATTTCCATGTAACTGCAGGTTACATATTTCCTATCACACAGAGGAACTGTCACAATAAGCATATCATGCTTTAATAAGCAATAATATTATAAGAAACACTTGTGGATTTCATGTGGAAATACAGATGGAAATTCGGTTCAAAAAAATGTGGCATTTCTAGCCAGCCTGATGTCTGCATCTTCGATGATCCGTGTTTTCAAGTTTGGAGCACTCCGCGGGTCATGTCCGCATCCCGGGAGACAATTTGTAGGACTTTTGTGCCGCACTTGCCAGCACCAAGCAACGGATGGCATAAATCAGCCATCCTTATGTTGCAATAAAAACATAACCGCGCGAAGCCGATGTCTGAATTGCCATCTGCCATATTTTTAATAGCAGATGCCAACGAGTTTCGGTTCGCGCGGTTTTATATTGTCTGTGAGGAAGCACGGCTAAGCTGTAATTATAAGCATAGAT